>QWCY01000160.1_pt1 | contig 176935 bp, 194 predicted proteins | sample 1972631 | NCBI WGS metagenome assembly QWCY01 (sample SAMN09866696, study PRJNA288562) | Human gut metagenome isolate pre1_stool, whole genome shotgun sequencing... | isolation source: gut | host: Homo sapiens | place: USA: California
TATAATTTTAAAAAATTTACAAGAAAATAAAAGAATATATATATTGCTTTTAATTTGTTTACTTATTGGTATTGTTTTAGGGGTGTTCTTTATAAACAATTCCGATGAAGTGCAGAAAAATGAAGTTAATGAATATATAACTAATTTTGTAACTACATTAAAAAGTAATAACGCTATAGATAAAAATGAATTAATAAATGTATCTTTAAAAAGAAATATATTAATGGGAATAATATTATGGTTTATAGGATCTACTATTATAGGTTTACCACTAATATATTTTTTTATATTGTACAAAGGAATATGTATAGGCTATACAATATCTGGAACAATATTAGCGCTAGGAACTGGAAAGGGAGTTATTTTTTGCTTAGGTAGTATTTTATTTCAAAATATTATATTTATTCCAGCACTATTTTTTATTACAGTAAGCAGTACAAAATTATGTTATGCAATTATGAAAAACAGAACCAAAGAAAACATAAAGTTGGAAATAGTAAAACATTCAATATTATCAGTAATAACAATAGTTTTATTTATGTTATCTTCATTATTAGAAGTATATATTTCAAGTAATTTACTTACATTTATAACAAAATATATTTAATAATTAGTAAAAAGATATTTACAATTCTTAATATCTTTGATATAACATATATAGTTTATGTAAATACATATTAGTATAATAAATATACATAAAATAAAAAAGCAGTAGAGGAGATAGTAGAATGGAAAAAAGAATTAAACTTTTTTTAGAATTTTTACAAAAAGATAAAAAATTATCAAATAATACACTACAATCATATAAAAGAGATATAACTCAATATGAATCATATATAAACGAAGAAAATTTACAATATTTAAAAGTTACAAATGAAGACATAAAGAAATATCTTGAAAACTTAAAAAATATTGGTAAAAAAACTTCAACAATATCTAGAAATTTAGCATCAATAAGATCTTTTTATCAATATCTAGTAAGAACTAAAAAAGTAAAAGAAGATCCAACAGAGGGAATACAATCTCCAAAAGTAGAAAAAAGAGTACCAAGTGTTTTAAGTTCTAAAGAAGTAGAACTATTATTAGAACAACCTAAAACAGTAGATTTAAAAGGAATTAGAGATAAAGCAATGCTAGAATTTGCTTATGCAACAGGTATGAGGGTAACAGAAATAATAAATTTAGATATAGATGATGTAAACTTAAAAGATGGATACGTTTCTTGTAGCAATGCAAACAAGCAAAGAAATATACCATTAGGAGCAATTTCTATTAATGCTTTAAAAGAATACATAAAAAAAGCAAGACCTTATTTAATAAAGAATGAAGACGAAAAATCTTTATTTGTAAATATAAATGGAAAAAGATTAACAAGACAAGGTTTTTGGAAAATAGTAAAATTTTATAAAGAACAAGCTCATATAGAAAAAGAAATTACACCACATGTATTAAGACATTCTTTTGCAACACATTTATTACAAAATGGAGCAGACTTAAAAGCAATTCAAGTAATGCTTGGACATTCAGATATTTCTTCAACACAAGTATACATGCAATTCCAAGATGAAGGTCTTAAAAATATATATAAAAAAGCACATCCAAGAGCTTAATAAAAGTAAAAATAGGTGAATGTAGAATTTTCTTAACGTATTAGTAAATGTAGAAAATTTTGCATTCACATTTTTTATATGTTGTGTTATACTAATAAACGTGAATAACATGGAGGTTAATATGAATAATCTTACAAGTGATGAAAAAATAAAGATACAAAAAAATTTAGAATATATAAACTTAAATTTAGATAATATACCAGAATTTATAAAAAATTATAAATTTATGGAATTTAGACCAACAAGAGGATTTAATGAAAATAAAAGTAGAGTATATAAATATTTAAATGTAAAAGATATACAAATATATATAACTCCAAAAAATAAAATGGAATTGCTTTCTAAAAAATATGAAGAATGTAGCCAATTATATGATTATTTAAAGTTAGAAACAGAAGATGATATAGTAAAACATAGTGTGTTTTTAAAAATGCTAGATAAAATGAACATAAACGAGATAGAAAGATTAGAAGAGGAACAAGAAATTTTAAATGAAAAAGTTCCATTCGAAGTAAAATACAGTGAAAACTATCTTTGGCAAATTTATTATTCTGATATAACAAAACAATATTTTATGATGGTAACATTAGAAGATGAAGAATTCGAAGCGTTTTTTTATTTATTAAAAAAGCAAATAGAAGCATATAGCCAAAATAAAGATATATACATATATGTTCCTGTTTGCAACACAGAATATTCTGGTGATTTATTAACTAGAAACGAAATTACAGATATAGAAAATTACATATGGTTATTTACAAGAGATTGGCCATTTGTTTATGAAGTATATGATAAATATGGAAATATGAATTTGCACATTATAGGAAACACAATATGCTACGAAAAAATTAATAGTCATTATAAAATAATAATTACAAATGAAGAAGAAGCAATAAAATTCTTTAAGTTAATTAAAGCATTATTTATTTTGCAAACAGAAACTAATGGTAAATATATATTTAAACCAAGAATAAAAAAAGATGGAAGTTTAGAATTTTTATACAATGAAGATATAATAGAATATGAAAATTTAACAAGGTTTATAAAAGAAGAATTTTATAAAACAGATAATGAAATTAATTTAATTGTAGATAATTTAAATGAATGTGAAAGAAAAAAACAAAAATTAATAAAAGAAGAGCAAGAAAAAGTAAAAGAATTCCAAAGTAAAGAAAAAGAAATATCAATATATTTAGAATGTAAACGTACTATATTTGGTAAAATTAAATTTTTTATGAAAAATAAAAAAAGGCTAAAAGGAAAAAACGAAAATATTTTACCTAAGAATGAAGAAGATGGAAAAGAAGAAAATAAAGTAGAAGAAATTCTAAAAGAAGATGATGGAATAGATAGAGAAAAAGAATTTTTAACAATAGAAGATTTAGTCTTATTAATAAAAGCTTTTGAAAGACAAGATAAGAGATTAAAAAATAGCGAAATGGATGTACGTGCTTTAGAAAATAAATTAAAAATTTTAGAAAGCAAAATAAAAAATGCAGAGTTATATTTAAAAGAGATAAATGATCACAACAAAAGCATTTTCGATTTCTGGAAATTTACGAATAAAGATAATAATTTAATATTATCAGAAGTAGATGCAAATGAAGAAGTAACAGTTAATAACTTGGAAATGACATTTGACTACTTAGAAGATTTAGAAGATCTTGGCAAAAATATGGATAAAGTTATAAGAAAAAAACTATCTAAAAAAGAATGTGACAGTATATTCTTAGCAACAACAGAAATTCTAGAATATATAAATATGATTAAAGGAAAAGACGAAATACAGGACCAAGAATTACAAGAACTAGAAAAAGAATTAAATGATATTAAAGAAAAAACTACAATTGTAAGTTCTTTATTTCCTAAAGAAGAATATGACATTTTTGGTGGGTTATCAGAAGATAAAACTAAGATTAGAGTATTAGCTGGAAGAAAACATCGTGAGATAGAAAAAAATATGTATAGGGTAATAGATGTAAACAAAAATACTTCATTAGATAGGTTTAAAGAGAAGTTAAAAGTAATTGTAAATGATATAGAAAAGGCATTAACACAAGTAAAAGCACCAATTAATTTTTCATTATATATAGCAGAGAAAAATATTAATAAAGAAAATTTGGAAATTTATCATGTAAACCCTAAAGAAGCTATAAATGAAATAGAAGAGAATAATGATTATATTTGCAGAATAAATATAAAGAAAGGAATGCCAATTATATTTTTAACAAATACAATTTATTATGATAATTATAATAAAACTCTGCCAGAGGGAATGGAATTAAATGACTTAGTTTTAATAGATAATTCTAAATTTGAGTTTATAAAAAAGCAAAATGTATTCTTTAGAATGAATAAAGAAATTAATAAATTTGAATATGAAAATTGTGAAATACATGTTAAAGAATATAATGTAAAGCTAAAAAAGGAGGCAAATAATGATAAATAGAACTATTATTATTGTTTTAGATAGTTTTGGAATTGGAGAATTACCCGATGCAGATAAATATGGTGATCTAGGAGCAAATACTTTAGGTCATATCTACGAAAAGGCTAAGCCTAGGTTAATTAATATGAAGAAATTAGGATTATACAATATAGATGGTTTAGAAATAACAGATAAAGAAGAAAATGTTATTGGAAATTTTGGTAAAGCAAAAGAAAAGAGTGCGGGAAAAAATAGCCCTGTAGGCCATTGGGAAATTGCAGGATTTGTAAACGAAAGTCCATTTAAAACATATCCAAATGGATTTTCAAAAGAAATGATAGAAGAATTTAAAGAAAAGACAGGATTAGAAGGAACTTTATATAATGGTGTAGGTTCTGGTACAGATTTATTAGAAAAATATGGTGAAGAACATATAAAGACTGGTTATCCAATTATATATACATCTGCAGATAGTGTATTTCAAATTGCAGCACATGAAGATGTAATTCCAGTAGACAGATTGTATGAAATATGCAAAATAGCTAGAGAAATGTTAAATAAAGAAGAATATAATATAGGAACAGTTATTGCAAGACCATTTATAGGTGATAAATCAGAAAACTTTAAAAGAACATATAACCGAAAAGATTTTGAGTCATCAAAATTTGGAAAAACAATGTTAGATGTACTATATGAAAATAAAGACGAAGTAGTAGCTATAGGTAAGATACAAGATTTATTTACTGGCAGAGGAATAAAAAAAGCAATTCATACAGAAGGAAATGCAGATGGAATAGAAAAGACAATTCAAGAAATAAAGAATAATAAATTTGCTAAATTAATTTTTACAAATCTGGTGGATTTTGATATGTTGTATGGTCATAGAAATAATGTAGAAGGATATGCCAAAGCATTAGAATATTTTGACAGTAAATTGCCAGAGATAATGCAAGAAATGAATGATGATGATTTGTTAATTATAACAGCAGACCATGGTAATGATCCTTCAACTCCAAGTACAGATCATGATAGAGAATATATTCCTATTTTAATATATGGAAAAGATATAAAACAAGGTGTAAACCTTGGAATAAGGGAAACATATGCGGATATATCTGCAACAATATTAGATATTTATAATTATTCTAAATTAAAGTATGGAGAAAGTTTTAAAAATTTAATAATATAGTTCTTGCCAAATAATATAAAATATGCTAATATGTATTACGCATATTAAATGTGGTTTAAATAAAAAGCCACATTAAATGCAGGTGTGGTGGAATTGGTAGACGCGATAGACTCAAAATCTATTATAGGAAACTATGTGTGGGTTCGAGTCCCACCACCTGCACCAACTAGAGAAGGTAACGTACTTAAGATTTTCTTAGAATTTAAATTTGCTAGAAAATCTTAGGTACATTTTTTTATTTTATAACATAAAAAAATAGATATTGTAAAAAATAGAAATATCAAATTAAAATATGGAGAGAAAAAAATGAATATTTGGATAGTATTAATTCCATTTTTAGGAACAACTCTTGGATCTTCTTTAGTATTTTTTATGAGAAAACGTGAAATTAATAAAAAAGTACAGAAAATATTATTAGGATTCGCTTCTGGAGTAATGATTGCAGCATCAATATGGTCACTTATAATTCCAGCACTGGAAATGACGGAAGGAAAATTTAAATGGATACCAGCATCTATTGGTTTCATGTTAGGAATAATTTTTTTACTTATTTTAGATAGTATAATTCCACATCAACACTTGGAAACGGAAAAATCCGAAGGAATACATTTAAAATTAAAAAAGAGTACAAAATTAATATTAGCAGTTACACTTCATAACATTCCAGAAGGTATGGCTGTAGGAGTAGTATTTGCAGGGGCAATTATAGGGAATATAGACATAACGATAACTGGGGCAATTGCACTTGCAATAGGAATTGCAATTCAAAACTTCCCAGAAGGTGCTATAATTTCGATGCCATTAAAGGCAGATGGAATTTCTAAAACAAAGGCATTTTTGTATGGAACTTTATCTGGTATAGTAGAACCAATATTTGCAATGTTAACAATATTATTTACTAAAGCTGTAATTCCAATATTACCATATATATTAACATTTTCAGCAGGAGCTATGATGTATGTAGTAATAGAAGAACTAATACCAGAATCACAAGCAGGAGAGCATAGTAATATAGGGACTATAGGAGTATCTTTAGGATTTATAATTATGATGATTTTAGATGTTTCGTTAAGCTAAAAAATACACACAATAACATGTGTGTATTTAATAATATTTATTTAAAATCTATTTTAATACCAAATTCATCTAAAATATCGTTTAAACCTTGGTTTATTTCTTCTCTAGAATAATGAGAAGATTCTAAAGTTTCATCTGTTAATTTGTTTAATTTATCATAAAAATTTATAGCGATTGCAAGATGTTTTGGGTTTTGAACGTCAATTTTATCAAATAATAAATTTTCAGCTTCATTAATTTTTTTCTCACAAATTAATTTATCTAGTAAATTATACAATTCGTCTGAAGATGAATTTACAATATTTTCTGGTAAATATTCTGTTGTTGTTTGATTTAAGAAGACCTTTGCTAAAAATTCAATTAGGTCATCTATTTGATTTAATAACCAATCTTTTTTATACATATATAGTTACTCCTTTCGAAGAACATTTTAACATTTAATAAAATATTATACAAGAATAAAAATAAATGAAATATTAATTTTTTATTAATCTATATAAACTTAATTGCTTTTTTAATAAAAAGTATATATAATTAGGAAAAAAATAGGAGGAAAATGTATGAGATGTCCAAGATGTGGAAGTGAAAATATATCAAGTATAATAAATACAAATACACATACTAAAGGATTTGATGGTAGTGATGCATGTTGTGGCTATTTATTATTTGGTTGGCCAGGGATTTTATGTGGATTATGTAACACCGGCGATACGAAAACAACAACAAGAACAACAAATATATGTAATGATTGTGGGAATAGATTTTAATGAAGAAAAGTACACAAAGAAAAATATGGGCATGGTTTATGCGTTTGGGAAATAGATTCGGATGCCACCAAAGAGAAGACAGAAGTTTTAAAATAGGAGAATTCCAATTTCCTATTTGTAGTAGATGTACAGGAATATTATTGGGACAGATTATTTCTATAATATTTATATTTACAAAGATTAATATTCCAATATATTTAGACTTTATATTTTTAGGAATAATGTTTTTAGATTGGTATATTCAATTTAAAAACATAAAAGAATCTACAAATATACGAAGATTATTAACAGGAACTTTGGCTGGAATAGCGCAAATAAATATAATATATCAAATTATAATATATATAATAAAACTATTTTAAGTATTGAAAAAAATGTAAAATAGGGATAAAATAACAAAAACAAAAGAAAGAAAGGTGGATTACAATGGAATTTCATGCTAATGAAGGAAAAAAAGTAGAAATAGAAGTAAATGGAGAAGTTTATTTAAGACATGCAATAAAAACAAGATTTGTAAAACAAGGAGATAGTTATATAGATTTATTTAAAGAATATGTTTCACCTATATATCAAGAAGGAGATATAATATCAAGTAGTGAAAAAATAATTGCTTTATGCCAAAATAGAGTTTTAAAAAGAGAAGATATTAAAATAGGATTTTGGGCTAAATTTTTATCAAAATTTGCACACAAAACAACAGCTGGTGTTGGAGTAGGAGAACCAATAAAAATGCAATTTGCTATTAATCAAGTAGGTTTATTAAAAGTATTATGGGCAAGTATTGCAAGTGCTGTTACAAAACTATTTGGTAAAAAAGGTGTATTCTACGAAATAGTTGGACAAGAAGTAAGTGGACTAGATGGTTTTTACGATCATGTTTGGAAAGAATATGGAGATATTGGAATTTTACTTCCAGAAAATCCAACAAAAGTATGTGATGAAATACAAAAAGAATTAGGAATTTCTTGTATGATTGTAGATGCTAATGATTTAGGACAAGAAGTAATAGGGCATTCAAGCGATATAAAATTATCAGAAGAAGAATTAAAAGGATTAATAAAAGATAACCCAACAGGACAAGGTCATGAACAAACACCATTAATCTTAATAAGAAAGAAAACAGAAAACAAAGAATAAAAGACTATACTATATAAAAAGTCCATATTTAATATGGGCTTTTAATGTTTGATATTTTAAAGGGGAAAATATGAAAAAGAAGAAAAAATCTAAAGGAAAGAAAATACTCTTATTAGTTATTGTAGTTTGTGTAATAATATTTTTATATAAAAAAGATTACATAGAAATTAATACATATGTAGCAGAAACAAATTCTTTAGATGAAGGAAAAATAATATTAGTAAATAAAGATAATAAAATACCAGACGACTATAAGGCAAGTTTAGTAGAATATGAAGGACATTTGGTAGATAGTAGCATAGCTAGTAGTTTAGACAAGATGTTTAAATCTGCGAAAAAAGATGGTATTAATTTAAAAATAAATACTGCATATAGGGACAGAAATGAACAGCAAGAAATATATGAAAGAAGAGTAAAAGCATACATAAAAAAAGGGAACACTAAAGAGCAAGCTATTGCCAGAACAAATTCCGAAGTTCAAAAACCAGGATATTCAGAACATGAAACAGGCTTAGCACTAGACTTTAGTAACCCAGAAAGACCAGAAGAGAACTCAAGTATGTGGAAATGGTTAGAGAATAACTCATATAAATATGGCTTTGTTTTAAGATACCCAAAAGATAAAACAGATATAACAAAAGTTGCTAACGAAGAATGGCATTATAGGTACGTTGGAAAAGACATTGCAAAAGAAATGAAAATTACAGGGAAATGCTTAGAAGAATATGTAAATAACCTATTGTAAAAAAAATATAATATTGTTATAATATCAAAAAATGAGGTGAAAAATTATGGAAAATAAGAAAGTTAATATAGCATTATTTATTTTATTAGTAATTATAGTTGTTATAATAATAGTATTAGTAGGCAAATACAATAAACAAATTGCAGAAAAAGCACAAGAAATTGTACAAAATACAATTGCTCCAGCATTAACTTCAGAAGATGATAATATAAAAATAGTTCCAACATTGGATGACAAAATAAAGGGTAATACAATGTGGTGTGGTACATTTCAATTAGTATGGAATGACCTAAAAGACAATATTGTAAAGCAAGATATAGAGTTTTCACCTCAACTAGACTGTGTAGACAATCTTAATAAGTCTAAATTTACAAAAGACATGATTTCAGAAGAAGATTATTATAAAAATTATGGAATAATTTCAGATAATTTAAAGAATCAAATAGAAACAGATTTAATGAATAAATTTGGAAGAACAAGCGAGTTTATAAATAAATTTAATTGGAGTAACGATCAAAATGAAGTAAGATATTTCCTATATTCAACATTAATAAAAGATTTAAAATTTGCAATGCCTTTTGATGATTTAGAAACAGGAAATTTTGCAGGAAAAGATACAAAAACAAGTTATTTTGGTTTAAAACAGAATTCAAATTTAGAAGCAAGAGAACAAGTACAAGTATTATACTATAATAATGAAGATGATAAAGCAATTTCTATACAAACTACAACAAATGATGAAATAATTTTATGTAGAACTAATACAGCTAAAAACTTCAATCAAATTATACAGAAAATAGATACAGAAAAGAAAAATTATAAAGATAGTACAACACTAAAAACAGAAGAAATTTTAAAAATTCCAGAAATTAGTATAAACTCTGAAAAAGAATTTAAAGACATAGAAAATAGAGAATTTAAAGATATTAATGGAGAAAAATTAAAAATAGAAAAAGCAATACAAACTATTCAATTTGAATTAAATAAAAAAGGTGCAAAAGTAACAAGTGAAGCAGGTATGTCTGTAACTACAAATGCTATTTCGGTAAAAGAAATTAGAGACTTTTCATTTGATGACGAGTTTGTAATATTAATAAAAGAAAAAGATATAGAACTACCATATTTTGCATTAAATATAAATAATATTAATGATTTTTAAGTATAAAAAGAGCCTAGCTAGTGAAGTGCACCCCAAATGTTAGACAAAAAAGTTAACATTTGGAGGTGTATTTTTTTATGAGTAAATATTCATATGAATTTATATAAAAAATATGTAGCACCAAATCACTATTTAAAAATTAAAAACAATGTGATAAAATGGAAAAATCAAATATGAAAGGAATGAAAATGACAACAGCAAAACTAGTAATTATAGTAAAAATATTATTAACAATAATATTAATCGGAACAATATGTGCAATAACATTAATTATATATTTATTTAAAGGGGATGTAAAAGCTAAAGTACCAGGCTATGTAAAAAAAGAATATAATTTAAATAAATATGAAGTAGCAAACAGACCTGTTTATGCAATGGCTCCAAAGAATGGAGTAACTAATGAATTAGTAATAATGTATATTCATGGAGGTTCATATGTTGCAGAATTAGAGAAAGAACACTGGAAAACTTGTGGTGATATTGTAAATAGGTTGGGATGCACAATAATACTTCCAGATTATCCACTTACTCCAAAATATAATTATAAAGATACATTTAACATGATGGAAACATTATATAAAAAAATTATAGATAAAGTAGATTCTTCAAATTTTGTAATAATGGGAGATTCAGCAGGAGGCGGCTTAGCATTAGCTTTAGTACAGAAAATGGGAGAAGAAAATATAAAAATGCCAAATCAAACTATTTTAATATCCCCATGGTTAGATGTAAGAATGAATAATCCAGAAATTGAGAAAGTTGCTAAAAATGATCCTATGCTTAATAAATCAGCATTAAAATTAGCAGGAGAAAATTATGCAGGAAAAGATGGAATAGATAGCTACTTAGTAAATCCAATAGATGGACCATTAGAAAAACTAAAAAATGTATCTATTTTTACAGGAACATATGATATATTAAATCCAGATGTTAAAATTTTAGAAGAAAGAGCAAAAAAAGTAGGAAATACAATAAACATTTACGAAACAGAAAAAGCAACACATATTTGGCTATTGTATAAGTATAAAGATAAGGAAAATGATGAATTAGTAGAAGAACCATATAATAAAATGATAGAATTGTTAAAAAATAATTAAGAGAAAGGATTAATCAATTAACTAGATTAAAATATCTATATAATTGATTTTAGGAGATAAGTATGACAAGGAAAGAAAAAAAAGAGTTAATATGGAGAAAACTAGACAACTCAGCAAAAATATTCCCATTATCTTCTAGCAGAAAATATAGTAGTGTTTTTAGACTTTCTGCTGTAATGAAAGAGAATATTAGTCCAAAATTATTAGAAAAGGCTGTAAACAATGCTCTTAATAAATTTGAATTTTTTAAAGTAAGACTAAAAAAAGGTTTTTTTTGGTATTATTTTGAGTATAATGATAAAAAAGTGGTAATAGAAGAAGAAAAAGATTATCCTTGCAAATATATAGATCCAAATACAAATAATGACTACTTATTTAAAGTAACCTATTTTGAAAGAAAGATTAATATAGATATTTTCCATTCATTAACAGACGGAAATAGTGCAATACAGTTTTTTAAAGAAATAGTTTACCAATATATAGAGATTGAATACGCAAAAGAATTTAAAGATAAATTAAGAACAGATAGAAAATTTAACTTTAATGCTGAAGATAGTTATTTAAAAAATTATAATAAAAAGGTCAAAAATAATACTAAAAGTAAGAAAGCTTATATTTTAAAAGGAAGAAAAATTCCTTTCGATGCTATAAGAGCTACACACGAAATAATAGATTTAATAAAATTAAAAGAAGTAAGCAGAGAGAAAGAAGTTACAATTACACAATTATTAACAGGTATATTAATAAAAGCAATATATTTAGGAAATATGAAGGAAATAAAAAATAATAAGCCTATAAAGATTTGTGTACCAGTAAACTTAAAAAAATATTTTAAATCTGAAACAATTAATAATTTCTTTTCGTATATAACAATTGTTGCAGATAGCAAAAAGATTGATTTTACAAATTTGGACCAAATATTAAATTTAGTAAAAAATGATTTTGAAGAATTATTAAAGCCAGAAGAAATAATAAAAACGATGTCTTCGAATGTAAAACTTGGGAATAATTTCTTTATAAGAATAATTCCACTATTTATGAAGCAAATATTTGTAAGATTAAGTTATTTGGAAATTAGAAAATATACAACAACGACATTTTCTAATATAGGAAGAATAGGTATTATAGCAGATTACCAAAAATATATAGAAGACTTTTTCTTTTTAATTGCACCAGAAAGAGTAGAAAAAATAAAATGTTCAACATGTTCATATGAAGATAAAATGTTTTTTACATTTACATCAATTTTAATGCAAACCAATATAGAAAACGAATTTAAAAATATTTTAGAAGAATTAGGAATCCATGTTGAAATAGAAAGTAACGGTGTTTAATATGTTATATCCAAAATTATCAAATGTTAAAAAAAATAATATTATATTTATTGCTTCTATAGCAATTTCTTTAATAATAATAAATATTTTATTAATAATAAATGTTCTTGTAGACAAGACTAATCATTGGTCTATGCTTTGTATTGCTGGAATTATATATGCTTATGGAACAGTAATATATACTAAAAAGAGAAATGTAAATATTGCATCAAATGTATTTGCTCAATGCTTATTAGTATCATTATTAATAATAGCAATAGATTACTTTTTAGGATATAAAGGCTGGTCTATAAATATAGCAATACCAATAGTTGTTATAGTAGCAAATTCAACATTAATGATTCTAACAATTGTAAGCAGAAAAAGATATATAAGATATGCAACATACCATATGCTAACATTTTTATTTAGTATGATACCATTAATATTATTACTTAGTGGAATGTTAGAAAACAAGGTACTAACAATCGTATCAAGTGGAATTGCAGGACTTTCACTATTATTAACAATAATATTATGTGGAAAAGCAATGTGGGAGGAAACTAAAAAAAGATTACATATGTAAAAAGACTAAATCGGGATCTGGGTACGGCCCTTAAAATACCGATATAGAATTAAATATAAAAAGTTAACCTTAACTATAAAAAGCTCATAAAATAGAATAAGTAGGTGAGTTTATGAAATTAGTAGTTAAGGTTATTTTTATTATTTATATGTGTACAAATTTTATGTGTATATTCCATAGTAATTCTTATGCAATCGAGCCAGAAGGAAAAAATTATGAGGGAATAGATGTTAGCGGATGGCAAGGTGAAATAGACTTTGCAAAAGTAAAAAATGCAGGTATAAATTTTGTATATATAAAGTCTAGTGAAGGAAAGAATACTGTAGATAGATATTTTAGAAGAAACTATGAAAAAGCTAAAGCAAATGAGCTTAAAATAGGATTTTACCACTATGTAAGAGCAAGAACTGTAGAAGATGCAGTATTAGAAGCAGAACATTTTGCAAATACAATTGCAGGTACTGTTCCAGACTGTAAGTTGGCTATGGATTTCGAAAACTTTGGCAATTTGTCTATAAACGAAATAAATAGGATTTCTATAGCTTTTTTGGAAAAAGTAGAAGAATTAACTAAAAAGAAAATGATAATTTACAGCAATACATGGGCAGCAAGAAATATTTTTAGTAAAGAACTTGCAAATAAATATCCATTATGGGTAGCACAATATTATGTAAGTAATCCTTCAAATAATGGTAAATGGAATAGGTGGGAAGGGTTCCAATATACAGATAAGGGAACTGTACCAGGCATAAATGGATATGTAGATAGAGATAAATTTACAGAAGAAATACTATTAGAAAGTACAGAGGAGATACCAAATAGTAATCAAAATGAAAATAATACAGAAAGTTATATAAGATATAAAATACAAACAGGAGATACATTATACAATATTGCCATAAGATACAATACAACTGTTAATGAACTTGTAAGAATAAATAACATAAAAAATCCAAATATAATATATGCAAATCAAACATTATTAATACCTACTAAAAATAACTCAATAAGTAGTGGAAATGACGATAAGAATAATACAATATATATAGTTAAAAAAGGAGATACATTATATAATATTGCTAAAAGATATAATACTACAGTACAAACAATTGTAAGTAACAATAATATACGAAATCCAAACTTAATATATCCAGGGCAAAAATTAATTATTATAAAAAATACAGATAATATACAAATTAAATATATGACTTATAGAATAAAAAAAGGTGACACATTATATGAAATTGCAAGTAGATATAATACTACAGTAAAAAAACTAGCATACATAAATGGCATTAGAAATGTAAATTATATATATATTAATGAAATAATTAAAATACCAATAAATATAAGTATTGGAGAGTATGACTGTGGACACTGTATATATACTGTAAAAAAAGGTGATACTCTAACAAAAATAGCAAATAAATTTGGAAAGAAAATAAGCGAAATAGCAGAATTAAATAATATTAAAAATATAAATTATATTTATGTAGGCCAAAAGTTAAGAATATAAAAAAAGTTTTATTGACGAAAAAAATACTTTATTATATACTAAAAGTAGAAAAATTTTGTGTTGCGAGGAGGCACGTTATGCAAAAGATAAGCAAAAAAATATTTTTTATAATAATAGTATTTTGTATAATTATAGGAAACAGCTTTTGCCTAGCAGATAATGATATAACTACTACTAAAGCAAAAACAGATAATAATTTAAAGAGTGAAAATACTGTAAATGAAATATCAGAAGAAAATAATGTAATACAAGAACAAAAAGTAGAATTAAGTTATCCAGATATAGAAGCTAAAAAAACTAATATAGGACCACTTACTATGGAAGAAGTAATAGCCCTAACAATAGCAATGCAGTCTTTTTTAGGAATTATTATTGCAATTTCCTTATATGTTAGAAGTAGAAGAGATGGGTATGAGGAAGAATGGGAAGAAGACGATTATATAGACGAAGTAGAAGAGGAAGAACCAAAAGAGCCAAAAGCAATGAAAGAGTTAAAAGAAGAGGCAGCATCTAAAGAACCAAAGGCAATAGAAGAATTAGAAGATGAGAAAAAGCTAGAAAAAATTAGAAAAGAAAGAGAAAAAGAAAAAACTTTGGAAAATGTTAGTGAAGAAGATAAAAATGAAAATAGTCTAAATGATAATATTGTTAAAAAGGATGAAAAAGAAGATACAATGACCTTAAATTCTAAACATCAACAAGCATTAGATGATTTTTATAAATATGCAGAAGAAATTAAAAAAGAAAAGAAAAATAAACGAGGAAAAGGGAAACATTCTATGTAGTCATACAACAGTAATTGAAATTTATTATAATGTAAAAAAAGATTTAAGATTATATGCTTAAATCTTTTTTTGTATAATAATAAAACTCTCCATAATAAATATTTTAACATGATAGGGTAGTATTTATGAAAAAATATTTATCTAATTATTTTGGTACATTATTACAAGTTAATTGCATAGGCACATATAATAGGTTTACAATATTACAAATTTGTTATATAATAGGACAAAATTAAAAAAGAGAGGGAGATTTTAATGGACAATAATGTTAACGAAGAAATAGATATAAATCAATTAATGAAGGTTAGAAGAGAAAAACTAGACGAACTAAGAAATGAAGGAAAAGACCCATTTGCTATAACAAAATACGACAGAACTGAAACTGCTGGTCAAATAAAAGCAGACTATGAATCTTACGAAGAAAAAGATGTATCTGTTGCAGGAAGAATAATTGCAAAAAGAATAATGGGAAAAGCTTCATTTTGTACAATACAAGATAGTGATGAAAAAATACAAAGCTATGTTAGTGTAAACGACTTAGGTGAAGAAAGCTATAAAGCTTTTAAAACTTATGATATAGGTGACTTTATTGGAATCAAAGGTTTTGTATTTAAAACAAGAACTGGTGAAATATCTGTACACGCAAAAGAAGTAACATTATTATCTAAATCTTTAAGACCATTACCAGAGAAATTTCATGGTTTAAAAGATCCAGATTTAAGATACAGACAAAGATATGTAGACTTAATAGTAAATCCAGAAGTTAAGAAGACATTTGAGTTAAGAAGCAAAATAATAAAAGAGATAAGAAATATTTTAGACGAAAAAGGATATTTAGAAGTAGACACTCCAATGTTAAACACAATTTCTGGTGGTGCAACAGCAAAACCTTTTATAACACACCATAATGCTTTAAATATAGATATGTATTTAAGAATTGCTACAGAATTAAATTTAAAAAGACTAATTGTTGGTGGATACGATAAAGTATATGAAATGGGTAGAATATTTAGAAACGAAGGAATGGATGTAAGACATAATCCAGAATTTACATCTATAGAATTATATTCTGCATACCAAGATTATAATGACATGATGGATATAACAGAAGAATTATTTTCAGAAGTAGCAAAAAGAGTTTTAGGTACAACGAAAATAACATATCAAGAACAAGAAATAGACTTAACACCTAAATTTAAAAGAATTACAATGATAGATTCTATTAAAGAAGCTACAGGAATAGATTTCAATGATATAAATACAGATGAAGAGGCAGTAGCTTTAGCTAAAGAAAGAGGAATAGAAATTCCAGACAAAACTAAAGAAACTAGAGGAGATGTTATTAGCTTATTCTTTGATGAATATGTAGAAAAAACATTGGTACAACCAACATTTATATATGACTATCCAGTAGAGATTTCACCACTTGCAAAAAGAAAACAAGAAGATCCAAGACTTACAGAAAGATTCGAAATATTTATAGGTGGAAGAGAATATGGTAATGCCTTTTCTGAGTTAAATGATCCAATAGACCAATATGAAAGATTTAAGAAACAAGTTGAAGCAAGAGATGCTGGTGACGACGAAGCAGGAATGATGGATGACGATTATATTAATGCACTAGAAATAGGTTTACCACCTACAGGAGGATTAGGAATAGGAATAGATAGATTTGTTATGTTATTAACAGATGCTGCATCAATAAGAGATGTGTTATTATTTCCAACAATGAAACCTTTAAACTAGAATATTTTGAAAATTTTAATAAATCAAAACAGAGTTTAACTTAAACAAAAAATTCCACTTAAATAGTGGAATTTTTTGTTTATTTGTGATATATTTCATAAAAATAAAAGTAGGACATAATAATATGAAAAAAACAATTTTAATAATATTAGTAAATATAATAGTTATTTGTGTAATATTGCTATTTATGAGTGTTTCAAATAAAAATATTCATGAATTTCCAATAGGAAATACTATCGAAAATGGAAACATACAAGTAGATATAGGCAAAGAAGCAATAAAAATAGAAGAAACATTTTCCATAAAGATGAAATCAAAATCAAAAAAAATAAATACACGTGAAATATATAAATTTTTTGATAAAAGTGGTGATGTAACAGAACTAGAAATAGAAGGAAAAAATATAATAGGTTTGTTTAATAATTATGAAGAGTTCGAAATGTATAATGATAGCTCTAATACAATAAACAAAAATATAAAAGTTAAATATGAATTAAATAGTAAAGATATAAAAAAATATACAGATTTAGCTCAAATAAATATTTTGATATGTCCAGATTGGACAAAATATGTAGAAGATATAAATATAGAAGTAAATTTTGAAAAGAATAATGAAATTTTAACAGCAAATATCCCAAAAGTATTTAAAAAATTAGAAGTTAAAAAGTTGTCAGATACACAATTTAAAATTTATATAGATAAAACAAGCAAAAAAGAATTAAATATGTTATTTAATACATCCAGTATACAAATAGGAGATATACAAAATATAACATTTGATGAAATGAAAAAAGAAATATTAAGCAATTATGTAGAAGACAAACAATTAAATATATACCTAATAACTAGTATATTTATGACAATAATTATATATGGTATGTATTTTGTGGTAAAAAATAAGAAAATAATTAGTAATAGAATAAAAAACAATTGGGAAGATCTGGTGTCACCTGTATTAGCAGAAACGATAATAGATGGAAAAATGGGAATAAAGGAATTTTTAATGACTATAATAGCAGATTTAATAACAAGAGGTAATATTACAGTAGTAAATGATGAAATTATAGAACTAAATAATAAAGAAAATCTTAACACATATGAATTAAAAACAATAGACTTAATATTTGAACAAAAACAAAGAATGAATTTTTCGGATTTAAAAGAAATTTTTAAAACAGATAATGAAAAAACTACAAAAATAAAAGAAAAAATTAAGGAAATAAAATTAAGTATTTTATCAGAATTAGAAGAAAAAAAGTTACTAGATAAAAATAAGAAAATTATTATGTATATTGCAAAAGTAATAAGTTTTATAAATATATTCATTGTATTTTTAACATTTGTAGGAATTACAGGAGAAACAGACAGCACAATGCTACTTTCAATTATTTTAATAGTAATATATATTATTTCTACAGCAAAGCAAGATAATAATATATTAGCCAAAAAAGTCTTTAATAAAAAAATGCAAATATTTATGGTTTTACAAATTGCAATAGTAATTTTACTATTAAGTGAAAATATATTTAAAATGCCAATACAATATATGATTAGCTTTTTTATAATATTAGTATTAAATATAGTGTTTAATAGAATTATTCCTACATATTATCTTTCTTTACAGGGTGAAAAAGAAAGATTTAAAATACAAGAATTTAAAAATTATTTGGAGAAATATAGTGTTATAGAAGAAAGAAAATTAGAAGAAGTAATAATTTGGGATAAATATTTAGTATATGCTATAGCATTAGGAATTACAAATAAAATTCCTAAGAAAATATATGAAACATATATGAATATAAACATTAATTTACAAAGGATAGAAAACATTATAAATATTTTATAAAAGTAGTTAAAACGCACAACAAGGAAGAAGGGAAAAATATGAGTGACAAAGATACAAAAGGTAAAGAACTAATTGTGCCAGAAAAAAATATTTTTGTTAGGATATTTTCAGCATTATTGGAAAAAATAAAAGGATGGTTTACTCCAGATGACTTTACATATAATAGTAATTTTGATGTTGCACCCAAAAGAGATATTATAGAAGATAAAGAAATTCCGAAAGAAGGAAAAAATAACATAAAAGCAAAAGAAATGTTAGACTTAAGTTTAAAAGTAAGCTTAATGTTAAAAGAGTGGAATAAGCAAAGAAGAATGTTTATAGACAATAAACAAGTAACATATAAGGAAAATAAGACAGAAGATGGAGAGAAATATTCATATTATGCAATTAATGGAAAGGAAGTTTTATCTAGAATAGAAAGTGATAAAATGAAAAAAACAAGATTAGTAAGCTATTATGAAGACGAAAAAGAAACAGAGAAATTCGGTAACAAGATAACAGAACATACAAGAAATCCAGAAAAAGATATAGTTTATGAAGAAGAAATTAATTATGAAACAGGTGAATGGACTACAAAAACAGTAGGCCCAATTATAGAATATGACTCAGATGACGAAAAAGCAATAGGAAAATATGAAGAAATTGTAAAACAAGACAAGAATGATCCAGCGTTTTGTTCTATAAAGACAAAAAAGAGAATAAAAGATATAAAAACAAACGAAGAACATAAAGTTGTAGAAGAAAGAATTCACACTGCAGATAAAAGATCTTTTGAAAAACAAGTAGATGGAAAAGTAGTTTATAGAGAAAACAAAGATAAAAATACAGGGGAAGTTACTATAGAATTATTTGATAAGAATGGAGATCTTTACGAAACACATAAATTTGACAAAAATGGTGAACCTGTGGTTACATATGGAAGAAATGGTGAAGAACTTGTAAGAAAAGGTTATAAGACCATAAATGGAAAAACAGAAGAATATATAATGCCAAAACCAATTAGAGGAATAGAAAGATATCCAGATGATGATAAAATAGTAGATCCGAATGATAAACAGTGGGAAAGATATTTTAAAACTATAGATAAAGTAGGTATAAACTTCAATGTACCAGAAATATATCTAATAGAAGATCCAATTAATACAAAAACAGCAGATATTATTGGAAAAGCAAAAGAAAGAATGAAAGAAATTGATGAAAAGGAAATGCAATCAGAAAAAGAAGATGCAAGCAAAGATACCAGCAAAGCTGAAAGATAAATTTAATTTATAAAGGAGAGAATGTCATGTTTTATTTTCCAGGAGGGGGAAGTTATTTATACATATTGTTATTTGTTATGGTTATAACAAATATTATGACAGGTGGAGTAGATTTATTAGGATTATTATTAAGTATACCAGGAGTGTTAATAGCAATTACATTTCACGAATATGCACATGCACTAGCAGCAGTGAAACTTGGGGATGAAACACCTAGAATGCAAGGGAGATTAAGCCTAAATCCATTATCTCATTTAGATCCAATAGGTATAGTAATGCTTATATTTGCACATATTGGTTGGGGAAAGCCAGTACAAATAAATCCAAGAAACTTTAAAGGTAGAGTTTCAACAAGTGCAGCAGAAGCAATTGTTTCAGTAGCGGGACCACTTATGAACTTTATACTAGCACTTGTTTTTTCTATTATTTTTGCAGCTTTAGTAAGTTTTGTTCCAACAATATGGACTATGGCAAATGGAATAGTAGCAACTGTAATTTTAGATATAATAATTATTAATATTGGTCTAGGAGTATTTAATTTAATTCCATTGCCACCATTAGATGGATCAAAAATATTAGCGCATTTTTTACCTATAAATGCAAGAAGATGGTTTATAGAACATGAAAATATATTCTATATAGTTTTCATTATTATTTGGCTTACACCAATTGCATCAAGTATTACATCACCTATAATAGATGCTATATTAGGTGGATTGCTAAGCATAGGATTTGCAATATTTTAAAAGGAGATAAAAATGAAAGACATAATAATATTAGGAATAGAGTCAAGTTGTGACGAAACTTCAGTTTCTATTGTAAAAAATGGAAGAGAAGTGTTATCTAATGTAATAAATACACAAATAAGCATTCACGAATTATATGGTGGAGTTGTACCAGAGATTGCTTCTAGAAATCATGTGGAAAATATATCACCAGTAATGAAAGAAGCACTAAAAGAAGCTAACATGAAAATTAATGATATAGATGCAGTTGCGTGTACATATGGACCAGGTTTAGTAGGAGCTTTGCTAGTAGGCGTTTCTTATGCTAAAGCATTAAGTTATGCAGCCAATAAGCCACTTATAGGTGTAAACCATATTCAAGGTCATATTGCAGCGAACTATATAACATATAAAGATTTAAAACCGCCTTTTTTAACATTGTTAATATCTGGAGGAAATACACAACTTGTATTAGTAAAGGATTATACAGAATTTGAAATATTAGGAAAAACCAAGGATGATGCAGTTGGAGAAGCATTCGATAAAATTGCAAGAGTTATAGGTTTAGGTTATCCAGGAGGTCCTAAAATGGATAACCTAGCTAAAGAAGGAAAACCTAATATAGAATTGCCAAAAGTACATGTAGAAGGATTAAACTTTAGTTTTAGTGGGCTAAAAACAGCAATAATTAATTTACATCATAAAAATCCAAATATAAATAAAGCAGATTTAGCAGCAAGTTTTGAAAAAGATGTAGCAGAAATTTTATTAAAGAATACAAAAATGGCAGTAAAAGAAACAAATATAAATAAAATAGCTTTAGCAGGGGGAGTATCTGCGAATAGTTATATTAGGAAAGCGTTTAAAGAATTAGAAGAAAAAGAAAATGTACAAGTATATTATCCAGAACTTAAATTATGTACAGATAATGCAGCAATGATAGCTTCAGCAGGATATTATAATTACTTAAAAAATAATTTTTCAGATTTAACTTTAAATGCTGTACCAAATTTAAAATTATAGTAGAAAGAGGGCAGAAAATGTCGATTTATGCAATTTCAGATTTACATTTATCATATAATACAGATAAGCCAATGGATATATTTGGATGGAAAGACTATGAAAGCAGGATAAAAGAAAACTGGAATAGTAAAGTAAAAGAAAACGATTTAGTTATTTTGAGTGGAGACTTTTCTTGGTCTATGGATTTAGAAGACACATATAAAGATTTCGAATTTATACATAATTTACCAGGAAATAAGTTATTAATAAAAGGAAACCATGATTACTGGTGGGGAACTTTAACAAAAATGAAGAAATATATAAAAGAAATAGGCTTTAATGACATAAATTTTTTGTATAATAACAGTTACGAATTTGAAGGAAAATTAATTTGTGGAACAAGAGGCTGGAATTTTAGCGACTTACAAGAAGAGGACGAGAAAGTATATAATAGAGAAATACAAAGATTAAGATTATCTTTAGAAGATGCAGTAAAAAAATACGGAAATGAAAAAGAAATTATAGTATGCTTGCATTATCCACCACTAAAAATAAATGAAATTTCAGATTTTGTAAGAGTTATGGAAGAATATAATGTAACAAAGTGCATATATGGACATTTACATGGACCAGCGCACAAATTTGTTGTAGAAAAAAATATAGATAATATACAATATATTATGACAAGCTGTGACTATACAAACTTTGACCTTGTAAAAATATTTTAGTACATAAATTAATGAAATTGTAAAATTATTGTAATATTATGGGTAAAGCACTTGCAATTCACATAATTTGTGATATAATATGAAGGCGTTAGAAAACTATAAGGATAATAAAGCGAAAGGGTTGAAATAAATGAGTATAAAAGTAGAAAAAACAGAAAACAAAAACGAATTAAAATTAGAGTTTACAGTAGCAGCTGAAAAGTTTGAAGAAGCAATGAAAAAAGTGTACTTCCAAACAGCTAAATATTTTAATATACCAGGATTTAGAAAAGGTAAAGCACCAATGAAAATTGTAGAAAAATACTATGGAGAAAGTATTTTTTACGAAGATGCTTTTAACGAAATATTAAAAGAAGAATATGACAAAGAATTAAAAGAAAATGATGTAACAGCTGTAAGTTACCCAGAATTCGATATAAAACAAATGGAAAAAGGAAAAGACTTAATATTTACAGCTACAGTTCAAACAAAACCAGAAGTAGAATTAGGTAAATACAAAGGTATAGAACTTAAAAAAGTTGAGTATACTGTAAAAGATGAAGATATAAATCATGAATTAGGACATATGCAAGAAAGAAATTCTAGAATTGTTACAGTAGAAGATAAACCAGTAGAAAAAGGAAACATTGCTGTAATAGACTTCGAAGGATTTGTAGACGAAAAAGCTTTTGAAGGTGGAAAAGCAGAAGGATATGAATTAGAAATAGGAAGTAATACATTTATACCAGGATTTGAAGATCAAATAGTAGGAATGAAACTTGCAGAAGAAAGAGATATTAAAGTTAAATTCCCAGAAGAATATTTTTCTAAAGAATTAGCAGGAAAAGATGCTATTTTTAAAGTAAAAGTAAACGAAATAAAGAAAAAAGAATTACCTGAATTAGATGATGAATTTGCTAAAGATGTTAGTGAATTTGACACATTAAAAGAATTAAAAGCAAGTATAAAAGAAAAATTAGAAAAAGAAAATGAAGATAAAGCAAAATTCGAAACACAAGATATGGCTGTAAAAGCAGTTTGCGACAATACAGAAATAGATATTCCATCAGGTATGATAGAAACAGAAATAGACAACATGGTAAACGATATGAAAACAAGATTACAATATCAAGGTTTAACATTAGATAGTTATTTATCAATGATTGGAAAAACAGAATCTGAATTTAGAAAAGATTATGAAGAACAAGCAAAAGAAGCTGTTAAATCAAGATTAGTAATTGAAGCAATCGTTAAAAAAGAAAAAATAGAAGCAAGTGATAAAGATATAACAGAAAAATTAGAAGAAATGGCTAAGAACTATGGAAAAGAAGCAAAAGAATTAGAACAAAATGAAGCATTAAAGAATTATTTAAAAGGAAGTTTAGAAACAGAAAAAGCAATAGAATTCGTAGTAAAAAATGCAAAAATAAAATAAAGTAATAAATGGAGTTTAATAGTTAGTTATTAAACTCCTAATTATTTCTAAAAAAACATTAATTTATATTGTTAAAAATCAAATAAATGTTAATAAAAAGGTTTGCATTTATAAAAGATATGATATAAAATAAGGTAAGTTTTAAAGGAGGAATTTTATTATGTATAAAAAAGATTTAAATAGTTTAGTACCATATGTAATAGAACAAACAAGTAGAGGAGAAAGATCATACGATATATTTTCAAGACTACTAAAAGATAGAATAATATTTTTAGGAGAGCAAGTAGATAGTGCATCTGCTGGTGTCGTAATAGCACAAATGCTATTTTTAGAATCAGAAGATCCAGAAAAAGAAATACATTTATACATAAATAGCCCAGGAGGATCTATAACAGATGGAATGGCTATAGTAGATACAATGAATTATATTTCTTGCCCAGTTTCAACTATTTGTGTAGGGTTAGCAGCAAGTTTTGGTGCAGTATTATTAGCAAATGGTGAAAAAGGAAAAAGATTTGCAACACCAAATTCAGAAATATTAATTCACCAACCATTAATAGGTAGTCAAGGTGGAGGAATTTCTGGTCAAGCAACAGAAATAAAAATATATTCAGATCACATGATGAAAACAAGAGAAAAATTAAATAAATTATTAAGCGAAAAAACAGGTCAACCAATAGAAGTAATTAACAGAGATACAGAAAGAGATAATTATATGACAGCAGAAGAAGCACTAAAATATGGACTTATAGATGGTATTATGGATAAAAGAAGATAATTATATGCTAAGGATAACATAAAAAAAGGAGCGCTTATTATGCAAAAAAATGAAAATAATAAAAACATTAGATGCTCATTTTGTGGAAAGACACAAGATAGTGTAGAAAAAATAGTTGCAGGTCCTGGTGTATATATTTGCAATGAATGTATACAAGTATGTTCAAATATTATAGAAAACGAATATTACGAAGACGAAGAGGATCTATATACAACTGTTGAAGAAGATGTTGTACCTACACCAGAAGAAATAAAAACTATTTTAGATGAATATGTAATAGGTCAAGAAGACGCAAAAAAATCATTATCTGTAGCTGTATATAATCATTATAAGAGAATAAATAATGAAGAGACTAAAAATAATAAAGATGATGTAGAAATTAAGAAAAGTAATATATTATTATTAGGTCCAACAGGTTCTGGAAAAACATTATTAGCTCAAACATTGGCTAAAATATTAAATGTTCCATTCGCAATAGCAGATGCTACAACATTAACAGAGGCTGGATATGTTGGTGAAGATGTAGAAAATATTTTGTTAAAACTAATACAGTCAGCAGATTATGATATAGAAAAAGCTGAAAGAGGAATTATATATATAGATGAAATAGATAAGATTTCTAGAAAGTCTGAAAATCCTTCTATAACAAGAGATGTAAGTGGAGAAGGAGTGCAACAGGCACTACTAAAAATTATAGAAGGTACTACTGCGTCTGTTCCACCACAAGGAGGAAGAAAACATCCTCACCAAGAATTAATACAAATAAATACAGAAAACATATTATTTATTTGTGGTGGCGCGTTTGAAGGTCTAGAAAAAATTATAGATCAAAGAACAGGAAAAAAGGCAATAGGCTTTGGAGTAGAGAAAAAAGAAATTGCTAAGAAAACAAAAACAGAAGTATTTAAAGAGTTATTACCACAAGATTTATTAAAATTTGGTTTAATCCCAGAATTCGTAGGCAGGTTGCCAATAGTAACAACATTAGAAGAGCTAGATAAAGATGCTCTAATTAGTATATTAACTAAACCAAAAAATGCGTTGGTAAAACAATACAAAAAATTACTAGCTATGGATGGTGTAGAATTAGAATTTAAACCAGAAGCAGTAGAAGCAATTGTAGAAAAAGCAATAGAAAGAAAAACAGGAGCTAGAGGTTTGCGTTCTATTATAGAAGAAATTATGAGGGACATAATGTTTGATATTCCATCTAATCCTAAAATAGAAAAATGTATTGTAACAAAAGAAACTGTAAATGAAAAAACAAAGCCAGAAATAATAATAAATGAAAACAAAGAACCTAAAAAACAGGTAATAAAAAGAAGAAAAATAAAACCAAATGAAATAGAAACAGCATAGGTACAAAATTTAAATAGATTCAGATTAAATTAATTTGGTAAATATAGAATTAAATAGAAGGAGTAGTATTTTTATAATAATTATGCTAAAAATCCTTCTATTTTTTTGCTTATGGTTGAAAAAAACATTAAGTTGTGATATATATAATTTTACAAAAAATAGGTGAAAAAGAGAAAGAAAAATGAAGAATATAAAAGATTATAATTTAGACGATCTAAAAAAAGAATTTGAAGAATTAGGTGAAAAGCCATATAGGGCAGAGCAAGTTTTTATGTGGTTATATAAAGAAAAAGTAAAACAATTTGATGAAATGACAAACTTATCAAAAGAATTACGAAATAAATTAAAAGAAAATTTTTCAATGTGTAATTATGAAATAGAAAGAAAATTAATATCAAAGGATGGCACAAAAAAATATTTGTTTAATATATTAGATGGAAACATGATAGAAACAGTATTAATGGAATATCACCATGGTAAAACAGTATGTGTATCATCACAAATTGGTTGTAAGATGGGATGCAAATTTTGTGCTTCAACAGGAATACCATTTGTTAGAAATTTAACAGCAGGAGAAATTGTAGAGCAGATTATAGCAATAGAGCAAGACGAAAATACAAAAATATCTAACATAGTATTTATGGGAATTGGAGAGCCATTTGACAATTTTAATAATGTAATAAAGGCAATAGAAATATTAAACAATCCTAAAGGATTAAATATAGGAGCAAGACATATAAGTATTTCTACAAGTGGAATAGTGCCTAAAATTTACGAGCTTGCAGATAAAAAAATACAGTGTACATTGTCTATATCATTACATGCAACAAACAATAGAAAAAGAAGCGAAATGATGCCTGTAAATAATGCTTATCCAATAAAAGAGTTAATAAAAGCATGCAAATATTATATAGAAAAAACTAATAAGAGAATATCATTTGAATATGCGCTTGCAAAGGATAATAATGACAATTTAGAAGATGCACAAGAATTAGTTGAATTATTACATGGAATGATTGCACATGTAAATTTAATACCAATAAATAAGATAGAAAATGGTAAATTTGTAAAATCTACAAATAATAATATAATAAAATTTAGAGATTATTTAAATGAACATGGTATTGTAGCAACAATAAGAAGAGAATTAGGATCAGATATAGAAGCAGCATGTGGACAACTAAGAAGGAAGACAATAGAAGAAAAACGTTAGAGGTGATAAAATGAAGTGTTTTGCTAAAACCGATTTAGGAAAAGCAAGAGAATTAAACGAGGACTCATACTATATCCCATCAGATGAAAATGAATTAAGAATATATATGTTAGCAGATGGAATGGGAGGCTATAATGGTGGAGAAGTTGCGAGCAAATTAGCAATAGAATCTGCTAGAAAATATTTAACGAACAATTTTAATACAATAACACATGATAGAATAAATATAGAAGAGCTAATAAGAAGTAGTATGGAATATGCTAATATGGTTGTATTTGAAAAGTCTAAAGAGATACCAGAATTAGAAGGAATGGGTACAACTTTGGAATTAGTTTTAAGCTATGGGAATAAAATATATATAGGTCATGTTGGCGATAGTAGAATATACAGAGTTAGGAAAAATATTATAAGAAAATTAACAACAGACCATAGTTATGTAGAAAAATTAGTAAAAGAAGGAACCATAACTAGAGAAGAAGCAGAAAATCATCCTAAAAAAAATATGCTAATGAAAGCATTGGGATGTACTCCTTATGTAGAACCAGATGTAACAACAAAGGGATTTCTTAAAGGAGATATACTTTTATTAACATCAGATGGATTGACAAATATGGTTTCTAACCAAGAAATTTATGACATAGTAACAAGTGATACTATAAATGCAGGAACAAAGTTGATCGAACTAGCAAATGATAGAGGTGGATATGATAACATAACTGTTGTTATTGTATATAATGATTAAGGAGAGATGAAATAATGGACCTAGAGGGGAAAATATTAGGTAACAGATATGAAATAATAGAAAAAATAGGAAATGGTGGAATGGCAACGGTTTATAAAAGTAAAGACCGTGTTTTAAATAGATATGTAGCAGTAAAAATATTAAGAGATGAATTTACAACAGATGAAGAATTTATAAAAAGATTCAGAATAGAAGCCCAATCAGCAGCAAGTTTAACACATCCTAATATTGTTTCTATTTTTGATGTAGGCAATGAAGGAAACTTATACTATATTGTAATGGAATTAATTAAAGGCAAAACATTAAAGGAGATAATAACAGAGGAAAATGGACCATTACCATGGAAATGGTCATTAAATGTTGTAACACAAATTGCTTCAGCTTTAGAAACAGCTCATAAAAATAATATAGTTCATAGAGATATAAAGCCGCATAATATTATAATTACAGAAGATGGAATTGCAAAGGTTACAGATTTTGGAATTGCAAAAGCAGTTTCAAATTCTACAATAACAGCTTTTGGTACAACAATAGGTTCTGTACACTATTTTTCACCAGAACATGCTAGGGGAGGATTTACAGATGCAAAATCTGACCTATATTCTTTAGGTGTTGTAATGTATGAAATGTTAACAGGAAAAGTTCCTTTTGATGCAGATACACCAGTTTCAGTTGCCTTAAAGCATATGCAAGAAAAACCAGTAGAACCAAAAGAATTAAACGAAAACATACCACAAGTTGTAAATGATATTATAATGAAGGCAATGCAAAAAGATATTAATTTAAGATATCAATCAGCAACAGAGATGGTTAAAGACTTAAATACAGCATTAAAAAATCCAGATGAAAATTTTGTACATATTGGAAACAATGTAGGTGCTGCCACACAAAGAATTTCTACCCAAGAAATTGCAGAAGCAGAAAGAAGAGCGAATGAACAAAAAAATAAAGGCAAAGAAAAGAAAACAAATAAATTTAAAGAACTTATAAAAAAACATAAAGTAGCATCAGCTATACTTGGAGCAATATTCTTATTTTTTATAGCTTTTGGAGCAACAATGGGAATTGTAGAACTTGCTAATCCAAATGAAGTACAAATTCCAGACTTAGTAAACAAAACAGAAGATGAAGCAGAGCAAATACTAAAAGATTTAAAACTAAAGTTAGTTGTAAAGTCCGAAGAATATAATGAAAATATAGAAAAAGGAAAAATAATATCTCAAGATCCACCATATCAAGAAAATTATACGATAAAGGAACATAGTGAAATTTCTATAGTTATAAGTAAAGGAACAGAGAAAGTAGATGTACCAAATGTTGTAGGAAAAAGAAGAGAAGAAGCAGAAAAAGAGTTAAAAGAGGTCGGATTAGTACCAGAAATTATAGAAGAGAATGACGAAAAAGTAGAAGCAGGAATAGTGTTAAGCCAAGATCCAGAAGATGGTGAAAATGTAAATAAAGGTAGTACAGTAAAACTAGTTGTAAGTAAAGGTAGTGCAATTGTAAAAGTAGAAGTTCCAAGTTTAGTTGGAAAAAATGAGCAAGAAGCAAAAGCTTTATTAGTAGAAGCAGGTTTAAAAGCAAATATTATAAATGATGAAGATGAATCTAAAAATGATGGAGTTGTACTAAGACAAAGCAAAGAAGCAGGAACACAAGTACAAGAAGGAACAACAATTACTATTACAGTAAACAAGATTGCACAAGCTAAAGAAGCAACATTTACAATAGATGTAAAGAAAATAACAGGAGGATACGATAAAGACGAAACAGGAAATAATGTAGGTGGTAATAAGTCTAAAACAGTTGATGTAATAATTACAGTTAATGGAAAAGAAGCATATAGACAATCTAATGTAGATAAAAATTCTACTATAACAGCAAAAGTAAGTGGAAAAGGTTCTCAAACAGTTGTTGTTACATTAAAAGATGATAAAGGCGAAAATTCTAGATCTACAGTATTTAACTTTAATACATCAACAACATATACATTTAATTAGAAAAAAGATAAAAATATTATAAAGAACTAAACCCAAAATGTTATATAAAACATGGAGGGTTTTTATAATGTCAAAATAAAAAACAAGAGAACAATATATACACAAATAAAATTGAAATTTAGAAAATGTGTGATATAATAAGCAAAAAACAAAAAAGGTGAATTATGCAAGGAAAAATAATAAATAATATTTCTAATTTATATTATATAGAATCGAATGATAAAATATATACATGTAATGCAAGAGGTAAATTAAAAGAAGATGGAATTGTAGTTGGAGATATCGTAAATTTTAACGAGAATGAGCATATAATAGAAAAAATAGAAAAAAGGATAAATTATATTAAGAGACCTAAGATTTCTAATATAACGCAAATAATATGTGTATTATCTTCTAAAAATCCAAAGCCAGATTTATTAATGCTAGATAAGCAATTAGCATATGCAGAATATATTGGAATAAAATGTGTTATAGTAATTAATAAAATAGATCTAAATAAAGAAAAAGCAAAAGAAATAAAAGAACTATACAATAATATAGGGTATGAAGTAGTAGAAACAAACGCAAAAGAAAAAGAGGGACTAGAAAGCTTAAATAGGATTTTAGAAAATAATATTAGCGTATTTGCAGGAAATTCTGGAGTAGGTAAATCTACGCTATTAAATAGTATATTTGGACAAGAATTAACTAAATCTGGGCAAATTAGTAATAAAAATAAAAAAGGAAAAAACACTACAACAAATATAGCTTTATATAAACTTAAAGAAAATGAATATATTGCAGATACCCCAGGGTTTTCAACATTTGACATTTCAGAAATAGAGTCTAATGAATTAGCTAAATATTTTAAAGAATTTAAAAATTATATAAGTGAATGTGAATATGTTGGATGTAGGCATATAAAAGAAGAAAATTGTGGTATAAAAAGTGCAGTAGAAAGAAACGAAATTTCAGAAAATAGATATCAAAATTTTATAAAAATATATGAAGAATTAAAAGATAGGGAGGAACACAAATGGTAGAAATTTCAGCATCAATATTAGATGTAAAAGAAGAAGAATCAGCAAAAACATTTTATAATTTAGAAGTAGCAAAAAACGACTATTTTCATATAGATGTTATGGATGGAAAGTTTGTAGAAAAAAATACTGTAGATAAAATGAACAAGTATACAAACATATTAAAGCAAATTACAATATTGCCACTAGATGTACACTTAATGGTGGAAGATGTAGAAACATATGTAAAATTATATAGTGCAATAGAACCAAATACTATAACATTTCATTTAGAAGCATGTAAAGATAAAGAAGAAGTTCACAAAATAATAAAATTAATAAGAGAAAATAATTGTAAAGTTGGAATTGCAATTAGGCCAAAAACAGAAGTAAAAGATATATATGAATTTTTACCATATATAAATACAGTACTAGTAATGACAGTAGAACCAGGTAAAGGTGGACAAAGCTTAATTCATGAAACTTTAAGAAAGATAAAAATATTAAAAGAATATTTAACCCAGAATAATTTAGATACATATATAGAAGCAGATGGTGGAATAAATATAGAAACAATAGAAGAGGTAAGAGATGCAGGAGTGGATATAGCTGTTGTAGGCAATGGAATTTTAAAAACAGCTAACTATGAAGAAACAATAAAAAAACTAAAAGCATAAGAAAGAGGCTTTTAAAGTGTATAATATAAATAAAAAATCCCAATTTATTAAACATATAAGTTTAGTAAATTGGGATTTTTGTATTAAACGAATATTTAAGTTATTTTTATACTACTTATTATTTTTTGTGTGATTAGCAAAAAACAAATTGTAAATTATAATTCCAAAACCTAAAATAGAAATAAATATAGTTACAACAATTCCTACAAAAGGTATCATCTTTAATGCACTAATAACTACAGCTATTAATATAGCAAGTAAATATTCTAATGGCATTTTAGCAAATTTTTTATTATTATAAATTCTTCTAGCCAAAATCGAAGCAAATATGTAAGGTGAAATTCCTATCATAAATATGTATAACATTAATAATAATATTCCAGCAGTAAATCCTATTTGAGCAGTAATAAGTATAATCGCTAGAATAGGAATAGCTATTAAAGCTACTAAACCAGTTAAGAATACTTTACCAAATTTATGTGATAAACAAGAAGAAGATTTTTCTAAACTAGACTCTAAAAAGAATCTATAAAGTAAATATACTAAACTAGCTGCTAATATACTATTTACAATAGTACATAGAATATTCCAAATAGTTGTTCCAGCATTATTTGTAGATGACAACTTTATATAATTTACTCCTTCAACAATTGCTCCTTCGGGAAATGAAATTTCATTTTTAGAAGAATATGTTAGCTTTCCAGAAATAGAACCTTGTGAAGAATCTGAAGATATAATGAATTCAGATGTCTGTACATAGGCATTTCTACCAATAGAACCTAATAAAGTTAATTTATTAGTTAGAGTATATAAATCATTATAAGCTCCATGTCCTTCTGGAATAGTTAAATTATGGCAAACAGCATATAAAGAACTTGTTAAAGAGTTAAAATTAATATTATTTGAAATAATATAAGTACTACCTTCTATATAAGAAGCTTCTTCGAAATTTACATTTTTGGCACATATAAATAAATTTCCATTTACTTCTCCAGTTACTGTTACATTATTGCCTATAATATAAACATTTCCATTTACATTCTGATCCATATTAATATCATTACCAGATAAATACAAATCGTTATTTACCACATTTTGTGTTTCTTCAGCACTATCAATTGGATATGGTGTAGCTCTTAACCATTCCTCTGGTATAGGTGTTGATTCTGCAAAACATGTTGTAGCAATTGATAATATAATAGCTATTAAACAAGCCATTACAACGCTTTTTAGTTTTTTCATTGGTATACCTCCTAAAATTATATTAATCAAAATATATATTAATCAAATTTGTTTGTCAACCAAAATTAAGATTTGTTTTCTAGCTTATATTTTTTACAAAAGTCTTTAACTGTACAATCTTTACAATTAGGTGTTCTTGCCATACAAGTTTTTCTACCATGCCAAACAAAAAGATGATTAATATCTTTTAAATATTCTTTAGGAAAAACTTTTAATAAATCTTGTTCTATTTTCTCTGGTTCTTTTTCAGAAGAAAGCCCAATTCTGTTGGAAATTCTTTTTGCATGTGTGTCTACAGCAATACCATTTGCAATTCCAAAAACTTCTAATAAAATTACATTAGCGCTTTTACGTCCAACTCCAGGAAGAGTAATAAGTTCTTCCATAGTGTTTGGAACAATGCCATTAAAATTATCTAAGATTTTATTTGCACATGCACGAGCATTTTTGGCTTTATTTTTATAGAAACCACAAGGATGAATAATTTCTTCTAATTCACCAATATTGCAATTTGCAAATTCTTCAATAGTAGGGTATTTTTTAAATAATGTTGGTGTAGTTAAATTAACTCTTTCGTCTGTACATTGCGCAGATAGCATAACAGCAATTACTAATTCGAATGGGGTATTAAAGTTTAAACTGCATGTTGCATCTGGATATGTAGCTTTTAATATCTCTATTAATTGAATAACATCTTTTTTTCTCATAAAAAACCTCCTTATATTGCAAATTATAACATAATATAACATCAACATAAAGTAATCACAATAATAATTATTTTTTCATATTATATAAAAAAGGAGGTAATATTTATGTGCAAAATATTAAAAAAAACACTAGCTGTAACATTAATAGGACTGGGGATAGGAATATTATTAGTATTATTACTTCCTTTATCTGGTTGGCTTTTTATAATTAGTGTGGCAATTATTATAGTTGGGATAATGTGGCTTTCAAATTAAAACTGTAAACATCTAAATAACAATAAAAAAGGAGGAGATAGAAATGACAGTTGTAGTTAAAAAAGTTCCAAAATTTTTAAGAGGGTTTGTAAAGTTGATATTTAGAATAAAAGACTAATACATAAGAAAAAACTAATTAAAATAAAAAAGATTTTCTAACATTTTTTAATGTATAGAAAATCTTTTTGCTTGTAATATAAAATTATTGCTAGCATCATATATTTTTAAGACTAGATTTTTTATTTACTTCATGAAAAAAGGGTTATTTGACAATAACCCACAAATAGTATATATAAACTAAGCTCTTTTAACTTTTCCAGAACGTAAACATTTTGCACATACTTTAATTTTCTTTGGTTGTCCATTTATGATAGTTTTTACAGTTCTTAAATTTGGTTTCCAAGTTCTTGTAGCTCTATTACTAACGTGAGAACGAGTTATGCTAAGTTTGTTTCCATGAGATAATGTTTTTTCACAAATTGCGCATTTTGCCATGATTTATTGCACCTCCTATTAAGATAATAAATTGACTGTTTATAATCTTACCATATAATAATAAAAAAAACAAGACTTTTTATAAAAAATAGTATATAATGTACAAAATTATACTTCATTTAGGAGGTAAAAGATGTCAGATTTAACTAAAGAAATACAATATATAAAAGGTGTTGGACCTAATAGAGTAAAACTTTTAAATAATCTTAATATTTTTACATTAAAAGATTTAATTACATATTATCCAAGAGATTATGAAGATAGAAGTAAACCAGTAAAAATAGAAGATTTAGAAGATGGGAAAGAAGCACTAATTGCTGCAATTCCTGTTGAAAAGATGAATGAAACAAGAATAAGAAATAGAAAGATGGTTATATATAAACTTATAGTAGAAGATGAAACAGGAAGAGCAATACTTACTTGGTATAACCAAAGTTATTTAAAGAATAAATTTAAAGTTGGAGAAATTTATCATTTTTTTGGCAAAGTAAAAAAAATACAAAATAGGATAGAAATGTTATCTCCTGTTTTTGATAAAGAAACTAAAACTAAAAATACTGGTAAGATAATACCTATATATCCATTAACATATAACTTATCTCAAAATGTTTTAAGAGGGATAATAGAAAATGCTATTAATTTGGTAAATAACCAATTACCAGAAACGTTACCAAAATATATTTTAGATGAATATAAATTATTAGGTACAAATGAAGCGATTAAAAAAATACATTTTCCAGAAAATTTTGAGGAATTTGAAAAAGCAAGAAAAAGATTAGTTTTTGAGGAATTACTTGGAATGCAACTAGCATTATTAAATTTAAAAAATGCCTATGAAACAGATAATAATGGAATTCAATTTAGTAAAAATGTAAAAATGTCAGATGTTATAAATACGCTTCCATTTAAACTAACTAAAGCACAAATAAGAGTTTTAGAAGAAATAGACAAAGACATGGAAAGTAATAAAAATATGAATAGACTATTGCAAGGAGATGTTGGGTCTGGAAAAACAGCAGTATCTATTATTGCTTCATATAAAGCTGTAAAATGTGGATATCAAGTTGCTATAATGGCACCAACAGCAATTCTTGCAAGTCAACATTTAGAAAGCTTTAAAGAAATGCTAGATAAGTTTGGAATTACATGTGAACTATTGGTTTCTAGCATAACTAAAAAGAAAAAAGAAGAGATATTAGAAAGATTAAGAAATGGAAAGATAGATATTTTAATTGGAACACATGCACTTTTAGAAGAAAATGTAATATTTAATAAACTAGGATTAGTAGTAACAGATGAACAACACAGGTTTGGAGTAAAGCAACGTACTACAATTGTAGAAAAAGGTCAAAATCCAGATGTATTAGTTATGACTGCAACACCAATACCAAGAACGTTGGCATTAATTTTATATGGAGATTTAGATATATCTATAATAGATGAACTTCCGCCAAACAGAAAGAAGATAGATACTTTTGCTGTTACTAAAGGTATGGAAGAAAGGGTTAATAATTTTATAAGAAAACAAGTAGATGAAGGAAGACAAGCATACATTGTTTGCCCTTTAGTAGAAGAAAATGAAGAATTAAATTTAAAATCTGTTACAGAGCTTGCAGAAAAATATAAAAATGAAGTTTTTAAAGAATATAAAGTTGAATACTTACATGGAAAAATGAAAAATAAAGAAAAAGACGAAATTATGGAGCGATTTAAAGAGGGAAAAATAGATATTTTAATCTCTACAACAGTAATAGAAGTAGGTGTAAATGTTCCAAATGCAAGTTTAATGGTGGTAGAGAATGCAGAAAGGTTTGGACTTGCACAACTTCATCAATTAAGAGGAAGAGTTGGAAGAGGTGAATATAAATCATATTGTGTTTTAAAATATCAAGGAAATTCGGATGTTATAAGAAAAAGAATGAAAGTTATGACAGATACAAATGATGGTTTTATAATTTCGGAAAAAGATTTAGAGCTTCGTGGAAGTGGAGAATTTTTTGGAACAAGACAACATGGACTTCCAGAATTTAAAATTGCAAATCTTTTTGAAGATATGCCAATATTAAAACAAGTTCAGGTTCTGGCTGTAAAAATAACTGAAGAAGATAGAAAATTAGAACTAGATAAGAATAAAGAATTAAGGTTATTAATAGAAGAAAAATTTAAAAATAGGGTAGAAATATAAAATAGTGTATATAACTTTAATAAAAATTTATGATTTTGTAAAAATGTTATTAAACTCAGCAAGGGTTACCTAGGTTTACAAGATTATGTAAATATGGTATAATTATAAATGTAAGCAAAGTTTAAATAATCTCAAATTTTTTGAGAACACAAAAGAAAGGAGCCAAACAAAATGGCAAGAGAAAACACAAAAGCAGAAAGATTAGAAGCAAAAAAGAGTCGGTATTCATCAGTATGCATTATAATGCGTGAAATGTATGGCACGAAATTTGGCTATATGCCGGGGTATATCTTGTTACAAGATGTTATTTATAAACATCTAAAAGACAAAGAAATGCCTGTTGAGGAACTAATTAAATGGGCAATGGACAAATTCGTAATGAACTTAGAATATGAAGAAGCACTGGAAGAGATTATGCTAATTGTAACGCAGAACCTTCCAGAAACAAAGGGAGAAGACATCAGCCTTCTGGTAGATGCATTAAACAGAGCTTCAGATTTCTATAACAAACAAATCATTTATTCTAAGGTTACTGCAGCAGTGAGAGAAATGCACATTCTAAATGCTTTGGAGAGAGACATTATAAGAATTCTTTTCGAGATAAAAAGAGGCAAAACACTGCAGGAAGCGCTAGAAAAGATAGCAACTGAAGATGTAGACCCACGAAGCAAACAACTTACAGATGAGAAATGTCGCAGAAAGCTGGAATTAACAAATGCAATTTTTTGTGCTTTTGGCTCAGATGTAGAAATGTTAGAATTTGCAAGTGCAATTGATGTAACAGATATCGACGACTAAATGACTTTTCTAGCCCACATAATATGTTAAATATTATGTGGGCTAGTGTTTTTAGAAATTATAAGTTTACTAAAATAAAAATAATTTATTGACTTTTATGAAGAAAATAAATAAAATAAAAGTATAGTAATATAATAAAAGGATGTAAAAAAATGAATGTACAAATTATATTTTCAATTATAGGAGCATTAATTGCTTTAATTGCAGTTATTTTTATATATAATGCTAGAAAAATTGTAAAAGAAAGATTTAGCTTTGGTGACCAAAACAGTGGTGTTTTAGTTATTAAAACTATTGGAATGCTTTTATTTTGCATAGGAATGTTAATAATATTTTTTAATTTAACATAAGAAGAGGGAGGAATAAACAAATGAAACAATTAAGTTCGATGTTATCTGTGCTTTTTGCAGGATTATTTTGGGTGTTTAGAGTAGTATTAGCATATACATCTGCAACAGGAGTAGACTTAGGATTTCCAATACAAGATTTTAATATAGAAGTAGTATTACTATTTGTTGTTTTAATATTATTAGTACTTGTTTACAAGAGAAAACTAATAGCAGGTGTAATATACTTTTTACTATATTTAGGATATTTTGGACCACAATTATTCAATTCAATAATGGAAGTAGCTACATCTACTACAGGAGTAAGTCTTTATACATATGATACAATAATTGCATCAGCTATAGGTATAGGTGTTTCTTTATTTGCATTTTTAAACATATTAGTAGATAGAAATAGAGCAGCACATCCAACAGACAAGAAAACAGATTGGTTTTATAAAAATGAAGAATATGATAGAAAACTAGACGATAGAGCAGATAAAAATAATTATAGAACTTTATAAAAAAATGTGATTTTGGGGACGGACCTTAAAATCCCCTTTTTTAATAAAATGAAATATGAAAAAGTTTGTTATAATTTTATAAGAAAGCGAGCTAATTAGATAGCTTGCTTTTTTATGTAAAATAGCATATAATATATTGCGTAAAGTGAGGAGATTTATAATGAATAAAATAAGAAAAGAAGAAGTACTAGAAAAGATTGCGAATAGCTTAAGTAAAGAAAAAATAACGAAAGAAGTTAATTGTTTAACAATAGAAAAAGAAGAGATAGATAACATATTAAAACTTGAAACAATTAGCATTGAGCAAAAAAGAGAAATTATAGAAAAGGTAAAATTATTACAACTTTTTTCAAATGAATATATTTCATATTTTACAGCACCTACTAGAAATGTAGCTCAAAGACTTTTAATTAGTGCTCATATGATTTTTAAAATAAAAAATCAATCTGAATTTGAAAAAGAAATAAAGGAATTAGATACAGCTTTAGAAATATGTAAACAAGTAGTATTACATCCTTATGAATCAACAGAGAAAAAAATACAACAAGAAATGTATGAACATGAAATTTATAGACAAGGCGGAAGATTTTAAATTAAAAATAAACAAGAGAAGTTATATAAGTATGCAATTTAAAAAATTTCTATATGAATCAAATAAGAAAAGAATGGAAGTGATAAATAATGGATATGTATCGAAAAAGAGAAATGAGAAGAAATAAAAAAATGAATAAAGATGAAAAAAGTTTACCATCAACTAATATAAATTGGTATCCTGGTCATATGGCGAAAACTAGAAAACAAATACAAGAAGATTTAAAATTAATAGACATAGTTGTAGAATTACTAGATAGTAGAATTCCAATATCTAGTAGGAACCCAGACATAAATAATATAATAGAAGGTAAAAAGAGAATAGTTGTATTAAATAAAAGTGATTTAGCAGATGAAAAAGAAACGTTAAAGTGGTTGGAATATTTTAAACTAAACAAAATTCCAGCAGTTATTACAGATGCAAATTCAGGAAAAGGTCTTAAAGAAGTAATACGAAAAGCTGAAGAGATGATGAAAGAAGAGTTGGATAAGAAAGAAGAAAAAGGAAGAATAGGAAGAAGAATTAGACTTATGATATTAGGAATACCTAATGTTGGAAAATCATCTTTTATAAATAGACTAGCAAATAAAAAATCATTAGAAGTAGGTAATAAGCCAGGAGTTACAAAAAAGAAACAATGGATAAAAATAAGTAATAGCATAGAACTACTAGATACTCCAGGTGTGTTATGGCCAAAATTTGAAAATGAAGAAGTAGCATTAAATTTAGCATATACTGGAACAATTAAAGATGATGTTCTAGAAAAAACAGAAGTGGCATTTAACTTCTTAAAATATATGTTAAAAAATGAAAGTGATAAATTAGCTAAAAGATACAACTTAAAAAAAGAAGAGATATTAAACTTGCTAAAAGATGAAAGTAGAGCAGAAAATGAAACAATATATGATATAATGCTACAAATAGGAAAAACAAGAGGAGCAGTTGTATCTGGTGGAAATGTAGATGATATAAAAACTGCAAACATAATATTAGAAGATTTTAGAAGTGGAAAGTTAGGAAGAGTAACATTAGAAAAAGTACAAAAATAAAGACAAAGGAGGTAATAGATGGAGAACATAGCAGAGCCAAAAAGAACAGAAGAAGAAGTTAATTTCTTAAATCCATTAGTTTGGGCATATGTTGGAGATAGTGTTTATGAATTATTTATTAGAACTAACTTAGTAAATAATTCAAATGAGAAAGTACATAAATTACATATAAATGCAGTAAAATTTGTTAAAGCTGCAGGCCAAGCTAAAATATTAAAAGCAATAGAAAAAGAATTAACAGAAGAAGAACAAAATATAGTAAGAAGAACGCGCAATACACAAAATCATCATATAGCTAAAAATGCTACACCAGCAGAATATTCATATGCTACAGCATTTGAAGGGCTAGTAGGTTATTTATACCTAAACAAAAGATATGAAAGGTTAAAATATATATTAAATAGATCTTTAGAGGAAGGAAATAAATAATATGAACGAAGAAAAGAAAAAATATTATTCGAAAATACTTTTTAAAACAGTAATATTAGTATTTACTATAGTCTTATTAGTTCTTGCATACAAACTAGCAAAATTTTATGTACCATTTATAGTAGCTTTTCTAATTGCTACAATGATAGAACCAATAATAAAATTTTTTATGAATAAATGTAAGTTAAAAAGAAAGACATCTGCTACTATTTCACTAATATTAGTAGTTGTAATAATAGGGTCATTACTTACGGTTTTAATTTCAGCTATTATATCAGAGTCAAAAATATTATTAAGCAATTTAAATTCATCAATAGATGGAATATATAATTGGGGAATGGGAATTATAAATAACTTTACGAATGGAGAATTTGTTGTTCCAGCAGATTGGATTTCAGCAATTCAAGATTCTTTAGGAAGTATATTAGAAGTTATAAAAAATGCTGTATATGGTTTTGCAACAGGAATAATAAATTTTGCAGGACAAGTTCCAGGAGCTGTTACATATACAGTAATAACATTACTTGCAATAATATTTATGTGCTATGACAGAGGATATGTAAAAAATTTATTAAAAGCACAAATACCTAAAAAATGGATAGAAAAAGCAAATGATATAATTGTAAAATCACTAAATATAATATGGAATTACATAAAAGCAGAAGCTAAATTATCATTATTATGTTTTATTTTAATTTCTATAGGATTATTTATATTTAATTTATGTGGATTAAATATAGAATATGTTGCGATAATGGCAATATTAATAGGCTTTGTAGATTTATTACCATTGTTTGGTGCAGGTTTTATTATGGTTCCTTGGACAATATTATTATTAATTCAAGGTAATGTATCTGCAGGAATTGCAGTATTTGCACTATGGCTTGCATGGTCTGTTATAAAGCAATTTTTAGAGCCAAAATTTGTAAGCAAACAAATGGGAATGCACCCAATATTCACATTAATTGGAATGTATACAGGATTTAAACTATTTGGAGTAATTGGTTTATTATTAGGACCAATAATGTTCTTAGTTATAAGAGAAGTTTTTTCTAACAATGTAAACAAAGGTATATTAAAGGACTTTTTCGAATTAGAATAAAAAGATAAAAAAATAGGAGGAAATATAATGAAAAAACCAGAGTTATTAGCACCAGCGGGGTCATATGAAAAAGCAAAGACAGCATTCAGATATGGTGCAGATGCTGTATATTGTGGCACATCATCACTATCTTTAAGAACAAGAGCAGAAATGGATGATTCAGCATTAGCCAAAACTATTGAGTATGCACATAGTTTGGGAAAAAGAGTTCATGTTGCACTAAATATATTTGCTTGGGACACAAATTACGAGGAAATAAAAAAACAAGCTAAAATGTTACAAGATATGAAAGCAGATGGCATAATTGTTGCAGACGGTGGAGTAGTAGAAACAGTAAAAGAATATGCGCCAAACGTGGATATACATATAAGTACACAAGCTAATATTGTAAGCTTAGAAACTAGTAAATTTTGGTATAAAAATGGGGCTAAAAGAGTAATTTTGGCAAGAGAATTAAATAAAGAACAAATAAAATATATTATACAAAATAAACCACAAGACTTAGAAACAGAAATGTTTGCACATGGGGCAATTTGTTTTGGGTATTCTGGAAGATGTTTTTTAAGTGACTTTTTAGCTTGCAGAAGTGCAAATTTAGGCGACTGTGCACAAAGTTGTAGATGGGCATACAATTTATATGCTGAAGAAGCTAATAATCCAGGAAATTTAATGCCCATAGAAACAGATGAAAAAGGAACATACATTTTTTCATCTAAAGATTTATGTTTAATAAATGAAATACCAGAAATTGTAGATATGGGGATAGATAGTTTAAAAATAGAAGGTAGATTAAAAACAGAATATTATTTAGCAACAGTAATAAATACATATAGAACAGCAATAGATGATTATGTTAAAGATCCAAATAATTATAATCCTGCAAAATATATGGCAGAACTTGAAAAAACAAAAACTAGAGGATTAACAACATTCTATTTTAATGACAGAAATAATAAAGATTTTCAAGAATATGAAGGAAAGCAATATAATCCACATTTTGAATTTGGAGGAAAAGTAGTAGAAACATCAAGCGAAAATGCGACTATAGAAATAAAGAATAAATTATCTATAGGTGATGAAATGGAAATTATAATTCCAGGAGAAATAAATGTAGTAAAATTTACAATAGATAAATTATGGGACTATGAAACAAACGAAGAAATAGAAACAATAAATCCAGGTGTTAAAAATCAAAAAGTAAAAATGAAATTACCAATAGAAGTAGAAAATGGCTGGATTTTAAGAAGAAAAAAGTAAACTAAAGATAAGGTGAATTAGTATGAAATTAAACAAACAAAAAATATTATCTGAAATAGAAGAAATAAGAAAAGGGAAAAGTGATAGAGATAAACTAAAAGAACTACTAGGAGGAGAACAGTTAAAAGAAATTTTTGATGAAGATACTATAAGTAGCTTAGAAGAAGTACTAATAGAAACAGATAAAATTCATAATTCATTAAGTAAACAAGAAAATTTTGATACATTAGAAGGATTATTAAACAAAAAAATAGTAGGAAATTTAGGAGAATTTTATAATATAAAACCAGAATTTATATTAACTTTGCCAAATGAAGAACAAGCTAAACTTGCACATACTTTTGCAGAGGGGGATAAAGAACTAGAAGAATTATTACAAAAACTATGGGAGAAAAATGTTAAAACAATAGCTTGTGGTGGAAAAAGAGAAGATGCGTATTTAAGAGTTAAATTTCCTAAAAAAGATTCGGAAAATTTAACTAGAATGGAAGCAATTTCTAATAAAGAAGGAAATGAAGTAGATATATTTACTTATGAAAATGAGATTACTATAACCGTATATGGAAAAAAACAAAAGCTATATAAAGACATATTATCTGAGTACAACAAAGATAAAAAAATAAATAAATTTATAGAAAAAATAATAAATTCTATGGAAGACGAAAAGGAATTTATTACGACTATAGAAGAAAAAAGTGAAAATATGTATTCAGAAGAATATGTAGAAGAATTAGTAACAGAAACTGCAAAAGAATTATATGAACAACATCAAGAAGAAAAGAAGATTTTAGAAGGCACGATAACCCAAAAGCAAGAAGAAATAGTAGCTTTAAGTCAAAAATATGATAAATTATGTGACAAACATGGAAAACTAAAAGACTTTGTAGTTCATAAAATTGGCAAAATTCCATTCCTAGGAAGAAGAGTATTGAAAATGATGGAACAAGAAACGAAAGCGTTGCCAGAAAGAAAAGAAGAAAGATAATATTAGCGTAAAAAACTTATAAAGGCTCATACCTTTATAAGTTTTTTGCATTAGGAAAACTGCTAAAGTAAGATAAAAATAATACTTGGGGGAACTTTGTATAATACGAAATCATTAAAGAAGACGGGATTTTAACCCCCGTCCCCTAATCCCGATAAGAAAACCTAAAATACAAAATGCTATTGATAGCATACCTGTTGTATTAAACCCAATATCAGGTAATAGTATAAATATAGAACCCAGTACAAAGCCTAGTATAGAAAAGTATGTTTGTGAATGGTATTTGCTTAATAAGAAACGTATTAGTTTCATACATAGAAAACCACCGATAAGTAAGCCTATTCCTATTGGAAATAGTATTCTCATATTAATTATAGATACTGCATAAAGATATGTTTCGTATACTCCAAGTAACATTAAAATAACTGTACTGCTAATTCCAGGAACTACAACACCTATACTCATTAAAAAACCAGCTAGTAGCAAAAATTCGAAACTGTAATTATCACCATAATATATTCCAATATTGCTAGATAAAGAATTTTCTAAAAAAATTAACAAAAGTGCTACAATAAATGATACAATAAAAAACATAATATAGTGTAACCTGAATTTTTCTTTTGAATTGCAAATTTTAAAAATAGAAGGAATACAGCCTAATATAAGACCTATAAATGTAAATGATGTGATTTCTGGATATCTTTCGAAGAAAAAGAGAATAATATTGCTAAAGATAATTATTCCAGTAAGACCACCTAAAGTAAATGGGGCAAGGAATATTAAATTTTTTTTCCAATCTTTAAAAAAATTTAATATACTATTTAAAAGTTTTTCGTATATACCAAAAATAACACATAATACACCACTACTTATACCAGGGATAATGGCACCTGCGCCAATTAAAATTCCTTTTATGTAATTAGAAAGAAATTTCATAATACACCTCTTAACATATGTATATGGAAGGAAAATGAAAAATATGACTAGTAAAGAAATTATAGAAATGTATAAAAAATCAAGGGACAGCTTAAGTCCTATTTTAGACGAGATTCAAGAAGAGAATGGATTTATAAGTTCAAATGACATTACAGAAATATCTAATTATTTAGATATTCCAGAAAAAGAAATTATATTATTTATTAAATATAAGAAAAATATAAAATTAGAAAAACAGGGAGAAAATTTAGTTATTGTATGCAAAGGACCTAATTGCCTAAAAAAAGGATCTTTAGAAATAATAAAAGAAATAGAAAATAAATTTAATGTAAAAGAAGGACATACAAGCAATGATGGAAAACTAACATTAGAAACACAAATTTGTTTTAAAAAGTGTGGATTTGCTCCAAATGTACAAATCAATGGAAGAATATACAGTCACTGTACCAAAGAAGAAATTGTTAAAACTATAAGAAATGTGATAAACTAATAAAAAAGTGAAAGAAGGTAAGAGTATGAAAAATGTAGCTGTAATGATAGCAGACGGAAGTGAAGAAATAGAAGCACTTACAGTAGTAGATATTTTAAGAAGAGCTAATGTAAAGTGCGACATTGTAAGTGTTAATGGAAGGACAATAAAAAGTTCCCATAACATAGAAATTTTATCAGATAAGGTAATAGATAATTCTATAAAAGAGTATGACATGATAGTATTGCCAGGAGGATTACCAGGGGCATATAATTTAGCAGAAAATAAGCTTTTAATAGAAACATTAAAAGAATTTAGTGTAGAAAAAGACAAGTATATTGCAGCTATATGTGCATCTCCTGCAATTGTTTTAACTAAAGCAAATATAGAGGGAGGAAAAAATATTACATCATATCCAAGTAAAGGATTTGCAGAATTATTAAAAAAAGCAAATTATACAGAAAATTTAGTAGAAGTTGATGGAAATATTATAACAAGCAGAGGACCAGCGACAGCTATGCTATTTGCGTATGAATTACTAGAAATATTAGGATATAATTCTAAAGAAATAAGTGACGAAATGTTATGGAATTTATTATAAAAATAATTGGAGGAAAAAATGGAATTTGAAAGAGCGATAAATTATTATGAATTAGACGGAATGAATGTGGTACATCATTCAAATTATATAAGATATATGGAAGAAGCAAGAGTATATTGGCTAGAAAGAATTGGGCTACCATACCAAAAAATAGAAGAAGATGGAATAATGATTCCTGTGTTAGAAGTACATTACAAATATAAATATCCAGCTAAATTTGGAGATGTAATAATTGTAAAAGTAGATATTGCAGAATTTGATGGTATAAGATTAAAAATGAAATACGAAATAATAAATAAAGAGAATAAAAAAATATTAGGAGAAGGAACAACAAGTCATTGCTTTACTAATGATAACATGAAGCCAGTATATTTAAAAAAGGCTAATAAAGAATTTTATGAAATATTCGAAAAAATGCTTGATAAAAAATAAAATTTTTAACTATTTTTATAAAAATATATCACAATAAAAATATTAATGGTATAATTTATAAAAAAATGCCAAGGAGAACTATTATGTTACAGGAAGTATTACAAAATACTAAAGGCGAGTTAGTAAATATAATACAAAAAGTAGAAAGACTACAACAGGAAAAAAAACAAATAGAAATTAAAATACAAGAAATAAAAGAAGAAATTTTAAACTTAAATAAAACAAATAGAAGTCTTTCTATTTACATCAAAAGAAACCCTATAGTAGAATTTTTTATGAAAACATTTTCAAGAAAATATAAACAAGAACTAAAAGAAGTTTCTACCAATAATACAAGACTAGAACAATTAAACCAAGAAATGTCTAATTTAAGAACAGAAAAAAGAAAACTAGACTTAGAAGAACAAGTATTAAATCCAGAATTAGCAAAAAGTCAATTAAATAAAATGAACAAAAAAAGTGTTGCAATACAAATGATAATTACTAAAAATGCAAATATAACTAAGAACCCAGATTTTATGAAAGATTTAATTAGCCTAGATTTAAAATATATAGAATATGATAAAACAAATGATGAAGAAGTATATGCCCAATACTTAGAAGGGATAAAAGCAAAGCTAGAAGAGGAAAAAAGTAAACAAGATTCAAATAAATTTTTAATAGATATACCATTAAAAACAGCTAAAGATTTAATTAATAAACTAAGAAATCCAAAAGAATTTGAAGAAGGAAAATATAATATACCAAATAGATTTTTGTTTGAAGCATTAAGAAAAACAAGCAAAAGAGATTTAGAAAGTATAGGAAGTACAAAAACAATAGATATTCTTTCTAATGGAAGAGAATATTTAAGAGAAGACGGAAAATATCCTAAAGAATATGGAAAAAAGATAGAAGAGCTTTATGAAGATAAAAATAAAATTTTATATCAGCATATTATAAATAGTAATGAACATTTTAAAAACAACAAAGAAATAGAAAATATTAAAAAAAGTATATTTGTAGAAGGTCTTCATTCTTCATTACAAGGTAATGGGTATAGTAATTCTTTAGAAAAAACTGCACATGGAAATTATGAAGAAGATATTAGCTTTGTAGATTTTCTAGTGCCATCTTATAAAATATTAATAATGATTCCAAAGAATGTATTAAATAGGAATTATGAAGTTCAAGTTTGGGGCTCAAATTATTTAGAAATTAACAAAGAACATCCATGCTATATTTTACCAGAATATATATATGGATATGTAAATCCAGATAATGAAGAAATTGAAGAAAACACTATTCCATTAAAGGAAAGAAAAAAATATAAATATAAGTTTTGTAATGAGCAAACTACTTGTTTAGAAGAACAAGAAAGTGAAATGTTTTATATACAATAAATATTACATAATTTTAATAAAAAAGGACTAATTAAACTTTACCTTTTTGTGGTATGGCTTTAAAAGTCCTTTTTCTATTAAATAATGATATATGTTATAAATGTTAGGTGCAATCTTTAAATTTAGCTTCCAATTTTTTTATAGCTTTAGTTTCTATTCTGGAAACATAAGATCTAGAAATTTTTAAATCTTTTGCAATTTCATTTTGAGTTTCTGGTTTGCACCCATTAAGGCCAAATCTTCTTATTATAATATCTTTTTCTCTGTCTTTTAAAACTTTTCCAATATTATTATAAAGTTGTTCTCTTTTTAGATCTAAATCAACTTCATCTTCTATACTCTTAATATCTGCTTCTAAGACTTCTTGTAAAGTTACAACATTATCGTCTTTATCTTTACCAATAGGATCACTTAAGTTTACTTCTGACTGAATTTTTTTGGAAGAACGTAAAAACATTAAAATTTCATTATCTATACATTTTGCAATATATGTAGAAAGTTTTACTCCTTTATCATGTTTAAAACTATTAATTCCTTTTATTAAGCCAATAGTACCAATAGAAATTAAATCATCTTGTTCTATATTAGATGTAGAATATTTTTTGGCAACATGGGCAACTAATCTTAAATTTTTTTCTATCAAAATGTTTCTGGCATTATTATCACCAGATTTAAATTTATCTAAATAATATAATTCTTCGGATGGTGAAAGAGGTTCTGGGAAAAGGTTAGAACTTTGAATATATCCAACAACAAAAACAGCAGAACTTAAAAATGAAATAAATCCAGCTAACGAAATAGTAGATAACATACATATACCTCCATAAAATCACTATATGAAAAGTATATGTATAAAAAACTATTTTGTGCCTGGACCATTGAAATTAAAATATTTACACATAATCATAAATATTTTATCATAAAATAAAAAAAACTACAAATAATAAAAGTATATGAACGAATTAAAATAAACAATAATAATAAAGCATTAATAAGATAACATTAAAAAAAGAGAAAAAATGAATAAAATAGATATTGAAATAAAATTAATTATATGTTAATATACTAATAAAGTAATAAATAAACTTTAAAACTTCCCTGCATAGTGCGTGTAGACAGGAATTTTAGAACCAACAAATTTTAAACGGGAGTCCGTCTTTAAGTGTGGCGTGCAAGCTTACACTTTTACTAGTAGCAAGAAGCCCATAAGCATTTAACAAGACACCCACCTACGAAAGTAGGCTCTTAAAATTTCTAAACTTCTTACGGCTAAAGCGGGGCAAGTTTTTTTTATTGTAAAAATAAATTTTTAAGCTTTATTTTTTAGTATATAAATTGTATTCGAGAGGATAATTATGAAAATAAATGATTTAATAAAAGTGGGAGTAAAAAGTTTAAAAGAAAAAGAAATAGAAGAGCCAATTCTAAAAATGAGGCTATTAATAGCATCTGTATTAAATAGAAGTAAAGAATATATTATAGCCCATGGAGAAAATGAAATAGATAGTTTAAAATTAGAAGAAATATATAATAAAATGAAAATGCTAGAAGAATATGTGCCAATCCAATATATAACTAACAAACAAGAATTTATGCAATTAAATTTTTTTGTAAATGAAAATGTATTAATACCAAGAAGTGATACAGAAATTTTAGTAGAAGAAATTATAGAAAATTACAAAAATAAAGAAGTAAAAATATTGGATTTATGTACAGGAAGTGGATGTATTGCTATTTCACTAAAAAAATACATAGAAAATTCTAAAGTATATGCTATAGACATAAGTGAAGAAGCCTTAAATATTGCAAAGCAAAATGCAATGAATAATGAAACAGATATAACATTCATTAAGTCAGATATGTTTAGCAATATAAAAGAAGAAAAATTTGACATTATAGTTTCAAATCCTCCATATATAAAAACAGAAGTTATAAAAAAATTGGATAAAGAAGTAAAAAAAGAACCTCTAATAGCTTTAGATGGAGGTAATGATGGACTATATTTTTATAAAAAGATTATAGAAGAAGGATACAAATTTTTAAATGAAGAGGGTAAAATATTTTTCGAGATTGGATATGACCAGAAAGAAGATATTATAAACCTTATAAATAATAATAATAAATATGAACTAATAAAAACTAAAAAAGATTTAGAAAATAATGATAGAATAATTGTTATAGGGAAGGTGTAATATGTCATTTTCATCTGAAATAAAAGAAGAATTAAGCAAAATAAATAATTTAAAAGACAAACAAGCTGTTTATTACGAATTAATAGGTTATTTAATAACAAAAAATACCAAACTAGAAAGAAAAATAAAATTCTCTACAGAGAATGAATACAATATTAATAGGTTTAGCAAATTATTAAATAATATGAACATAGAATATAAAATAGAAATGCAAGGAAATTTATATGTAATAACATTTAGCAAAACAGAAAATATCAAAAATTGTAATTTTAATTCAGACTCTATTTCTTTTAATAAGATAGAAGAAATAGAAGAAAAAGATATAAAAGCTTTACTAAGAGGAGCTTTTTTAGGAGCTGGATTTATAAGTGAGCCAAATAATACTTATCATTTAGAAATTAATTTTAGTAAAATGGAAAATCTAGTACTAGTAAAAGAACTTTTAGAAAAATATGGAATAGAGCCTAAGATATTAAATAGAAATGGTAGTATATCTTTATATATAAAAGAAGGAGAAGATATATCAAAATTTTTAGTATATATTGGTGCTAGTAATGCAATGCTAAAATTTGAAGAAATACGAGTAATAAAAGAAGCTAGAAATAATGTAAATAGAATAGTAAATTGTGAAGTGGCAAATTTAACAAAGACAGTAAATGCTGCGGGTAAACAAATAGAGGCTATTAGGAAAATAAAGAATAGTAGGAAATTTACAAATTTATCTGAAGAATTAAAAGAAATAGCAGAACTTAGAATAAAAAATCCAGATGCAAGTTTAATAGAATTAGGAAATATGTTAAAAAATCCAATAGGAAAATCTGGAGTTAATTATAGGTTAAATAAATTAATAAATATAGCAAAGGAATTATAAAATGGAAAATATAGGTATATATGTGCATATACCTTTTTGTGTAAAAAAATGTTATTATTGTGACTTTTGTTCATATCCAAATAAATTAAACAAACAAAAAGATTATGTACAAGCAGTAAAAGAAGAAATAAAATTAAGAAGCAAAAAAATAAAAAATTATGTAGATACAATATATATTGGCGGGGGAACACCATCTATTATAGATGAAAAATATATAGTAGAAATTTTAAATTCTATAAGAGAAAATTATAAAGTTAAAAAAAATGCTGAGATTACAATAGAGGTAAACCCAGGAACGGTTACAGAGAATAAACTTAAAGAATATAAAAATGCTGGTATAAATCGATTAAGTATAGGACTTCAGTCTACTAATAATGAATTATTAGAAGAAATAGGCAGAATACATAAATATGAAGATTTTTTATATACATATAATTTAGCAAAAAAAATTGGATTTAGAAATATAAATGTAGATTTAATGATAGGACTACCAGAGCAAACTTTAGAAGACGTAAAAAACAGTCTTATAGAAATTATCAAATTAAATCCTAAACATATTTCTGTATATTCATTAATTTTAGAAGAGGATACTAAATTAGAAGTATTAGTAAATTTAGGCAAACTAGACTTAGTTACAGACGAATTGGAAAGACAAATGTATTGGGAAGTTAAAGAAACTTTAGAATCAAATGGATATGAGCATTATGAAATTTCAAATTTTGCAAAAAAAGGTTATAAATCTAAACATAATTATAATTGTTGGAAGCAACACAGTTATATAGGTTTTGGAGCAAGTGCTCATTCATATTATAATAATATAAGATATTGTAATACACATAAATTAGAAGAATATATAGAAAATCCAGATGATAAAATAATACAAGAACAACAAGATATAGAAAGTGCTAAAAAAGAATATATGTTACTAGGGTTAAGAACTATAGATGGAGTAAATGTTTCAGAATTTAAGCAAAAATATATAGATAATCCATTGTATTTATTTAAAAATGAACTGAATAAACTTACAAATGAAGGATTAATAGAAATAGACTTAGATAATATAAAACTTACCAAAAAAGGATTAGATTTAGCAAATATAGTATGGGAAGAATTCATATAGTAATGTGAATTCTTTTTTTAAAATTGTAATTATATTAATAAGATGAATTGCTATATATTAGAATCTAAATTTACTATAAAATCTTATACACGCTTTCTTCACAGAAAATTCACAAATGTTTTTTAGCAAAAGGTATTGACATTTGCTAAAAATGAATATAATATATGTAAAGAATTTAGCAATCAAACATCAAGAGTGCTAAAGAGGTGAAAGGTATTGAAGAATAAAGATTTAGACGAAAGAAAAAAGAAAGTCTTACAAGCAATTGTAGAAGAATATATTAACACAGCAGAGCCAGTTAGCTCTGGAAGTATAACAAAAAGTCATGGGCTAGATTATAGTAGTGCTACAATAAGAAATGAGATGGCACAACTAGAGAATATAGGTTTTTTAGACAAGCCACATACTTCTGCTGGAAGAGTACCATCTGCAGAAGGATACAGATATTATGTAAGTACATTGCTAAAAGAAGACAATTTAACATTAGAAGAAGTAAAATATATTCAAAATAAATTACAAGATAAAGTAAACGAAATAGAAGATTTAACGAAACTTGCAACAACAACTTTGTCAGAAATAACACATTATACCACAGTTGCAATTGGACCAAAAACAGATAAACAAACTATAGAAGAAATTAAGTTTGTTTCTTTAGGAAAAAGAATGTTAATGGTAGTTATTGTAACAGATACAGGTTTAGTTAAAGAAACAATTATAAAATTTGATGAAGACATTACCGAAAGCCAAGTAGATACTTTAAATAATTTATTTAATACTAGATTAAGAGGAAAACCTTTGTCTAAAATAGATAAACCAATGGCAGAATATATTTTCTCTGAAGTACATTATAGTATAGGAATTATGAATGCTATAATAAAGCAGATAAATAAGGTTATAGAAGAAGAAAACAAAAATATATTTTTAGAAGGAGCCAAGAGATCTTTCGACTTACCAGAATTTAAGAGTATGAAAGTAGCAAAGAATTTTGTCAATTTGCTAGATGCAAAAGATGAAATGCTAGAAATATTTAACTCAGGTGAATCTGAAGATATTAATGTTTTTATTGGTGATGATAACGAAAATAGTAATCTTAAAGATTTCAGCATTATAACTTTTAAGCATACAATAGGAAATAAAGAATTAGGAACAATAGGTATTATAGGTCCAAAAAGAATGGATTATGCAAAAGTTATATCTGTAATGAAATATATAAGTAAAAAACTAAACGAAGATAATAATAAGAAAGAGGGTATGTAAATTGGCAGATAAAAAAGAACCAGAAGTAATAAAATCAGATGAAATGGTGAAAAAGGAAGAATTAGTGAAAAAAGAACAAGAATATGATGAATTAATGGATAGATATAAAAGAGTACTAGCTGAATTCGAAAATTACAAAAAAAGAAGTTCTAAAGAAAGAGATTTATTATATAACTCTATTATGGGTGATGTAATGACAGGTATTTTACCAGTTTTAGATAATTTAGAAAAAGCTGTACAAGCAGAAACAAAAGACACAAGTTACAAACAAGGAATAGAACTTGTATATAAACAATTACAAGATTTGCTAAAGGCAAATGGAGTAGAAGAAATAGAATCTGTAGGAAAAGTATTTGACCCAGAATTACACGAAGCTGTAAGTTCTGTAATAGATGAAAACTTAGGAGAAAAAGAAATAAAAGAAGATTACAGAAAAGGATATAAAATAGGAGACAAAGTTATAAGACACTCTATGGTTGTAGTAGCAAACTAAAAGAAAATTATAAAAGATAATATTTTTAAATAAAGTAATTCTAAAAAAATATAATTTACCACATCCTGTAAACTGATAAACAGGCGAAAGGAAAATAATTATGAATAAAGAAATTGAAAGAAAATATGCTGTAAAATATATTCCAGAAGATTTTAAAATAGAAAGTGTAGTATATATAAAACAAGCATTTATTTATAGGGATAAATTAACACTTATACGAGTAAGAGATATAAAAGAAAAATATCCTACAAATACTCAAAAATATATTTATACAGTAAAAGCTAAAGGTGATATAGAATATACAAATGACTATAATGTGGGCAAAAAATATGAAATAGAAAATGATATACAAAAAGAAGAATTCGACAAACTTATAAAAAAGCCAATTAGTAATATAATAGAAAAAACTAGAATTACAGCACCAATAGAAAATAATTTAAAAGTGGAAATAGATATATATTATAATTATTTAAAAGGATTACTTACAGCAGAAATAGAATTTCAAAATGAAGAACAAGCTAATAATTTCCAAAAACCAGATTGGCTGGGAGAGGAATTAGGATATAAAAAACTGTCTAATAGGAAATTAGCAGAAATGACAAAAGATGAATGGCAAAAAGAAGTTACAAAAGAATTTATAGAAAATAATAATATTATAATTAAACAATTAAAAGAAAATTATAATATATGAAAGTTATTAAATTTAAAATTTATATAAATATTTAGGAGGAATTAAAAAATGGGAAAGATTATAGGAATTGACTTAGGAACAACAAATTCATGTGTTGCAGTTATGGAAGGTGGAGAGCCAGTAGTAATACCAAATGCAGAAGGAAATAGAACTACACCATCTGTTGTAGCATTTTCTAAAAATGGTGAAAGATTAGTAGGACAAATAGCAAAACGTCAAGCTGTTACAAATCCAGAAAACACAGTTATTTCAATAAAAAGAAAAATGGGAACAGCAGAAAAAGTAAAAATAGATGGAGATGAATTTTCACCACAAGAAATATCTGCAATGATATTACAAAAATTAAAGTCAGATGCAGAAAATTATTTAGGACAAAAAGTTACACAAGCTGTTATAACAGTTCCAGCATATTTTAGTGATAGCCAAAGACAAGCAACAAAAGACGCAGGAAAAATAGCAGGATTAGAAGTTTTAAGAATTATAAACGAACCAACAGCAGCATCACTTGCTTATGGAATGGATAAAGAAGACCAAGACCAAAAAATAATGATTTATGACTTAGGTGGAGGAACTTTCGATGTTTCTATTCTAGATATTGGTGATGGAGTATTCGAAGTTTTATCTACAAATGGTAATACACATTTAGGTGGAGATGATTTTGACCAAAGAATTATAGACTATTTAGTAGCTGAATTCAAAAAATCTAATGGAATAGATTTAAGTGCAGATAGAATGGCTATGCAAAGATTAAAAGAAGCAGCAGAAAAAGCAAAAATAGAATTATCTGGAATGCAACAAACACAAATTAATTTACCATTCATTACAGCAGATAGCACAGGACCAAAACACTTAGACGTAACATTAACTAGAGCTAAATTTGAAGAATTAATTAATGATTTAGTTGAAGCCACAAGAGTTCCAGTAGAACAAGCTTTAAAAGATGCAGGAATTACTGTAAATGAATTACACAAAGTATTATTAGTTGGAGGTTCTACAAGAGTTCCAGCAATACAAGAAGTTGTTAAGAAAATAACAGGAAAAGAACCAGATAAAGGAATCAACCCAGATGAATGTGTTGCAGTTGGTGCAGCTATTCAAGGTGGAGTTCTTTCAGGAGATGTTAAAGACTTAGTATTATTAGATGTTACTCCTTTATCATTAGGTATAGAAACATATGGTGGAGTATTTACAAAATTAATAGATAGAAATACAACAATACCAACAAAGAAATCACAAGTATTCTCTACAGCAGCAGATGGTCAAACAGCAGTTGAAATACATGTTCTTCAAGGTGAAAGAGAAATGGCTTCTGGAAATAAAACATTAGGAAGATTCCAATTAACAGGAATTCCAGCAGCACCAAGAGGAGTACCACAAATAGAAGTTACATTTGACATAGACGCAAATGGTATCGTTCATGTTTCTGCAAAAGATATGGCAACAGGAAATGAACAAAATGTAGCTATTACAGCTTCTACAAATTTATCAGATGAAGATATAGAAAAAGCTGTAAAAGATGCAGAAGCACATGCTGCAGAAGACAAAAAAATGAAAGAAGACATAGAAGTTAGAAATAATGCAGAAAGCTTAATATTCAATACAGAAAAAACTATGAAAGATATCGGAGATAAAATTAGTAACGAAGAAAAATCTAAAGTAGAAGCAGAACTTGAAAACTTAAAGAAAACATTAGAAGGAAAAGATACAGAAGCAATCAAAAATGCTACAGAAAAATTAACATCTGTATTTTATGAAATAACAGAAAAATTATATAAAAATGCAAATCCAAATGGAGCTAATGGAGCAAATGCAGAAGCTGGAGCTGATGCTACAAGCGAAGGTCCAAAAACAGATGAAAATGGAAATGTATATGATGCAGACTACAAAGTAGAAGATGATAATGATAAAAAATAATGATTAATATTGGAGGTTTTTAAACCTCCAATAATTAAGCTTTTAATGATGCTATTGTAAATAGCAACTAAATTGGAGGATATGATGGCAGAAAAAAGAGATTATTATGAAGTTTTAGGAGTTAATAAAAATGCAACAGATGATGAATTAAAAAAAGCTTTTAGAAGAATGGCAAAAAAATATCATCCAGATGCAAATCAAAATAATAAAAAAGAAGCGGAAGAAAAGTTTAAAGAAGTAAATGAAGCTTACGAAACACTTTCAGATCCACAAAAAAGAAAAATGTACGACCAGTTTGGGTTCAATGGACCACAAGGATTTGGTGGCCAAGGAGCAGGCCAAGGTGGATATTATTCATATAGTTCAAATGGATTTGATGGATTTAGTGGTTTTGGGGATTTTGGAGATATATTTAGTTCATTTTTCTCTGGATTTGGTGGAGCTTCTGGTAGAAGTGCTAATAATGGACCAAAAAGAGGTAGAGATTTAAGACATGATATAGAAATAACTTTTGAAGAGGCATATTCAGGCATTAAAAAGGAATTTTTTATAAATAGAAATGAAAAATGTACTACATGTAATGGAAACGGTGCAAAGCCAGGAACTAGTCCTGTAACTTGTCCGAACTGCCATGGAACAGGTCAAATAAGACAAGTACAAAATACAATATTGGGACAAATGCAAACAACTAGAACTTGTTCAGAATGTCATGGAACAGGAAAAATAATAAAAGAACCATGCCAAGCTTGTAGAGGAAAAGGTACAATAAGAAAACAAGCAAAAGTTACTATAAACATTCCAGCTGGAATTGATGATAATCAAACATTAATATTAAAAAATGAAGGCGAACCTGGTGAAAGAGGTGGAGAAAAAGGAGATGTATATGTAACAGTACATTTAAAAAGACATAGTATTTATACAAGAAAAGAAAATAATGTACTATGCGATATACCAATTACAATAACACAGGCAACTTTAGGAGCAGAGCTTGAAATTCCAATGGTAGATGGAGAAAAAATTAAATATAAAATACCAGAAGGAACACAAACAGGAACTAAATTTAATATACGTAATAAAGGATTTAGAGCTATTAATGGAAATTGGCAAGGAGACTTTATATTTACGGTTAATGTTCAAACTCCAAAGAAACTTACAAAAGAACAAAGAGATTTGTTAACACAATTAGCTAAAACAATGAATGAACAACCTCCAGTTAAAAAAAGAGGATTATTCGGATAAGGATTCGGGGGACGGTCCTAAAAATCCCGGCTAGCCGGGATTTTTAAAGCAGTCCGTTTAAATAAACAATCAAAAAGTGAATGCAAAATTATATTACATTTATTAATTTGTAATAAGATTAGGCATTCACTTTTTTGTTAAATTAATTTAATACGATACTTGCATAAAATTATATTAATTATATTAATATTTGTACTTAGGACTGCTTCTTTTAAAATCCCTTTCGAAGAAAGGGATTTTAAGGACCGTCCCATAATCCCGATGAATCTCTTTACAATTAAATTAGTAAAATGATATAATTTAGAAAATTATGTATAAAGAGGAAGTTATGAAATACAAAGAAAAATATGATAAATTAAATTTACCAGATTATATGCAGTTTGGTATAGAAATAGAAGCAAATAATGTTAAAACAAAAAATGGGTTATATTCTGGTGAAAGTGCAAAGTTTATAAAAAATAAAAATTGGCGTATGGCAACTAAATATGAAGAAAAACTAGTTGGAGAAGGTGGAGCAGAACTTGTTTCTCCAATTTTAAAAGATAGCCAAAACACATGGAAAGACATATCAGAAATTTGTGATAAAATAAAAGAATTTCCTAGAAAAGGCAAGGAAGTAGAAGCAGATGAAAAATGTGGATTGCATATACATTTTGATTCAAAATGTTTAAAAGAAGATCATCAAAATATGCAAAACTTTTTACATATTTATGCAGAAGCAGAAGAACTTATATATAAAATGTGTAATGCAGAAAATAATCCACTTCGTAAAGGTGCTATAAATAAAAATTTTCATGGGGTAAGTGCTGTTTCAGCTATATGGAGAAAAGGAATGGCAGCACCTACAGGTAAAAAAATATTAAAAAAGATAGAAGAAGGAACATTAAAAGTCTCTTATAAAGATTTTGGAAAATTAAGAACAGTTGCTAGCAAACTAAAGCTAGATGAAAGAAGATATGCTGGGCTTAACTTAACTAATATAGGTAACAAAGATAAAGATACAATAGAATTCAGAATGGCAAATGGTACACTAGACCCAGAAATAATAAAACAAAATGTATTTTTATATGCTTCAATTATAGATACATCAATTAAGCTAACAGAAGAACCAGAAAAATATGAAAAAAAGTTTAAAGAATTTGTAAGACATGATGTAACAGAAAAAGAAAAGGCAGAAAGTTTTTTAGACCTAATTATGGAATCAGATGAAGATAAGAAAATATACTTAAATAGGTGGGAATCTGTAAAAGATGATAAAGTTTATAGCAAAAATAGTAAAAAAGGGTTTGCAACAACTTTTAAACGTGAAGAATTTACGAAGATTGCAAATAGAACTTTAGGAAGTAAGACAAGAGAAGCTTTTAACAAAATAAAACAATATATGCGTACTAAAGACGAAAGAGGAGAAAAAGTAGACGATGGTAGATAAAAGATATCCAAATGCTTTTAAAGAAGTAAACGAAGTATTATTACATACAGATATAGATTTAACTAACAAAATTCCGCTAAAATTTAGAAAATTTTTAGAAGAGAATATGAATAAAGAATATGATTTCTGCATAAAAGAAAACCTTTCTTTAGAACAGCAAGGAATATCAAAAGAAGCAGAAGATATTTTAGCACTTATATATAGAAATTATTGGGCAACACCAATAGAAAAAGAAGAATTTATAAAAAAAGATGTAGAAGAAAGAAGAATAAATGAAGAAAGACTAAATAACATTTTTTCTAATAGACAAACAAATAAAATAGAAAAACCAAAAGAAACATTTAGTAACAACGAAAAAGGAACACAGCTTATAAAAGTGGAAGACACAAATATAATAAAAAAGATAATAGAAAAGATAAAAAAATTCTTTCTACGCAGATAATTTTATAAGAATAAAAAGAATTACATAATAACATTTTGATGCTAAATATCAACTAATTTAGAAGAAAATAATTTTACAGAAACATAACATATGTGATATAATGCAAAAGACAAAACATATAATAAAATAGGAGAAATATATGGAAATAATATTAGGAAAAACAGCTGGTTTTTGTAATGGAATTACAAGGGCAGTAGAAAAAGCAGAAGAAGAATTACAAAAAGTAGATAAAATAGACTGCTTAGGTGATTTATTACATAATAGCCAAGTATTGAATAAATTAAAAAAAGAAGGGCTTATAGTTATAAATAATATAGAAGAAGCAGAAGAAAAAGTGATAATACGAGCACATGGAGTAACAAAAGAAGTATATAATTATGCAGAAAAGAATAATGTAGAACTAATAGATTGTACTTGTCCAAAAGTGATAAAAATACATAAAACAGCAGAAGAATTATCAAATGAAAATTATTACATAATAGTAATAGGAGAAAAAGAACATGCAGAAGTTATTGGAACATTTAGCTTTTGTAAAAATGGCGAAATAATACAAAATATAGAAGAACTAAAAAATAGAATAGAAATTTTAAATAAAAAAGATAAAATAGCAGTTTTAACGCAAACTACATATAACTTACAAAAATTTTTTGAAATAGAAAAATTTTTAAAAGAAAATATAACTACAGAAATAAAAATATGTAATGGAATATGTAATGCAACAGAAATAAGGCAAAAAGAAACAGAAGAAATTTCTAAAAAAGTAGATTATATGATTATTATAGGTGGAAAGAAAAGTTCTAATACAAACAAATTATATGAAATATCACAAAAAAATTGTAAAAGAGCTATAAAAATAGAAGAAGTAACAGAATTATATAATGAAGACTTAAAAAATATATCAAAAATAGGAGTAATGGCAGGAGCTTCAACACCTAAAACAAGTATAGAAGCAGTTATAAATTATTTAAAGGAGAGAAAATAATTTGAATATAGAAAATCATATAGAAGAACTAAAAAAATGTGTGTCAGAAGAAAGTAATATTTTAAAAGATGAATTAATGTCAAAACATACATCTTTTAAAATTGGTGGTAAGGCAGATATTTTTATAAATGCAAAAAAAGAAGATGATGTAAAAAAAATACTAGAGTATTCAACTAAAAATAACATACCATTAATAGTTATAGGAAATGGAAGTAATTTACTAGTAAAAGATGGTGGAATAAGAGGAATTGTACTAAAGGTAGGTATAGAAGGATTTAATATAGAAGAAGAAAATGAAGCATATATAGTAACAGTTGGTGCAGGTGTAAAAAATGGGTATGTGGCACAAAAGCTTTTAATAGAAGAAATAGAAGGCTTTGAATTTGCTGCTGGTATTCCTGGTTCTATCGGAGGAGCAATTAGAATGAATGCAGGGGCACATGGCGGAGAAATGAAAAATATTGTTTTAGAAACAAAATGTATAGATAAAAAAGGAAATATAAAGATCTTATCTAATGAAGAGCAAAAATTTGAATATAGAAATAGTATTTTTAGTACAAATGAATATATAATTTTATCTACAAAATTAAGATTAAATAAAGGAATATACAAAGAAATAAAATCTAAAATGGATGAATATAGCACATGGCGCAAAGAACACCAACCACTAGAATATCCATCAGCTGGAAGTACATTTAAAAGAGGAGAAGATTTTATTACAGCAAAATTAATAGATGAATGTGGTTTAAAAGGTTACAACATAGGTGATGCAGAAGTATCCATAAAACACGCAGGTTTTGTAGTAAATAAAGGAGATGCAAAAGCAAAAGACGTACTAAACCTAACTAAATATATTAGCCAAAAAATACATGAAAAATTTGGAAAAAAAGTAGAATTGGAAGTACAAGTAATAGGAGAAGATTAAAACACAATTTTTGAAAGGATGTATAAAAATGAAAGGTTTTATAGAATGGTTTAGACCAAATGCAAGAATAAAAAGATGGATATTTCTTATTCTTGTAGGAATAATACTTGCATGCTATGGAATATCTACTATTATTGTAAAAGAAGAATTAGAAATACTACAATTATTATTAATAATTTTTTCATTTATATTAGGTTTTACATGTATAGTTATAGGAATTGTATTTTTACAAAAAAGAACCATGGAAATGCTAATAGAATCTACAGACTCTAGGGTAAAAAATAATAGAAATCATATAAATATAAACTCATTAATTTTTAATAAAAAAGTATATTCAGAAGGTCCAAAAATTGTTGTAATCGGTTCTGGAAATGGAATAGAAACAGTTGTAAGAGGACTTAAAAAATATACAGATAATATAACAGCTGTTGCAACAGTTTCAGCATATGGAAAAATTAAAGATAAATCTATAAATTCGATGCCATTAGAAGATATAAAAAACACAGTAATAGCATTAGCTCAAAATGAAGAAGTCACAAAAAAATTAATGGATTATAAATTTAAAAGCCAAGAATTAAAAGATATATCATTTAGTGATTTATATTTTTCTACAATACAAAATTTATCTAAAGATTTTACAGAAGCTATATCTAATTCAAATGAAGTATTCAATATAATAGGAAAAGTTTTACCTATTACTAATGATGAAATGAGAATTTGTGCAGAATTAGAAAATGGTATGATAGTAGAAGAAAAAGATCAAATAAAAAAAATATCTTATGATAAAATAACCAAAATTAATAGAGTATTTATATCACCACCAAATTGTAGAGCAACTTCAGAAGTGGTTAATGCAATAAAAGAAGCAGATTGTATTGTAATAGGACCAGGAAGCTTATATACAAATGTAATACCTAACTTATTGGTAAATGGCGTATATAAAGCAATGAAAGAAAGTAAAGCAATAAAAGTATATGTAAGTAATATAATGACAGAGCCAGGACAAACAGATAATTATAAATTATCTGATCATATAAAAGCTATTATGGAACATACAGGCAAAGGGGTTATAGATTATTGTATTTACGATACAGGAGAGATTATACCAGAATATATAAAAAGATATAATTTAAAAGGTTCAGAATTAGTTGTACAAGATATAGCAAAATCAAAAAGTATGGGTGTACGACTATTACAAAGAGATTTAGCATGTATAGAAAATGGTTTTATAAGACATAATCCAGACTTAGTGGCAAGAGCTATATCAGAATTAATTTGTGATGATTTAAAATATAGAGATAAACAGTCAGACCCACAATATATGCTTTTAAAATCTAAATTGGAATATGAAAAACAATTTAATAAAATAAAAAATAAACCAAAAAGAAAAACAAAGACTAATGCAAATAAAAAAGAAAGAAAGAGTAAATTCTTATCTAAATATGGTAAACGTATAGAAGATATGAGGAATACAGAAGAAGTAAAATTAAAGAATAGAGAAATTTTGCAAAATGAAAATAAAGATAAAGAAGAAGAATTTATAGAGAAATTTATAGAAAAAGTTGAACAAAACAAGAGAAAATAATAATTGGAGGCTTACAAATGAAAATACTAGTAAATAAAGGAGATTTTAAAGATTTAATACAAAGGGAATGGTTAATATCTAATGGAATAGGAGGCTTTGCATCTTCTACAGTTACAGGTGCAAACACAAGGAAATACCATGGATTGCTAGTTGCAGCACTTACACCACCAGCAAGAAGATTTCTAGTCTTATCTAAAATAGACGAATCTATCGAAATTAATGGAAATAAATACCCTTTATATACTAATATATGTGAAAATTATATTTCAGATGGATATAAAAGAATTGAATCATTTGAAAAGAAATATGTTCCAACATATAACTATAAAATAGAAGATGTTTCAATACAAAAAACTATAAGTCTGCAATATGGAAGGAACACAGTAGGTGTATTATATAAAATAAAAAATGGAGAATCAAAAATAAAACTAACATTGGCACCTATAATAAATTATAGAGATTTTCATCAAGTGAATAAAGATACAAACTTTAATATAAAAGAAAATATACATGGAACAAAAGTAAAATTAATTATAAAGAATGAAAATCAAACACCATTTTATATGAAGTGTTCTGAAGGAAAGTATATAGAACATAGTAATGATGTATTTTACCATATGTTTTATATGGAAGAAGAAAAAAGAGGATTTGACCCAATAGAAAATCATGCAATTCCAGGAAGATATGAAATAGAACTAGAACCAAATGAAGAAAAAAATATTTCATTTGTATTTTCACTAGAAGAAAATATAGATGAAATAAGAGTAGAAGAACTTATACAAAATGAGGAAGAAAGATTAAAAGGAATTGTAGAAAATACAAACTTAATATCAGAAAATACAGAAGATCGAGAGCTAATAGAAGATTTTATAATTACTACAGATAGCTTTATAGCATATAGACCATCATTTGGATTACACACAATAATTGCAGGTTACCCATGGTTTCTAGATTGGGGAAGAGATAGCTTAATTTCATTCGAAGGTTTATTATTAAAAACTAAAAGATTCGAAATAGCAAAAGAAGTATTATTAACATTTATAAGAGACATAAAATATGGTCTTGTTCCAAATGGATATTCTGGATATGACAATAGACCTTTATACAATAGTGCAGACGCTTCTTTATTACTTTTTGAAAACATAAAAAAATATATTAATTACACAAATGATTATGACTTTATAAAGAACAATTTTTATGTGTGTTTAAAAAAGATAATAGAAGCATATATTACAGGAATAGATGTTGATGATAATAATATATACATGGAAAGAGATGGATTAATTCATTCTGGAACAATAAATACTCAAAATACGTGGATGGATGTAAAAATTGGAGATTTTGCTGTAACACCTAGAAATGGAAAAACAGTAGAAATAAATAGTTTATGGTATAATGCGTTAAAAATAATGGAAGAACTATCAAATAAGTTTGAAAAAACAGAAGAAGCGGAAATATATGCAAACTTAGCGGATAAAGTTCAAAAATCATTTAATAGGAAATTTTATAATGCTACTAAAAAATCTTTGTATGACGTAATAGGGGACGAAAGAATAAGACCAAACCAATTGTTTAGCTTAGCACTTAGCTATCCAGTTTTAAATCCATCAGGAAAGAATGCAAAAGAAATTTTGAAAACAGTGACAGCAGAGTTATATACAAGACATGGATTACGTACTTTAAATAGAAAGGACAAACAATATATTGCAACATATGAAGGTGACTCATATAGAAGAGATATAAGCTATCACCAAGGAATTACTTGGCCATGGCTGTTTGGAATATATAATGATGCTTATAAAAATGTTATAAATAATACAAAAGAAGGAAATGTAAAAAAAGAATTAATCAAGCAATATAATATTTTTATAAAGAATTTAAAAGCAACAACTAAAGTTATGATGTATAAAGAAGGTTGTGTACTAAGTATTTCTGAATTATATGACTCTAAACCACCATATTTGCCAAAAGGCGCATTTTCACAAGCATGGAGTGTTGCAGAAATATTTAGAATAATATTAGATACAAAAGTAGAAGAGGAAACAAAATGAGAATATTAGGAATAGACCCAGGGTTTGCAATAACACGGGTACAGTATAATAGATTACGTAGGAAATAAATTTAAATTAGAAACATCTGGTGCAATTTTAACAGAAGCGGGAGAATCATTTCCATTAAGATTAGAAAAAATTAATACAGAATTAAATAATATAATAAATACATATAAACCAGATGCAATGTCTATAGAAGAATTATTTTTTAATAATAATGCCAAAACAGCTATTAATGTTGCACAAGCAAGAGGTGTAATACTAATAACTGCCAGAATCAATAAATTAGATATATTTGAATATACACCACTTCAAATAAAGCAAGCTGTAACAGGATATGGTAGAGCAGACAAAATGCAAGTACAAAGAATGGTAAAAATGATATTAAATACAGAAAAATTACCAAAATTAGATGATATAACAGATAGTATGGCAATAGCAATTTGCCATGCACATTCATCTAAATTTTCATCACAATTTAAATTATAAAAATATAACAATGCTATAAACTAAAGATACTACTTGAAAAGTAGGCATTATGATCAATTAAAATTATAAAGAAGGTATAAATGTGTTAATAGAAGAATTGGAACAAGACTTAGGAAAAGGAAACTTAAAAAGCATATATGTTTTACATGGCGAAGAAAAATTTTTGCTAGATACAATAGTAAAAAAAATAAAGAAAAATTTTGGAGAATGTATAAATGGAATAAATTATATAAGTATTGACGAAACAAATATTGCTAATTTAATATCAGATATACAAACTCCAGCTTTTGGATATCCAAGAAAATTAATATTAGTAAAAAATTCTGGAATTCTAAAAAAAGAGGGGAAAAAGAAAAATGCAGAACTTACTAAAATAAAATCAAATTTATCTGAATACATAGAAAATAATATAGCAGATATAAATGAAAGTGTAGTTTTAGTATTTATAGAAGAAAATGTAGAAAAGCAAAAATTATATAAAACATTAGAAAAAAATGGTGTTATATGCGAATTTGTATATCAAAAACCAAACCAAATTATAAGAAGACTAAAAGCAATATGTAATGCTTATAAAGTAAATGTAACAGAAAATACATTACAATATTTTATAGAACAATGTGGACAAAGTATGCAAGACTTAATTAACGAAATAAGAAAGCTAATAGAGTATGCTGGCGAAGGTGGAACAATAAAAAAAGAAGATATAGATTTACTATGTACAAAGCAGACACAAGCTATAATATTTAATTTAACAGACTATTTAGGAAAGAAACAAATAAAATTAGCACTAGAAGAACTTAATAATTTACTTTATAATAAAGAACCTATTCAAAAAATATTAATAACATTATATAATCATTTTAAAAAATTATATTTTGTGAAGATAGCAGAAAAATATAAATTAGATATAGCAAAATCTTTAAATTTAAAACCAAATCAAATATTTTTAGTAAATAAATATAAAATGCAGGCGAAAAGCTTTACAGATTTAGAAATATCTAATATCATAAAGGAGCTAATAGATTTAGACTACAATTATAAGATCGGAAAGATAGATTTAAATGTAGGTTTAGAAACAATATTATGCAATAATTGCTCTAGGTAATGAAAGTGATAATAAAAGAGGGTTGTAAAATGGAGTTAAGTGAAGAAATAATAGAAAAATTAAAAGAGGAAGTAAAACAAGAGCTAAAAGATGAAATTAGTGAAACTGCAGTTGGATATATACACGTTTTTAACAAAAGATTAGAAAAGAAATTAAAAGAAAATAATATAGAATATACAGAAAAGGAAGAAATAGCGAATAAACAAATAGACTAAACATAGGAGAAGATTGTTATGTTAGAAACTAAAATTGAAGAAAAAGATAATGAAATAATAAAAGAAATAGCAGATAATAATTGTGAGAAGGAAGAAGTAGTATCAGAAAATGCTAAAAAGATAGAAGAGGCAATTGCAAATAGTAAGAAACTAGAAGAGACGCAAAACGACAATAAAACAGAATATTTAGAACATGAAAAAGATAATGAAGCAAAGTTAGAGTTTCTAAAAGAATTTAAAGATAAAGAATCTAGAGATAAAATAATAAATAGTTTAGAACATAAAGTATCTCCAGATTTATTTAGAATTGTTTATTTAGCACAAAGAATGATAAGAGAATTTATAAAAGATGTATATATAAATGTACCAGATAGCAAGCTAGAAGCTATAGAAATTACTTTTAATAGGACAAATATTATTATTAATAAATTACCAGAAAATTATAATATGGAAGTAGACAGTAAAACAAACACTATAACCATACAAGAAAAAAGAAGCCATAACCAAAGCAAATTATTAGGATATGTTTTACATGGATATGCACACAGTTTTTCTAATATGAATTTGGAAGCAGAAAAAGATACTATATTAGAAGAGGGAAATGCAGATATATTTACAGACTTAGTTGTAAATAATTATATAGAAAAGCATCCTTTCGAAAATATAGGTTTTCACATAAAAAAAGATTATACATTGGAAACAGCATATACAGAGTCAGATAGTATAATAAGAAGTAGAATGTATGTACTAGAAAAACTAAAAATAGATAAGAAAATGCTTTTAGAATTTTTATTAGGTGACAAAAATAAGTATTTAAAAAATATATATAATGGTGGACCAAAATATAGTGAATTTAACTTAAATGAATTTTATGAAAAAAATAAATTTGCTTTGCAAGATATAGATAGAAAAAGTATATATTATAGAAAGAATGCAATCTTGCCATTATTTATATTACAAAAAGAAATACCAAATGAAAATATTTTAGAAAAAGAATATAGTGCATTAGAGCTAATAAAAAAACGTTTTAATTATGAAAGAATAAATAAAATAAATGCAGATGAATTAGATAATTTTATAAATATTATAAAAGATACAAATAAAATAAAGAACAATTTAAAAGAATATATAAAAACAGAGCTAGAAGAATTAACAGAAATGGAAAAAAGAACATCTTGTAATAATATATTAGAAAACGTTTTAGTTTTTTGCAAATACGAAAAACTAGAATTAGATGTAGCAAATCAAGTTTTAGACATAATTAAATATGCAATTAATGACTTAGAAAGAAATATAGAATTAAAAAGAACAGCTCAACTATTACAAAAAATAAATGAACAAAGTTCAAAAATAGAATTAGAAGATAAAAATTTAGAAGATGAAATAAAAGATTCTTTCTCATACTTAAAAATAAAATTAGAAATGTCTAATAATGGAAATCTAACATCAAATGCGTTTTTTAACAGATTGCAAAAGTCATTAAAGAATGGTAGTAAGATAGAAAGAAATGAAGAACTAATAGGATATCAAACTATAAAAGATGAATTAAATATAAATAAAAAATAGGAGATAATTATGGAAACTGAGTTAGCGCAAGCATATTCTGAAGTATACGAAATTTTAAAATATATACCTATAACATATTTAAATAAAATACCTAAAGATGTAATAAATATATTTAAAAACAAAAGAGATAAAAACTATAATGTAAAAATTAATCCGAATATTCCATTAGAAGAGCAAAAGCTACATAGAAAGACATTAGTGCTATTATCTGTATTAAACTTAGATTATTGGTGTGAACCAGAAGAAAGAGAAGAAATTTTAAATATATATTGGAAAAATGAAAAAGAATCTTATGTGGTTTTAGGTGAAGAAAATAATAATTTAATGCCAGATCAAATAGAAAAGAGTCTTGCTTTGTATAAAGAAGAAAACTTTATGCAAAAAATATGGAGTAAATTAAAGAAAATTTTTAAAAGAAGTTAATAAAATAGTATAAAATAATCTTTTTTTCTTAAAATATAAATTAAGTAATGTTTAAAAACATAAATTAAATGAGAAAGGAAGGTTATTTTTATGTTGGACTTTAGAACAGACTTAGCAGACGAAAGAACAGATTTGTACAAAAAAGCAAATAATATAGAAAATAAGCTAGATGGAATAGAAGTAGAAGAAAAGCAAATAAATAAAAATATAAAAGTAACAAGAGTAAATGTAATAAATGAAAATGGAGAAAGAGCATTAGGAAAAGTAAAAGGAAATTATGTAACAATAGATATGAAAAACATGAAATATATGGGCGAAGATGAAATTCAAAGTGCTAGTGAAATTTTGTGCAAAGAGTTAAAAAACATGATAGATGAATATGTAAACAATGAAGAAGAAATATTAGTTGTAGGGTTGGGAAACATATATGTTACTCCAGATGCTTTAGGACCTAAAGTAATAAATGAAATAGATATTACAAGACATCTTTTAAAATATGTACCACAATATTTAGATAAAAATACAAGACCAGTAAGTGCAATTTCTCCCGGAGTTTTGGGAACTACAGGAATAGAAACTGCAGAGATCCTAAAAGGAATAGTTGAAAATGTAAAACCTAAATTAGTTATAGTAATAGATAGTTTAGCTTCTAGAAGTATGGAAAGAATAAGTAGTACAATTCAGCTAGCAGATACAGGTATTGTTCCAGGAGCTGGAGTTGATAATGCAAGAAAAGAACTAACAGTAAAAACATTGGGAATTCCAGTAATAGCACTAGGAATACCTACAGTTGTAGAAACAGCAGTTGTAGTTAATGATTGTTTAGATATATTTATAGAAAAATTACAAGAGAAGGCAGAGTCTAACCAATATTTAAATAAATTAAAAGAAGAGGATAATTATCTAGAAATAAAAGAAGCTTTAATTCCAAAAGATTTTAATTTTATAGTAACGCCAAAAGAAATAGATGCCTTAGTAGAGAATATGAAAGATGTTGTAGCAAGGGGAATAAATATGAGCTTATAAAAGTAAAAAGGGACAGTAATGTAAAATAACTGTCTCTTTTCATTTTGCAAATTCTATTCTGTTTTCAAAAATAGAAGTTAAAGTTGTTATAAATTCATCAGAATCTTTAGAAAGATGAATTATTATCTTTTTTGGAAGAAGATTAAGTAAAGTATTTAAAGATATATCGTTTTCAGAAAAAGATACATCAGAAATATAATTTAGATTAGACAAATCTGCTTCGAATGGAATTGTTTTATAATTGCTATCAAGTAATATAGATTCATTATTTTTATAAAAGAAATGAACTAAGCTTATATTAGAAGGGTTAGAGTTTACATATGCTTTTAATAAATTAATAAATTCTTTATATTCTCTATCTACAACAAGTTCATTTACAGAAATATCTACAATGTAATCTAAGATTTTTAAATAATTGGAAAGTCTAAAATTAATAAATCCAGTTAAGATCATAGATTTATTATTTGTAATATACTTAAGGGCAGAAATATATATATGTTCAATGCGTACTTTATATTCAATACTAGAAGTATCTTCTAAATAAGTTAAACATTTATTTAATACACTTTTTTGTTCATAGTCGGAAAAATAGAAGTAATTTGACTTTATAATATTATTTAATAATCTTTTTTCGTATAAATCAATAGTTAAGTAAACAATATTGTTTGCAAGATTGTTATAAAAACCAGAAATATCTTCTCCAGTATAATGAATAATAATATTGTCATATATTTTAAATTTTCGTATAGATACATATGTGTTAGGAAAATTAAGACTACTTAGTAGATATTGCACAACTTTTTGACTATTGGTTTTTATACAAAATGATTTCATAAAAAAATCTCCTTTCATATATATGTAATATTATCTACTAAATAAAGTATCATTATACATATAATATGAAAGAAGAAATATTTTGAAACTTGTATTTTAATAATAAATCATGTAATCAATTTCATCGAAAATTTTGTCTTTTTTATAAACTTCTTCTAAATAAGTTTTATCTATCTTATCATTTTTTATTTGTGAATATAAATTGTTAAATCTACCAATATGATCTTTAATTCTTTTTTTAGCGTAATCAACCATAGTTTGGTTTGTAATAATAAATAGCCAGTCACTACTTTGTGCAAGTAATAATTCTCTTGCACATTGGTTTAGAGCGAATCTTCTTAATTCATCTTGCTCATTAGGGAATAAATGTGCAAGTTCTACCATTTCATCGCCAGCTTTATGAAGATGTCTATGTGCATAATCATTTAAAGGATTAAGCCATACTTCGTTGTAACCATTTGCACCCCAACTAGATCTACAAGGAGAAGCAACTTGGATATTTGGATATTTATCTATATATTCACCAGGTGTAATAAGTTTAAAATTACAATTATCATAATATATTTTCTTAAATAAAACATATAGCCAATCTGGACCTTCATACCACCAATGACCATAAAGTTCTGCATCATAAGGGCATAAAACTATAGGAGGGTGATCCATGTAACTAGAAATATCGTTAATTTGTTTTACTCTACTGTCAAAGAAGTGCCCAGTTTGTTTATATATAGAATCTTGAGCCCATTGAAGGTTATAATAATCTTTTTGATCCGTTTTGCCTGTTATTCTATAATATTTTATTCCTGTGTTAACTCTTACACCATCATGGGCAATATATGGTTTTATATAGTCATAATCAGTTTCATAACCAATATCTCTATAAAATTCTCTATAATTATAATCACCAGGATAACCATTTATAGAACTCCAAACTTGTCTTGAAGATTCCATATCACGACCAAATGCAACTAAACCTCCAGGTGAAACGATAGGGGCATATGTGCCATACACAGGTGTAGGATCTGCATATAATATACCATGTGATTCTACAATAGCATATTCAATTCCGAATTCTTTTAAATATTTGTCTGCTTCTGGAACATATCCACATTCAGGAAGCCAAATTCCTCTAGGCTGTCTTCCAAAATATTTTTTGTAAGTTTGAACGCCAACTGCAATTTGAGCTCGTACTGTATTTTCATTAACATATAAAATAGGGAAGAAACCATGTGTTGCACCACAAGTTATTATTTCTAAAACACCAATATCTTGATAATGTTTAAAAGCTTCTATTAAATTACAATTAAAAACTTTTTCAAATAAATATAAATCATTAGAATATCTATCTAGGTAATATTTTGATAAATCATTTAATCTTGAGTCATAAGTAGTTCTTTGTACTTCTTTTTCACAAAGCTCAATATGTTCTTTTAGATAGTTAATATACTTTTTTTGTAATAATTTATTGTCTAACATCCAAAGTAAAGGTGGAGTCATAGACATAGTTATTCTAAATTCCACTTTCTCATCTACTAATTTTTTAAAGTTTCTAAGAAGGGGAATATAAGTTTCAGATATTGCCTCGAAAAGCCATTGCTCTTCTAAATAATCATCACTTTCTGGGTGATGTATAAAAGGTAGATGTGCATGTAATACAAAACTTACATATCCTTTTACATTTTCATTCATTTTAGTACTCCTTTAAGTTTATATTTTTTTGTATAAATATTAATATCACCTATAAGAATTTTTTCTTAAAAGGTGATATTAAAAAATTCTATTTAAATTGTGAAGATGTTAAACTATTTGATGATGGATTTTTTATATTATCAAAATAATCTAAATTTTCATCTTTATAAAACTTCTTATAAAAATCATTAACTCTGTATACTTTTCCAATACTTCTAATAAAGCTAAGGTTAGCAATATTTTTAGATGTTATAGTATTATCCTTTACATTTTTAAAATACACCATTTCTTGAGTCTTTTCGAAAAGAACATGGTCATTAGGAGATTCTATTTCGTTAGATGATGTTATAGGAATATAGTTTTTGGTTATTTTAGGAGTTGTTTTAATTTCAGTTACTTCACCGTTATACATAACTTCGAAAGGTTTTCTTCCTAATTCTATTTTATATTTACATTTACTATCATTAACATTTAAATACCAACAATTAGCAAAATCATTAATTTCTACTTCAAAACTATAACCTTTTGTTTCATTACGAACTATAAGTACAGGTTTTGTTTTTTCGAAGAAGTCTTCGCCATAATTAGCTTTAAATTTTTCTCTATCTTCGTCTGATATATCCCAATAAATAAATAAAGTAGTAGGTGTTTGGTAAAGTAATTTAACTATTGTTTGATTATATCTATATGGTAAATCGTAGTATTCAGCTATAGAAAAATTTTCACCACTTAAAGTAGTATTTTTTTTCTTCTCTTTATTTTCTACACTTTTAATAGATTCTTTAGTTAAAGGTTTTGCAATTTTTTTAGGAGGTATTGTCTCCTTTTTTGCAGAAACTTTTTTACGTTCAATTTTCTTTTTTGATGTTAAAGAATTCACTATTTTCTTTATTGATTGAGAATCTTTATTTGATTTTATATTATCTTTTTTTGCTATTTTTTTTGTTTTAATATTTTGCTTTTTTTCTTCTGCTTCTTTTGGCATTTATTTTCCTCCTTTGTGAACTTTAGGGACGCTCTTTTTTGTTCATCTTTTTGCGTTTATACATAATTATATATATACTATATCAAAACAAAAATAAATTCAATAGAAAATAGGGAAAAATATTATAAAGAAATATGAAAAAGGATTTGACAAAAATAAAACTATAATAGATAATATAATAAGTTAATTACGACAGATAAAACATGAAAATAACTAAGGAGGAAATATTAATGTATATATTTAATAAAATTACGGTAAATCCACAATTACCAAAAAGAATAGGAGAATTATTAGATATTGCAAATAATTTATGGTGGTCATGGAATTCAGAATTCTTAAGACTATTTAAAGAAATTGATTCAGATTTATGGGAAACAGTTGGAAAGAATCCTGTTAAATTTTTAAAACTAGTTTCTCAAGAAAGATTAGAAAATGTTGCTAATAATGAAGCTTTTTTATCTAAATATGATGAAGTTGTGCAACACTTTAATGCCTACATGAATACAAAAGAAACATGGTTTTCTAAAAATTATCCAAGCAATACAAACGATTTAATTGCCTATTTCTCTGCTGAATATGGTATAGACGAAATAATACCAATCTATTCAGGAGGATTAGGAATACTTTCAGGAGATCACTTGAAATCTGCAAGCGATTTAGGGTTACCTTTTGTTGCTGTAGGTTTATTATATAAAAACGGGTACTTTAACCAAAAAATAGATGGATATGGTAACCAAAAAACAGAATATACAAATATAGATTTAGACAATTTACCTATTTTACCAGTAAAAGATGAAAATGGTGAAGATTTAATAATAGATGTAGATTTTCCAGACAGAAAATTATATTTAAAAATATGGAAAATTGTTGTAGGTAGAATTTCTCTATATTTAATGGATTCAGATATAGATAAAAATATTGCAGAAGATAGAGTTGTTACTTTAAGACTATATGGTGGCGACCAAGAAATGAGAATAAGACAAGAAATTGTTTTAGGTATAGCAGGTATAAAATTATTAAAACGTTTAGGTTTAAATCCTGCAGTATGCCATATGAACGAAGGGCATTCAGCATTTTTAACATTAGAATTAATAAAAGACATAATGGAAGAAAAGCAAGTGTCATTTGAAGTAGCTAAATCTATGTGTTCTGCAAAGACAGTATTTACAACACATACACCTGTTCCAGCAGGAAATGATATATTCCCAATGGAATTAATGGATAAATATTTTTCTGATTTCTGGCCAAAACTAGGAATATCTCGTGAAGACTTCTTAAGATTAGGAATGAAAAGCAGCCAAGGATTAGAACAAGGATTTAATATGGGAATGCTAGCGTTAAGAATAGCAGGTAAAAAGAATGGTGTAAGTAAACTGCATGGAGCAGTTTCTAGAAGATTATTTGCAGATGTATGGCAAAATATTGCACCAGATGAATCTCCAATAGATTATGTAACAAATGGAATTCATACTTGTACATGGCTTGCTCCATCAATGAAAGAAGTGTTTAATAAATACTTAAGACCATATTGGCAAGATAATATTCAAGATGACGAAACTTGGGAAGAGATAAATAATATTCCAAACCAAGAATTATGGAAGACACATACAGATAGAAAGAAAAAACTATTTGCACTAGTAAAAAATAATATAACAACAAGGTTAAAATCTAGTGGTTGTAATTATGAAGAAATAAATGAAATAGTTTCTAAATTAAATCCAAATGCTTTAACAATAGGATTTGCAAGAAGATTTGCAACTTATAAAAGAGCTACATTAATATTTAGAGATTTAGAAAGATTAACACAATTACTAAATGATCCAGAAAGACCAGTTCAATTAATTTTTGCTGGTAAAGCACATCCAGCAGATAAAGAAGGACAAGACTTAATAAGATATATTCACGAAATTTCGATGAAACCTCAATTTAAAGGAAAAATATTCTTATTAGAAAATTACAATATAGCAATGTCAAGATATTTAATAAGTGGTGTAGATGTATGGCTTAATAATCCAAGAAGACCTATGGAAGCTTCTGGAACAAGTGGACAAAAAGCGTCTGTAAATGGTGTTATTAATTTTAGTGTATTAGATGGTTGGTGGGCAGAAGGCTACAACCAAAAGAATGGTTGGACAATTGGAGATAATACAGAATATCAATCTTATGAAGAACAAGATATAGCAGACAGTGAAAACTTATATAATACATTAGAGAATAAAATTATACCACTATATTATGATGGAAAACAAGAAAATGGAGTCTCAGAAGCTTGGATGGAAATGTTTAAGAATTCAATAATCTCAACAGGTGGAAGATATTCAACTTCAAGAATGGTAATAGACTATATAAACGATTACTATATGAAACTTGCAAATTTATCTAAAAATTATTATCAAAACTTAGATGAAGTAATTAATTTTACAAATTGGAAGAAAAATATGTATGCAAGTTGGAAAGATATAACAATTACTCAAAGTAATAATTTAGATAATATAACAATAGATGCAGGAAACCAAATAGAAGTACATTGTATTGTAAACTTACCAGAAAATATAGATTGTAATTCTATTAGAGCAGAAGTATATTATGGTAAAATATTAGAAAATGGTATAATGGAACAAATACAAACAGTTCCAATGAATTTAATAGAAGGTAATGACGAAACTAGAACATATAAATATTCAGCAAAAATAGAATTAAGAACAGGTGGAAATTATGGCTATACATTTAGAGTTATGCCACAAACAAATATGATGCTAGATACAGCAAATTTAGATTTAATACAATGGGTAGTAAGATAGAAAAATTTCTGTACTAGAGAATTATGAGTACCTAAGATTTTCTTTAAATTTACTAGAAGATCTTAGGTACGTTTTTTATTCATAAAAACAAAAACAATATTCTTGCATAAAATAATATAATGATATAAAATAAAACCATATAAAAAAGAAAAGAGGTATTGCTATATGAAAGATTTAAAAATAGACTTAAAAAATGCAAAAATTGAAGAAGAAGAGATATTAAAATATTCAAAAAAAGTAGCAGATATACATAAAGAACTATACAAAAAAGCAGATAATGAAAAAGAGTTTTTAGGCTGGCTTAAGCTTCCAACAGATTATGACAAAAAAGAATTTAAAAGAATAGAAAAAGTAGCTAAAAAAGTACAAAGAGATTCAGACATTTTCCTTGTAATAGGAATTGGAGGATCATATTTAGGCGCAAGAGCTGTAATAGAAGCGATGAATAGTAATTTTGCAAATGCAATTCCAGAGGAAGAGTTAAAATATCCAAAAGTAATATTTGTAGGAAATAACTTAAACCCAGATTATATAAATGATATTATAGAATTTATAGGAGATAAAGATATATCTATAAATGTTATATCTAAGTCAGGAACAACTACAGAACCTGCAATTGCATTTAGAATATTTAGAGAATTTTTAGAAAATAAATATGGAATAGATGAAGCAAGAAGTAGAATTTATGTTACAACAGATAAGAAAAAAGGAGCATTAAAGCAACTTGCAGATAAAGAAGGATATGAAGAATTTGTTATTCCAGATAATGTAGGTGGAAGATATTCTGTTTTAACAGCAGTAGGATTACTTCCAATAGCAGTAGCAGGAATAGATATAAATAAATTAATGCAAGGAGCATTATCAGCTCAAAATAAATATGCAGAAGAAAACTTAAAATATAATGACTGTTATAAATATGCTGTTGCAAGAAATATTTTATATGAAAACAAAAAAGATATAGAATTATTAGTAGATTATGAACCAAAATTACATTATTTTATAGAATGGTGGAAGCAATTATATGGTGAAAGCGAAGGAAAAGAATTAAAAGGAATTTTTCCTGCTGGCGTAGAATTTACAACAGATTTACATTCTATGGGACAATATATACAAGAAGGTAGACGTAATTTATTTGAAACAGTGCTAAATGTAGAAAAATCAAAAACAGACATAAAAATAGAGACAGATGAAGACAATTTAGATGGATTAAATTATCTTGTAGGAAAGACTTTAGACTATGTAAATAAAAAAGCAATGGAAGCAACAATTGCGGCACATGTAGATGGTGATGTTCCAAACATTTTAATTACAATGGAAAAATTAAATGAAGAAAATATAGGTCAATTAATATATTTCTTCGAATTAGCCTGTGCTATGTCTGGAAAAATATTAGGAGTAAATCCATTTAACCAACCAGGAGTAGAAGCATACAAAAAGAATATGTTTACATTATTAGGAAAGCCAGGTTATGAAAAATAATTGTAGCAATTCTAAAAGCAATGTGTTATAATAATATAACCAAAAAAGTAGAAAGGAAATGTTTATGGCAAAAGTTGAACTAACTAATGTACGGTACATTATAAAAAGAAAGGAAATCTATGAAATTTATGTTGACGCTAAAAAGCATACTCTAGAAGAGGCAATTGCAGTAGCAAAAAAAGAGCGTAGAGAATTAATACAAGAATCTAAAAAAGATCATATTGTATTAGTTTATGACAAAGTTCATATAAAGATTTTTATTGCAACCAAAGATACTCGTATTCGGGAATCATATAAAAATAAGAAGGCGAAAGCCAAGGATTAAAGCAAAAGGAGTGCATTTAACAATGTACTCCTTGCTTTTTGATAAATAGAATTGAAAAGAAAAAAATAATGAGGTATAATATATTGGACTTAAGTATAAGTATTAATAATAAGAAGAAAAGTAAAAGGAGCAAATATGAATAATATTAAAGTATATGCTTTTGTAGGTCCATCTGGAACAGGAAAAAGTTATAGAGCTCAAATGGTAGCAAACGAAAATAACATTCATTATATAATAGATGATGGCCTTTTTATAAATGATAATGAAATAATTGCTGGAGAATCTGCAAAAAAAGCACCAACAAAAATAGAAACAGTAAAAAAAGCGTTGTTTTTACAACAAGAGCAGAAAGATGAAATAAGAAAGGCAATAGAAAAATATAAACCAGAGTCAATTCTAATATTAGGAACTTCAGATGGAATGGTGAATAAAATAGCAGCCAATATAGGATTACCACCTGTAGAAAAAATTATTTATATAGAAGAAATTGCAACACCAGAAGAAATTCAAGAAGCAAGAAGAAGCAGAGTAACAGAGGGAAAACACGTAATACCAGTACCAACATTCGAAATAAAAAAAGATTTTTCAGGTTTTATATTAGACCCATTACAAATTTTCAAAATTAAAAGTGGAAACAATAAACCATATATATCAGAAAAATCAATAATAAGACCTACATTTAGCTATTTGGGAAACTTTACAATATCAGATACAGTATTTAGGCAAATAATAGAATATGTTGCAAAAAGAGAGCCTAATATATATAATGTGCTAAGAACAAGGATAGATAACCAACCAGAAGGTCCATATGTATATATAGAACTTAGTGTTGAATATGGTGAAAATGTAAGAACAATAGTAGAAAACTTTAAAAATAAAATTATAAAAGAATTAGAAAAATTAACAACAATGAGAGTTCAAACAATTAAAATAGTAATAAAAGAAATACATGTAAATAAATAATAAAAAGTGGATGGTGAAAAAATGTCATATATTGTTGCAATAGATGGTCCTGCTGGTGCAGGTAAAGGAACAATTACAAAACTTGTAGCTAAAGCGTTAGGCTTGGTTAGTATAGACACTGGAATGCTATATAGGTGCCATGCTTTAGCAATATTAAGAAATAATATTAATCTTGCTAATGATAAAGAAATAGAAGATGTATTAGATAAAATTAAAATAGAACTAAAAAATGAAAATAATAAACAGACAGTATTTTTAAATGGAGAAGATGTTACAAGTGAAATAAGAATGCCAGAAATAAGTAAAGTTGTTTCTAAAACATCTAGTATTTTAGGGGTTAGAGAAAAAATAACCAATTTAGAACGAAAAATAGGTTATGAGTGGTTAAGCCAAGGAAAAAATATAATAATGGAAGGAAGAGACATTACAACAGTTGTTTTTCCAGAAGCAGATGTAAAGATATATTTAGACGCAACTCCAATAGAACGTGCAAAAAGAAGATGTAGACAAAATAAAAGAAATGGTATAAATCAATCATTTAACGAAGTATTACAATCTATAATGGAAAGAGACAAAAATGATATGAATAAGAAAGTTGGAGCATTAAAAAAGGCTCCAGATGCCATATATGTAGATTCAAGTAAATCAAATGTTAATAAAATAAAACAAAAAATTATAAAAATAATAAAACAAAAAACTGAGGAGAATAAAAATGAATATATTAAAAAAGATATTAAGAGTAATAGTTAGAACAGCAATTTATTTATATTGTAAAATTGTATATAGGGTAAAAGTAACTGGTAAAGAGAATATACCCAAAGAAGGACCAGTAATATATTGTGGAAATCATAGAAGTTATTTAGATCCACCTTTAATTGTAGTTACAGCTGGTAGACATGTTAGGTTTATGGCAAAAGAGGAGTTAACTAAAAATAAATTCTTAAAATTTTTAGGTTTTGTATTTGATGCAATTTATGTAAAAAGAGACAATAAAGAGATAGCAGCATTAAAAACTACTTTAAAAGCATTAAAAAATAAAGAAAGTATAGCTATGTTTCCAGAGGGAACTAGAAATGGACTAGAAAAAGGAGAAAGTGTAAAAGAAGGAGTAGCATTTTTCGTATTACAAACAGGAGCTAAAGTTCAACCAGTTGGTATAACAGGAGGAGAAAAGCCATTTAAAAAAGTATATGTTAATTATGGAAAGCCATTAGACTATAGTGATAGAGTTACAAAAAAACCATCTAAGGAAGAGTTAGAGCAAGTAAGCAAAGAGATAATGGATAACATAATTATGTTGACAAAAAACAAATAATAATATATAATGTTACAAGTTTACTGCGTACAGGCGTTTTTCATTTATGAAAAACGCCATTTATTCTAAAGCATGTAATACTTAAAATTAATTAAATATAAACCAAACAAAAGAAATGTGTTACTATGTAACAAAAATTAGGAAGGTGAAATTATGTCAGAACAATTAAATTTCGAGCAAATGCTTGAAGAAACAATGAAAAATATAAAAGTAAAAGAAACATTAGAAGGAAGAATAATAAATATAAATAAAAAAGATGAAATAGTTATAGACATTGGCTATAAAGCAGATGGACTAATTCCAAAAAGTGAATATTCATATAATGAAAATGCAAACCCAAGAAAAGAACTTAAAATAGGTGACAAAATAATAGCAGAAGTAATAAAGATGAATGATGGCGAAGGAAATGTATTACTTTCATGTAAAAAATACAAAATGAAAGAAGCACAAAAAGAATTAGAAGAAAAATTTAAAAATGAAGAAATTTTAGAAGGAATAATATCAGAAATTACAGAAAAAGGATTCATAATAAAGAAAGAAGGATATAACATATTTATTCCGATATCTTTATCTGGAATTACAAGAAATGAAAATCTACAAGAATATAAAAATAAATTAGTAAAATTTAAACTAATAGAATGTGGATTTAGACCTAGAAGAATAATAGGTTCAATAAAAGCAATATCAGACGAAGAAAAAAACAAAAAGCTTAACGAATTTTGGAATGAAGCAGAAGTAGGAAAAACTTATAAAGGGAAAGTTACAAGTATAAGTACATATGGTGCTTTTGTAGACTTAGGTGCAGTACAAGGATTATTACATATTTCAGAAATTACATGGAATAGAAATACACCACCTAACGAAATACTAAAAGTAGGGCAAGAAATTGAAGTAATAGCAATAGATGTAGACAAAGAAAACAAAAGAATAAAACTATCTTATGCAGGAAAAGGACCAGATCCTTGGAAATCTGTAGAAGGAAAATACAATATAAATGACATTTTAACTGTAAAAATAGTAAAATTAATGCCATTTGGAGCTTTTGTAGAATTAGAATCTGGAATAGAGGGACTAGTACATCTTTCACAAATATGCGAAAGAAAAATAACAAAACCAGAAGAAGAACTAAGAATAGGACAAAAAGTAAATGCAAAAATAATCGATATAGACTTATCAAATAAAAGAATAGAATTATCAATAAGAGAATTAGAAAATACGTCAAACGAATATAAAGAATAAGGGAGTAATAAAAAATGATAAATGAAAATATTAGAAATATAGCAATTATAGCACACGTTGACCATGGAAAAACAACATTAGTAGATGCTCTTTTAAGACAAAGCCATGTATTTAGAGAAAACGAAAAAGTAGATGAAAGAATTATGGACTCTAACGCATTAGAAAAAGAAAGAGGAATAACAATTCTTTCTAAGAACACAGCGGTTATGTATAATGGGGTTAAAATAAATATTGTAGATACTCCAGGTCATGCAGATTTTGGAGGAGAAGTAGAAAGAGTTTTAAAAACTGTTGATGGTGTTTTATTATTAGTAGATGCTTTCGAAGGACCAATGCCTCAAACAAGAGAAGTTTTAAAGAAAGCATTATCTTTAAACTTAAAACCAATAGTTGTAATAAATAAAATAGACAGACCAGGAGCAAATCCTTCAAAAGTATTAGACCAAGTATTAGAATTATTTATAGAATTAGATGCAACAGATGAACAATTAGAATTCCCAGTAATTTACGCATCTGCAAAAAATGGAATTGCAAAAATGAATTTAGAAGATAGCAGTGATAATATAAACTGTATTTTCGAAACAATAATAAAAGAAATACAAGCACCACAATGTGACCAAGACGGACCTGCACAATTGCTAGTATCTAATATAGACTATGATGAATTCATAGGAAGAATGGCAATAGGTAGATTAGAAAGAGGTATATTAAAAGTAAATGACCCTGTTGCTATTTGTAAAAAAGATGGTAAAATGCAAAATGCAAGAATAGGAAAAATTTACACACATATGGGGCTTCAAAAAGTAGAAGTTCAAGAAATTGGAGCAGGAGATATTATAGAATTATCTGGTATAGCAGATATAAATATTGGTGAAACAATATGTGATATAGAACATCCAGAAAAAATAGAATTTATAGATATAGATGAACCTACAGTTACTATGACATTTAGTGTAAATGATGGTCCTTTAGCTGGAAAAGAAGGAAAATTTATTACATCTAGACATATAAGAGATAGGCTATTTAAAGAACTTGAAAGAAATGTAAGTTTACGTGTAAAAGAAACAGACTCAGCAGATTCTTTTGAAGTAGCTGGACGAGGAGAATTACATTTATCTGTTTTAATAGAAACAATGAGAAGAGAAGGATACGAATTTTTAGTATCTAGACCAAAAGTTATTATAAAAGAAATTAATGGCGTAAAATGTGAACCTATAGAAAGACTTGTTGTAAATGTACCAGATGACTGTATTGGTAGCGTTATAGAAAAATTAGGAAGAAGAAAAGCAGAAATGATAAATATGGAACCTGCAGAAGCTGGACATACTAAAGTTGAGTTCAAGATACCTTCAAGAGGATTAATTGGTTACAGAACAGAATTTATGACAGATACTAAAGGTAATGGCGTTATGAACCATGTATTCGAAGACTACGAACCATATAGAGGAACTGTTGTTGCAAGAACAAGAGGAACAATAGTAGCATTCGAAGCAGGAACATCTATAACTTATGGACTATATAATGCACAAGATAAAGGTGAATTATTTATAGGACCAGGTGTAGAAGTATATGAAGGAATGATAGTAGGAATTAACTCTAGACCAGAAGATTTATCTATAAACGTATGTAAAGAAAAGCATTTAACAAATACAAGAGCTTCTGGATCAGATGATGCTTTAAGATTAGTTCCACCAATTCAAATGTCACTAGAAAAATCTATAGAATTTATACAAGATGATGAATTAGTAGAAGTTACACCAAAAAGTATTAGATTAAGAAAGAAAACATTAGACACAAAAACTAGAGAAAGAGAAGCAAGAAGAAAAGCAAAAGAAGATTAATTAATAATAGGAAGTAGAAACTCTACTTCCTTATTTCTGTAAAAATATTGGAGATGTAAAAATGAATGAAAAAGAATTAAAGAATATAAAAGAATTTGCTTTAGAAAGGCATATTCCAATAATAATGGATGACACATTAGAAGTAATAGATGAAATATTAAAAGAAAAGAAGCCAAATAAAATTTTAGAGATAGGAACAGCAGTAGGCTATTCTGCTATGTGTTTTTCTAAATATTTGTCTGAAAACGGGATGATAGATACAATAGAAAGAGATCATGAAAGAGTAGAAGAAGCTAAAGAAAATATAAAAAAAGTTGGAGTAGAAAATAAAATACATATATTAGAAGGTGATGCAGTCGAAATTCTGCCAACTTTAAATGATAAATATGATGTAGTATTTATAGATGCTGCAAAAGGTAAATATCCATTTTTTCTAGAGCAAGCTAAAAGGATGCTAAATAAGAATGGTATTATTTTTGCTGATAATATATTATATAAAGGATATGTTATGAGCGACTATAATAAGCATAAACAAAGAACCGCAGTAAGAAATTTACGTGAATATATTAAAGAAGTAACAGAAGATGAAAACTGCAAAACAGAAATATTAGAGGTAGGAGATGGATTAGCTATTAGTAGATATTAAAATAAATTTTCATAAACTAGGATGAAGAATGTAAAAGAGGTATTAACTATAATAGTTAATACCTCTTTTACAATATTAGATAATTTTATCTTGAATTAATTGACTGTAAAAGTAGAAAGTCATCAAAATCTATACCAAAATAATATTTAAAGTTAGAATTAAAACTATCTAAAACTATTTTATTTTTTCTAAGAGATTTATCAAACTCAAAATGCATATATTGTGGAAGAAAATATTCTGCTGAGTTCTTGTTTTTTATTTTAGATAAAAGACTGTCTCTATTAGATTTATAAACAGAAGCATGACCAGCAGAGCCACTTTTTTCAATTTCTCGCATTCTGAAAGTTTTTATCTGTGTTTCATGATTAAATGCAATATCTTCATCTTCCATGTAAATAGCACGAGTCATATGTAAAGAAGCATAACCATTTTCCTTTGGTGCAGATATATAGTCTTTTCTTTTTCTAGTTAGTTCTTCTATATTTGGACTATAACTTGTTAAAAAGTTTTGCATAGCATATGCAGTTTGTACTAATGAGCTTTCATCAGTTTTTCCATCTACAGATACGATAATTATTTTATCTGCAAAAATATCTAAAGCTTCTCCTTTTTTACGTAATTTTTCTATATAATTATTTTTAGATTTTACTCTAGCCATTCTATAAAAATCTACATTTGGAAAACGTTCTTGCAAAAGTTCATCTTCTTTTTCTAAATGTTTTATGTAAGAATGTAAATAATTAATTTTATATGTATCATATAATCGTACTAAATAATTTTTTGATTCTAAAACTTTACGTTGTTCTGGAGTTAGGATAAAGTTAATAAGACCAAGTTTTGGGTTGGTAGCTGGTACTAATTTTGCACTTTCAATTTTTTTTATTTTATCTGTTTTTTGAGACAATAAATTCACCTCTATAATCATTATATTTACGCGCGCAGTATATTATATCATTTTTTAGTGAAAATAACAAGAAAAAGGAGTATAAATCGTACGACCTATACTCACAAAATTCGACATTATAATTTGCCTAAATATTTTAAGCTAGAAAAAATTGTATCTACCACTAAAATAGTTGGTAATAAATATATAAATATTTTTAAAATATATGGTGAAACATGTTTTATAAGTTTTTCTATTTTTGCAGAGAAGAATGGATGTAAATGGTTAATAAATATTAAACCTGCAAATCCCCATGCAATTGTATATAAAATACTAATTCTACCATTTAAATTAAAAAAGTCATAAGTATAATCCCACCATTTAGCAGCAAAGATTGCATCTAATGCAAAACCTACAACATACTCGAATGCAGAAAAAATAAATGCAGATGCAATAAATAGTTTTACGGAATTCTTTTTATATTTACTAATAAATAGAATCATTAAAATTGCTCCAAAACCATATATAGGGCAAATTGGTCCGAATAGAAATCCACGTTTAGTGAAGTGACCAAGAACCATTAAAGAATATATGGTTTCCATTACCCAACCAAGAAAGGCATATATAAAGAAATAGAGTATAATATATTGAATATTTGATAATTTCTTTTTTTCAACTAAAGCTTTTGATGCTTCCATAAAAAAACCTCCTATAACAAAGTACAGGAGGTGAAAATTTATTATTAATTATTAAAATATTAGTATTATCTAATACAAGCATTATTTATAAATTAATTATAGTTATTTTTCATTTGTAAAAGACCCCCTAATAATTTGTCTTGCTATAGTATATAGCAAAATGCTTGAACTGTAAAGGTATTAAGAAAAGTTTAATAAATTATTACAAAAGTATTGAAAGTTATGGTATAAAAAAGTAAAATTGTAAAAAATAAAAGAGGGGGTAAGAAATGATTAAACTAGAGGATGTTTCTAAGTCATATGTTAAAAGCGTAAAATCTGTAGACTCTTTAAACTTAGAAATAAAAGATGGAGAAATATTTGGATTTTTAGGTCCAAACGGAGCAGGTAAGACTACAACAATAAAAATGATTACAGGAATTTTGAATGCAGACAATGGAAAAATATTAATTGATAATAAAGACATAAAAAATGAAGGTGTCTTAGCTAAAAAGAATATAGGATTTGTACCAGATACGCCAGATATATTTTTAAAACTTAAAGGAATAGAATATTTGAATTTTATGGGTGACATATACGAAGTTCCAAAAGATATAAGAACGAAAAGAATAGAAGAACTAACTAAAAAATTTGAAATATATGATAATTTGAATGAAGAAATGCAAGGATATTCACATGGTATGCGTCAAAAGATAATAATATGTGGAGCACTTTTAAGTAATCCAAAGAATTGGATATTAGACGAACCAATGACAGGATTAGATCCAAAAGCATCATTTGATTTAAAAGAAATGATGAGAGAACATGCTAAAAAGGGAAATTGTGTATTTTTTTCTACACATGTTTTAGAAGTTGCAGAAAAGTTATGTGATAGAGTAGGAATTATAAATAAAGGGAAATTGATTTTTGTAGGAACTTTTGAAGAAATGAAGTCAAAATTAAAAGATAATGGAACATTAGAAGAATTATTCTTGGAGATAACTCAAGATGAATAAAATTGTATCACTTACAAAAGTTCTTATTAAAAATTCCTTTCAAAAATATAACGAAAATAATAAAAATAAAAGCATAGTTGGAAAAGTAATATTATATATTATTTTAGGTGCATATTTAATGGGAATATTTGCTTTTCTCTCTTATGGCTTAATAACTACTTTAAAACAAGTTAACCAAGAAACAATGTTTATTGGAATATTTTTCTTAGGTTTAGCATTACTTACAATAATACAATCAATTATATCTGCTACAAATATATTTTATTTTTCGAAAGATATAGAATATATTTTGCCATTGCCATTAAAGCCTAAAGAAATATTAATATCAAAATTAAATGTAATATTAATAACAGAATATATAATGGAAATAATATTTGCAATAACGCCAATAACTCTTTATGGAATAATAACAGGGCAAGGAGTATTATTTTATATTATTTCTTTATTAGTGCTATTGGTATTTCCAATAATACCAATACTTATAGCTACATTTATAATAATGATTATAATGAGTTTTTCTAAAGGTGCTAAGAATAAAGATAGATTTAGATTAATAGCACCATTAATAGGAATTATATTAGCTGTTATAATGTCTTTTTCTTTATCTGGTACATCAAATTACAGTGAAGATGACTTATTAAATGCTTTAAAACAAGCAAATAGTATGGTAGAAATGGTTAGTGATAATTTACCTATTATAAAACCAGCAATTAATGCAATAGTAAATTCTAGTTTTATAGAATTTTTAAAATTACTAATAATTACAGCAATATTATATATACTATTCATATTACTAGGAAATAAAATTTATTTTAGAGGTGTAGTAGGAAATTTATCTTCAGGAACTAAAAAAGGTAAAAAAATAAAACTAAAAGATATAAAAGCAAATACAGTTAGAAAGTCATATGTTTTAAAAGAGTTTAAAACATTACTAAAAAATCCAATATTTTTTATTCAATGTGTACTACCATCTGTTTTAATGCCAGTAATATTTTTAGGAATATTTATTGTATCTTTAAATAGTAATAATTCACAAGAAACATTAAATGAATTTAAAAGTGTTTTAGGAAATTATATAGAAACCCCAATTGGCTTGGCTGTAATAATTTCAGTTACAGAATTTTTAACAAGTATGTTATATATTGCACCAACTGCAATTTCAAGAGATGGTCAAAATGCAATATTCATGAAATATATTCCTATTTCATATTATAAACAATTAATTTACAAAGGAATACCAAATATATTCTTTGGAACAATAACATCAATAATGGTTATGGCATTTATATATATACTGGCGAAACCTTCAATACTATTTTTAGCAACAATTTTTGTCATAAATTTAATTTTGCTAATATTACAAACATTATTAATGGAATTAGTAGACTTAAGGAAACCTAAATTAGAATGGACAACAGAATATGCTGTTGTAAAACAAAATTTAAATTTATTTTGGCCAGTGGTATTAAATTTATTAGAAATTGGCATAATATTTATAATATCAATATTATTGAGTTTTACAAATTATTTATTAACAGCAATAATTTTAATAGTACTACATATTATTATTACTTATTTTGTAAATAAATATATTTATAAAAATCAAAATGAATTATTTAATAAAATAGGCTAGAATATGGTAACAATAAAAGAGTTCGGCTTAATTTACTAAGGGGGGACAACATGAATATAGGAATCGACTTAGATGGAGTATTAACTAATTTTAACGAATTTTGTATGAATTATGGTACGAAATTTGCTTCCGAAATAGGAAAAGGCAGAATAATTAATCCAAAAGGATATGAAAGCATAGAAATTTTTTCTTGGGATAAAAAAACAGATTTAGAATTTAGGGAAAAATACAATTTAAAATATGCAACAGAAGAGGCACCAAGAATTTTTGCAAAAGAAGTATTAAATAAATTAAAAGAAGATGGACACAAAATATATATAATTACAGCAAGAGCTAGTGAATTTGCAGATGTAGAAGCAAAAGAAAAAATGCAAGAATTGGTTAGAAAATGGTTTGCAAAAAACGAATTATACTATGATGAACTTATTTTTTCTACAGTAAATAAGCTAGAGCATTGCAGAAAAAATAATATAGATGTAATTATAGAAGACAGCCCACATAATATAAAACAGCTTTCCGAATTTTTACCTGTTATTTGTTTTGATGCAAGGTATAATAAAGAATGTGAAGGAAAGAATATAATTAGAGCATATAGTTTTTATGATGTTTATGAGAAAATAAATTTATTAAAGAAAAATCCAACAAATTAAAGTTGGATTTTTTTACATATAAGAAATCTGGTATTTAATTTTTTATTCGCAAAAAAACATAAATATATTGCAATTTAAGTGATTTATTATTATTATTATTAAGAAAGCTATTAAAATAGATTTTATATTAAATGGAGGAATAAATGAAGAATAAGAAGAACAAAGAAAAGAAAAAATTTACATTTTTAGGAATGAGTATTTGGAGAGTATTTGCATATTTTATTATTTATAGCATTTTAGGATTTATAATAGAAACATTATTTGGACTAGTTACAAAAGGTGTTATAGAAAGTAGACAAAGTTTCTTATATGGTCCGTTTTGTGCAATATATGGATTAGGCGCAGTTATAATGATAGGAATGCTACAATATTTTAACAAAAATAATTTTTCATTATTTTTTGGAGGTTTTTTAATAGGGTCTGTTGTAGAATATTTAGTAAGTTTATTTGGAGAAATGATGCTACATGTAAAATGGTGGGATTATTCTAATATGCCACTTAATATAAATGGAAGAATATGCGTATATTTTTCTATATTCTGGGGAGCACTAGCAATATTCTTAATGACATATATTAATAAAAAAGTAGATAAATTTTTAGACTGGTGCAAAGAAAAAATTAATATGAAAGCTCTAAAAACAGTAACAATACTAATTATAATTTTTATGGCGATAGATTGTTTATATACAGGAACAGCTTTAAGAATGTTTTATGCAAGAATTGAACATAGTGGTTTAATAAAAATGCAAAATGGGCAACAATATTTATTAGATTATGAAGAAATTCAGAATAAACCAGGAGTAAAAGAATTTATGGATAAATATTTAAATGACGAAAAAATGCTTAAAACATTTCCTAATTTAAAAGTTACAGATATTAATGGTGATATTGTACTTGTAAAAGATGTATTCCCAGAGATACAGCCATACTATGTACGTTTATTTACACCAAAAGAAATAAAAAAGATTGATTTAGAACATAACTAATAAAAACAAGTGGGGATAAGATAATGAATGAGTGGAAATTAACAGATATTTATAAAACAAGAGAAGATTATGAACAAGACATACTAAAAGTAAAACAAAAATTAGAAGAAATTGAAAAGTACAAAGGAAATTTAGTGGACTCTTCAGAGAATATATATAGAAGACTTAGCAATAGATGAATACAACCAATATAATTGGGCTAGAGTTCCACATTTTTATAGATGCTTTTATGTGTATAAATATGCAGTAGGAATCTCTTGTGCAATAGATATAGCAAGCAGAATTTTAGAAGGAGAAGAAGGACTAGTAGAAAAATATATAAATATGTTAAAAATGGGTGGAAGTAAAAAGTCATTAGAAATTTTAAAAACAGTTGGAATAGATCTAGAAGATAGTAAAATATATAAAAATGCAATTAAATTTTATGAAAATGATATAAAACAATTATATGAACTTTGGGGACGTTCTTAAAAGTTTATAAAAAAGGAGAAATTATGAGTAAGGTTAAATGGACTGAAGAACAAAGCCAAGCAATACATGAAAAGGGTTCTAACATATTAGTTGCTGCAGCTGCGGGTAGTGGAAAGACTGCTGTTTTAGTAGAAAGAATAATAAATAAAATTATTTCCGAAGAGGTAGATATAGATAAATTATTAGTAGTAACTTTTACTAATGCTGCTGCAAGTGAAATGAGAGAAAGAATTTTAAATGCTATATATAAAAAGATAGAAGAAGAGCCATCAAATACAAGATTACAAAAGCAGATAACACTTTTAAATAAGTCTAATATTTGTACAATACATTCTTTTTGCTTAGATGTAATAAGAAATAACTTTTACGAAATAAATATTTCTCCAAATTTTAGAATTGGAGATACAGCGGAAATAGAATTATTAAAAGAAGAAGTTTTAGAAACATTATTTGAGGATTTATATTTAAAAGAAGATGAAGGATTTTTTGAACTGCTAGAAAATTATACAACATATAAAGATGATACACCACTTAAAAATATAATGAAAAGTATATACTCGTTCATTCAGAGTGCGCCATTTCCAGAAAAATGGCTAAAAGAGAAAGTAGAAATGTTTAATATAGATTTAGAAAATTCGGATTTTGCAGACACTGTATGGGGAAAAGTTATATTAAATAATTATAAAGAATGTATAGAAGAAAACATATTAGGGCTAAAGAAAATAAAAAAAGAGTTGGATGAAGAAATAGAACTAGAGAAACACTCACAAGCAATAAGAATGGATATAGAGAATTTAGAAGTATTAAAAGAAAATTTAGACTCATGGGATAAAGCTTATGAATTGGCAAATAATTTTTCATTTGTTAGGTGGCCAAGCAGTAAGAAAATAAATTCTGAAACACCAGCTATAGTTAAAGAAAAAAGAGATATAATAAATGCTAAATTTAAAAAGATGAAAGACAGTATTTTTATATATAGTTCTAAAGAAATCTTAGAAGACTTAAAAGATATGTACAAAATATTAAATCTTTTAGCACAAATAATTATCAAATTTAATGAAAACTATAAAAAAGCAAAATTAGAAAAAAATATTATAGATTTTAACGATATAGAGCATTTAGCCTTAAAAATTTTAATAAAAGAAGAAAATGGTAAATATACACCAACAGAGATTGCAAAGAAGTATCAGGATAAATTTGAGGAAATTGCTATAGATGAGTATCAAGACAGTAATATGGTACAAGAATATATATTAACATCAATTTCTAAAAATAATAATATATTTATGGTAGGAGATGTAAAACAAAGTATATATAAATTTAGACAAGCAATGCCTGAACTATTTTTAAACAAATATGAAACATATAAGCTTAAGAGCAATAAAGATGAAAAAGACAGTCTTAAAATACAATTATTTAAAAACTTTAGAAGTAGAAAAAATATACTAGATACAACAAATATAATTTTCGAAGAAATTATGAGTAAAAAATTAGGTGATGTAGAATATACAGAAGAAGAGTATTTAAATTTAGGAGCAGATTATAAAGAACCAGAAATAAAAAACATAGATTTTGCAGGAAAAACAGAAATAAATGTAATAAACCTAGAAGAAAATGCAAAAGAAACTAATCAGGAAACAGAAGATGCAGAACAAGAAGAAAGAGTAGAAAATTCTATTTTAGAAGCAAAATATGTAGCAAAAAAAATAAATGAACTTGTAAATAGTAATTACTATGTAATGGATAAAATAGAAGGCTACAGAAAAATTACATATAAAGATATAGTGGTGCTTTTAAGATCGACAACAGAACTATCACCAATATATGAAAAGGAAATATCAGATTTAGGAATGCCTGTGTACAGCGAAACTTCGACAGAATACTTAAATTCTGTAGAAATACAATTAATTATGTCTTGCTTAAAAATAATAGATAATCCAATGCAAGATATACCACTTGTTACAGTAATGAGATCTATGATAGGTGGTTTTACAGACAATGACTTAATAGAAATTAGATTAGCAGATAAATACGAAAATTTTTATGAAAGTATTATGAAATCTAGAATTCAAGTAAATGTAGCTTTAAGAGATAAAATTGATAATTTCTTAAATATGATAAATACATGGAGGGAAGATAGTGAATTTTTAGCTTTAGACGAATTAATTTGGAAAATTTACATGGATACAGGATACTATAATTATGTTGGCTTAATGCAAAATGGAAAATTAAGACAAGCAAATTTGAAAATGCTTTTTGAAAGAGCGAAACAGTATGAAAGTGCATCGTTTAAGGGTGTGTTTAATTTTATAAATTTTATTGATAAACTAAAATTAAAGAATAATGATTTGGGCTCTGCTAAAATAATTGGAGAAAATGAAAATGTAGTTAGAATTATGAGTATTCATAAAAGTAAAGGATTAGAGTTTCCAGTAGTATTTTTAAGCAGTACAGGCAAAAACTTTAATTTAAAAGACTTAAAAGAAAAAATATTAATACATCAAGAAATTGGATTTGGACCAAATTATGAAAATAGTAAGCTGAAAATAGAATATCCAACGCTTGCCAAAGAAGCTATAAAAATTATAAGCAAAAAAGAGAGCATTTCCGAAGAAATGAGAGTGCTATATGTTGCTTTAACAAGAGCAAAAGAAAAATTAATTATTACAGGAATAGAAAAAGATTTAGAAAAGTCTATAGAAAAAAAAGAAAGAGAATTAGAAATATATGCAAATACAAATTCTAGCAAAATTAATTCGAAAATATTAGAAAGTTATAAATCTTATTTAGATTGGATAGAATTAGTTTACCTAAAAAATAAAATTAAAAATTCGGATATATTCCAGTTTAATGTAATAAATAAAAAAGATATATTAAGTAATAATTTAAAAAGCGATTTTGAAAAGAAAGATATATTAAAATATGCAAAAAATAGAGAAATATCTAATGCGAATTTAGAAAAAATAAAATCCATATTAGAATGGGAATATAAGTACAAAGAATCTACAGAAATACCAAGTGAAATATCTGTTTCTAAAATTAAAGAATTGTCCATAGAAAGAGAAGAAAATAAAGTGGAAGCAATACTTAAGAAACCAAATTTTTTAATAGAAAATACAAACTTAACACCAGCAGAAAAAGGAACTATAATGCACTTGTGCTTACAGAAATTAAACAGTAAAGAAAATTACAATCTAGAAAAGTTAAAGAGAATGGTAGATAGCTTAGTAGAAAAGGAAATAATTTTACCTAAAGAAGCTGAAAGCGTAAATTATAATAAGATATTAGCATTTTTAGAGTCTAATATTTGGAAAGAAATGCAAGAAGCAAAAATTGTAGAACAAGAAAAAGCATTTTATCTTAATTTAAAAGCTAAAGAAATATATAAAAATAGCGCAGAAGACGAAGTTCTAGTTCAAGGAATTATAGACTTATATTACATAACAAATAATGATGAGTTAGTTTTAGTTGATTATAAAACAGACTATGTAGAAAATAATAACGAAGAAAGCTTAAAGGAAAAATACAATATCCAATTATCAATTTATAAAAAAGCATTAGAAGAGGCTTTAAAAAGAAAAGTAGATAGAGTATACATATATTCAACTTGGCTTAATAAAGAAATTAAAATTTAGCAAAAAATGACGAAAAAGGTTTTAATAAAATATCGCTTAAACCTTGATTTTTGGGAATATATGTTATATAATACCAATATAGCAAAATACATTACATAAGGAGTGGGAACAAATCCCACTCCTTATGAGTGTAATAGGAGGTAAAGACTTGTCTAAAATAGAAAGAAATGTAGAAGACTTAATAAAACCTATAATAACAAATTTAGGTTACAAATTATATGATGTTATTTATGAAAAGGAAGCAAAAGATTACTATTTAAGAATTTTTATAGATAAAGAAACAGGAATAGATTTAGAAGATTGCGAAAAAGTAAATAATGCTATTACAGAAATATTAGATGAAAAGGATTATATTAAAGACCAATATTTTTTAGAAGTTTCATCACCAGGAATAGAAAGAATATTAAGAAAAGACTGGCAAATAGAAGAAAATATTGGCAAAGAAGTTGAAGTAAAACTATTTAAGCCATTTAATGGAGAAAAAGTAATAATAGGAAATTTAGTAGGATTTAATGAAGAAACAATAAACATAGAAGAATTAAACATACCTAGAAAAGATATTTCTTTAATTAAAATAAAATATAATTGGTAAAAGGAGTGTAAGCAATGAGAGAAGAAGGAATAGACAATAAACAATTAATAGTTGCAATACAAGAACTAGAAAAGGAAAAGGGAATAAAAAAAGATTATTTATTAGACTCTATAGAATCAGCATTATTAACAGCTTATAAAAGAAACTATAATTCACAAGAAAATGTAAAAGTTATAGTAGATAGAGAAACAGGAGCATCACATTTATATTCTGTAAAAGAAGTAGTAGAACATGCTGAAAATCCAGTTTTACAAATAAGCTTAGAAGAAGCTAGAAAATTAGACAAAGAAGCACAGGTAGGTACTACAGTAGATGTAGAGCTAGTTCCAAAAAACTTTGGTAGAATTGCAGCACAAACAGCAAAACAAGTAATTATCCAAAAATTAAGAGAGGCAGAAAGAGAAATAGTATACAGTGAATACAATGAAAGAAAAGGTGAAATAGTTTCTGGAATAATACAAAAAGCAGACCAAGGTATTGTAGTTATGGACTTAGGAAAAGTAGAAGGAGTTATGCCAGCTAAGGAACAAATTCCTACAGAAAAATATCATGTAAATGATAAAATAAAAGGCTATATTTTAGACGTAGAGAAAGGATTAAAAGGAGCGCCTCAAGTTATAATTTCTAGAGCTTGTCCAGAATTTGTTAAAAAATTATTTGAATTCGAAATACCAGAAATATATGAAGGTGTTATAGAAATAAAAGCAGTATCTAGAGATGCAGGAAGCAGAAGTAAAATAGCTGTATATTCACCAAACGAAAATATAGATCCAGTTGGTTCATGTGTAGGGCAAAAAGGAGTAAGAATTCAAAACATTATAAATGAACTAAACGGAGAAAAAATAGATGTAATAGAATGGAATGCAGACTTATCTATTTATATATCATCTGCTTTATTACCAGCACAAGTAATGGCGGTAGATATAGATGAAGAAAACAGAGTTGCACAAGTAATAGTTCCAGATGACCAATTATCATTAGCAATAGGTAAATCTGGACAAAATGCAAGACTAGCAGCTAAATTAACAGGATTATCAGACTGGAGAATAGATATAAAATCTGAATCACAATTCAGAAAAATATTATTAGAAAAGCAAGAACAATTAGAAGCAAATAATGAAGAGAATAACGAAGAATAAAGACATATAAACAAAAATAAGCAAGTATAATATAAGGAGTGTTAATATGAAAAAAATACCACAAAGAACTTGCATTGGTTGTAGAGAAAAAAAAGATAAAAAAGAGTTAATTCGTATTGTTAAAGATAAAGAAGGAAATATTACATTGGATAGAACAGGAAGAGCAAATGGTAGAGGGGCATATATTTGTGATAATATTCAATGTTTAGAAAAAGCGATAAAAACAAAGGCTTTAGCAAGAACATTTGAAATGGAAATAGAAGAAACTGTTTATAATGAATTAAGAGGTGTAATTAGTGAAAAATAAAATTTTTAATCTGATTGGTTTAGCAACAAGAGCAGGTAATATAATTGCAGGAAGTAATGCATGCGAAAATGCTTTAAAAATTGGAAAAGTAAAAATGTTAGTAGTTTCTGAGGAAGCTTCAGAAAAGACCAAAAAGAATTATAAATTTTATGCAGAAAGATATAATATTCCAATTGTTATTATAGGTACTATAGAAGAATTAAGTAAGGCAATAGGGCAAAGTAATAAAGCGATTATAGGAATAAAAGATATAAATATAGCAAAGGGAATACAAAAATTAATTAATGGGGGTGAAGCTATTGGGTAAAGTAAAAATACATGAAATAGCAAAAAAATTAGGACTTACGAGTAAGGAAATATTAGAAAAAGCAAAGTCTTTAAACCTTGATATAAAAAGTCATTTAAGTTCTGTAACAGACGAAGAGGCAAAGAAACTGGAAGAAGCATTAAGAAAAAAAGATAAAGTTGAACAAAAAAACAAATCAAGCAAAAAACAACCTTCATCTGCTACAAAAAAAGATGAACCTGTAATAATAAGAAGAGAAGTAATTATTTCTGACGAAGAATTGGTAAAAAAAGAGGAAGAAGAAAAACATAAAAAACAAAAAGAAAGAGAAAAGCAATTAGGTTTTGTAGAAAGAAATAAAAATAAAGATTTTAATATTGTTTATAGAAATAAACAAACAAAACCACTTACTGTAGAGGAATTATTTGGTATAAAGAAAAAAGAAGAGCCAAAGAAGGAACCTAAAGAGGAAATAAAAGAAATTAAAAAAGAAGAAAAAGAAAAAAATACAACTGAAGAAATAAAAGAAGAAGTTAAGGTAGAAGTAAAACCTGAAATAAAACCAGAAAATAAAAAAATAGAAAAAAGTGAAAGAGAGAATATGATAGAAGCACAAAGAAATAAACAAACAAAAAAAGTTGAATCAAATAATAACAGAAATGAAGAAAAGGAATTTCAAAGAAGAAATAATAATTTTAATAATAATAATAGAAGAGATAATAGAAATTTCAGAAATAATAACAACAATAATAATAACAGAGATGGTTATAGAAACAATAACTACAGAAACAACAATAATAATGGTAATAATAACTTTAGAAACAATAATTATTCTAAAGGTCCTAGACCAATGGATGAAAGAACAATCGAAAAGAATATTAAAAATATAATGTCTTCAGAAGTAGTAGAAAAAGAAGTTGTAAGAGAATATAACAATAAAACAATAGAAAAACAAAAAAATAATAAGTATGAAGAAAATAAAACAAAAAAATCTGTAAAAGCAAGTAAAAGATTTAGTGATGAAGATATAAATGAAAAGAAACTACAAGATTTAAAACAAACAAGTAGCTTATCTACAATGTTTTCTGAACAAGACGGCGGAATGTTAGATTATTACGACTTATCTACAAGAAGAGGTAAGAAAAATAAAAAGAAAAATGCTAAAAATGCTAAAGAAAGTGAATCTAAGCAAAAAATATTTAAACTTACAGAAATTACTATTCCAGAAACTATTTCTGTAAAAGATTTAGCAGCAGAATTAAAGAAAACAAGTAGCGAAGTTATAAAGAAATTACTAGGATATGGAATTATGGCTACTATAAATAATGACATAGACTTTGATACTGCTTACTTAATAGCAGAAGAATTTGGGGTAACTGCTAAAAAGAAAACTGTAGTAAAAGAAGAAGACATATTATTTGATGATTCTGAAGATAAAGAAGAAGACTTAGTACCAAGAGCACCAGTTATTGTAGTAATGGGACACGTAGACCATGGAAAAACTTCATTATTAGATGCAATACGTTCAACTAATGTAATAGAAGGCGAAGCCGGAGGTATAACACAACATATAGGTGCTTACCAAGTAAAAGTAAAAGATAGAGATATTACTTTCTTAGATACACCAGGACACGAAGCATTTACAAGTATGCGTGCTAGGGGTGCTAAAATTACAGATATAGCAATATTAGTTGTTGCTGCAAATGATGGTGTTATGCCACAAACTGTAGAAGCAATTAACCATGCTAAAGCAGCGAATATTCCAATAATTGTAGCAATAAATAAAATAGATTTACCAGGAGCTAATATAGAAAAAGTAAAAGAAGAATTAATGAGATATGAATTAGTTCCAGAAGAATGGGGTGGGGACACAATTTATGTTCCAATATCTGCTAAAACAAAGCAAAATATAGAACAATTACTAGAAATGGTAGTATTAGAAGCAGATATGTTAGACTTAAAAGTAAATCCTCATAAACAAGCTAAAGGAGCTGTAATAGAAGCAAGACTAGATAAATCTAAAGGACCAATAGCTTCATTACTAGTACAAAGAGGAACATTAGACATGGGTGATACAATAGTTGTAGGTTCTTCTATTGGTAGAATTAGAGCTATGAAAAATTATAAAGGTCAAAAAGTTAAAAAAGCTGGTCCATCAATGCCAGTAGAAGTTATGGGACTTACAGAAGTTCCAGTAGCTGGAGAAACTTTCTACGAAGTAAAAGATGAAAAAATGGCTAAACACTTAATAGAAAGAAGAAAAAGACAAAATAGAGAAAAATCTATAAACCAAGTAAATAAAGTTACATTAGATAATTTATTTACTCAAATGGAAGAAGGAAAATTAAAACAATTAAATTTAATTATAAAAGCAGATGTTCAAGGAACTGTAGAAGCTGTAAAACAATCATTAGAAAAATTGTCTAATGAAGAAGTTAGAGTAAAAGTAATACACTCAGCAGTAGGTGCTGTTACAGAATCTGATGTTACACTTGCAAATGTTTCTAACGCTATTATAATTGCATTTAATGTAAGACCTGTTCCAACTGCAAAAGCAGAAGCAGAAAAAGACAATGTAGAAATAAAACAATATTCAATTATTTACCAAGCAATTGAAGATGTAGAAACAGCAATGAAAGGTATGTTAGATCCTAAATATGTAGAAAGAGTAATAGGAACAGCAGAAATAAGACAAACATTTAGAATTTCTAATGTAGGAACAATTGGAGGAGCATTTGTATTAACAGGAAAAATAGAAAGAAATGCAGGTGTTCGTGTAATACGTGAAGAAGTAGTTATTCACGAAGGTAAGTTATCATCATTAAAGAGATTTAAAGATGATGCAAAAGAAGTAAATAAAGGCTTCGAATGTGGTATGCAAATAGAAAATTATAATGATATAAAAGAAGGAGATATTATAGAAGCATTCGTAATGGATGAAGTAAAAAGATAATATCGAAGGAGGTATATATGCCTAATAAAAATCAAAATAGATTAAACAGAATAGATGAAGAAATGAAAAAGGAAATAAGTCATATAATAACATATGACTTAAAAGATCCTAATATAACTGGGCTAATAAGTGTAACTAAAGTAAAAGTTAGTGGAGACTTAAAATATGCTAAAGTTTATGTAAGTATGCTAAATGCAAAAGACAATAAACAAGTTCTAATGGCATTAAAAAAATCTGCAGGTTTTGTTAGAACAGAAGTTGCAAAAAGATTAAATTTACGTTCTACACCAGAAATTATATTTATTTTTGATGATTCTATAGAGTATGGAGCAAGAATAGATACAATCCTAAAAGAGGTTATAAAAGATATAAAACCAGAAAATAAAGGAGAATAATTATGACAACATTAGATAGTATTGTAGAAGAAATAAAAAAAGCAGAAAGCATAGTTGTATTAACTCATGAAACTCCAGATGGTGATGCAATAGGTAGCAGTTTAGCAATGTATAACGCTTTAAAACAAATAGGAAAAAGTGTAGATGTTATAATACCAGAATGTCCTAGAAATTTTAACTTTTTAACCGGATATAGCGAGATAAAAAAAGAAGGAAAAATAACTAATTATGATTTAGCTATAACTGTGGATTGTGCAACAATAGAAAGATTAAATGGTTGGCAAGATTATTTTGACAGAGCAAATGTAACTATTAATATTGACCACCACACAAAAAACGGGATGTTTGCAGATTACAATTATGTTAATCCTGCATCTCCTGCTTGTGCACAAATATTAATAATAGTATTAGAGGCATTAAATATAAAAATAAATAAAGAAATAGGAGAATGCTTACTAACAGGAATTATAACAGATACTGGTGGTTTTAAATATCAAGGGGTATCTGCAGAAACATTTCAATTTGTTGCATGGTTAATGCAAGCAGGAGTCAATGTTTCTAATGTATATAAAAAAGCATTGCAAATAAAAACAAAATCAAGTTTCGAATTAGAAAAAATAGCAATGAATAGATTAGAATTACTAGAAGATGGAAAAATAGCCTTTACATATATAACAAAACAAGACGAAATAGATGTTAATGCAGAACCAGGAGATCATGAAGGAATAGTAGAAAAAGGTAGAGATGTAGAAGGAGTAGAAGTATCTGCATTTTTACGTCAAATAGAAGATAAAACATACAAAATATCATTACGTGCAAATGACAATGTAAACGTTTCAGATGTTGCAATGGTATTTGGTGGTGGAGGACATGTAAAAGCAGCCGGTTGCAAAATAAATGGAACTCCAGAACAAATAAAAACAACATTAGTAAAAGTAATAAAAAAACACATCGGGATTTAGGGGACGGTCCTTAAAATCCCTGTTAGATTTTAAAGAATTTTAGAACAATCTTTAAAATCCTTAACTAGGCTTTAATGAAACTTACAAAGCATTCATTAAAGCTTTTTTTATTGTATAGAATTAAGAGGTGCATATGGACGGAATTATAGTAATAAATAAAGAAAAAGGATATACATCACATGATGTTGTAGCAAAATTAAAGAAAAAACTAAATATATCAAAGGTAGGACACACAGGGACGTTAGATCCAAATGCGACAGGTGTTTTACCAATATTAATTGGAAAAGGAACAAAGTTTTCTAAATATTTAATTAATCATGACAAAACTTATGAAGTTGAATTAGAACTTGGAATAAAAACAGAAACCGCAGATATAGAAGGAAAAATTATAGAAGAAAAAGATGTAGATGAAGAATATGTAAAAAGAAACTTATTACAGGTTTTAAAAAGCTTCGAAGGAAAGCAAGAGCAAGTTCCACCTATATATTCAGCCATAAAAAAGAACGGCAAAAAATTGTATGAATATGCTCGAACAGGTGAAAAGGTTGAACTAGAAGCTAGGCAAATAGAAATTTACAATATAGATTTATTAGAATATAAAGAGAAAAATGTAAGATTTATAGTAAGTTGCTCTAAAGGTACATACATTAGAAGTTTGTGTGAAGACATAGCTAGTAAATTAAATACAGTGGGATATATGAAAAATTTAAAAAGATTACAAGTGGGCAATTTTAATATAGAAAATGCAATTTGTATAGATGAATTAAACCTAGAAAATGTAAATGAATATATGTATACTTTGGAAGATATGCTTAAAGAAAATGAAAGTATGAATTTAAATGAATATAAATTAAAATTGTTTTTAAATGGTGTAAAGTTAAGTGTAAATAATTTAGATGGAATTTATAAAATATATGCAAAGTCAAATTTTATAGGAACAGGAACTGTAAAAAATAGTTTATTAAAAAGAGATATTATTTTAATAGAAAATATATAATTAAAATGATAACATAAAACAATTTAAAAACTATAATCGCCATATGAAATTATAAAGGAGAAGTCTATGGATATAGATAAAATAACTAAAGCAAATACAAATTATATTGGCAAAAGAGTAGTGTATTTTGAAGAAATAGATTCAACACAATTAGAAGCAAAAAGAAATAAGCAAAAATACGAAAATGGAACGATAATTATAGCAGATATTCAAACTGCTGGAAAAGGTACACATGGCAGAATATGGCATACAAAAAGTAACAATATAGCAATGACAATAGTACTAAAGCCACAAGCTAATATAAAACAATTAGAGGGCTTTACAGTATCAATTGCAGAACATATAAAAAATGTTGTTAAAAAGCTATATAATATTAATTTAGAAGTTAAATTACCAAATGATTTATTATTAAATAATAAAAAAATATGTGGGATATTAACAGAAGTAATTACGGTGCAAGAAAATATTAAAGAACTTTTTATAGGAATTGGTTTTAATGTAAATGAAGACGAGTTTTCTAACGACATATTAAATATTGCGACATCATTATATAACGAAACAAAACAGAGATATTGTAGAGAAGATATTATTTGTGAAATTATAGAAAATATAGAAAAAGAGCTAGATACAAGAATATTTTAAAGAAATCTTCATAGTATAAAATATGGAGGAATTGTTATGATTAAGAAAATAAATTTAGAATATCCATTGGATAGCTTAGAACCATATTATAGTAAAGAAACTTTAAATATTCATTATAATATACTATATGCTGGATATGTAGATAATACGAATGCGACATTAGCAAAGTTAGAAAAAGCACGTAAAAATAGAGATTTTGAGAATATAAAATGCTTAGAAAAAAACTTATCTTTTTTTGGATCTGGTGCAATCTTACATGAACTATTTTTTGAAAATATGGGACCTGCAATTCCATCTTCACCTAACATAAATTTAATGGAACAAATTAATAAAGATTTTGGAAGTTTTGAAACATTTAAAGAACAATTTGTAGAAAGCAGTAAGCAAGTGGAAGCTTCTGGTTGGAACTTACTTGTTTGGATTCCAAGGTTTAATAAATTAGAAATTATACAATGTGAAAAACATCAGAATTTAACTTTGTGGAATTGTAAGCCAATCTTAGTATTAGATATGTGGGAACATTCATATTTTTTGCAATATAAAGCAAATAGAGGAGAATATATTAAAGCTTTTTGGAATATTGTAAATTGGAATAATGTAAATAAAAGATTTAAAAATAGAGAATAATTAATTTTATATATAGAAAATTAATGACATAAGTAAAAAGTATCAAATGAGGCATAATTAATTTATGCCTCATAAAATTTTCCTTGCCATAGATTTTCAGCTTTTAATTTTTTTTCAAAACCATTTAAAATCCACTTTTTATGCAAGTTCCATTCTGGAGCTATAAGCAAGTCTTTAGGAGCATCACCAGAAATTCGATGTATTATTATGTTTGGATTTAAATGAGTTATTATATATGAAAGATTATTTAAATAATAATCTAAAGTAATTGGAGTATATTCGTTATTAAAATACATATTTGCCAGAAGTGTATTTTTTACAATATAAGTTGAATGAACCTTTAACCCTTGGATATCATGTGAATTTACGAAATTGACAGTATTTTTTATATCATTAAAGCTTTCAGTAGGTAGACCAACCATAATGTGAGTAATTACTTCTATATTATATTTTCTTAAAAGAGAAACTGCATTAGTAAAATCGGTATTCGTATAACAACGATTAATTATTTGACCAATATTCTCATTTGCAGTTTGTAAACCTAATTCTACAGACACACTGTATTTGTCAGAATATGATGCAAGGAGTTTTACAATATCTTCTGTTATACAATCTGGTCTTGTAGCGACAGAAAGACCAACTATTTTGTCACTAATTAACGCAGAATCATATTTCTTTTTTAAATTTGACAAAGAGTCATATGTATTTGTAAAATTTTGAAAATAAGCAATAAATTTATTAGCACGCAAGCCACGATAACTATTTAAAAAGTTTTGCACTTGATTTGAAATAGATAATGCAGAATATTTTATTAAGTCACCAGATCCATCTTGACTACAAAAGATACAACCAAGATTACTTAAAGAGCCATCACGATTAGGACAAGTAAAACCTGCATCTATACATATTTTTAGTGTTCTTTCACCAAATTTATTTTTATAATATTCATTTAAATGATTATACCTTATAATATTTTCCATAATAAAAATATTATATCAAAATATACAAAAATATACAAATTTCGACATTTGAATTGACATAAATAATAAAAAGAGGGTATAATTAACTTATGAATCACAATAATATTCTCAAGGAGGAATAGCCTATGAAACAAATATTTATCAGAGGCAAAAAAACATCTTTAAATCAGGCACGGAAGGTGACGAAGCAGGTAATGGGAAATTCTAACTTCGAGTCGAGGTATAAAAGAGGAGAAGTACAGTTATATTTTCCAAATTATATCTCTGAAAGAGAGGTAGAAATCATTGCAAAAGTGTTAAAGCTCAAAATCACCAAAATGTCTAGCGTGCGTGCAATTCTAGATTAATTCCTCTATCCCTAAAATATGTGGTAAATAAAACATATTTTAGGGATATTTCTCTGCAAAAAAGAAAATACAAAATGTTAATTAATTTATGATAGTGCTAGGATAAAGAAGAAAAGCTGGAATAAGAAAAAACAACCATGGAAGTTTATATAATTTGACTAAGGTAACATAATTTGGTAAAATATATTATAGGATTTTTTGAAAATCAGCAAATACTGTTAAAATGAATTAGGAGGAAAGCAATATGATAGCAGAAATATTAACAGAAAATTTAGAACAAGCAACAAAGTTGCCTCAAAAAAGGACTCGGTATTTTATAAAAAATGAAATTAAGATACCAAACAAGTCATTAGTTGTATTATGTGGGACGCCAGCAGCTGGCAAGAGTACTATGGCGAATATAATATGCAAAGAGTTTATAAATTCTGCGCATATAGAAGCTGACAAAATTTTCGAAGAAGAAGCGTTAAAGCTTATAGAAGATGAGGTTTTAACAATTGAACAAGAAGACTTAGCAGAAAAACGAAGTTTTGAAAAAGCTTTAAAACAAGCAGAAGTAGTACTAAACAGTAATGGAATTGTAGTATGGGATGACTTAGCTATTTTCCCAAAAGATAGAGAAAAAATTTTATTAGGACTAGAGGGAAAATACGATCACTCTATACTAATTATTTTGGAAGTAGAAATGGTGGAAACTGTTTTGAGATCTATAAGAAGAGGTGACTCACAAATCAGAACTAAAATAATTCAGGATACATATGAGTATTTGCAACTACAACTTCAAAGAGTTACAAAATACTTTACTGGGTTTGATGATGTTTATATTGTAAAGGACAATATAAGCATCTGTAAAGAACAGTAATCTTTCATTAAACGGTGTAATTTGAATAAATTGCACCGTTTTTTCTGTTCAATAACTATACAGAAAAATTCTTTAAAATTTGAGATTTTTTATATTAAAAAGAATAAAAATAAAATGAAATAGAAATAACTATATTTAGGGATGTTTCTATTATAAAAAAGGAGGCTAAAATGGAAGAAAAAAATTTAAAGATATTAAATCAAATTCATAAAGCGACTAAAATGGGAATGGATTCAATATCGTTTGTTTCAGAAAAGATAGACGATAATGAATTAAAAGACAATTTAAGTTTTCAATATACACAATATGGTCAAGTAATGGATAGGGTTAATAAATTATATGAAAATTATGGAGAAATACCAGAAGATAAAAATATCATGGATAAAGTAATGGGGTGGACTGGAGTTCAAATGAATACAATAGCAGACAAAACACCATCACATATAGCAGAAATTATGATACAAGGTACGACAATGGGAATTATAGAAGGTAGAAAATTAATTAATAACGAAACTTGTCAAATAAACAAAGATGTAAAAGATTTATTAAATAATTTTGTAACATTTCAGGAAAATAATGTAGAACAATTAAAAAAATTCTTATAAAAATATGAGGTATGCTAGAATTTATAAGATACTAAGTTGCAAATTATAAAAAAATCGAGTATAATAATAAGCAATTGAATTTAGTTATGTTTTAAAAAGAAAACTTAGTAGTAATTTATAGTTACTAGTAGAGAGGCAATGTATGGTGAAAATTGCTAGAATATAAATTACGAATTACAATTCTTATAGTAACTAACGTGTAGCTACGACAAGTTAAAATAAGGCAATTATAAATTGTAAATAAAGGTGGTACCACGAAGACACATCGTCCTTTAAGGAAGGTGTGTCTTTTGCAATTTATAAAAGTTATACAATTTAAAGAAAAGAAGGGTGAGGTATATGAATAAAATTGATTTAATTAAAAGAAAAGCAGTAGATATATTTTCAGAAGAGGAACTAAATAAAAAATTAGAAAGTGGGAAAAAACTTACAATAAAACTTGGAGCAGATCCTTCAAGGCCAGATCTACATTTAGGTCATACTGTGGTTTTAAGGGCTTTAAAAACATTTCAAGAAATGGGGCATGAAGTAGTTTTTGTTATAGGTGATTTTACAGGTATGATTGGGGATCCATCTGGTAAAAGCAAAACTAGACAAGCATTAACATTCGAACAAACAAGATTATCTGGAGAGACATATTTAAAACAAGTAACTAAAATATTAGACAAAGAAAAAACTAGAATTGCATACAATTCGGAGTGGCTATCTAAAATGAATTTTAAAGATATAATAGAGTTAACAAGTAAATATACAGTTGCACGAATATTAGAAAGAGATGATTTTAAAAATAGATATGAAAATAATTTACCTCTTTCTATGCATGAACTTATGTATCCATTAATGCAAGGATATGATTCTGTTGCACTAAATGCAGACATAGAAATTGGCGGTACAGACCAAACGTTTAATCTTTTAGTAGGAAGAGAACTTCAAAAAGATTATGGTCAAGAAAGGCAAGTTGTTTTAACATTTCCACTATTAGTAGGTTTAGATGGAAAAGAAAAAATGAGTAAATCTTTAGATAATTATATTGGTATCGACGAAAGCCCAGAGATAATGTATGAAAAAGCAATGAAAATTCCAGATAATGTTTTAATGGATTATTTTAGACTAACAACAGATATAGAAAGTGAAAAAGCGGAAACTCTAATAAAAGAAGATATCGTAAAAGCACACAAAAAATATGCAGAAGAAATTATAAGAATGTATCACGGGGAAGACAAAATTTTAATAGCAGAAGAAAGATATAATAAAGTAGCAAAAGGAGAAATACCAACAAATATAAAAGAATATAAATATAACGGTGATGGAGAAATAAATATTTGCAACTTACTTGTAGATGTAAATTTTGCAAATTCAAAAAGTGAAGCGAAAAGAATGGTATTAGGAAAAGGCGTAAAAATAGATGGAAATGTAGTAGAGAATATAAATGAAATGCTTAATCCAAAAGAAAAAATTGTACAATTCGGTAAAAATAAATTTATAAAAATAGTATAATATTAAATAGTTGCTTTTATTATCTAATTAAAATATAATACATTAGTAAAAAGAAAATAGGGATTTTAAGGACCGTCCAAAAAATCCCTAAGATAGGAGAAATGCCATGAATTTTGAAGAGCTAAGAAGTATGTATCCTGAATTTTCATATAATTGGTATAAGGTGGAAGAAAATAGTGATGAGTATAAAATAAGTTATGAGTTTGAAATTAAGAATCTTTCTAAATTTCATCCTACTTGGTGTATTCCAAAGAAAAATATATCTATTTTTAATAATATTGGAAATGAAGAAAATAAAAAATTAATAGAGAATATGGTATTTAATTTAGGAATGGCAGAGCTAGTAAGTTATTGGAAAATTACTTGTTCACCATTGGTAACTATAAAAAATGTTTGTTTAAGTGATAATCAAATTGAATGGTGGAAGAAATTATATTTTTATGGTTTGGGTGAGTTTTTTTATAAAAATAATATAAAAACGAATATAAAAGAGTTTATGAATATTAAAGTGGGGAATGTAAAATTAAAAAAGATAGATCTAGAAGAAGAGTTTGAAGGAGCTTTAGTGCCAATAGGTGGAGGAAAAGATTCCATAGTCACTTTAGATATAATTAAAGAGGATTTTGACACTAATATGTGCTATGTAATAAACCCAAGAGGTGCTACAGAAGAAACAGTAGAAACCGCAGGTTATGACATTGGTAAAAGGTGCTATGTAAAAAGAACTTTAGACAAAAATATGCTAGAGCTTAATGCAAAAGGATTTTTAAATGGACACACGCCTTTCTCATCTATAGTTGCCTTTTCTGGATTATTAGTGGCATATTTAAATAAAAGGAAATACATAGTACTATCTAATGAAGCTAGTGCAAATGAGTCTACAATATATGAAGAAGAAGTAAACCATCAATATTCTAAAAGCTATGAATTTGAGGAAGACTTTAATAAATACGTAAAAGAAAATATATTTAAAAATATAAAATATTTTAGTTTGTTAAGACCAGTGAGTGAATATCAAATAGCCAAACATTTTGCCAAACTACCTAAATTTTATAATATATTTAAAAGTTGCAACGCGGGTAGCAAAGAAAATATTTGGTGCGCAAATTGTGCTAAATGTTTATTCGTATATATAATATTATCTCCATTTATGACTAGAAGAGATATGATAAAAATATTTGGAGAAGATTTATTAGAAAAAGAAAGTTTAAAAGAAACATTAGAAATGCTTTCAGGAATTCAAAAAAACAAGCCATTTGAATGTGTAGGGTCAAGAGATGAAGTTAATACAGCAATTTGTGAAACAATAAAGAAATATGAAGAGAATAAAGAAGAATTGCCATTATTATATAAATATTATAAAACTACTAATAAATATGAAGAATATAAAAATAGAAAAAATAAATATAATACTTTTTTAAATGAAGAAAATAATGTACCAAAACATTACAAAAATATGTTAAAGAAGAGTGAAATAATATGAAAGATAGCATAATAAATAAATTTAAAAAAGACTTGGAAAATAAAAAAATAGCAATTTGGGGACTGGGAAAGGAAGGAATTTCTACATTACAATTTATAAAGAACAATAATATTAGTTGTAAAGAAATAGCTGTTTTAGAACAAAAAGATGCTAACATAGAAGGAATAAAAAAATTAAATAGCCAAAAACAATTAAATGAATATGACTTAATATTTAAAAGCCCAGGGATTGTGGTAGATAAAAATGTAATAGATACAAATAAATTAACTTCACAAACAGAAGAATTTATAAAAATTTTGTCAAAGCAAATAATTGGAATAACAGGAACAAAAGGAAAAAGTACAACTTCTAGCCTTACATACACAATTTTAAAACAGTTTTTTCCTAATACTATATTAGTAGGTAACATAGGTATACCATGTTTTAATGCAATAAATGAAATAGATGAAAATACAAATATAATATTTGAACTTAGTTGTCATCAACTAGAGTTTATAAAGTATTCACCACATATTGCTGTAATTTTAAATTTGTTTCCAGAACATTTAGATCATTACAAAAGCTTAAAAAATTATATTAATGCAAAATTAAATATTAATAAGTTTCAAAAAAATAACGATATCCTTATTTATGGAGAAACTTGCAAACCATATATAAACAGTAAAATAACAAATAATATTTGCATTAGTGACTATATAAATAAAAGAACTATAAAAACCATTAACAATAAGATAGAAATTTTGGAGAATGAAACAAATTTGGTAGGCGAGCATAATTTGTTTAATATTGCAGTTTCATATTATATTTGTAATGAAATATATAATATATCAAACGAAAATTTTAAAGAAGCTCTTAAAAAATTTACTGGACTAGAACATAGGTTAGAATTTGTAACAAAAAAAGAGGATGTTTTGTATTATGATGACTCTATATCTACAATAGGAGAAACAACAATAGAAGGAATTAAGGCTTTAAAAAATGTAAACACTTTAATTTTAGGTGGAATGGATAGGAATATAGACTATTCTAATTTGGAAAAATTTATTTTATTGCAAGAAAATTTAGAAAATATTATTTTAATGCCAGATACAGGGAAAAGAATATATAAAGAATTGCAGACTATGGAAAACAATAAAAAATGTTATTTGGTAAAAAATTTAGAAGAAGCTGTAAAAAAGGCAAAGAAAGTAACAAAGAAAAATACAATTTGTTTACTTTCACCGGCTGCAGCTAGTTATGGATTTTTTAAAAACTTCGAAGAAAGAGGAAATAAATTTAAAGAGTATATAAAATAATTCACATAAAAGTTACAAAACTTATATTGACGTGTGACACCGTGTCATATATAATTATGATACAGTGTCACTTTTTGGTACTATATGATTATAATGTATGCAAACTTTTTAATTGTGTACTAATATAAAAATTCATTCATTTTAAGAAAGGAGGAAAAGATGCCAACAAGTACATTTTTTAATTTGCCAGAAGATAAAAAAAATAAAATATTAAAAGCAGCAAATAAAGAATTTGCAAGAGTTCCAATAGAGCAAGCATCTATTAAAAATATTGTAGAAGATGCAGAAATAGCAAGAGGAAGCTTTTACCAATATTTTGAAGATAAAGAAGATTTGTTCCAATATATTATGTCAGCTAAAATTGGTAATATGCAAAATAAATTATTAGAAATGATAGAAAATGAAAATGGTAATATTATAAATATTTTCATTAATATTTATGATCATTTGATGCAGATAGGAAAAATGAAAAAAAATAATAAACTTTTTAAGCAAATATTTGAAAATGTTAAAACCAGTGACAATCTTATGTTCATAAAAAAAGAAGAAATTAATAAGAATTTAGAGCAAACTTTATATAACTTATATGATAAAAATAAAGACATACTAAATGTAGAAGATGAAGGAGAATTTAAATTAGTAATAGAAATGTTATTTGCTATTACTAGAAGAAGAATTGTTGTTTCTTTAAAACATAAAGATTTAGAACAAGCAAGAGCAAGCTATTTGAAAGAAATTGAATTTTTAAAAAGAGGAATTATAAAATAAAAAGGAGAGAAAAAAGCAATGTTAAAAGTATTAAGAAACTTAAAAGAATCTGCTATGTCTGTACTAATTATTGTTATATTACTTTGCGTTCAAGCTGCAACAGACTTAGCATTACCAACATATACTTCTAAAATTGTAAATATTGGTATTCAGCAAGGTGGAATAGAGAATGCTTCACCAGATTATATTGCAAAAGAACAGATGAATAGTCTTTTTAAATTTACAAACGAAGATGATAAAATTTTAAATAATTATGAATTAATTACGACATCTAGTAACGATTATGAAAAAGACTTAAAAGATTATCCAGAAATAGAAACACAGGAAGTATATAAAATAAAAAATATTTCTAAAGAGGAAAGAGAAAATTTAAATCAAATTATGGCAAAACCATTACTTGCATTTTCTGTTTTTTCAGCTCCACAAGAAATAGCAAAACAAGATATGAACCTAATTTTAGACTTTTCTAATAATAAAGAAGAAATATTAAATTCATATACACTATCTGAAGATGGTAATACATATAAATTAAATGATATAAGTAATGTAGAAAAAGGAAAATTAAATATTAATCTAATAAATGGACTACTTATTAAACAAATGGTAACAAATGAAGAAATTGCAAATGAAATGAAAAATTCTATTATTGCAAATATGCCAGAAAAGCAAAAAATAGCAATGAATAATATGACTTTAGCTCAAATAATTACTAATTTACCAAAAGAGGAGAAAACATCATTTTTAGGTAAAATAGAAACAGAGCTTCCAAGTAAAATAGACCAAATGGTTACAGATTTACCAGAATCTATGCTAGAGCAAGCAGCTATACAAGAAGTAAAAACACAATATCAATTTCTAGGTGCTAATACAGATGATATACAGAATGAATATATTTTAATAGCTGGATTACAAATGTTAGGAATTGCAGCAATCACAATGATTTCAGCAGTAACTATAATGTTATTATCTGCAAGAGTAGCTGCTAAACTTAGCAAAACTTTAAGAGAAAAAGTATTTAAAAAAGTATTAAGTTTTTCTACAGAGGAATTTAATGGCTTTTCTACAGCATCTTTAATAACACGTAGTACAAACGATATACAACAAATACAAATGTTACTTACAATTTTATTTAGAGTAATTGTATATGCACCAATAATAGCAATAGGTGGATTTATAAGAGTTTTATTTAATAGTGATGCTTCTATGGCTTGGATAATTGGTTTAGCTGTACTATGTATTATAATAATAGTTTTAACTTTAATGATTGTAGCTTTACCTAAATTTAAAATATTGCAAAAATTAGTAGATAAATTAAATGAAAAATTCTTACTTATAGTTTGGGTTGGAGGACATAATGTAAATGACGGGTTAATGCAAGTTGGAGATGTAATGGCATTTATCCAATATACAATGCAAATAGTAATGGCATTCTTAATGATATCTATGATATCTATAATGTTACCAAGAGCTATTGTATCTGCAGGACGTATTAATGAAGTGTTAGAAAAAGAACCAAAAATAAAAGACAAAGAAAAAACAAAAGAATTTAAAGAAGACAAAAAAGGATATGTAGAATTTAAAGATGTTTCATTCCATTATCCAGATGCAGATACAGAAGTTATTTCTGATATAACATTTACAGCAAAGCCAGGAGAAACAACAGCATTAATAGGAAGTACAGGTAGTGGAAAGTCTACAATAGTAAACTTAATTCCTAGATTTTACGATGTAACAGGAGGAGAATTACTTGTAGATGGAATAAATATTAAAGATGCAAACCAAAAAGAATTAAGAAAAAGAATTGGATTTGTACCACAAAAAGGAGTATTATTTTCTGGAACAATAGAGTCAAACATAAAATATGGAAAAGAAGATATATCTGATGAAGCAATGGTAGAATCTGCACAAATTGCGCAAGCAGAAGAATTTATAAACAATAAACAAGAAAAATACAAAGAACCTATTGCACAAGGTGGTGGAAATGTTTCTGGAGGACAAAAGCAACGTTTATCTATAGCAAGAGCTATTGCAATAGACCCAGAGATATTTGTATTTGACGATAGCTTCTCAGCATTAGATTTAAAAACAGATAAAATTTTAAGAGAAGAATTAGCAAAACGCACAAAGGATAAAACTGTAATTATAGTTGCACAAAGAATTAGTACAATTATGAATGCAGACCAAATTATAGTATTAGATGAAGGTAAAATTGTAGGAAAAGGAACACATGAAGAATTAATAAAAACATGTGAAACTTATAAACAAATTGCTTTATCACAACTTTCAAAGGAGGAATTAGAAGATGGTAACAAATAAAAATGTGAGACCTCCAATGGGAAGAGGTAGTAAAGGAAGAGTAGGAGAAAAGCCAAAAGATTTTAAAGAAACTACTAAAAAACTTTTAAAGAATTATTTAGCACAATATAAAATACCAATAATAATGGTTATTCTATTTGCAATAGGAAGTACTATATTTGCTATTGTAGGACCAAAAATTTTAGGTAATGCAACAACAGAGATATTTAATGGTATTGTAGATAAAATAGGTGGAGGGTCTGGAATAGATTTTGGAAAAATAGGAAAGATACTTCTTACACTATTAGGATTATATGCGTTAAGTGCAGTATTTTCTTTGGTACAAGGATTTACAATGACTACAATTACGCAAAAAATTACATATAAAATGCGTAATGATTTAGTAGCTAAAATTAACAAATTACCAATGAAATATTTTGATAAAAGAACACATGGAGAAACATTATCTATAATAACAAATGATATAGACACATTATCACAAAACTTAAACCAAAGTATTACACAAATTATAACATCTATTTGTACAATTATTGGAATTTTAATAATGATGTTTTCTATAAGCTGGAGTATGACAGTAGTTTCATTAATAATATTACCAGTAACAGCGTTTTTAAGTGTTATGATAGTAAAACACTCACAAAAATATTTTAAAGCGCAACAAGATTATTTAGGTCATGTAAATGGCCAAGTAGAAGAAATTTATGGTGGTCATACAGTAGTAAAAGCCTTTAATGGAGAAGAAAAAGCCACAGAAGAATTTATAAAAGCAAATAATGTATTGTATAAATCAGCATGGAGATCACAATTTCTATCTGGCTTAATATATCCAGTAACAAACTTTATAGGAAATGTAGGATATGTAGCAGTTGCTATTTTAGGTGGGTATTTAACAATACAAGGAAGAATTGCAGTTGGTGACATTCAAAGTTTTATACAATATAACAAGCAATTTGTTCAGCCAATTACACAAATTGCACAAATTTCTGGAACATTACAATCTATGATTGCAGCAGCAGAAAGAGTATTTGAATTTTTAGAAGAGCCAGAAGAAATAGAGACAGCAAAAGGAAATATAAATGAGAATAACTTGAAAGGAAATGTTGTTTTCGACCATGTAAATTTTGGATATGATCCAGAAAAAACAATTATTAATGATTTTTGTGCTAACATAAAAGATGGACAAAAAATTGCTATAGTAGGTCCTACAGGAGCAGGAAAAACTACAATGGTTAAATTATTAATGAGATTTTATGATACAAATAGTGGCTCTATTCTTATAGATGGCCATAACATAAAAGACTTCGAAAGAGGAAAATTAAGAAAACTATTTGGTATGGTATTACAAGACACATGGTTGTTTAGTGGTAGTGTAGAAGACAATATAAAATATGGAAATGAAAATGCAACAGATAGCGAAGTGATAGAAGCAGCCAAAGCAGCACATGTACATCATTTTATAAAAACATTGCCAAATGGATATAAATCAGATTTAAATGAGGAAACAAGCAATGTATCTGCAGGACAAAAGCAATTATTAACTATAGCAAGGGTTATTTTAGCAGATCCTAAAATATTAATTTTAGATGAAGCAACAAGTTCTATAGATACAAGGACAGAACAACAAATTCAATTTGCAATGGATAACCTAATGAAAGGTAGAACAAGTTTCATTATTGCACATAGGCTATCTACAATAAAGAATGCAGATTTAATATTAGTAATGAACCACGGTGACATTGTAGAGCAAGGAACACATGAAGAATTACTAGAAAAAGATGGATTTTATGCAGGGTTATACAACTCTCAATTTGAGGAATGTAATGATGAAATAGAATAATAAAATTATTGTGTACTTAAAATTTTCTTAAAATTTATATTTATTAGAAAATCTTAAGTACACTTTTTTTGTTGTACAAATAAATTTATCGTAGTATAATTACTAAAAAAAGCAAAAAAAGGAAGTATAATATGTCTAAAATATTAATTGTCGAAGATGATAAAAAATTAAGAGAGGAACTAAAGATATTTTTAGAAAAACATGGATATCATGTAGAAATGCTAGAGAAATTTGATAATACAATAGAAGAGATTATAAATGTTAAATCAGATTTAATACTACTAGATATAAATTTACCATATGTAGATGGAGAATATATTTGCAAAGAAATACGAAAAGTTTCTAATGTACCTATAATTATGGTAACAAGTAGAGATAATGAGCTAGACGAACTTTTAAGTATTAATAATGGTGCAGACCAATATGTAACAAAGCCATATAACATACAAATATTACTTGCTAAAATAGAAAGGCTATTAAAAAGAAGTTATAATAGTAATATGAGTCAAGATAAAATAAATTGTGGTAATTTTATTTTAAATATTTCGAAGAGTACTATCGAAAAAGAAGATGCCTCACTAGAGCTTACAAAAAATGAACTAAAAATACTATATTTCTTAGTATTAAATAAAGAAAAAATTGTATCTAGAAATGAAATAATGGACTATTTATGGGATAGTGAAAGTTTTGTAGATGATAATACTCTTACAGTAAATATTAATCGTCTAAGAACAAAATTGGAAGAAATAGGATTACAAGACATAATAGAAACTAAAAGAGGATTGGGGTATATTCTAAAATGAAAAAATTTTTAAAAGACAAAATTATATATATTATTTTATTAATTTTAACAATAATTAGTATAGAAATTTTTTTGATTCCATATGATGTACAATTATATATAAAAATATATGTACCAGTAGCTATTTGTTTAGCATTTTTCATTGGATTTTTTATAGAATACTATTCGAAAGAACAATATTATAACACTATAAAAACGAGAATGGAAGATTTGAAAGAGCAATATTTAATAACAGAACTTTTGCCAAAATCAAATTACATAGAAACAAAAATGATGGAAGATATTATTAAAGATATGGGAAAATCTATGTTAGAAAATGTAAATATGTATAAGTATTTACAAGAAGATTACAAAGATTTTATAGAATTATGGATTCACGAAATAAAGATTCCAATAGCTACTAGTAAAATGATTATAGAAAATAATAAAAATGAAGTTACAGAAAATATAAATGAAGAAATAGATAAAATAGAAAACTATACAGAACAAGCGTTATTCTATGCAAGGAGTAATACTGTAGAAAAAGATTATATAATAAGAAAAATAGAGTTAAAAGATATAGTAAATGCAAGTATTTTAAAAAACAAAACGCAATTAATTCAAAACAAGATATCTATTAATACAAAAGAATTAGATAGAATAGTGTACACAGATAGTAAATGGTGTATATTCATAATAAGTCAATTATTGCAAAATGCTATAAAGTATTCAAAAAGTGAAAATAAACAAATAGAAATATATTCTGAAGAAAAAAGAGAAAACACAGTATTACATATAAAGGATAATGGGATTGGAATAAACAAAAAAGAGTTAACAAGAGTATTTGAAAAAGGTTTCACAGGTGAAAATGGAAGAATTACAGGAAAAAAGTCTACAGGAATAGGTTTATACTTGTGCCAAAAATTATGTAAAAAATTATGTATTGGAATAGAAATAAAGTCGGAGAAAAAATTAGGAACAGAAGTACAACTATTCTTTCCTAAAGGTAGTTTTTTTAACATAAGAGATTAGTTGACATAAGCTTTGGAATGACATATAATTATTATTGTAACAATAAAACAAAGTAGTTCCAAAAGAATGGGAGGAATGAAAGATGGAATACTATTTAGAGGATGAACCTATGGTAAAGGAATACCGGGAACAAAGAAAACAGCTGGAAGAAACAATAGACCTGTTTAATTCCTACATAAGGAAGGCAACTTATGAGCTGGCCTTAAACGATGGTTCTAAAGAACTTATTAAGGTATTACAAGCAGAGTTGAAACTGACTTTTGAAGATGAAATACAAATATATTTGAATTTCAAAGAAGAGCCAGAAGAAGTATTTTCTTATGGATTTATGACATGGTGTGAGAGCCTAGAAAAAGAGTTAAAAATTTCAAAACTAGAGGTACCAGAAAATATGGAAGAAGAAATTGGAAAAATTATACTGAAAATTACTCAGTTATATTTTAATCTTTTCCCAAATTAGTATTCTAAACAAGAAGGGTAAAGTGCAAATTAAATTGCATTTTGCCCTTCTTTTGTTATATAATATAGGAATGAAACAAGTTGTTCCGGCTGAAAAAGAAAGGAGAATATATGATTATAAACTTTCAAGAAGAAAAAGAACGGATCCTATTAAAAAAATCCAACTATATTTGCGCTATTGGTATATATGTAGAATTTGCAGAAAAAATAGAAGATGCATTATTTCGATATAATTTATATGACGATATTGAAGAAGAGGAAGTAAAAGATTTAGTATCTGCTATGTTTAATGCTATTGTTGCAGAATATATGGGAGATCAAAATAAACTAGATATAGAAAGAAGCATATTTACAATATGTAATAGAGAATACGTTTTCGATATATTTCTTATAGATGATGAATCTTTTTTCTTCGAATGTGAACAAGATGTTGAAGATGAAGAAATAATAATGCTATTATATTATGCATGCCAAAATTTGAAAGAATAAAAAGATATGCCAATACGAATGTAAAGCCAGTGCAAAATATGCACTGGCTAAAACTTTGTGATATAACAATGTATTTTAGGCTTGTTTATAATTATACATATTTCTATTAAAAAAACGGGATTTTAAGGAGCGTCCCCAAATTCCGATTTTATTTAATCTTACAAAACTGTAAGATTAATGTAAGATAAATAAATTGTACAAAATAAAAAACAATATATAATATAATTAATAAATTTGAAAGGAGATAAAAATGGAAAAAGTTTTAGAGGTAAAAAACATAGAAAAATATTATGGGAATAAATCAAATTTAACCAAAGCAATAAACAATATAAGTTTTAATATAGAAAAAGGTGAATTTGTAGGAATAATGGGAGCGAGTGGATCTGGAAAAACCACACTTTTAAATTGTATTGCAACAATAGATAAAGTAACAGCAGGAAAAATTTTAATAAATAACCAAGATATAACTAAATTAAAAGGAAATAAGTTAAATAAATTTAGGAGAGAAGAACTAGGTTTTATCTTTCAAGATTTTAATTTATTAGACACACTAACAGCATACGAAAATATAGCTCTTGCACTTACAATACAAAAAGTAAAGCCAAAAGAAATAGAAACAAGAGTAAAAGACATTGCAAATAAATTGAATATAACAGATATATTAAATAAATATCCATACCAAATATCTGGAGGTCAAAAACAAAGGGTAGCATCAAGCAGAGCTATAATAACGAATCCAAAATTAGTATTAGCAGATGAACCCACAGGAGCGCTAGACAGTAAATCCGCAAGACAATTATTAGAAAGTTTCGAAGATTTAAACGAAAAGTTAAATACAACAATACTAATGGTAACACATGATTCTTTTACAGCAAGTTATGCCAATAGAATATTATTTATAAAAGATGGAAAAATCTTTAATGAACTTATAAAAGGAGAAGATTCTAGAAAAGAGTTTTTCGAAAAAATAATAGAAGTTCAAACTCTATTAGGAGGTGAACTAGGAGATGTTATTTAAATTATCTGTAAAAAACATGAAAAAGAGTTTTAAGGATTATGCAATTTATTTTTTAACATTAGTACTGGGTGTTGCAATATTTTATATGTTTAATTCTTTAGATAGTCAGCAAGCGATGTTAGATGTATCAGCTTCAACAAGAGATATGATAAAATTGATGATTTCAATGTTAAGTTATATATCTGTATTTGTTGCCATCGTACTGGGGTTATTAATTGTATATGCAAACAACTTTTTAATAAACAGAAGAAAAAGAGAATTTGGAATTTATATGACATTAGGAATGGGAAAAAGACAGATATCAAAAATAATTCTTTTTGAAACAATATTAGTTGGAATTTTATCATTAGGAGCTGGAATTATAATAGGAGTATTTGCTTCTCAATTTATGTCCATCCTTGTAGGAAAACTATTTGAGGCGGATATGACGAAATTTGAATTCGTTTTTTCTAAAGATGCTTGTATAAAAACATGTATTTATTTTGCTGTAATGTATATTGCAGTAATGATATTTAATACAATAACAATTTCAAAATATAAATTAATAAATTTACTTACAGCAAACAAGAAAAACGAAGCAGTAAAAATAAAAAATCCAATTATATCTATTATGATATTTCTATTAGGAGCTGGAATATTAGGATATTGTTATTGGAAAGTAACAGGTGGAATAGATACACTTTCTACAGCAGATAAAATTTTACCAATAATATTAATGGGTATTATAGGGACTGTTGCAGTATTTTGGTCTTTATCTGGATTTATACTAAGGATAATACAATCAAGAAAAAGTACATATTTAAAAGGAACAAATATGTTTGTTCTAAGACAATTAAACAATAAAATTAATACAACTGTAATTAGTATGAGTGTAATATGCTTAATGCTATTTATGACAATAAGCATACTATCTTCAAGTTTTTCATTACAAAGTACAATGAAAAAAGATTTGCAAGAGATGACACCAGTAGATTTGAATTTATACAAAACAGCAAATTTACCGGAAAAATACACAGATAGGTATGGCAAAGAATATGTAAATACAAAAGAAGCTATAGAAGATTCTAAAAAGCCAATAAGTGAAACATTAAAAGAAAATGATTATGACATGAATAGACTAAAAGATATTGTAGAAATTCCAATATATGGTACAGAAGAATGGACATGGAAGGTAAGCTTAGGAAATTATTATGAAGAAGCTAAAAAACAATATCCAATGATTTTATACGATACAGAAGAAATGTTGATAAAGGTGTCTGACTACAATAAAATAGCCAAACTTTATGGGAATGAAGAACTAACTGTAGAAGATGACGAATATATTGTACTTTGTGATTTTACAAACCAAGTAAATTTAAGAAATATGGGACTTAAAGATAGTGGGAAAATAAATATAAATGGCAAAATATATCATTCAAAATATAGTGAATGTAAGCCAGGATATATATTGATGTCTACAAGCCACACTAATACAGGAATTATGGTAGTTCCAGATAATTTTAATTTAAAAGAAGAATGGAAACAACAACACTTTTTAGCAGCTAATTACAATGCAGAAACAGAGGAAGAAAAAGAAATAATAGAAGAAGATTTTGGTAGAACAGATACAAATCTTTATGAAACTTTAAATAAAAAAAATATATCTTTAATGGGAATGTCTAAAATATCAATTATACAAGCAAGTGTAGGTGTTGCAACAATTGTAGTATTTATAGCTATATATTTAGGAATTGTATTTTTAATAGCAAGTTCAGCAATTCTTGCACTAAAACAATTAACAGAAAGTTCAGATAATAAACAAAGGTATATTATATTAAGAAAAATTGGCTGTGACGAGAAAATGATTAATCAAGCGTTATTTAGACAAATTGCAATATTCTTTATGTTACCACTTGTACTTGCAATTATACATTCTATATTTGGAATTCAATTTGTAATGTCTATGATGTCTGTACTAGCAAGTGCAGAAGAGCTATTACCTTCTATTGTAGTAACAGTAATAATTATAGGAATAATATATGGAGCATATTTTACAGCAACATATTTTGTAAGTAAAAATATTATTAAAGAAGAGGAATAAAAAGAAGGTGGCAATATATGAAAAAGATATTAAAAGTATTATTAATAATATTATTAATTGGAACAAGTATAGGAATACTAATAGTTGGAAAAGGATATAGCATGTATAAAGAAGCTATACAAGAAATGCCATTAGAAGATAAAGTAGATAAAATAAGACAAAAAGAAGGTTATACAAAGATTTCAGAGTTGCCACAAACATATTTAGAAGCAGTTATTTCTGTAGAAGATCATAGATTTTATAAACATCCAGGAATAGACATAATTGCAATAGGTAGAGCAATTATAAATGATATTAAAGCAATGGGATTTGTAGAAGGAGGTAGTACCATAACTCAGCAAATAGCTAAAAATGAATATTTTTCTCAAGAAAAGAAAATGTCTAGGAAAGTTGCAGAAGTTTTTATGGCATTCGAAATAGAAAAGAAATATTCTAAAACTGAAATTTTAGAATTATATATAAATACAATTTATTTTGGAAATGGATATTATAATATAAAGGATGCTTGCAAAGGGTATTTTGGAAAAACACTAGATAATATGACTAAAGGAGAATGTATAATGCTTGCAGGAATACCAAATGCACCATCAGTATATAATCCTAAAGAAAATTTGAACTTAGCAAAACAAAGACAAAAACAAGTTGCAGATAAAATGGTAGAATATGGGTATTTAACAGAAAAAGAAGAAAAGGAGATATTAAAGTAGAAATTAATTTTTAGCTAGGATTTGGAAAAATTATTATAATCTAAAAATGATAAGTTGAATTTGATTTTTAGTTGCTATATAATTTAGAAAAAATAAAATAAACCTATTTAAGGGAGGAAAAATGGCAAAAACATTTTTGGATGAGATAGAAGAAGAGGAAGAAATAAAAAATGAAATAGTACAAAATCTGATGGAAAAGAATTTAAATATATATAGAAAAGATATATATGCTTCTAAATTTATTCACACAGAAGTATTAGAAAGTAAACTGGAAAAGGTATATTTTAAAGATATTTCTTTTGAAAATTGTAATTTTTCCAATTCTACATTTGAAAGTTGTAGTTTTATAAATTGCAAATTTATAAATTGTAAAATGATAGGTTGTAATTTTATAGAAAATACTTTTATTTCGGTACAAATGCAAGATTCAAATATGAACTATGCAAATATTGCTAATACAGGATTTAATAATTTAAAAATAAAAGATACTACATTTATAAATTCATATATACAAGATACTGTATTAAAAAATATAAAATTTGATAATATAGATTTTACAAAATCACAAATATTTAATACACCTTTAAAGAATATAGATCTTTCAAATTGTACTATACAAGGTATGTCTACTACATTACAAGATATTAAAGGAGCAATATTAAATGAATTTCAAATTATAGATTTAGCATACTTACTAAATATAAAAATAAAATCTTAGTTAACTAATTTTTTAGAATAGGCTTTTTACCTATTCTTTTTTTATTTACTTGAATTACAGCGCTAAAAATAGTATAATAAAATCGAAAAAAATAGATAGGAGCAGATAAATGCCTAAATTTTTTATAAAAACGGAGAATATAAAAGAAAATAAAGAAATACACATTATAGGTAATGATGTTAACCACTTAAAAAATGTTTTAAGAAAAAAGATAGATGATAAAATTACAATTTGTAATTCAGACACAAGTACAAATTATGAATGCATAATAATAGGAATAGAAGAAAATGAAATTATATGCCAAATCCTAAATGAAGAAACAAGTATTTCAGAGTCTAAACTAAATATTACAATCTTCCAAGGCTTACCAAAAGCAGATAAAATGGAATTAATAATACAAAAAGCAACGGAATTAGGAGTAAAATATATTGTACCAGTAAATACCAAAAGAACAATAGTAAAATTAAAAGATAAAGATAAACAAAATAAAATAGTAAGATGGCAAAAAATTGCAGAAGTAGCAGCAAAACAATCTGGAAGAGATATAATTCCTAAAATAGAAAATATAATAGATATATCCAATTTAGAATTTGAAGGATATGATGAAATTTTAGTATTATATGAAAACGAAGAAAAAGTAAGCATAAAGCATGAGATAGAAAAGTTAAAAAAGCTAAATAAAGAAGATTTAAATATAGGAATTATAATTGGTCCAGAAGGTGGATTAGATAGTGAAGAAATAGAAAAATTAAAACTAAAAAGCAATGTATCGGTAGTAACACTAGGAAAAAGAATTTTAAGAACAGAAACTGTGGCATTAGTTGTAAGTGGAATATTAATGTATGAATTAGGAGATTTAAATTAAGGAGTGTTAAAATGGCTAAAAAGAAAAAAAATAAAGTAAATACTAAACCAAAGAATAATACAAAAGAGATATTAAAAGAAAATGTAGATCAAATTGCTAAAGAAGAAAATAATCCAAATAAAAAAGAAGACGACCAAAAAGAAAAAGTAATACATAATCAAAAAAAAGTTATTGAAGAAGATAGAAAAGTAGATGTACAAGAGGAAAATGGTAGTGAGCAACAAACAGAAAATGTTAAAGCAGAAAAAATAAATAAGAGGGATAAGATTATAGAAGAAATAGAAAAAGAAAAAAAGCAACGTAAAAAAATGTCAAAAGAATATGAAAAAAAGGCTAACAAAAAAATATTTAGAAATGTAATGATTGCTATAGTAATTCTAGCATTTTGTATATTAAAAATATTAGGTTATATAAATATAAAAGAAGATATTTTTATTGTAGATTTAAAAGTGTTTAGCATTTCTATATTAATATTTGCTATTATTTTGTTTGAAAGAAGCTACAAAAAGATAGATTTAGAACTATTTACACATGGTTTGGAGTCATTGTTTGTGGCAATAGCAACATTATGCGAAGTATATATTTATCAATTGTTTACAGATAAATTTATTATGGTTATTGCAATAGAGGCTTTATTAATATCTGCATACTATATTTTAAAATGTACAAGAATATATAGCAAAACAAAAAAAGAATATATAAAAAGTTTAAATGATATTAGTGAAATTGTAAAAGAAGAAAAAATTATAAAAATAGAAACTCATAGAAGACAAAATAGAAAAACAGCTGAAAAGAAAAATAATAAAAAAGTAGAAAGAAAAGATGATAAAATAAAAGAAACAAAAAACATAGAAAATAAAGGAAATCCTAATAAAGAAAAGTTAGAAGCCAAAAAAGACTTAAAAACTGAGAAGAAAACGACAGCAGAAGTGGAAAAACAAAAAATAGAGAAAAAAGAGGAAGTAAAATCAAAAACAAATGCAAAAAACAAAACAAATAAAAAAGCAAAAAATAAAAAGAAAAAATAGGAGATAAAAAATAATGATAAGAAGTATGACAGGCTTTGGAAGAGGAATGTATTCTACAGAGGAGAGAGAATATACTATAGAGATAAAATCTGTAAATCATAAATACACAGATATAAATGTAAGGCTTCCATATGTTTTAAGCTTTCTAGAAGAAAAAATAAAAAAAGAAGTATTAAAAAATATAGCAAGAGGAAAAATAGACATAAATGTAACTTTTGTAAATAACAGTAATTTAGGTAAAAAAATATCAATAAATAAACCTTTAGCAAAAGAGTACATAGAAGAATTAAGAAAAATAAAAGAAGAAAATAATATAGTAGATGATATATCAATTATGAAAATAGCTAAACTACCAGACATATTAAATATAAGTCAAGATAATAATGAAGAAGTTTTATGGGAAGAATTGAATAAAGCATTACAAGAGGCTATTAAAAATTTATTAGAAGGCAAAAATGCAGAAGGTAAAAAATTATCAGAAGATATGCTACAAAGACTAGAAAATATTAATAAACATATTTTGGATATTTCGCAATATTCTACTGGACTTATTGAACAATATGTAGTAAAATTAAAAGACAGAATAAAAGAAATGATGCAAACAGATTTAATAGACGAAGCAAGAATTTCACAAGAAGTAGTTCTATATGCAGATAAAACATCAATAGAAGAAGAAATTACAAGATTAAAAAGTCACATTACACAATTTAAAGAACTATTACAATCAGAAAGTGTTAAAAAGACAGGTAAAAGATTAGACTTTATAATACAAGAGATGAACCGAGAAATAAACACAATAGGATCTAAATCAAATTGTTTAGAAATAACGAATTTAGTAATAGAATTAAAAACAGAACTTGAAGATGTTAGAGAACAAGTTCAAAATATAGAATAGGAAGTGATTTTTATAATGCAATTAGTAAATATTGGTTTTGGAAATATAGTTTCTGCAAATAGAATTATAGCAATAGTAAGCCCAGAATCTGCACCAATAAAAAGAATGGTACAAGAGGCAAAAGACAAAGGAACAGCAATAGATGCTACATATGGTAGAAGAACAAGAGCAGTAGTAATTACAGACTCAGATCATTTAATTCTTTCTGCACTTCAACCAGAAACAGTAGCAGCAAGGCTAGATAAAAATATAGAAAACAATAATTAAGGAGGAATATAATTATGTTAGTAAAACCATCTGTAACAGATTTATTAACAAAGGTAGATAACAGATATTCATTAGTAATAATGGTGTCTAAAAGAGCAAGACAAATAGCTTCTGGAAAACCAGTTGTAACAAAAGTAAAATCTAATTCTGTTGTAACACTTGCAACAAACGAAGTATCAGAAGAAAAGGTGGTTATATGTTAGTTATACTATCTGGTGTAGCGGGAGCCGGAAAAAATACAATTCAAAAAGAATTAATAAAAAGAATGGAAAACGTAATAGCAATACCTTCTTATACAGATAGAGAAGTAAGACCAGGAGATGTACCAGGAGAAACATATAATTTTGTATCAGCCGAAGAATTTGAAAGAATGATAAAAGATGGAGAATTATATGAATATGATATCCATCATAATCATTACTATGGTACTTCTAGAAAAATTTTAAATGAAAAAATTAAAGAAGGAAAAATTATAGTAAAAGACATAGATGTAAATGGAACTCAAAGTTTAATAGAACTATTAAAACAAGATACAAAAGTAGTAACAATATTTTTAAGAGTTCCAAAAAGTGAATTACAAAAAAGACTAGAAAGTAGAATAGACAAGCCAAGTCCTAAAGAAATCCAATTAAGACTAAATAGATTTGACTTTGAAGAGTCTAAAATTGGAGTATATGATTACGTAATAAAAAATAATGATTTAGAAAAAACAGTGTCTATAATACAAAAAATAATAGAAGAAGAAGCAAAAGTAGAAAACGCAGAATTTTAAAATTAATATAATAAAAAAAGATATTGTTGTTCTTGCATAACATGTCGGGATTTTAAGGAGTATTCCTAAATCCTGAATCTTGTATACTTAAGAATAATAATATCTTTTTTAGTTATGATAAAAATTAAATTTTATAAATTATATTAACAATAAAACTTTTATAGAAAAAATAATAAAAGAGACATAAGGAGTAAAAATGATAGCAGAGATAATTATAGATTCCAATGTTAAAACATTAAATAAAACATTTGATTACAATATCCCGAAAGAGATGGAAGAAAATATATCTATAGGAAGTAGAGTTCTAATTCCTTTTGGCAAAAGCAAAAGATTGGAAGAAGGATTTGTAACAAACATAAAAGAAAGTACAGAATATGCAGTAAAGGATATTGCCAAAATCGAATTACAATCTTTGTCAACAGAAAAAATACTTTTATCTAAATGGATGGCAAAAAAATATTTTTCAAATGTTTCAGAATGTATGAATTTAATGTTAAAACCAGGAACTACAACTAAGAATTTTGCAAATAGAACCAAAGACAAAACAGCTATTTTTGTTAGTTTGGCACTGGAAAAAGAAAAAGTACAAGAATATATAGTAAACAATAAAATAAAATCTGAAAAACAAAAAAGAATATTAGAATACTTAATAGAAAATGAAAAAATAATACAACCAGAATTAATAGAGAACACAGAAACATCTAGAGCAATAATAAAAACTTTAGAAAAAAATGGACTTATAAAATTACAAGAAGAAAAAGTAATAAGAAATCCTTTAAAAAATAAGAATATTAAGCAAAAAGATAAATTAAAATTTACAGAAGAACAAGAAATTGCATATAAAAAAGTAGAAGATTCTATAAAGAAGCAAGAATATAAACAATATTTACTTTATGGTGTTACAGGTTCTGGAAAAACAGAAATTTACCTTCAACTAATAGAAAAAGTAATAAATGAAGGGAAAAGCGCGATAATGTTAGTACCAGAAATTTCTCTTACTCCACAAATGATAAATAGATTTATAGAAAGATTCGGAAAAGATATTATTGCTGTATTACATAGTAAACTTTCTGTAGGAGAAAGGCACGACAGCTGGGAACGTATAGAAGAAGGAGAAGCTAGAATTATTATAGGAGCCAGATCTGCAATATTTGCTCCAGTATGTAATTTGGGAATAATAATAATAGATGAAGAACATGATCATTCATATAAATCTGAAATGGCACCAAGGTACAATGCAAAAGAAGTTGCAAACCAAATTGCCGAATATAATAGTATTCCATTGCTATTAGGAAGTGCAACACCGGATATAGTAACTTTTTACAAAGCACAAAATGAAGATATCGAACTTTTAACACTTAGTAAAAGAGCGAATAATTCTAGTTTGCCAAATATACAATTAGTAGATTTAAAACAGGAACTTGCTAATGGTAATAGAACAATGATTAGTGTTAAATTATATAAATTAATACAAGAAAATTTAAAAAATAAAAAACAAACTATACTGTTTTTAAATAGGAGAGGATTTTCGACATTTATAATGTGCAGAGATTGTGGGTATGTTGCCAAATGTAAAAATTGTAATATAAGTCTTACATATCATAAAAAAGAAGAAAAATTAAAATGCCACTATTGTGGATACGAAGAAGGGATTCATAAAATATGCCCAGAATGTGGAAGCAAAAAAATTAAATATTTTGGTACAGGAACACAAAAGTTAGAATTAGAAATAAATAAAATTTTTCCTAATGCGTCTACTATTAGAATGGATATAGATACTGTTACCCAAAAAAATTCACACGAAGAAATTTTAGAAAGATTTAATAAAGAACAAATAGACATATTAATTGGAACACAAATGATTGTAAAAGGACATCATTTTCCTAATGTTACTTTAGTTGGAGTAGTTTCTGCAGATGGAAGTCTAAACATAGATGACTATAGGGCAAGTGAAAGAACATTTGATTTATTAGTACAAGTTGCGGGTAGAGCAGGAAGAGAAAGGCAACAAGGAAATGTTATAGTACAAACATATAATCCGGATAATTATAGTATTCAATATGCTAAAAAACAAAACTATGATGATTTCTATAATATAGAAATTAAATTAAGAAATCAATTGAGATATCCACCTTTTTGTGATATAATTATGTTTGGAATAAGTGGAGAAATGGAAGAGGTTGTTTCAAAAACAGCAAACAAATTGTATAAAGAATTAAAAGAAAGTATAGAACAAGAAGGATTAATAGCGAATATATTAAAACCACTACCAGCTCCAATAGATAAAATAAAAAATAGATATAGATGGAGAATAATAATAAAAGCAAAAGTAAATGATAAATTAATAGACATTATAAATGAATGTTTATATAATAAAGAATTATTAAAAAACAATGCAAGAATTATTGCAGATATTAACCCAACAAATATGATGTAAAAAAGGAGGATAAAATGGCAATACGACTAATTAGAAAAGATGGTGACGAAATTTTAAGAAAAAAAGCAAGAACAGTAGAAGTTTTTGATGAAAAACTAAAGTCATTAGTAGAAGATATGATAGAAACTATGCATAAAAATAATGGGGTTGGACTTGCTGCTCAACAAGTAGGTATTTTAAAAAGAGTAGTTGTTATAGATGTATATGATGGAAAAGGTCCAATTACATTAATAAATCCAGTAATTACAAAAACAAAAGGAGAACGAGAAGTAGAAGAAGGATGTTTAAGTTTTCCAAATAAATTCGCAGTTGTTGTAAGACCAAAAGAAGTAGAGGCAGAATATTACGATGTAAATGGAAAAAAACAAAAAATAAAAGCTAAAGAATTATTAGCACAAGCAATTTGCCACGAAACAGATCACTTAGATGGAATTTTGTTTGTAGACAACATGATACCAGGTACTTTAGAAATAGTGAAGCCAGATGAAGAATAACCGTTTAATAGCATATAAATTAAAATAAAAGGAGATTAATATGTTAAAAGTTTTATTTATGGGAACACCAGATTTTGCACAAGAATCATTAAAAAGCATATATGAAGCAAAATTTAATATAATAGGAGTAGTAACTAACCCAGATAAACCAAAAGGTAGAGGAATGAAAATGGCATACTCACCAGTAAAAGAATATGCTTTAGAGAAAAATATAGCAGTTTATCAACCAAACAAAATAAAGAATAATTTAGAATTTTTGGAAGAAATTAAAAATATGAAACCAGATATAATTTGTGTGGTTGCATATGGAAAGATATTGCCAAAAGAAATTTTAGAAATACCTAGATTGGGATGTATAAATGTACATGGTTCATTACTTCCTAAATATAGAGGAGCAGCTCCAATACAATGGGCAGTATTAAATGGCGATAAAACTACAGGAATTACGACAATGTATATGAATGAAGGAATGGATACTGGTGATATGATTTTAAAAGAAGAAGTAGAAATTTCACCAGAGGAAACAACTGGGGAATTGTGGGAAAAACTTTCGAAAATTGGAGGCAATCTTCTAGTAGAAACCTTAAAATTAATAGAAGAAGGAAAAGCTCCTAGAGAGAAACAACCAGAGGAATTTTCTTTAGCACCAATGCTAAGTAAAGAGATGGCATTAATTGATTGGGAAGAAAATGACATATACAAGATTCATAATTTAATAAGAGGATTAAATCCAATTATGGGAGCATTTTCGTATATAGATGGTAAAAAAGTTAAATTTTGGAGATCAAAAATTTTAACAAAAGAAGAGTTCTTTTCATACAAAACAGAATTTGAAGAATATGAATATAAATTTAATACCCTAATGCCAGGAACAATTATAATTGCAGATGATAAAGATGGTCTATATATAAAAGCAGAAGGTGGAGTACTAAAAATACTAGAGATTCAAGGAGAAAATGCCAAAAGAATGAACACTACAGACTTTTTAAGAGGAAATCATTTAACTGCTGGTATGTTTTTTTCAAAAGAAAAATAAATGTAAAAATTAAGGAAATTATATATAAATATTTTCTTAAAATAGTTGTAAAAAAATATATAAATTGATATACTTTATACATATTTTAGGTATATCAATTTTTTTCTAGTACAAGGTTTTTGCATTAGAGGAAGATTGCAAATGCTAGTTTTGGTTTGGAGGTATAAATATGGAAGAAAACAAAGAGAAGGTAAACTTAGTAGAAAATATTTTAAACGAGGAAGAAGAAAATATAAATATATCTGAAGAAGTTATAACAACTATATCTGGAATTGCTGTTTCAGAAATTTCTGGTGTTGCAGAAATGGCAGGAGGAATAACAGGAGGAATAACAGAAGTATTAAGTGGAAAGAAAAATTTAAGCAAAGGTATTAAAGCAGATATAGCTGGAAACAATGTAAAAATAGATGTAAATATAATAGTAAATTATGGAGTTCGTATACCAGATGTAGCATTTGATATTCAAAATAAAGTAAAACAAACAGTAGAAAACATGACAGGGCTAAAAGTAAATGAAGTAAATGTTCATGTACAAGGTGTAAATGTAGAAAAAACAAAAGAAGAAGAATAAGGAGGATAAAATGAAATTTTTAGATAAACTTATATTAGTAATATTTTCAATATTAATGTTCGTATTAGCAGTTGTAACATCTAGCATAATATTTGGTTGGTTAGAATTAGAAAACTTAGTACCATATATAGAAACAGGACTAAGTACAGAGCCATATTCTAACGTAATATTAGGTGTTTCAATTGTAGTTATACTATTAGCATTAAAAGCAATTTTCTTTAGTGGAAAAGATGAAAGAGCTACTAAAGATGGAGTTTTAATGGAAAACGATAATGGAAGATTATTAATATCTAAAGATACATTAGAAAACTTAGTTATAAATATAGTTAGAGGATTTGATGGAACAGAAAACGTTGTAGCTAAAGTAGGGCTAGACAAAGAAAATAATTTAAAAGTATATATAACATTATATGTACATCCAAATATCGTAATAAAAGATCTAACAGCTAGCATTCAAAATAGAGTAAAAGAAGCAATAAAGAAAACATCAGATTTAGAAACAAAAGCAGTAAATGTAAAAATTAGAAACATCACTCCAAAAACAGAAAATGCAGTAGAAAATTAAAAATAGGGATTTTGGGGACGGTCCTTAAAATCCCGGTTTAAATAAAAATTGCAGTAGGAAGATTAGAAAGGGAGATAAGAAATGAATGGTTTTAAAGATTTTATTTCTGAATATAAAGGAGCAATAATAGGAGCAATAATAGCAATACTAATTTTACTTACAGAATTATATAAATTAATTATTGGAATTATTTTAATAGGAATGGGTATTTTTGTAGGAAATTATATTCAAAGAAATAAATATGCAGTAAAAGAAAAATTGAAAAATTTTATAGACAGAATGTAAGAAGGGGAAATAAATGGAAAAATCAGCTAAAAGAGAATTAACATTTAAAGCATTATATAGTGGCCAAATAAACAAAGAAATGAATGATGAAGAGTTAAAAATCTTTTTAGAAGCAAATAATTTAAAAGATAGAGATAAAGATGAAATTATTAAAGATATAAATGAAATAAATAATAAAAAAGAAGATATATTAAACAAAATTTCTAAAAATCTTAAAGATAATTGGTCAATAGATAGAATTTCTAAAATAGATAAATCATTACTAATGCTTGCAATTTATGAAATCCAGTATAAAGAAATACCATTTAAAGTTGTTATAAATGAAGTGGTAGAACTTGCAAAAAAATATGGAGAAGAAACATCTGCTTCATTTATTAATGGTGTACTTGCAAAAGTTGTTAAGGAGTTAAACATAGAATAATGGAATACAAAGCAATTTCAGTAACAGATTTAAATTATTATATTAAAAACAAAATAGCAGATGATGAATATTTAAATAATGTATTAATAAAAGGGGAAATATCAAATTTTAAACATCATTATACAGGTCATATGTATTTTACGCTAAAAGATGATAATTCATTAATAAAATGCATTATGTTTAAGTCATATACAACCAATTTAAAATTTGTACCAAAAGATGGGATGAGTGTATTAGCTTTTGGTACTGTTTCAGTTTTCGAAAGAGATGGAGTTTACCAATTATATTGTAAAGGCATGCAAGAAGATGGAATGGGTAGTTTATATACAGCATATGAACAGCTAAAAGAAAAATTAGACAAAGAAGGGCTATTTAAAGAAGATAACAAAAAGAAACTACCTATTATGCCTAAAGTTATAGGTGTATTAACTTCTAATACAGGTTCTGTAATAAAAGATATTATAAATGTTTCTACTAGAAGAAATCCAAATGTATATATAAGATTATACCCAGTTCCTGTACAAGGTGAGGGAGCTGGAAGCAAAATTGCAGAGGCTATAAAAATAATGAATGATAAAAAACTTGCAGATGTATTAATTCTAGCAAGAGGAGGAGGTTCATTAGAAGATTTATGGCCTTTTAATGAAGAAGTTGTAGCAAGAGCTATTTATAATTCAGAAATACCAATAGTTTCTGCAGTAGGACACGAAACTGATTTTTCTATTTCTGATTTTGTAGCAGACTTGCGCGCACCAACACCATCAGCAGCAGCTGAAATAGTAGTTCCAAATATAGTAAATATAAAGCAGAACTTGGATACATATAATATAAGACTAAAAAATGCACTAAGAAAAAAAGTAGAAATAATGAAAATGAGATATGAAAAGTGCATGAAAAGCAGAATATATACAGATCCATTAAAAAATATAAATGATAATTATCTGAAAATAGATATAATAACAAAGTCTATAATAAATAGTATAAATAATAAGTTACAATTAAGTAAGACAGAAGCTGTGAAACATTTTTCTAAATTGGATGCGTTAAGTCCTTTAAAAACATTGAGCAGAGGATATTCTATAATAGAAAAAGATAATCAAATAATAAAAAGCGTACAAGAATTAGAACAAGGTGACATAGTAAATATTAGATTAAGTAATGGTAATAAAGAAGCTAAGATTCTTTAAGATATGGGGGAAATATGAAAGAAGTTAATTTTGAAGAAACAATGCAAAAATTAGAGCAAATTACTGCAGAATTAGAAAAAGGAGAACTATCTTTAGATGAATCAGTAAAAAAATTTGAAGAAGGTATAAAACTTTCTAAAGAATGTAATAAAATATTAGAAGATTCAGAAAAAAGAATTAATATATTAATAAATGAAGATGGAAATATAACAGAAGATAATTTTTTACCAAAGGAAGGATAGGATAGATAGCAATGGAATTTTTAACAGATTTTATAACAAATAAATTTATATATGTGCCATTATTAACATGGTTTTCGATACAATTATTTAAGGTTATTTGGGATTTAGTAACTACAAAGAAATTTAATTTTAAAAGAATTTTAGGGGCAGGAGGAATGCCTAGTTCACATTCAGCAGTTGTTGTTTCTTTAGCAACATTAATAGCTAGAGAGTGTGGATTAGATAGTCCTACTTTTGCTCTTTCAGTAATATTTGCATTTGTTGTTATGTATGATGCGGCAGGAGTAAGAAGAGCAGCTGGAAAACAAGCAAAACTATTAAATAAATTAGTAGAAACACCAGGGCTTTCTGGCATAGAAGTTTCAGAAAAATTGGTTGAAGTTTTAGGGCATACACCATTGCAAGTAATAGTTGGAGCGATAATTGGTATAATAGTAGGATGTATATTCTAATAATATGAATTACTAGAAAAAAGAAAGTTTTATAGCTAAATCTATAAATAAGATAAAAGGAGGTTTATTATGCAAGATATCGAAATTGCAAGAAATGCAAAATTAAAAAATATAAATGAAATTGCTGATCGTTTAAAGATAGACGAAGAATATCTAGAACAGTATGGGAAATACAAGGCAAAAATCTCCTTAAATTATTATGAAAAAATAAAAGACAATAAAGATGGAAAACTAATATTAGTTACAGCAATAAATCCAACTCCACTAGGAGAAGGAAAAACTACTACATCTATAGGGCTTACAGATGCTTTTAATAAATTAAATAAAAAAGCAATATTGGCATTAAGAGAACCTTCACTTGGACCAGTATTTGGCATAAAAGGAGGAGCTACAGGTGGTGGTTATTCACAAGTAGCTCCTATGGAAGATATAAATTTACACTTTACAGGAGACATTCACGCAATAACTACAGCAAATAACCTGTTAAGTGCAATTATAGATAATCATATTTGGCAAGGAAATGAACTAGAAATAGAAAAAGTAACATGGAAGCGTTGTCTAGACTTAAATGATAGAGCATTAAGAAAAGTACAAATTTCTCTTTCAGGAGAAAAAAATATGTTGCCAAGAGAAGACGGGTTTGACATTACAGTTGCTTCGGAAATTATGGCAATATTGTGCCTAGCAAAAGATATGAAAGACTTAAAAAGAAGATTGGGCAATATAATTATAGGATATAATAAACAAAATAATCCAATTACTTGCAAAGATTTAAAAGCAGAAGGAAGTTTAGCAGTAATTTTAAAAGATGCTGTTAACCCTAATTTGGTACAAACTTTAGAAAATAATCCAGTATTAATACATGGTGGACCATTTGCAAATATTGCACATGGGTGTAATAGTGTAATTGCAACAAATATGGCATTAAAAATGGGAGATTATGTAATTACCGAAGCAGGATTTGGAGCAGATTTGGGTGCAGAAAAATTCTTAGACATAAAATGTAGATTACTAAATAAAAAACCTAATGCAGTAGTAATAGTAGCAACTTTAAGAGCTTTAAAATACCATGGTGGCGTAAGTAAAGAAGAATGTACTAACGAAAATGTAGAGGCTTTAAAAATAGGAATAAACAATTTACTAAGACATATAGAAAATATAAAAAAATATGGAATAACACCAATTGTTGCTATTAACAAATTTTCTAATGACACAGAGAGAGAAATAGAAACATTAAAGCAAATGCTAGAAGAAACTGTAGAAATAAGTTTATTAGAAAATTGGGAAAAAGGTGGCGAAGGAGCTATAGACTTAGCGAATAAACTTATAAAAATATGTGAAAATGAAAATAATTTTGAATATATATATAATATTAATGACACAATAGAAGAGAAAATAACAAAAGTAGCACAAAAAATTTATGGTGCGATAGGAGTAGAATATTCAGAATTGGCAAAGGAACAATTAGAGAAATTAAATAATTTAAAAATGCCAATTTGTATAGCAAAAACACAATATTCATTTTCAGATGATCCAAAAGATTTATTAGGAGATAAACCATTTAATCTTCATGTGACAGACCTAAAATTAAAAGCAGGAGCAGAATTTATTGTTGTTTTAACAGGAAAAATAATGACAATGCCTGGACTTCCAAAAAAGCCAGCAGCAGAAAATATTAATATAGATGACAATGGAATAATAGAAGGAATATTTTAATATATTGTATAAAAACACCATATATGGATAAAATAATTTTAAATTGTTTTATAAAGTGTGGTGTTTTTATGTTAAAGAAAATAAAAAATAAATCATTAAAAAGCATAGTTATTTTATTAATAATATTATTATTTGTGGGATTATCTATATTTGTTATATCTAATATTAATAATGGAAGCGAAGTAGAAGCACTTTCAAAATATGGATCTAGAGGTAGTGAGGTTACTCAAATACAAACAAAATTAAAAAGATGGGGATATTATAAAGGAAATATAGATGGAATATATGGAAGCCAAACGGTAGAAGCGGTTAAATATTTCCAAAGAAAAAATAATTTAGCAGTAGATGGAATTGCAGGAAAGAATACACTGGAAGCCATGGGAATATTTAATTCGTCATCTTCAGGTTCTTCTAGTTCTAATTCTTCAAATTTAAACTTACTTGCAAGAGTAATTTATGGAGAAGCAAGAGGAGAGCCATATACAGGACAAGTTGCAGTAGGGGCAGTAGTATTAAATAGAGTTAGAAGCAGTTCATTTCCAAATACAATTTCTGGAGTAGTATACCAAAAAGGGGCATTTGATGCTGTTAGTGATGGCCAAATAAATTTAACACCGAATTCTACAGCAAAAAAAGCAGCACAAGACGCACTAAACGGATGGGATCCATCATATGGAGCGATATATTATTTTAATCCTGCAACAGCCACAAATAAATGGATTTGGTCAAGGCCAATGACAGTAACTATAGGTAGACATAGATTTTGTAAGTAGATATAGAATCACTAATAAAGTGTCGATTGGTTAGTATAGCGATAAAGAATTATAACGTACCTAAGATTTTCTTGAACTTATATTTATCAGAAAATCTTAGGCACGTTTTTTGCATAGCAAAAAAATGAAAACGTAATATTCTTGACAAATACTAGACATATTGATAAGATATGAAAAGAAAAATAGGAGGATAATTACATGATATTATATCCCAATTTTTATTGTAAAAATATAAAAGATATAGATATAAAAAAGTTAAATGAAAATAATATAAAAGGAATACTCTTAGATGTAGATAACACATTAATAGATTTAGAACATAACTTATTAGAGGGAGCAGAAGAATGGTGTGAAAACCTTAAAAAGCAAAATATTAAATTTTGTATTTTATCTAACTCAAACAACAAAAAGAAAATAAAGAAAGTAGCAACCACACTAGATATTCCATACATATCATTCGGAACGAAACCTTTAAAAAGAGGATATAAAAAGGCAAGTAAGTTATTAAATTTACCATATGAAAACCTAGCTATAATTGGGGATCAAATTTTTACAGATATTATAGGTGGTAATAGATGCAATATGTATACAATATTGGTAGAGCCAATTAGTACAAGAGAACTATTTATTACAGCTATAAAGAGAGATTTAGAAAACAAAATACTAGACAAGTATAAAGAAAAACAACAAAAAGAGAAAGAAGGATAAAATATGTTTTTTAATGATGTTCACATAATGATATATGTTGCATTTGGAATTTTAGGTTTAATTGTTGGTAATATATTGCCACATATAAATAAAAGGTTAACAGAACACAAAAAGGTGTTTAACAAAGAGTTTTTTACAGAATACCCAAAAAATTTCGAGCCACATTACATACATATGTTATTAATAGCGATAATATATATATTACTATTATATAAGTTTGGATTAAAGCCAGATTTTATACAAAATTTAGATTTAATAAAATATATGATATTAACACCAATGCTATTTTCTGTAGCAATTATAGATTTTAAAAGCAGTATAATACCAAATAGATTATTACTTACAATGGCAGAAACAGGATTATTACTTACATTTGTATATGGAATATCAGATATTAATTTAGCAATGGATATGTTACTTGGAATGGTAGTAGGAACAGTAATATTTGGAATATTAACATTATTAGGAAGATTAGTTTCTGGAAAAGAAGCAATGGGGATGGGAGATGTAAAACTAGTAGCTGCATTAGGTCTTTTCTTTGGAGCTTCTAACATTTTGGCAATATCAATTATATCATTCTTATTAGGAGCAATAATTAGTATAATATTAGTATTAAGCAAAAAGAGAAAAATAGATGATTACATACCATTTGGTCCATTTATAGTAATTGCTTCTTATATAGCAATATTTGTTCCATTTAGTGCAATATTATTTGTATTACTTAAAATTTTTACATTGGGACTATATAAAGTATAACATTGGGGGCTGATATTAATGAATGAAAAAGTTAAATGGCTAAGAGAAAAATTATCTACAATAGATTTAGATGGAATGATTATTTCTAATCCTGTAAATATTAAATATTTAACTGGAATTGATGCAGAAGGAGTATTACTAATTACAAGGAAAGAGAATATTTTTATAACAGATGCAAGGTATACAGAGCACATTAATAGTATACTTACAATAGATGACGAAATTGTATTGTATGATTATAAAGATATAGATCCAATAGATTATGAAAATTTATTTATGTTTTGTAGTAATGTAGGCTTTGAGGAAAACTATGTAACATATGCTAAATATAAAGAATACAAACAAATGTATAAAATAAATAATTTAGTAGAAACAGATAATTTTATAGAAATACATAGAATGATAAAGTCACCAGAGGAAATTAATTATATACAAAAAGCATGTAAAATTACAGATGATTGTTTTAAACATATTTGTAATTTTATAAAAGTTGGAATGACAGAAAAAGAGATTGCATTCGAAATAGAACATTATTTTAAAACGCACGAAGCAGATGGATTGGCATTTGATACAATTGTAGCTTCTGGAAGTAATTCTTCTATGCCACATGCAATTCCAACAGACAGAAAAATAGTAGCAGGAGATCCAATTACTATAGACTTTGGATGTAGATATAAAGGATATTGTTCAGATATGACAAGAACAATATTTGTAGAATATGTACCAGAGGGTATAAAGCCTATTTATAATTTAGTCCTAAAAAACCAAGAGTTAGTATTAGACTCAATACAAGAAAATGCAAATGCAAGAATATTAACAATGATGGTAGAAAGTGACTTTAAAGTAAATGGTTATACTTTGGACCATAGCTTAGGTCATGGGGTGGGTTTAGACATTCATGAAAAACCATTTGTAGGTAGAAAAGACTTTTTATTAAAAGAAAATATGATTATAACAGATGAACCAGGAATTTATTTGCCAGGTAAATTTGGTGTAAGAATAGAAGACACAATTTTGGTTACAAAAAATGGTTGTATAAAATTAACAGAATCTGATAAAAATTATATTATAATAAACAATTAAAACGTAATTTTAAAATAAAATAAGTAAAATAAAAATGTTAAATGTATATTTTTTACAAAATAAGTATTAAAAATATTGATATACTTGCATTTTATGTATATTTGTAGTAAAATAAAAAAAGTGCAAAAAGAGAAAAAAGAAAGTATTAGGAGGTAATAATTATGGCAGAAGTTTATGCAGCAGGAGATTTTAGAAATGGAACAACATTCGAAATGGATGGAAATGTATTTAAGGTAGTAGAATTCCAACATGTAAAACCAGGAAAAGGTTCTGCATTTGTAAGAACAAAATTAAAAAATGTTATTTCAGGAGCAGTTATAGAAAAAACATTTAACCCATCTGAAAAATATCCAGGAGCAGAAATCGAAAAAAGAGATATGCAATATTTATATGAAGATGGTGGTTTATATTATTTTATGGATAATGAAACATATGAACAAATACCATTAAATAAAGAACAAATTGGTGACGCATTAAAATTCATGAAAGAAAATATGGATATGAAAATAGTATCATATAAAGGAAAAGTATTTGCAGTTGAACCACCAATGTTTGTTGAATTAGAAGTTACATATACAGAGCCAGGATTTAGTGGAAATACAACAACTACATCTGGTAAACCAGCTAAATTAGAAAATGGTTTAGAAATAAGTGTTCCTTTATTCGTAGAAATAGGAGATAAATTAAGAATCGATACTAGAACTGGTGAATATATGGAAAGAGTCTAAAAGAAAGAGGTTTTGTTATGGAAATAAAAGAGCAATTACAAAAACTAATTTTAGATATGAATACAAATATTAAAGATGAAAACGATTTAAAATATGTTCAAGAAAATGTTATAAAAACAATAGCAGACATATTACAAAAAATGGATGATACAAACAAAGATAACCAAGCAAAAATTGCTAAATTAGAAGAAAAAATAGATAAGATGGCAAAAGAGTTATATATTAATGATGTATACGATATAGAGATTGTTTGCCCATACTGCAATTACCAATTTGAAACAGAATTTGATGAAGATAAAAAAGAAGTAAAATGCCCAGAATGCAATAATATTATAGAGCTAGACTGGTCATGTGATGACGATTGTGAAGATGGTTGTGGAGATGGATGTAGTTCTTGCACAGGATGTGGACATCACCATGATAACGATGAAGACTTAGAAGATGATATGTAAATATTAGTAAAAAAGACACATAGAATATATGTGTTTTTTTGTTATATATTAAGAAACTATATGAGAAAATATATAATTTATCGAAAAAAGTCTAAAGGATTTACATATTTATCATTAATACGGAATCCTAAATGTAAATGTGTACCTGTTGTAGCACCATTAGTTGGTTTACCAGTAGAATCGGTGTAATTATTACCAGGAACTCCATAAACATATTTAGGGCCAACATTTGCAATAATTTGACCTTTATAAACAGTATCACCTTCAGATACTAAATAATTAGGAGATATATGGCAATAAGTAATTTTAAATTCATTAAATGATAATGTTAAAGTGTACCCACCAGCTCCTAAGAATCCTAAAAAGCTAATTTTTCCATCATCTATGGCTATTAAATTTGTTCCTTCTGGCGCACCTATATCTGTTCCATAGTGATAAGACGAAGCTCCTGCAGTAGGAGAATTACGTTTCCCGAAAGGAGAAGTGATTTTTGTGTAGCCAGGAATGGGCCAAGCGAAGCCATAACTAGAGATAGTAATATTGTTACTAAATAATAGATTTGTGTTTGCAGTTGGAAATGATAAAGTTGTAAAAAAAGTTGTAAAGATAAGTAAAAGTATAAAGAATATTATAAATAATTTATTAAACAAGAGTATACCTCCAATATTTAAATAAAAACAAAATTGAATTTTAGAATAAAAAATAAAGGTTTGCTAATAGTGTTAATAGCAAACCTTTTATGGCAGGGGTAGAAGGATTCGAACCCTCACAGGCGGTTTTGGAGACCGATGTGCTACCATTAACACTATACCCCTAAAAAATAAGCAATAACATCATACCATAATGAAAAAATATATGCAAGAGTTTTTGCAAAATTATTGTTATAAATTTTAGAATATGTTATAGTGTAAGCATAAATTTATATAATTAACATGAATTATATGCTAGTATTATTATGCAAATATACATAGAAAGGGAATTCTGATGAAAAATAAAATATGTAAAAAGATATTATTAACAGGAGGAACTTGTGCAGGAAAAACAGAATCGTTACCATTTATAAAAGAATATTTTAGTAAGCAGGGGTATGACGTTTATATAGTAAATGAGACAGCAACTATGCTAATTCTTGGAGGAATTACAGCACCAAAAGTAGGAGAAAACAACTTTCAAGAACTGCTAATAAAAATGCAACTTGAAACAGAGAAAATTTATGAAAGAGCAATTGAACTATCTAGAAACAATAAAAATTTAATTATATATGATAGAGGTCCAATTGATGCTATGATGTATTTAGACAAAACAGAATTAGAAAAAATTTTGAATAAATTTAATACAACATATGAAAAAATATTAAATAACTATGCTGGTATTATGCATATGGAAACAGTTGCAAAAAGGTTGCCAGAACTATATACATTTGATAATAATAAAGCAAGAAGAGATGAAGGAAATAACACAATTAATAGTGATAATAAAATATTAGAAGCATATAAAACTCATCCTAAAAGAGTAATAATAAACGGATGTAAAGATTTTAAAGATAAAATAAATAATCTAATAGAAAAAATGGAAGAAATTTTATAAGTATAAATTTTAAACTAAGATTGAGAAAAAAATAAATATGTGGTAAAATAAATATGTACTTGGGGATGTAATGGTTTCGACATTAATCTAGAAGTATGAAAAGCGAGTAGTGGATGGTTGCTTTGGCCACTTAAAAAAAGCAAGAATAAATATAAACGCTAATAACGAAGAATTAGCTTACGCTGCCTAGTTGCAACGTCGTTTTATTATAAAGCCTACTGTTATAAATAAAGCGCCAAATTAAAGTAGGAAACAAAGCTATTAGTTCTCTGGAATAGTAGGTAATTAAGAGATACCATGTATATTGTTTTGTTTGTTAACCGATATATATGGGAAATTTAAATAACAAACTGCACTCGGAGAAATTTATATGGAAAGTTTAGTGGACAGGAGTTCGATTCTCCTCATCTCCACCATAATGAGAAAACTCTGTAAGTATCGATTCGTTAGTAACTACAGAGTTTTTGATTACACTAATTAATGCAATTTTAATGCAACGAGCTAATTTTAATATCATTTTCTAATAAATACTTATCTAATTTTTCATCTTCTTGTATTTCAAATTTATCCAATACAGAAGCATAAGTATTAAGTGTAGTTTGAATATTTTTATGTCCTAACTTTTTTGACAGAACTTTAATATTCATTCCAGATTCGATACATCTCGTAGCATAAGTATGTCTAAGCATATGATTGTGTAAATTTTCAGATATATTATATTTTTGGTTAATTCTTCTCAAATAAGAATTAACTTCATAGGGTTTTATAATTCCCTTTGAATTTTTATCACAGAATAATAAATTGTTTTCATTTATTATAGAAGATTTAATAGAATTATCTAATATTTTTTTTATGATTGAATTTATAGTAATAGATCTTTTAGAATTAATTGTTTTAGTCTTTGTGCCCAAAATAGATTTATCATTTTTATCTCTTGTAATAGTTGATGAAATATAAATAAAGTTATCGTCGAAATCGGTAATTTTTAATGCCAGAACTTCGCCAATTCTCATTCCTGAAAAAAGCATAAGCAATATTATATTTTTATATGATTTATTTTCTCTTGATATTACGTCTATAAGCTTTTTTTCTTCTTCAATAGACAAAGATATTACTTCTTTATCTTGCTTGTCAGATATTGGGCGTTTTACTTCTTCAAATAACATAGGATTTTTTATTATATAGTCTCTTTCGATAGCTCTTCTAAAAACCTGGCCAAGTAATTGATAAATTTTTTCTATTGTAGAATTTGCATATATTGTTACACTTTTTAAATAATCTTTTACATCTTGAGCCCTAATTCGTTGAATTGGAATATTAGAGATAGATCCATTTTGTATATATCTTAAAGTATATGAAGCTCTTTTATATGTACTTTCAGATATAGAATTAGAATCCTTTTTGTCTTCGATGATTTCTTTTGCTAATTCATATACTGTAATGTCATTTTTTTCGACAAATGTATTGTTTTGAAGGTCTGCAAGAGCTTTGGTAATTTTTTCTTTCACTTCTTTTCTAGTTTTACCATAAACAGACTTTCTATTTAATTTACCATTAGTTTTTCTACCAGCTGTAAATTGTCCTACCCAACGATTTAATTTCTCAGAATAGAAGATAGAACCTTCACCATTACCTCTTTTTGCCATTGCAATCCTCCTTTCTTATAACTTTAGATTCAATTTTTATATTGTATTTTTCTTCTAGTACTTCCATCATAGCTTTATGTATTTTTTCGTAATCCATTTTATCACGTTTAGACATAAAAAACCTCCTTAAACAAATATTCGGTACTTGTATAAGAAGGCGTTATGTAATATAATAATAAAAACTGCTTATACAAGTAGTATCATTAGTAACTAACTACAAACTTTGGTCGGGGAGTAGTTAGTTATTTTTTCTTTTCGATAGTAATTTTAAAGTTTTTTCTAATAATATTTATTATTAAACATAATATAATAACTGCCACTATAATAGATAAAGTAATTATAATAGATTGTTGATTATTATTTTTTTCTTCTAATTCCTTATTTTCAGCTAGCATATTAAATTTTTCATTTGCTTCCTTTTGTTCCTCTTTTGCTCGTTCAGTTCGTTCTGCTTGAATGCGATTATTGTCATCCATTAAGTGATTCCATGCTTCAGGGCTCACATCTTCTTTTCTTATAATTTTTGCATATGAGAAATTACAAGAAAATATTGTAATAATTATTATTAGAAATGCAATAGTATATTTTTTCATATTAATTACTCCTTTTATTAAACTATATATTTATAAGATATAATTTTTCTAGGTACATTTATTTATAATTATTGATTGACCTTGTAGGGATTTCCATTTTCATCTAAAACAGGTTCTTTAATAGTAAGTCCGTCATATATATTATCTATAGTTGATTGAATTTCATCTAGTTGTTCTTGAAATGCAGATACATCTGGATTTTCTGTTCCAACTTCATTTTCTAATTCTTGAATTTTTTCATCTCTTATATATATATCATCTCTTAAATTTGAAGCATCACTTTCCCAAAATAAAAGCATAATAATTATAGTAATAACTATAGCAACTATTATTTCTACAATTGTAAATTTCTTTTCTCCCATACCCATACTCCTTTTATTTTTTTCTTTTTTTTCTTCTAAATTCTACGACAATACCAAGTATTTTAATAGGTAAAGTTTCAATTTGCTCGTTTGTATAGACCATAGGTGAGTATGATGGATTTAATGGTTGAAGTATAATTCCATTTTCATTTTTAAATACTCTTTTAAATGTACCATCATTACCATTGACCATTACTACACAGTCATCACCAGATTCACAATCATCTACTTTTTCGAGAATAAGAGTATCACCATCTAAATATTCCGGTTCCATACTATTACCTTTAACGCGTAATCCAAAGTACTGTTTGCCACCTCGTAACATATCGGCAGATATTTCTTCTGTATCCATAATATCTTCTATACATTCCATAGGTATTCCTGCAGGTATAGTGCCATATACGAATACAATTGCACTATTATTATCATTATTTATGTTAAATCCTTGATCATTATTTAACATATTAAGTAGATCTTCAATTTTTATATTCATTGCACTAGCTAATTCTAGTGCTACATCTGTAGTAACAGAATATGGTTTTTGTGTTTTGGGATTATAAATTTTTTCTAATGTATTAATATAAGAAGGACTTAAAGATGTTCTACTAGCAAAAGCCCTTTGCGATAAATCATGTTTTGTTCTATATTTTTTAATTATTTCTCCTATATACATATTTCTTCACCTTTCCATGAATTAAATTGTACAATAGATTGTGCAAAAAATCAATACTTTTGCAAAAAAAATAAAAAAGTTTGCACAAAATAGTTGACAAGTAAAATATAAAGTATATAATATAGACACAAGCACAAAATAATGTGCAAAAGAAAAGAGGTGAAAAAATGAAAAATAAAGTAAGAGAGTATAGAGAAAAAGAAAATTTAACTCAAGAGGAATTGTCGCAAAAGTCTGGCGTGTCAAGAAATACGATTTCTGCATTAGAGACTGGAACGAATACAAATGTTACATATGATGTTATGCAAAGATTAGCCAAAGCATTAAATAAAAAAGTAGCGACAATTTTTTTTAATCAATAAGAACACTATATTGTGCAAAAAAGAGGTGAAAAGATGAAAATAGAAGATAAATTAAAGAATTTAGAAGGAATTACATATAGTGAATGGCAAAAAATAAAATTAGTAATAGATAATCGATTTGCTGAAATAAAAAAACAAAATATTTTCACTGTTTCTGAAAATACTTTGGAAAATTTAAAAATACTTATTGATTAGAAAAATCTTTATTAATTTCATGAAGTATTGTTTTATAAGCACTTAAATATTCATCATAAGCATCAATATGAGCTTCTATACCACGATTTAAAACTATTGCAACAGCTAAATCGTGAGCACGTTGTTCATTAGAAATAAAAATCACCACCTTTCGACAGAATTATAGCATAGGTGGGATAAGAACGAAAGAGGTGAGAAGATGGAAAAACAATTAATTTTTGGAATTATCATAATTGGAATAGCTTGGGTATTTTCTATATTAATGGCAGGTAAAATGGCAGGAAAAACAGGCGTTATTCTTTATATAGTATACGGAGCATTAATAATTAGTCCTTTTGTATTTGGTTTGATAAATAAGCTACTAGAACAGTAAGACAATGATTAGCTTTTGAAGAATTATTGTCTTTCAAGAAACTATCTAATTCTTTAAAAGTATCTAAGGTTAGATTATCAAAATAAATAAAAAGTTTATTAACGGATGAAAAATATTCATTTAAATAGTTATTATCATGAGAAAGTATAACTGTTTCTGTTGCTTCTATAAATTCATTTAAGGCAGTTATTCTAGAAGCATTAAACATTTCTAACTTTTTTATTTTAGTTTGATGACAATTATTTATTATTGCTGTAGCTATAGGAGATACAATTGCAGAAACTCCTAAAATGAAAGCCATTATCCAAGACCAAAATTCCATATATACAACACCTCACTTTCGAGGTAATTATAACAAAATATTAATAAATAGAGAAGAGGTGAGAAGATGGAAGAAAGAAAAGCTGAGAAAAAGATGGATACAAATAATAAAGAAACTATAATCAGTATTTTATTTGCAATAGCAATTGGAACTTTTGCTGGAATAGTTAATTCACTTATATCATTATTACTTAATTAAAATATTTACAAGATATTCAACAATTAGATTAGAAGCAATTTTTAACAAAAAGGAAGTGAGAAAATAATGCAAGAAAAGAAACCAACTATAAATTATAAGGAATTAAAAGATACAATAACACCTTTTGATTATGCAGAATGGAGAGGAATAGGAGAGAACAAAGCAAGAGAGATATTTAATAGAAAAGATTTTCCAAGAATAAAAGGGACTGGAGTAAAGCAATTAGCAGATAAAAGAGCAGTTTTACTTTATGATTTAGGACTAACTGGAACGGATAAACAAGAAATATTACAAGAAATAGCAAAGCAAATTATTTAGATTAGAAAGGAAGTGAGAACTATGAGTGACCAACAAAAATTTGATTATTTACTAGGAAAATTTACCAGAAAAGCAGCAACTTTTGTAGGAACAATATTATTTTTTGGAACAATCGAATTAATATGTTTAGCACATATATTTTTAAGATAGAAAGGAGGTGAAAAAGATATGGAATATTTTATATTACTTGCAATTATAGGCATTTTAATAGCTTACATAGTTATAAGAGAAACAATAGTGCAAGAACAGATAAAAGAACTAGAAGAAAATAATTTAAATGCAGAATTAAGAGCAGTAACACATTTTAGAAAAATAAATAAAGTTGAAGACTTAATTAAAGAAGAGCAAAAGAAACCTATTTATAACAGAAATAATTTTACATTAATAAGCAAAATAAAAGAAGTAATTTCCAACGCCAATTAGATAATTACTTCAAACAAAAATATTTTTTTATAAACATTCTCTTAATTTATAATAGCACGATTTAAGAGAAAAGTCAAAGGGAGGAATAGAAATGGCTAATAAAAATGAAGTAACAATAAGTTTAGAAGAATATAAGGAATTATTATTAAAAGAAAGACCTAATGATAATGACAAATGGATATTAGGAAAAATAAAAGAATTTATAGCAGATAATTGTAAATTAAGTGGAGAAAAAATAGAAGCAAAAGATAGTTGGGACTTTGCAAGAGATTTTTTTAATTACTTAAAAATTATAGATAAAGAATTTTATAAAGAACTTATTAAAAAAGTTTATGATACAGAAATAGAAAAACAGAATAACAAGCTAAAAATGGAAAAAGCAAGGGCAATAAAACAAGTGAATGAAGAGGAGAACGAAGAAAATGATAAGTAATGATTTAGATGATAAATATTACGAATTAGAAGAAGCAATATCTATACTAGAAATGCAAATAAAAGAAAGTAAAGATAAAGAAGTAATAAGTATATTAGAAGATTGTAAAGACAGATTACAAGAAGAATTTGATGCAATAAAGGACGATACAGAGTCAATATGGGAAAACGAAAAAAAAGACTTAGAAAATGTATATATAAGGAGTGTAATTTAATATGTTAAAAGATTATAACGATTTAAGAAAAGTTGATGTTAGTAAATGGGTTGAAAAAAGAGATAATGCAGAGTATTTAAATTGGGCAAAAGTTGTTGACCTGTTGCATGAAAATGGAGCAGAAAAGGTATATTTTGAACCAGTTGTAAATACTGAAACAGGAAGTAGTTTATATATGACAGAACAGAGTTTTACAGATAACAAAGGAAATACAAATAGAGTTTATGAAACAGCAGTGAGAATTGTAATAGATGATATGTTATTTATTCAAAGAGGTCCAGTTATGAATGGAAGTAATCCAGTAAAAGATAACAGCATGAGTCAACAAAGGTTATGGAACTGTCAAACTAGATTATTTGTAAAAGGTGTAGCTATTAGAACAGGTCTAGGCTTTGATTTATGGCTAAAAGATGAATTGAAAAGCGATAAAGATAATTGGGAAGATGATTTATATAAGCATGACATATTTAAAATTAAAGAAAGAGTACAAGAATTATATACAAAAATACATAAATCAGGTTTATCTGCAAAAGACATAGCAGATAAATTACATAAAACAGAAGATGAAGTAAAAGCAATATTTAGCTATTTTGATACTTTAAGTAATTTTGAGAAAGATTTAAGTAACATTGATACAAAGTCAAGATAGAAGTTACTACATAGGTGCTAGCGATACAAGTATAGTAGTCGGAAATTGGCAAACTAAAACCTTTGAAAAATGGTGGCTTGAGAAATTAGGATTGAATAAAAATAACTTGTCAACAGAAGCAATTAAAGCAGGAAATAATTATGAACATAAAATATTAGATGCATTAGAAATTGAAGGATTAGAGAAAGATAAACAAATCATTATTGAGAGATTAAGAGTCAATTTAGATGGAAATACAGATACTTGTATCTATGAAGTAAAAACACATAATACCAATAAAGAATTTAAAGTATCAAAACAATATTGGAGACAAGCACAAGTAGAAATGTATGCAAGTAATATTCATAAATTATATATTGTAGCTTATGGACTAACAGAGAATGACTATATTAATTACTTTAATGAAATAGATAAAAAAAGAATAGAAAAAATAGAAGTAAAATATGACAAAACATTTATCGAAAAAGAGTATTTACCCAAATTACAAATCTTAAGTACTTGTCTGAAAGAAGGTGTTTTCCCTGCAAACTACAGGAAATATAACGGATATAAACATAGATTTTAATACACATAAACCAAAAATAACATTGTTGCTAAATATGCAACAACCAGAAGTAATAGAACAATTAAAAAATGAGGACAAGTTAGATATAGATATAAAGAAATACAGAAAAAAACGTAGTTTAGATGCTAATGCTTATTGTTGGGTACTATGTGACAAAATAGCAAAAGAATTAAGTAAAGATGGAATTATAACAACAAAGGAAAAAATATATAAAGAGGCTATAAAAGATATAGGAACATTTGAACCAATGATAGTAGAAGAAAAAGCATTTGAAAATTTTAAAAGAATATGGGAGAAACAAGGTTTAGGCTTTCTAATACAAGAAGTTACTAGAAAAGCTAAATGTGTAAAAGTACATTGTTATTATGGGTCTTCTACTTACGATAGCAAAGAAATGAGTTTATTAATAGAACTATTAGTAGAAGAGGCAAAACAACTAAATATAGAAGTAAAAACAGAACAAGAAATAGAAAGCTTACTAAAAACGTGGCACTAATTTGTGACGAAAATAAAGGAGAAAAGCACTCTTTTAATTAGTGCCACTAAAGCTCCCCCATAAAGGAGAAATGAATGAAAGAAGAATTTTGTATTATGCCTGAGGACCCATTGTGGAAAACAAAAAGATTTCCTGGTAGCCATCGACATGAAGTTTTTGGAGGCCCTAATAGGCAAAAAAGTATAAAAGATGGATTAGTAATATTCTTAATACCAGAAATGCACAATATGAGCAATGCAGGAATCCACTTTAATAAACAATTTATGGAGTATGCTCATAGAGTTGGACAACTTGCTTGGATGGAATATTACAACAAGACTAAAGAAGATTTTATAAAAAAATATGGAAGAAGTTACATATAGAAAGGAAAAAATATGAAAGTATTAATCTACGTAATAATTATTATTTTATGTTTAATTTTAGATGGATTACTTATATGTATTTCAAATAGAAAGAAAAAATATTCTTTTTATATTGGTTATATAGGAGGAATGTTGGTATATGTAATCTTATTTTTAAATTATATATTTTTATTTGGCTAGACAACAAGGGATAAGACAACATAGTTTTATCCCTTTAATACTAAAGAAAGGAGAATAAACAAGTGAATTATATTAAGCAAGTAAACGCATTCTATAAATTGATTCAAGATAATCCTTTGAGTTCAAACGCACAATGTTTATACAATTATTTATTGAATAAAGATAGCGAACTTGGCTGGAAAAGTGAATTTTCAGTTTCTAATTTAATAGTTTGCGGATTTACTAACTTGAGCAGACAAGCTCTCGATAGAGCTAGAAATGAATTAGTACAAAAAGGATATATAAAGTATAAAAAAGGTTATTCGAATCAAGCTGGAAAATATTTGATTGTTAGTTTTGTTACACAAGATGATACACAGAATAATACACAAAGTGATACACAAGATAATGCACAAGGCGGGCACAAAGTGAGCACATTAAATAAACTAAAAGAAACTAAACAAAACGAAACTAAAAATAAAAAAGAAAAAAATAAAAAGAAAAATGAAACGGAGTTTGACCAGCTTATAAATCAAAATTTTTCTGATGAAGAATTAAAAAATACAGTCTATGAGTTTATAAAAATGAGAAAAGCTATTAAAAAATCATTAACTACAAAAGGACTAGAGTTATTAATAAAAAAATTATACACATTAAGTACGAATGTTGATGAACAAATAAAGATTTTAAATAACTCAATAATGAATAATTGGCAAGGTATATATCCGTTAAAACAAGAACTAAAAAGTAAAAATAAAAGTGGGATAGATGATTTCAAAGAATTATGGGAGGAGGCTAAAAAAGAAGATGAACAAAGCGGAAACAGTACAAGTAATAACACTTCTAGCTGGTAATTACGACAGTATAGCTAAAAAAGATACCACACAAAAGCAATTAATGATTAATACTTGGCAAGAGTGTTTAGGAGATTTAGATTATCAACTTATATTGCAAGCTGTTAAGAAAACAATAATTGAAAGTCCATATCCTCCAACAATTCATGAAATTAGAAAAAATGCAGTAGAGATAGTAAATCCAACTACACAAAGAACAGGAATCGAAGCGTGGGAAGAAGCATACAAAATGATTTGTAATGGCTCATATATGACACAAGAAGAGTTTGATAGACATAGTCCAGAAGTTAAAAAATTCTTTGGAAGTAAAGAGCAATTAAAGGCATATGCAACAAATACGGATTTCAATATGGACGTTGTTAGGAGCAATTTTTTAAAGCAATATGATGTTTTAGTAAATAGAGAGAAGCAACAAAAGTTATTACCAGAAAAAATGCAAAATATGATAGGAAATTTAGCAAATAAGATGGACGTAAAAATGTTAGGAGAGTGATAACAAATGAAAATAGCACAGATAACAAGGCAATTAAGCTTTGAAGATATAAAGCCTAAAAAGAAAATACGATATATGCAGATACTAGATAGATTAGTTTATGGAAATAAGACAGCCAAAGAAATAGCTGTAGAATTGTTTGATTTAGGCTTTACAAATACAAGTGAAAGAAATACGACAGCACCTAGGCTTACAGAATTAGAAAAGATGGGATATGTGGAAGAAACAGCAAAGAAAACTTGTGAATACACAGGTAAAGCAGTAACTGTTTATAAGATAACTCAGAAAGGTTATGAAGCATTTAATTATAATCACATTCCAAGAATAGATTAGGAGGATATATGTTAATAAAAACTAATATAAAAGAAATTATAGAACATGTAGTTAAAAACGATATAAAGATAACAGATAATTCATGCAGTGGAAAGTGTAGTAAATGTGGAGAATGTTGTACAAACCTTCTTCCAGTCACACAAGCAGAAATAGATATGATACAAAGATTTGTAATAAAAAATAAGATTAGACCACAAAAGCATGTATTGATAATGCAAAATAGATTGACTTGTCCATATTATGATGGAAAAAAATGCTTAATTTATGAGGTTAGACCACTTATTTGTAGAGAATTTTATTGCTATAAAAAACCTTCTGAAGAATTAGGTGAAAAAATTATGAAAGAAAAATTTATAACAGTAGATATGTGGCAAATAGCAAAAGAGATAGATAAATATTTTAAAGGAAAAGGAAAATTAAAATGAAAAAAATAGATAAAAGGTATCTTTGTTATTGGTGTATGGGTTGCAATGCAGAAGAGTTAGACAACTTTGAACCAAAGCAAAGATGTAAAAACTTTGTACCACGGAGATAAAAATTGGGAAAAGATGTGGAGAGAGGAGCTAAAGAAAAAATGAAAATTTTAGCAATAGACCCAGGAAATATAGAAAGTGCATACTGCGTAATAGATGAAGAAACATATAAACCAGAAGAATTTGGAAAAGTTAAAAATGAGATTTTATTGAATTTAATTTATAGCAGATTATCTAATAGTGTTAATTATTACACAATGGTAATTGAAATGATAGCAAGTTATGGTATGCCAGTCGGTAAAGAAGTATTTGATACTTGCGTGTGGATAGGTAGATTTGTAGAAGCATATGATAAAGATTATAAATTTATCTACAGAAAAGATGAAAAGATTAATATATGTCATAGTATGAAGGCAAAGGATAGCAATATAAGACAAGCCTTAATAGATAGATTTGGACCTGTAGGAACAAAGAAAAATCCAGGTTGGTTTTATGGATTTAAAGCAGATATATGGAGTGCATATGCTGTAGGTATTACATATTTAGATTTGAATAAAGAGGTGAAAATGAATGAGTGAAGCAGATAATTTTAAAAATAGATATTTGCAACAACCAATAACTTTTTTAACGGAAGAAAATTTAGATAAATTAGAGAATCATTGCAAAAAAGCAATACATTATGAAAGAGGAGTTGAACATCAAGTAGTCCTTGAATTATTAGAAAGATATAAAGAGTTTTTGGCAGAAAGAGAAGAAGATAAAAAGAAAATAGAAGAATTAGAAGAGAAAAATAAAGAAATACTAAATTCAAAAATAGGTATAGACTTATCTTATGATGATTACATACCAAAACAAAAAATAAAAGAAAAGATAAAAGATTTGGAATACAATAGTAGTTTAGGATTTGAAGAAACATTAGAGGAAACGTACAAAATAGAAATTTTACAAGAATTATTGGAGGATAAATAATATGGAATTTGAAGATATGATAAACAGAATAACTTTAGGAGATAGCTATGAGTTAATTAAAGATATTCCCAATAATAGTATTGATTGTATATACACAGACATACCATATCTTTCGATATTTAGTGGAGGAGGTAGTCTAAAGAACAAATTAGGAAATTATATTAAAGAAGAAGTTGAAGAATTTTCGAATGGAATAGATTATAAAATTTTAAAAGATTTTGTAAGAGTTATGAAAAAAATAAATTGTTTTATTTGGTGTAGTAAGAGTCAAATATTAGATATAATGAATTTTTTTGCGAAATATGAACCAGATATAAATATACTTACGTGGACAAAAACAAATCCAATTCCGTTTGGAGCATCTATATGGTTAAGTGATATAGAATATTGTTTACATTTTTACAAAGGCGCTAGTTATAATATTGGCTGGGAATATAAAAGAAAAAATTTTACAAGTCCAATAAACAATAAAGATAAAGAAAAATATAAACATCCAACAATTAAACCCATACAATGTGTTAAAAATCATTTATTAAATATGACAAAAGATGGAGATATAATACTTGATCCTTTTAGTGGGAGTGGAACAACTTGTGTAGCAGCTAAAGAGTTAAATAGAAGATTTATAGGAATAGAAAAAAATCTTGAATATTATAAGATTAGTCTGGACAGATTAAATGGAATATTGGCAAATGGTCAGATAAGCTTTAGTACAGATATAAACAAATTAAAAGAGAATAATTAAATATTAACAATAAAGAAAGATTTACGATTTAATAACAGCAGGTTATGTAGAAAAAGTAGAGGAGGAGTAAATTATGGAAAAATATAATTTGAAAAATAAAGAAGTAATAGGTAACATATATGATAATCCAGAATTATTAGGAGGTAGTGATGGACGAGATTAAAATAGAAAGAAAAGATTTAAAGATATTCACAAGCGACATAGAGAAAGAAGCTGTAGATCAAATAAATTTGTTATTAGAGCAAGAACCGTTTAAGGATTGCAAAGTAAGAATAATGCCAGATGTTCACGCGGGGAAAGGTTGTGTAATTGGTTTTACAGCAGATTTAGGGAATAAAGTAATTCCAAATATAGTAGGAGTAGATATAGGTTGTGGAATGTTATGTGTTGAATTAGGCAATATAGAATTAGACTTAGAAAAACTAGATGATATTATAAATAAATATATACCAGCAGGAAGAAATATAAGAGAACATAAGTTAATTGATTTTGAATTAATAAATAAATTATATTGTTTGCGAGAATTAAAGGAAACAAAGAAATTTAATAGAGCAATAGGAACATTAGGTGGAGGAAATCATTTTATAGAAATTGACATAGACGAAGATAATAATAAATATTTAGTAATTCATACAGGAAGTAGAAATTTAGGAAAACAAGTAGCAGACTATTATCAAAATTTAGCAATCGAACTATGTTCGGGAAAAGAAGAAATGTTTAAAAAGAAAGAAGCAATAATAAAAACATATAAAGAGCAGGGGAGAAAGGAAGAAATACAAAAAGCATTAAAAAAATTAGAAAAAGAATATAAAGAAAAGAAACCTAATTTGCCAAATGAATTATGCTATTTAGAAGGTAAATATAGAGAAATGTATTTACATGATATGAAGATATGTCAAGAATATGCTAGTTTAAACAGATTACAAATAGCAAAAGAAATTTTAATGAATTATTTTCAACTAACATTTGTTCCAGAAATTGAATATCCTCCAGTTATGAACGATAGATTCGAAACAATACACAATTATATTTCGTTTGAAGATAATATAGTAAGAAAAGGTGCAATAAGAGCAAATAAAGGGGAAAGAGTAATAATACCAATTAATATGAGAGACGGAAGTATAATAGCAGTTGGAAAAGGCAATGAAGATTGGAATAATTCAGCACCACACGGAGCAGGAAGATTAATGTCAAGAAGAAAGGCAAAAGAAACTTTTAACTTAGAAGAATTTAAAGAAAGTATGAAAGATATTTATTCAACAAGTGTAATAGAAGAAACGATAGATGAAGCACCATTTGTATATAAGCCAATACAAGAAATAATAGACAATATACAGGATACAGTTGAAATAGAAAAAATAATAAAGCCTATATATAATTTTAAAGCAAAAAATTAGGAGGAATAATGTTAACAGAAGAAGAAAAAGAACTAATACAAAAGATAAGAGCAGATATAAGTATATTAGATAATGTATTAAAGAAGAGGCTAGAAAATAAATCTAGCAAAGCAGAAGTAACAAGAATTAGGATAAAAACGGAAGAAAGTTTTAACAAGTTAAAAAATTATTATAAGTAGGAGGTACAGATGATTAAAGAATTATTGGAACAAGCCGATAGTGTAATAGAAGAAATAAAAGACATAGAAAACAGATTAAAGAATATAGAAAAAAGAGAGAAAACAATAATAGGTGATTCTGTAACAGGAAGCGAGTATGAATACCCTTACATAAAAAGAAACTTTAGAGTTAATGGCATAGACAATAAAGTATTTGGTAGTAAAACCAAAAGACAATATAAAAAAATGCTAAAAAGTAAGAAAAACAAATATGAAAAAATGATAAAGCAGATTGAATATGAATTAAATTATATAAAAGATTCTGAGATAAGAAGAATTATTCGATATAGATATTATGATAAGCTTAGTTGGATACAGATACAAATAAAGATGAAATACAATAGTGAAAATACAGCAAGAATGAAATTAGAAAGATTTTTTGAAAAAAATTAACGTTTGTGCGTTTTGTGCGTTAGAACCATAGTAAAATGGTAGTAGGTAAAAAAGTAGTGCTAAGAGATTGGCAAGCCCAAACTACTATTTAATTATTGCTCATAGGGAATTAAATTGTCCTCTGAGAGAGTAAGTGTTTTAAATGCTTACTCTTTTATATTGCGCATTTAGAGAAACGGTTATCTCATTAGTCTCATAAGCTAAAGGTATTGGGTTCGACTCCCAAATGCGCAACCAATAAATAAAAAGAGGTAAGAATATGAAAGAAATTTTAGAAGAATACAAAAAAGAAATATGTAGTAGATGTAAAAACAAGTATACACAGTTATGTGAAATTAGGCAATGTGTAGATGGAACATTTAGATGTATTTATTATGAAAGAGAAGGAAAAGAGAATGACAAAAGGAAATTTAAAATTTAAGATTAATAATAAAAATTGGGAGATAAAAGAAATTTCACAAGAGCAAATGAGAGAACAGTTAAAACAACATAATGATAGAGTTGAGGAGTTTGGAAAATATTATGGATTAACATATGCAGATACACAAACTATTTATTTAGATAAAGATTTATGTATAGATAGAAAAAGAACAACTTTATTACATGAATTAGGACATTGTTATATTAATACATATATAACTCATTTAGATCAAAATTATAGTGAAGAAGATGTTGTAGATATAATTGCAAATTCACATGATATTATAAGAGAAATAGTAGATAAGTATTTTAATTAAGAAAGGAGCAATTTTATATGACAGAAGCACAAAAAAGATTTTGTGATGAATACCTGATAGATCTTAATGCAACGAGAGCATATAAAGTTGCATACAAACGTTGTAAAAAAGATGAAACAGCAAATGTAAATGGAAGTAAGTTACTAAGGAATACTAAGGTTAAGGAGTATATATTGCAAAAACAAGCAGAGATACAAAAAAGAACAGAAATAACACAAGACAGAGTATTAAAAGAATTGGCAAAAATTGCTTTTGGAGATATAAGGAAACTGTATACAGATAATGGAGCATTAAGAAACATAGTAGATTTAGAAGACGACATAGCAGGAGCAATATCTGGAGTAGAGACATTTGAAGAATATGAAGGAAGAGGAGCAGAAAGAGAATACATAGGAGATACTAAAAAGGTAAAAATGCTAGATAAAACTAAAGCATTAGAATTATTAGGAAAACATCTAGGTATGTTTAAAGAAACAAATATTAACATTAATACAAATTACGAAGAGTATTTAAAGCGAGTTGAGGGCAATGAGTATTAATACTAAAGCCTATATAGAAAACTATATAAAGATTAGAGATAAAAGAGGAAGAATAATACCTTTAATCTTAAATAAGCCTCAACTTAAATATTATAATGTAATCAAAAAACTACATGAAGAGAATAAACCTATTAGAATTATCATATTAAAATCTAGACAAATGGGATTTAGTACAGAAACAGAAGCTATTATAACTAAAAACACAACTACACACCATAATTATAGAGCAGGTATAATAGCACATAAAGAAACAAGTACAACTAATATATTTGAAATGTCTAAATTAATGATTAATTATTTACCAGATGCAATAAGACCAGCACAAAGAAAGTCTAATGCGAAAGAGCTAGTGTTTAATAATGATGAAGGAACAGGCTTAGATAGCAAAATTAAATGTATGACGGCTGGAGGAAAAGGAATAGGACGTTCTGATACATTTACAGCATTACATTTATCAGAACTAGCTTTCTGGGAAGGTGATAAAAAAGCAACAATGACTGGTTTATTACAAGCAGTACCTAATACACCAGAAAGTATGATAATAATAGAAAGTACAGCAAATGGCTATGAATATTTTAAAGAGATGTGGGATAGTGCAGTCGCAGGCGAAAACGACTTCTATCCTCTTTTTGTTGGCTGGAATGAATTAGATGAATATAGCATGCCTTACACAGGTTTTACCTTAACACAAGATGAAATAGATCTAAAAGAAAAATATCATCTTACATTAGAACAATTAACATGGCGCAGATGGTGTATTAAAAATAACTGTTCAAATGATATTAATCAATTCAAACAGGAATATCCTATATGTCCAGAAGAAGCATTTTTAAGCACAGGACATTGCTATTTTGATAAGCAAAATATAATAAATAGAATAAATACAGCACCAGAGCCATTAGTAAGAGGTAAATTTACTTGTTATTATGATGGAATAAGGATAAGAAATCAAAAGTTTTTGGAACAAGAAGAGGGAGAAATAAAGATATATGAATATCCAGAAAACAGAGTGCCTTATGTAATAGGAGGAGATACAGCAGGCGATGGTTCAGACTTCTTTACAGCACATGTAATAAATAATATTACGGGCAAGCAAGTAGCTGTATTAAAACAACAATACAATGAAATAGAATACGTTAAACAAGTATATTGTTTAGGAATGTTTTACAATTGTGCATTAATAGGATTGGAAAATAACTTTTCTACATATCCTACGCAAAAGCTTATGGAACTTAATTATCCTAATCAATATGTAAGGAAAAAAGAAGATCAATATAATAATAAATATGAAAAGAGTTTTGGTTTTAAAACTACAACAATAACAAGACCTTATATATTAGGACAATTACAAGAGATAGTGCTTGATAGTATAGATGTAATACAAGACAAAGAAACATTAAGAGAAATGCTTACATTTATAGTAAATGAAAAAGGTAAAGCTGAAGCAGAAACAGGCTATCATGATGATTTAACAATGGGACTAGCAATAAGTTATAACATAAGAGAACAGCAAACTTTTAAGAAGTTTGAAAGAGAGTCTAAATATAAAGATATACAAGAACAAGTTAATAAGATATTTGGTAAAAATATAGATAATATAGAAGAGGACTATGGAGATGACATAGTTCCTTTTTAATTGGAGGTGAATTATGGAACTTATATATACAATTATAGCAATATTGTGCATGTGCTTAGGATTTTATGTTGGTTATAAAGTAGGAAAGGACAAAGAATTGCCTAAAGTACCCAAAGAAGTAAAACACCCTATAAAAACAATTAAAGACAATATAGAAAGCAATAGGGCAGAAAAGGAGCAAAATGAAAAATTACAAGAATTACAAAATGATTTAGCAGAGCTTGATGCATACGATGGTGGTTTAGGAGTACCAGAAAGGAGAGAATAATGAAAAAGCAAGAAGAAACAAGTATAACTACAGTATGGCAAGAGTATGAATGTGGAAAAAATTATAATTATCAACAACAACTTTATGAAAAAAGTAAAAGAAATTATAATTTTTACCATGGAAAGCAATGGGAAGGTGCTAAACTTTCTGGAATACAACCAATAACATTAAACTTAATTAAATCTATTTGTAAATATAAGCTTGGAGTAGTTAAGACTAATACATATCAAATATATTTCAATTCCGATACTTATAAAGGTCAAGAAGAAAGAGAAAAGCTAAAAGATATATGCGATATGCTTAATAGATATGCAAATAGAATTTGGGAAAAAACAAAAATAAATAAATTAATAAGAAATTGTATAAATGATGCCTGCATAGATGGTGAGGGTATCATTTATTTTTATGCAGATCCAGATGAAAATAGTAATGCTATTTATTGTGAACAAGTAAATAAAACCAATATCTATTATGGAAATGAAAATGAAGATGATATACAGAAACAGCCATATATTATTATTTCTTTTAGACGTACGGTAGAAGAAGTAAAAGAAGAGGCAAGACAAAATAAAGTAAGTGAAAAAGAAATAGAACTAATAACAGAAGACCAAGATATAGAAGAACAAGCAGGAAGAGATTTAAGAACTACAGAAATAGTTCCAATGTGTTTAGAATTATTAAAATTGTATAAAGGTAAAGATGGGAAGATATGGGCAAAGAAATGTACGAGATTAGCAACAATTATGAAAGACAGTTGCTTAGAGATAGACAGATATCCAGTAGCTCATATTTTATGGGAAAGAGTAAAAGGTTCAGCTAGAGGCCAAGGAGAAGTAGAAACGTTAATACCTAATCAAATAGAAGTAAATAAAACAGCCACTAGAAGAGCATTAGCTGTTAAGCTTGTAGCTTTTCCTAAATTAGTTGCAAACACTAAATATATATCTAATACTAAGGCATTAAGCAAGGTAGGTACAACTATAGAAGTAGATGAGCTAAATGCAGATGATGTAAACAAAGTAGTTAATTATTTAAAGCCAGCTAGCATTAGTTCAGATGCATATCAATTGCAAAAAGAGCTACAAGAAGAAACTCAAAATTTAGCAGGTGCTAGTGATACAGTTACAGGAAATGTAGATCCAACACAAGCAAGTGGTAAATCTATATTAGCAGTACAACAAGCATCACAGCAACCAATAAATGAGCAAGTAGAAGCTTATAAAGATTTTATAGAAGACATAGCTCTTATATGGTATGCAATGCTTAAAGCCAATAGTGTTAAAGGGATAGAGTTGGTAAAAGAAACAAAAGATTATACTACAAATACAACTTTAGAAGAAACATATAAGATGAGTTATAAGGAACTTAAGAAATATGATTTAGATATAAAGATAGAAACAACACCAAAATCTCCATTTGACAAGTATGCAATGGAAGTATCTTTAGAAAACTTATTAAATGCAGGACATATAAACTTTGAAGAATATGTAAATGCATTACCACAAGATTCAGCAATGCCAAGAGCAGAATTAAAACAAATATTAAAAGAAAGAGAAGAAAAAGAAAAAATCTTTAATGAAATAGAGAAAGCAGGAAATGCATTAAATAGTGCCATGCAACAAGTTATGGAACAACAAGAAATGAATAATGTAGAACAAACAGGAGTAACTCCAGAAGAGGCAAATATGGTAAATGTTAATCAATAAATAATAGTCAATTAATAGACAGTTTAAAGCTGTCTATTTTTTATGCAAGTTTAGTTTAACGGAAGAACAGCAGTCCACAAAACTGTTAGGTAGTGGTTCGAATCCATTAACTTGTGCCAAGTCGACGGACTGTAAACGGGAGGTACATATACCAGAATAATCAAAAATATGAAAATTAATAGTCGACGGACTTTAAATGGGAGGTACATATGCCGGGAGTAAACGAAGATATAAACTTAGAGGAAGAAGTATTAGTAAATCATGAAGATACGTCAAATGTAGATGTCCAAAATGATAATGATACGCAAGAACCTAAGGAAGAAGAAAAAACTTACACACAAGAGGAAATTGACAAAATTATAAGTCAAACTAAAGCTAAATTAGAAAGAAAACATCGTAAAGAAGAGGAAAGCAAATTAAGTAAATCTAAACAATTAGAAAGAACTATAAGAGTTGGACTTGGATTAACTGACGAAGATGATGTTTTAAGTAAGGTTAAATCTTTTTATGAAGAACAAGGAATAGATATTGATATTCCAGACATTAGTACAGAAAGTAATCGAGATGCAGAAATCCTAGGTAAAGCAGATGCTAATGAGATTATAGAAATGTACGACGAGAAAGATATTGAATCTAGGGCAAATGAACTAGCAACAAAACAGAAAAGAGGAAAAACTACTGCACGTGAAAATGCAGAGTTTTTTAGGTTAGGGGAATACCTAACAAACAAATTAAAAGAAAAAGAATTAAAAGAAAGCGGAGTAGATACAAGTATTTTACAAAATAAGGAGTTTAAAGCTTTTGCTAATAATTTTAAAACCGGGACAAAAATAAGTGAAGTCTACAAGATGTGGAAGAAGTTAAATGGAGAAAAAGAAGAAGCACCAAATAAACCTGCATCTACAGGAAGTTCACAATCTACAGTACCAGACAACAAAGATAAAGAGTTTTATACCCCAGAAGAGGTAGATAAATTATCTAGCAAAGACTTAGATAATCCTACTATTTGGAAACGTGTAAGAGAAAGTATGAAACTTTGGAAATAAGAAAGGAGAAAAACATGAGTTACGCAAATTTTAAATCAACTGTATGGTCAAAATACATACAATTAGAATTACCAAAATTTACAGTATTTAAACAAGACTGTGACTATAAATTTGAAAGTGAGGCAGGACAAGGAAAAAGAGTTAAAATACAAAACTCTGGTAGACCAACTATTAAGAAATATATTCCTGGTAAAGATATAGATGCACCAGAAAATGTTGATGGAACATCATCATATTTAGATATTGATCAATTCGATTATTTTAATTATGGAATGGATAATATCGATAAGGCGCAAGCACAAGAAGGTGTAATGGAAGCATTACAAACAGAAACAACAAGAGCTTTAGCAGAACAAGAAGATATATTCTGTGCTACACAAATGGCAAAAAATGCAGGATATAAAACAGCGTCTACTAAAATAAGCGATGAAGCATCAGCTAAGAAAGCTGTTGACGATTTATTTGTTAAATTATGGAATAATGGAGTATCTACAAAAGATGATGTTACTATGTATTTAACACCATGGTTCTATATGTTATTCCAAAATAGATTAATAGAATTAAAAACTAATAATGATTCTTTAATCTCAAAAGGTGTATTAGGATTATATAACAATGCCAAAATCAAAATGACAAATAATGCTTATAACGATGGAACAGATGATTATATTATCTTAAAAACATCTAAAGCATATGCATATTGTAATGGTATTGATAAATTAAAACCATATGAACCAGAAAAAGGATTTGCAGAAGCAATAAAAGGATTAAATACATATGGTGGAAAAATGATAAGACCAAAAGAATGTGCGGTTTTAAAATGCCATCAATAAAATATAAGAAAGGAGAAAAGTAAATGGCAATAGCAGAAATTAAAAATGTTGAATTAGTTAGAAATGAAGCTAAAGAATTAGTAACAGCAGTTGCAGTTGATGCATCTGCTGGAGCTAAAGTAAATTATACTAATAAAAGTTGTGGAAAAATTTTACTATTATTAACAAATAGCAATTCAGCAACTAAAAAAGCTACTATATTAAAAGGAAATGCATTACAAGGAGTAGAAGATTTAGAAATATCTATTCCTACAAATAAGACATATGCAATAGTGGTGGAATCTGGAAAATTCATGAATGTATCTGGACCAAATAAAGGACATGTAATAATTAAGGGAGAAACAGCAGATATAAAAATACAAGCTGTAGAATTACCTTAATTTTAGAGGGATTTAGATTCCCTCTTTTTTATATCAAGTTAAAGGAATGGGCAGTTCGATTCTGCCAAACTTGGGAGGAATTAATATGACATATGGAGAATGTAAAAGACAAATACTAGCTTTAATAGAAGAGTATTCACCTAATGTAGATAATTATACAGAAGATGAAGACATTGCAATAAGAATGCCTTTTCTTGTTGATTTAGCGTATCAAGAATTAGCTCAAAACAAAAAAATAATTGCAACTAAAATATATCCAGAAATTGCAGATGACAATAAAATAGATAGATTTACTGCATATATGCTACCAAATGACTTATATCAAGTGAAAAATGTATATTTATTAGACAAAGATAACAAAAAAGGAAATTCGAATTATTATCTTATGGGGAAAAATAAAATATACATTAAAGACAATAATCCAGGCCAAACAGTATTAGAATACTATAAATATCCAACAGTAATTAACGAAAAGACAAAAGATAATTTTTATTTAGAAATAGATCAAGATGTACAAAGTATTTTACCATACAAAGTAGCAAATGACATATTAGTAACAGATCCATCAGCTAACTATACAGCTTTTGCAACAGAATATCAAAGGAAACTACAATTGTTAGATACTAGAAAAAATATACCTAGTGTTAATTTAAGAGAATATGAACCAGATGAAAACGAAGGAGAATTTGATATATAGGAGGAATTATATGGCAACAGGAATAAAACGAATATATACGGATTTTAAAGGTGTTGATTTTTTACAAGAACCCAGCCTAGTTAATATAACTAGAAGTCCAGATGCACTTAATGTTTGGAAAAATTACGAAGATACACAAGGAGCTTGTATAGAAACAAGACCAGGATATAGAAAATTAGCACAAATAGGTGTAGGCCCAATACTAGGAATATATGTATATAGTAATTCAATAGCTATAATACATTCTGGAAATAAACTATATGAATGGAATAACTTTCCTAATAAGCCCAAAGATAATAATATAAAAGAAATATATTCAGAAATGAACAATATAAAATCTTACTATAATAAAATAGGTGAAAAGTTATATATAAACGATGGAAAGACATATTTAGTATATTATACTGGTAATTGTAAGAAAGTTATTGATGATGAGCCATTTATTCCCACTACTACAATTAGTAGAGTGGCAGGAAATATTGGAGGAGGAGAAGGATTACAAGACGTAAATATTTTAACTCCTAAAAGAAGAAATTCTTTTGTGGGTGATGGGAAAAATAAAATGTTTTACTTAGATGCAACAGAAATAGACTCTGAATTAGTGACAGCAATAGTAAATGATGTAGAAATGACAGAAGATAAAGATTTTACTGTTGATAGAGTTGCAGGTAAAGTAACTTTTAATGAAATACCACCAGAACCAAATTTAAAAGGTCAAGATAATATATTTATAACATTTTCTAAGACGGTTGAAGGGTATGTAGATAGAATTAATAAATGTACACAAGCGTTATTATTTGATAATAGATTATTTTACACAGGTAATCCAGATTACCCTAATGCTGTATTTCATGCAGAATTAGATAATCCACAATACATCTCGGACTTAAGCTATTATGAAGATGGTTCAAGTGATTCCAAAATAACAGGAATGACAGTAGGAAGCAATATTTTATGGATATTTAAAAATTTAGACCAAAATAATGCAAATGTATTCTATCACGAGCCGATTTTAGATGAAAAAGCAGGAAAAATATATCCAAGCAAACAAGGAAATGTAAGTATAGGTTGTTATGCTGGAAGTAGTAATTTTCAAGATGATATAGTGTATCTTAGTAGATATGGACTAGAAGGTGTAGCCACGGAAAAAATAGATAGTAGACAAGTAATAGCACATAGAAGTACTTTAATTGATGTTAAAATGACTAATGAAAATGATTATAGAGAAGCTTGTATGACTATTTGGAAAGGTTATTTATGTATATTAGTTAATGGAAAGATATATTTAGCAGATAGCAGACAAAAATATGCTAGATTAAATAGTTTTGAATATGAATGGTTTTATTGGGATATGAGCAGTACAAAAGCTAATATACTAAAAGAATATGATGATATTTTATATATAGGAGCCAAAGATGGCTCTATTTTTATTGTAGATGGAACAAATGATAATGGAAATACAATAATTAGTTATTGGACAACTCCTATGGATAACTTTGGATATGACAATCAATTAAAAACTACCAATAAACGTGGTGGAATAACAAAAATAAAAACAATTCAAAATGGAAGAATAAAAATAGCAAGAAGAACAGATAAATCCGAAGAATATAAATATACAACAGAAAAATCGGCGAATGGATTTAGTTTTAAAAATATTAATTTTGAGAATTTCAGTTTTGTTACAACTAATAAATCATATATGATTTATAAAATTAAAGAAAAAAAGATAAATGAACTATCACTTAAATTTTACAGTGACGAAAAAGACAAGCCTTTTGGCCTATATAGTGCAACTATTGAGGCTTTTGCAGGTGGATATATAAAGAAATGAGGTGTTATAAAGTGAGCTTACCAAAATGTACAGTACAAACTAACAACATTCAAAATTTACCAGATTCTCCAACGCAATCTCCACAAGAATTGAAAGAGATATTTGATAAAAGTGGAGAAGATATAAAGAATTATATAAATGAAGGATTAATACCAAAGATAGAGGAAGAAGAAGAGATTGGGCAAGAAGCTATAAAAAAATTGATAATCAAAACTTATAAATATAATGCGAAGGCATTGGCAGATATAGAAGAAACAGAAGATTATACAATACCATCTATATATAATGTTAATACGCATGGACTTGATGTGTATTATGAAGGAAATCTGTTAGCTTTAAATGAACATTATACAGAAAGAGGTACAGGAAAAAGCGATAAGATAAGATTTAACTTTAAAGTACCAAAAGATAGTGTATTAACATTTGTAATAAGAAAATAAGTAGAAAGTAGGTGAAGAATGTGGCAAGCGGATATGAAGACATAGATAGTTTAGTAAATCAGCAAAATAATTTATTGCAACAGCAAGAACAAAAACAAAACGAAATAATTAATCAACAAACTCAAATGCAAGTTGACGAATTAAATAGAGAAAAAGAAAAATTAGATAGAGAAACAAGCAAAACAACACAAGGGTTATATTCTAATTACCAAAAACAAGCAAATCAATATGGAGCCGGAATGGAACAACTTGCAATGCAAGGTTTAGGAAACTCAGGATATGCAGAAACAACGAGAACATCTTTATATAATGCATATCAAAAGAGTGTTACAGATACGTTAAATAAGTCTAATGAGTTGCAAGCAGACTATAACTTAAAAATACAACAGGCGCGTCAAAATGGAAGCATTCAGCAAGCACAAAGTGCACTTGAATTATATGCACAAAAAATGCAGTTGCTAACACAAAACTATCAATTAAGACAGAACAGAGAACAATACTTATATCAACAACAAAGAGACAAAATATCAGACCAACAATGGCAAAAATCATTTGATGAGCAAGTACGACAAAGAGAATTAGAAAATCAATGGAAGCAAAAACAATACTTATATCAACAACAAAGAGATAAAGTAGCAGATTCACAATGGCAACAACAATTTAATCTTCAAAAAAAAAATCTAGCTAGAAGTTCTTCACGTAGTAGATCGGGGAGTGGATTAAAAGTAAATATGGAAAATAATAGTAAAGAAAATAATTCTGTACCAAGCTATCAAGAAATTATAGAGAATATGAAGGTAACCCAAGGAATAGGACCAAGTAAATTTATAGATGGATTAACAAAAAAAGTATATAACAGTGGAGAAAAATTGCTAGCATCATATGGATATAAGGCTGAAAAATAAGGAGGAATAGTAATGCCCATAACTCGTTTTAAAGATGAAAAAGAAAGAGAAGAATATTTGAAAAAAATTAGAGAAGAACAACAAAGTAATCTAAACAAATATTTTAAACAAACAGGATTGGAAAATGCATATAGTGGTAATTATACTAATTCACATGATGGATTTAATACAGCTGGCATGAATGATTTTGCAGTAAAGCCTTCAATATGGGAACAAATAAAAACTACTGCTAGTAATATGTTAGGTAATACAGGTTATGGACTTGGAAATGGATTGATAGGATTTACTCAAAATGAAATAAGAAATCAAACTAGTTTAAAAGCTCTAAAAGGCTTAGGTGATACAGTAATAAATAATACATTTTTAGGATTACCAAAAGGTTTAGGAATTTTAGGAAAATCAATAGATGCTACATTGAAGAATAATGAAGATTATCAAAATGCTAAGAATATAATAAATACAACAATAGAAAATAATAAGAATGCTATTATAAATCCAATAAATGAAAAATTACAAAAACAAGAAGATATAAATAATGAAAGAATAAGACAAAATACAATAGAAACAACAAATCCAATAGGAAGAAAGTTAGTAGAATTAGCTCCGTCAATTGGGCAAATGCTTCCATCAGCAATACCTGGAGCTGGAACATTATATTCAGTTGGCTCTGCTACAGACAACTATTATGATGAAGCTAAAGCTAGAGGTATGAATGAAGAACAAGCTAGCAAATATAGTCAACTTATGGGTGGAGCAGAAGGTCTGACAGAAATGATTGGAATAGGAAAGCTTGTAAAAGGTGGAAAAGGAATAGCTAAAGGCTCTGCTAAAGAAGCTCTAAAAGAATTTGGGATAGGTATTACAGATAACTTTATTCAAGAGGCAATTATAGAACCTATATCAGAACTAACTACGAAAGTTACAGCAGGAGATAGCTTTTTAAAGAATGATTATAGAACAGCAGAAGGGTGGAAAAATTTAGGTCGAGATATGTTGCAATCAGGAATAGATGGTGCAATAACATCAGGAATAATGAGTGGCGTATCAGCAGGATTAGGAAAATCAGTAAATATATATAATAAATTTAAAAATAAGCAGAGAGTAACAACAAATGAAATTAAAGAAGCTTTTGCTGAGCAAAGAGAAAGTGGCATAGATGTAGATGGAATTGTACAAGAAGAAATAAAGAAAAGAATAGCTCAACCAAAAGAGGATACTAGACAAAATAAAAATCAAATAGCAACTTCTCAACAAGATATAGCTAATAAATTAAATGAAATAGTAAAAAACGATAAATATTTATCACCAGAAGATAAACAATCCATGGTTTACGCTACGAATGATTTAGCATCAAAAAATCAATTAGATAATAACAATACATTAGATGCAATTAATCAAATTAAACAAATGTCACAATTATCACAAGAAAATAGCGACAAATTAGATATTGGTAAGAAATATTTATCTGGAAGAAAAGAGATATATAATAAGTATAGAAATATAACTAATTATGATAATGTCATTGTAGAGCAAGCAAAAGAAGTTATAGCTCCAAATAAACAAGGAAAAAGAACTAAAGACCAATGGTTAGATGTGGCTAAATATATAGGAACTAATATAGCAAATAGACCAAATTCAGAGATACAGAGAATTGCATATAAAAGTTGGCAAGAAGAAACTCCAAATAATACAGGAACATTAAACAGACAAGGACAGAAATATGTAAAATTTATGCCAGATGATTGGATAGATACTATATATGATTCTGTAGAAAAACAAAGACAAAAGAGTGGTTATGTTGCAAAGAATGATACAATTAATGCTTTAGATAACTTATATAAAGAATATACGAAAAATCAAACAGCTCAAAATAATATTGATACATCATATATGAATTTAATAGACAGTGCAAAAGCATATAATCTAAATGGCAATGACGAAACAATACAAAGTATAAATCAAAAATTACATGATAGAGGAATAACAAGCAGATTTGATGAAAATTTATTTAAAGATTCAAATGGAAAAGTTAGAACAGATGTTAATGCTTTATGGAGGAATACTATAGATGAAAAAGGAAATACGCAAAGAGAAGTGATATTTAATCCTAGAGCAGATACCAACAAAACACTGCAACAAGTATATATACATGAAATGTTACATGATATGACTGGAACAAAAGAATTTGAAGATTTGTCAAAATTGATACTAGATAAAAACAGCAATAGAGAAGGTTATAGTGAGGCAAGAAGTAATCTTGAAGAAATGTATTCACAAGTATATGATAAAAATAGCAAAGAATTTAAAAGTTTGATAAATGAAGAAGAGATAGCAGATACATTAGCACAAAAACTAGGAGACCAAGAGTTTATTAATTCTTTAAATAAAGAAAAGCCAAATGTATTTAAGAGAATATATAATTGGGTAGTAGATAAGTTAAACAAATTTACAGGAAGCAAAAATGAGAAGCTTTATTGGGAAGATGTAAAGAATAAATTTGAAAGCGCTTACAAGCAAGATTATCAAGGAAATGGAAAAATAAATATAAAATATTCTGCAGAGCGATTAAGTGATGGAACATTATATATTAAAGCTGAAAATAAAAAATTTATTAAAGAAGATGGTACTAAGATGACACCAAGAGAAGCATATAATTCATTAGTTGGTACTACAATTCAGTTTTCAGATGGAAAAAGTGCAAAGATAGTAAATAGATTACCAGATAAAGATATGTATAATGAACTATTTAAAAGACGTCCCCAGAAATATAAAAATGTAAAAGATATTAAAAAAACTAATAAAGATGTCAATGAAAATATTGAGGAATTATTAACTAATTCTAATGTTAAAGATGCTAATGTTCCAGATTATATGAATAGACATAAAAAACAAGGGATTACTCACTTTGATACAAGAACTGTAAATTTTTATGATGGAGAAAATGCATACGTTATAGATTTTTCAATAGCAAAACTAAATAACGGAGATAAAATTGCATATGCTAAAAAATATATAAAAGGTGATACTCAATTAACACAAAAAATAAAGACTGTTGAAGCTAGAAGTAAAAAATCTTCATTGAATCAACAATCTTTATCTACTAATAGTATACCAACATCAAACAATAATGTCAATATTACTAACAATAATTCTATGCAAGAATCTGAAAATAATTCAGGTTCTTTTAATTTTGCTCAAAACATAAATGTACCAACAAAACAATTGACAGAAAAACAAAGACAAAATAGGCTAGAATATTTAAAAAGTATTGATACATCTAATATGAAATTGCTCGATAAGAGTAAGATTAAATCAGAAATAAGAGCTTTGGAAAATGGATACAATTCTGTTGAAGAAATGAGAAAAGTAGAAAAAGAACAAGAGCAGAAAGCTATACAGGAATATAGAAGTAAGCAAAATCAAAAAAATAAGGCACAAAAAGACACAATCAAGAATAATTCTAACAAATTATCAAATAAAAGTCTTAAAGAACTACAATTAGATATAATACAAAAGTATAATCCTATGCTAGATGATTTACACACTGGGATAAGAACAATTGATGATATAAAGACTTTTGGAGAAGCTTTACAAGATAGTGATTGGGAAGGTTGGGAAGAAAGTGGTTTTGATTCTGACTATGATGGGAACATGGCAAAGAAAGCTTTAAAAACTGGAAAAATCACTATTTATAGTTCATACCCCATAAAACAGGGGACCTTTGTAACACCTTCATATATGGAAGCCGAAAGTTACTCAGGAAATGGTAAGGTCTATTCTAAAAAAGTAAATTTAGAAGATGTTGCATGGATAGAACCTACGCAAGGACAGTATGCTAAAGTAAATAATTCCAATATCAAACCTTCTATAGAACAACCAGGAGCATGGCAATCATTCCTAGAAAATCAAATAGGCCTAACAGGTAAAGGTAAAACAGTTCAAGAATTAAGATTACCTACAAAGGAAAACTGGGATATAGTTAAAAGTCAAAATATAATAAACCAAAACAATAAAGAAAGACTAAAAGACATAGGTATAACAGAAAATAATGACCTAATAACCAATAACAATGATGAAGACGTAGGAGAAGAAAAAATAGCTCAAATTTTAGAAGAAATGCCATCAAAAGAAAAAGAAAAAAGTAGAGTATTAGCTATATTTAAAGCTAATGTTTTTGACAAAGGAATTGTATTTGAAGAATTATCAAGAAAAACTAAAAATCGAGAGTTGCAAGGAAAATGGGATTATACTTTAACTGCTAGCGCTAGAGGTCAAAATGCAATTGGTATGCCTAGATATGAATTTGATAGTAAAACAAAGACTCAAAAATTGATAAGCAAAAGTTTAGAAAGCATAAGAGAAGAAGTTGGAAGTAATGCTACTGAATTTAATAAGTATATGTATCATCAATTAAATATAGATAGAATGACGTTAGAAGAAAGATTTGGTGGGGATACAGGACTGAATTATGAAAAGAAAAATCCTGTTAAGAATAAACCTGTTTTTTCAAATGAAATAACAGCTGAAATATCTAAAAAAATAGTAGATAAGTATGAGGAAAAGAACCCTAAGTTTAAAGAATGGGCAAAAGATGTTTATGATTTCCTAGATGCAAATACACAAGAATTAGTAAAGTCAGGAGTAATATCAGAAGATACTAGACAGCTATTTAAAGAAATGTATCCGCACTATGTTCCTATATCAAGAGTGAATAATAAAGGAAATGCAATAGCAGTACCTTTAGATACAAGGAAAACTGGAGTAAATAGTCCGATAAAAAGAGCTAAAGGTGGAAACCAAGATATTTTGCCATTATTTGAAACAATGGCAAATAGAACTTTGCAAACATATAGTTCAAGTGCTAGAAATAATTTTGGAGTAGAGTTATTACATACTTTGCAAACAGTTCAAACAGCAGAAAATATAGATGTGTCTAATATTATAGAAGAGCTTACTAATTCAGATAATAACGAATTACTAAAAGAAGGAAATAAAACAACTCCTCCAACTTTTACTGTTTTTGAAAATGGAGAAAAAGTTACTTTCGAAATAAGTAAAGATATGTTAGATGCCTTAAAACCTGTTAGTGAAGGCTTAGCAATCAAAATTAAAGCATTAAATAAAATTAGTAATTTTAGAAGAGGTGTTTTAACAGAATACAATCCTATATTTATGGTAACTAATTCGCTAAAAGATATTCAAGATATAGTTGGAAACTCGCAACATACTATAAAAACAATTTCTAAATTACCAGAAGCATATAGTCAGATAATAGACAAAGGCTATTGGTATAATGAGTATATACAGAATGGTGGAGAGCAAAATAGCTATTTTAACTCTAATGATGGTTCATTTGAAAATGATAGAAAAGTTAGTATGAGCAAGAATATAGCTACAATGCCACTTCGAGCAATTAGTAAAGTAAATAACATTATAGAGATGTCACCAAGACTAGCAGAATATATTGCAAGTAGAGAAGAAGGCCGAAGTGTAGAAACATCTATGCTAGATGCAGCAAGGGTAACAACGAATTTCAAAGCAGGAGGAAATGTTACAAAGTTTCTGAATAGAAATGGAGCAACATTCTTAAATGCTTCTGTTCAAGGAGCAATGCAACAAGTAAGAAATATTCAAGAAGCAAAAATAAAGGGCCTAAAGGGATGGACAGTTTTAGCTTGTAAGTATGCTGTTTCAGCTTTACCAGTTATATTATTAAATAACATTTTATGGAAGGATGATGAAGATTATCAAGAATTACAAGATTATGTTAAAGATAATTACTATTGTATAGCTAAATATGGAGATGGTAAATTTATAAGAATACCAAAAGGAAGAACTACAGCAACTATTCAAAAAATAGTTTCAAATGCCAGTGAATATTTAACAGAAGACAAACAAATAAATATAGACAATTTATCTAAAGACTTTTGGGAAGATTTACAATTTACTATGGATAATTTAGCACCTAATAATCCATTAGATAATAATATTATATCTCCAATTATACAAGCAGTAACAAATACAAGTTGGTATGGAGAAGATATTGTTCCAAGTAGGTTACAAAATAAACCTGTGGCAGAACAATATGACGAATCTACAGATAAATTAAGTAAATGGTTAGGCGAAAAGTTAAATGTTAGTCCATATAAAATTAATTACTTATTAGATCAATACGGAGGTGGTATTAGTGATGCAATATTACCAATGTTAACACCTCAAGCCGAAAATAATATTATAGAAGATAAATTTACAACAGATTCAGTAATGAAGAGTAAATATCCTGGTGAATTTTTTGAGAAAAATGAGGAATTAAATATTTTAGCTAATAGTGACAAAGCAAGTGATTTAGACAAAATTAAAAATAAATACATGGAAAGTACCTCTGGAGAAATGAATAAATTGTATCAACAAAAAAGAAAAATTGAAAACTCAGATTTGAAAGATGAGATAAAGAAAGAACAGCTTAAAGTAGTACAAAAAGAAATAAATGATTTAGCTAAAAAAGGAGTAGAAGAAGTAGAACTTGCTAAAGTAAAAGGTTTAACAGCAGAAGCAGGAGAAGAAAAATATTATAAATATCATGGTGAATGGACAAAGCTTGATGATGATGAAAAAGAAAAAACACAAAATATATCTTTAGAGTCATATGCAGATTTTAAAAACAAAATATATGATGAAACTCAAAGGCAAAAAGACTCCGGTGAACTAGAAGAAGATAAACAATTAAAAAATACTACGAAATCTAAGATATTATTAGATTCTAAATATTCAGATAAAGATAAATTAGAATTGTATAAGAATTATATATCTAGTACGGATAAAAAGGTATCAGTAGCAGTTGAAAGACTAGGAATGCCTATAAACACATATTTAGATTATAAAAGCAATAAATTTGAAAATGATAAAGACGAAGACGGTGAAACAATTAGTGGAACTAAAAGAGATAAGGTTTATAACTATGTCAATAATTTAAAAGATGTTGACTTAATATATAAATGTATGATGCTAAAAATGTCAGATATTAATGATCCATATGCAGATAAAGCTATAGTAGATAATGTAAATAAAAACAAGAATCTTAATAGTGAAGAAAGAATAGATATATTAAAAAGTTTAGGATTTAAAGTTGATAAATATGGAAACATTGAAAATTTAATTTTTATCCCTATACGTTCAAGAATAAAATAATATTGAAAATAGAAAATATTAGTGCTATGATGTTTTAGGGGGATGAAATATGAAGAAAAAAGTCGTATTAATAATATTTGTGATAATTGCATTAATACAACCATATTCGTTAGCTCACTCAGGAAGAACAGATGGATATGGTGGTCACTATAATCGTTCAACGGGAACATATCATTATCATACTGGAGTTTATTCGGGAGAATATACAGCACCTGTTGAGGAAGGTGGAATAAGAATAGATATAGATGAATATGTGAATCCAAGTGACTCAGAAACAGAATTAAGAGTAAATATGAATGATACTCGAGATTTTAATGCTATTATAGAAGAAAATGATAGATTAAAAACCGAGGTTGAAGTAAAAAGAGATTCATTGTCAGAAGCACAAGAAGAAATAAAAGAACAAGAGAAACAGATAACAGAACTAAAAGATAGCAAAACATGGCTACATATAATATATATTACAGTAATAATTATAATGCTTATCTATGGATATAAGCATTTAGAATAGGAAGGCACTTACAAAAGTAGGTGCTTTTTTATTAAGTTTTTATGGGTTAGGAGGAAAATGATGGATATTGAATTTACAAGAGGAGATACACAAGTTTTCAAATTTCAGATTAAAGATGGAAAAGAAAATCCAATAGCATTAACTAGTGAAGATAAACTGTATTTTACAGTCAAACAAAATTCGAATAGTGAAGAAATATTACTCCAGAAGATATATCCAGAAAATATTGAATATTTAGATGGATATTTTACTTTTATTATAACATCTGAAGATACATCAAATTTAATGTATGGCACATATAACTACGATATAGAATTTAAATCAGGTGATTATGTAAAAACATTAGGACAAGGAACTATTACTTTAACAGATGAAATTACTTTTAGGAGTGATGAATGATGAATGAGATTAATGATTTAAATGATTTAAATTTAGAAACTATAGAACTAACAGATTTATTAAATAAAGAATTTGAAAGTTATAAAGTTACAGATTTAATTAATATTCCATTAATAGTAGGCCCACCTGGGCCAACTGGACCAGAAGGACCAGCAGGTCAACCAGGTAAAGATGGTATTAATGGTCAAGACGGTAGACCAGGAAGCCCAGGTCCAGCTAATACTTTGAAAATTGGAACAGTTATAAATGGAGATACACCTAATGCAACAATAACTGGAGAAGCTCCTAATCAAACATTAAATCTTGTTTTACCTAAAGGAGAAAAAGGTGAAAATGGAAAAAATGGTGAAAGTGGAGTATATCTTGGAAGTGAAGAACCAACAAATCCAAACATTAAAGTATGGATCAAAGAAGATGGAGAACCAGATATAGATAGCCCAGTTGGAGGTATATCTCCAACAATAAAAATAAATAGTAACAATGATACAGAATATACATTAAAAATAACAGATGTAAATGGTAGTATAATAACTCCGAACTTAAAAGGACAGAATGGTAAAGACGGAATTAATGGAGAAAGAGGAACAGATGGTGTAGATGGAACTAGTGTAACATGCATAAAAGTAAATTCCGAAGAAGAAGCAATGACGCAAAGTGCATTAAATCCTAATAATATTTATTATTGGTAGGTGGTTTTATGGGAACAGCTATAAATGGAAAGAAAATAGAAAATGTTTATATTGCAGGAAATCCAATAAGTGGTTTTGTAAAGAATGGAGAGATTATATATAAAAAAAATGTAATAGAAGATATTACTCCTCCTATATACACAACATTAGGAATTTTTAACAGAGTAGTTGCAGGACAATCTAATAAATATGCTACATTTGGAAATAGAATAAGATTATTTATATCGTTTCCAGAAATGTTAGCTGTTAATCCAAAAGTTGATATTTATGGAGAAAATGGAAAAGTAACAACAAAAGAATTAAAGTATAGCGAGGCAGCAAAGTTTTATTTTGTAGAATTTGATATTACAGAAGAATTAAAATTACCACAAGGAAAAATAAAATTTAAGATATATGGTTATGCAGATTCAGCAGGAAATGTAGGAAAAGATTTGAATGAAGAAAATGTGAATAGTACAGCATATCCATATGTTATTTTCGATAGCATTAAACCAAATATAACTATTAAGACAGGAATAAATGAAACTATAGGAAATGAAAATGATGGATATACAAAAATTAGCTTTAAAATAAATGATAATACAGCTTTGGCAGAATATGAAATAAATGAGATAATTTCTAAAATATCTGCAAGTCAATGGGGAGATATTAATAATGTAACTCTGGCTACTAAAGGAGTAATAGAAGGTATTAATATCCTCAAACTAAGAGATATGGCAGGAAATGAAAAAATAAAAGAATTTAAAATAATAAATAGCTAAAAAAATGGAGGTATAAAAGAATGTCTATTCTAAAAATAAGAGATTCAACAGGTATATTTAGAGATATAATAACAATAAGAGGAAAGCCGGGACCAGAAGGTAAACAAGGGCCACCTGGAACACCTGCTAAGAATTATATTATAGAAACGGTTAATAGAATATTACAAGAAGAAATACAACAGAATATAAATTATGAAGTACCTACGTATGACGTAGGTACTAATTCTTTGTCTATTTATTTTGAAGGATCCAAATTAATAAAAGATTTAAATTACATAGAAATAGACACAACACATATCCAATTTAAAGATTGGAATGTACCAGTAGGAAGTAATTTAGAAATAATAACAAGAAGGGAGGAAAAATAATGAGTGAACCAAAAATTTTAGAACTAGAAAAGGAAATAGAGAAAAATAGGGTTAATATGACTATTTATACAAATAAGGAGCAAAGCTATTCACACACTGGCAATAATATATATTTGCAAGAACCTATAAAATTTAATGCCAGTAGGGGAAAGTCAGGAGATAAACTAACTTTTGAAACTAATGGAATAAAGATAGGTTCGGGAATAAAACATATTAATGTTAAAGGAATTATTACATTTATACATAGTGAGAGTGATGGTAGACCCTTATATCTATATATAAGAAAAAACGGAAATATATCTTCAACTCAAATAATGTATATGCAGACAACGCAACCATATTGTATATCAATATTCAAAGATTATATGGAGGTAAAGGAAGGGGACTTAATACAACTATATGTGGCTATAGATAATGCAAATTTTAAAACATCTGGAAGTACAGACAATCAATTAACTGTTGAAATTGTAGATTAAAAAGAAAGGAAGATATAAAATGAAAAACACTGTAAGCCTTGGCGCTGTACACACACACACACACA
>QWCY01000042.1_pt1 | contig 176807 bp, 219 predicted proteins | sample 1972631 | NCBI WGS metagenome assembly QWCY01 (sample SAMN09866696, study PRJNA288562) | Human gut metagenome isolate pre1_stool, whole genome shotgun sequencing... | isolation source: gut | host: Homo sapiens | place: USA: California
CTAAAATAATTTAATGGCACCCTTTCACTTAGTCCGAGCTAAAGCTCGACGCGAACATTTTCCATTAAATTATTTAAGAAATTCTAAGATTACTCCAATCACATTTGAAAAGTTTAAATTTATATAATAATAATTTTGAGTCTGAGTGAAAGTGCCTTGTTTTCTTGTATTAGATTTTCTTTTTGAATGAAATGAAAAGACATTAAATAAAATTTAAGTGTTATAGTGAGCCAAAACTTAGACATCATAATCATTTTTTACTGAACTGTAACTAAAAAACTAAAACTTAATAGTTATATTATTGAAAAAAAAATAAAAAACAGATATAATGGATATGATATTTTTTAAAGGAGTAGATATTTAAATGTTATCACAATTAATTATTTTAGCTGTATTAATTTTTTTAAATGCATTTTTTGCAGCAAGTGAAATTGCATTTATTTCACTAAATGACACAAAGATAGAGAAACAAGCAAAAGATGGAAACAAAAAGGCAAAACAAATTGAAAAAATGTTAAAAACTCCAAGCAAGTTTTTAGCAACTATACAAATAGGAATTACTTTAGCAGGATTTTTATCAAGTGCATTTGCATCAGATACATTTGCTGAAAAACTAGCGCCGATATTATTTCAATGTATGCCATTTTTTAGTTTAGGAGTATGGAAAAGTATTTCAATTATAATTATTACAATTATATTATCTTTCTTTACATTAGTTTTTGGGGAACTTGTTCCTAAAAGACTAGCTATGAAAAATTATGAAAAAATAGCATTTGGAACAATTGGAATAATTAGAGCCATTTCAATTATTACATCACCTTTTGTAAAATTTTTAACTTTGGTTACTAATTCAATATCTAAGTTGTTTGGAGTAGGGGAAAATGAAGAAGAATCAGTAACAGAAGAAGAAATAAAGATGATGGTAGATCAAGGTGAAGAAAAAGGAACAATAAAAGAAGAAGAAAAAGAGCTAATTAATAATGTTTTTGAATTTAATGATATAACTGTTTCTGAAATAATGAAACACAGAAAAGATATTTTTGCAGTAGATATAAATATAAGTAATGATGAGTTAATGGAAGAACTTTCAAAAGAAGAATATAGATATAGTAGAATTCCAGTTTATGATGAGACAATTGATGAAATAAAAGGAATTTTATATATAAAAGATGTTCTGAAAAATATAGGAAAGAAAAACTTTAAAGTTAAAAATGTGGTAAAAGATGCTTATTTTGTATCACAAACTAGATTAATTAATGAAGTTTTTAAAGAACTACAAAAAAATAAAATGCAAATAGCAATAATTATAGATGAATATGGTGGAACAGCAGGTTTAATAACAATGGAGGATATATTAGAAGAGCTTGTAGGTGATATTTATGACGAATATGATAAAGAAGAAAAGGAATTTGAAAAAATAGACGAAAATACCTATATTATAGTTGGAAGTATGCCAATTTATGATGTTAATAAACTTTTAAATGCTAATATTCCAGAAGGAGATTATGACACTTTATCAGGCTTCTTACAAGAAAAATTAGGGAGAATTCCTGAAGAAGAAGAAAACCCAATAATAGAGACTAAAGAAGTAACTTATAAGATAGAAAAATATGAAGATAAAAGAATATTAAAAGTCAAAGCATGTAAAAATAATGAAAAACAAATAGAAGAATAATTGAAAGAGGGTATAACATATGAAAAGAAAATTTATTATAAGAAATATTATAATATTAGTAATATTAATAGGAGTTATAACTGGAGTATCTTATTATTTTATAGAGCAAAATGCAAAAAAATATGAAATTGCAAAGGTAGAGCAATATAATTATTTTGTTTTAAAACAAAATGAAAAATCAGGAGTTATAGATAAAAACGGAAATAAGATAATTGAAACTGAATATGAAGACGTAAAAATACCAAATCCTGAACAAGCTATTTTTATATGTTATAAATCAAATGAAGTAAAAGTTTTAAATGAAAAGCAAGAGGAAATATTAAATAAATACGAAAAAGTGGAGCCAATTAGACTAAAAAACATTGCTAGTGATTTAATGTATGAAAAAAGTGTGTTAAGATATTATAAAAATGGAAAATATGGATTAATAGACTTTAAAGGAAAAGAAATAACAAAACCTATTTATGATGAAATTGATGGGTTGCCATATAAAGAGGGAGAACTATTAGTAAAACAAAATGATAAATATGGTGTTATAAATATAAAAGGAAGTAAATTAATTAATATAGAATATGAACAAATTACTGTTGATGGATATTATACAGAACAAAATGGGTATAAATTTGCAGGATATATTGTTTCAAATAAAACTCAAGAAGGATATCGCTATGGTTATATTAATAATAATGGAAAATTAATATTAAAAGTTGAATATAATCAGTTATCAAGAATAACAGATATAGAAGATAATGATAATGCTTATTTGTTAGGAGCCAAAAATGGTCAGTTTGGTGTAACTAAAAATGATAAAGAAATTATAAAAAATGAATATCAATCAATAACATATGATACGACTAACCAAATATTATTAATAGAGAGAAGTAAAAAATATGGAGTTGCATCATTAGATGGAAAAATTATAGTTCCAGCTCAATACGATCAAATAGATGTTACAGGAGTCTATTTATATGCAAAAGATAATCAAGGAACAACAGTATATAATAGTAATGGAACAGAAGCTAATATAGATACTAATATTGCAATATTGAATACTAATAATGAAAAATATAAAATTAGAATTAATAGTGAAGATGGAACTAGATATGGCATAATAGGAAAAGATGGAAAGCAAATTATAGAAGAAAAATATAATTATATTGAATATTTATATGACAATTATTTTATAGTAAGTATAGAAAATTCAAAGTTAGGTGTAATAGATGACAAAGATAATGTGAAAATTCAAATTGAAAATGATTCACTTCAAAAAGTACAAGATACGTCTATAATACAATCAGTAATTGCAAAAGACAATATTACAAAATTATATGATAAAAATATGTCAAAAATATGTGAAATGAAAGATGCAAAAATTGAGGTAAAAGATAATTATATTGTTATATATAATGAAAATGAGAAAAAGTATTTTAATAAAGAAGGAAACGAAATTAAAAATACTGAAGTTTATCCAAATAATGTATTATTTGCACAACAGAGAGATAATAAGTGGGGATTTGTAAATAAAGATGGAGATATGGTTGTAGAAGCAAAATATGACAAAGTAACAGAATTTAATGAATTTGGGTTTGCTTCTGTACAAAAAGATGGAAAATGGGGAGCAATTAATACACAAGGTAAAGAAGTAGTAGAGCCAACTTATAATCTAAAAGATGAAATAGAACCATCATTTATTGGAACTTATTATCAGGTAAAATATGGATTTGGAGAAGTTTATTATACTGATGCAAAATAAGAATAAGTTATAGAAATTTAATATAATGTAAAAAAGAGTTGATTTATTTATGAAAATAAATCAACTCTTTTTGATTAAATTCATATAAAAAAGTAAATAATAAAAAATAAGATAAAAAAAAAGAAGGTGTTTTTTTGAAATTAGGATTAGCTTTATCAGGTGGGGGAATAAGAGGAATTGCTCATGCAGGAGCAATAAAAGCATTAGAGGATAATGGAATAAAAATAGATGTGATTGGAGGAACTAGTTCAGGAGCCTTAGTTTCATCTTTATATGCTTTAGGTTATTCTCCTTATTATATTTACATATTATTTAAGAGATATGCAAAGGAGATTGCAGGAATTAATTCTACTCCAATTATTTCTGGAATTAGAAGTTTTATGATAAATAAGAAAATAGAAATAAAAGGTTTAAGAAGCGGTAAAAATATAGAAGAAACTTATAATTGTTTAGCTTTAAGAAAAGGCGTAAAAAAGATTGAGGACATAAAAAAAATGTCACTTGTTATTCCAGCAGTAGATGTTAGTGATGCAAAAGAATATATATTTACAAATAAAATTCCTCAAAATAGTGGAGATAAATATCAATATATAACAGACATATCAATAGGAAAGGCTGTGCGAGCTAGTAGTAGTTTCCCTGCTTTTTTTTGCCCATGTGAATTTAAAAAACACAAGTTCATGGATGGAGGAATGTTAGATAATATACCTGTTTCAGAAGTGAAAAAACAAGGAGCTGATAAAGTAATTGCAATTAATTTTAAAGCAGATGATATCGATGAAAATAGTAATATAATGGATTTAGCAATGAGAACAATTGATATTATGGGAAATAAAATATCAGAAGAAAATTTAGAAACAAGTGATTTTGTTTTAACTATAAAAACAGATAAAACAGGATTATTAGATATTGAAAAATTAGACAGTTGTTATAAATATGGATATCAAGCAGTAATAGAAAAATTAGATAAAATTAAAGAAATATTGTCAATATGATACTAAAGTATGAATATAATATTAATATATAATGTTCAAATAAAAGGAGAATAATAATGAATGTTCGATACTTTGATAATGCAGCCACAACAAGAGTAAAAGATGAAGTTTTAGAAGAAATGTTACCGTACTTAAAAGAAAAATTTGGTAATCCATCTTCTATGTATACAATTGGAAGAGAAGCTAAAAAGGCAATAGAAAATGCAAGAGAACGTGTTGCAAAATTAATTAATTGTAAAGCAAATGAAATTTATTTTACAGGATCAGGTTCTGAAAGTGACAATACAGCTATTAAAGGGATAGCGCATAAAAGAGCCTTTAAAGGAAAACATATTATTACTTCAAAAATTGAACATCCTGCTGTTTTGCATACATGTCAATCTTTAGAAAGAGAAGGATTTAAGGTAACATACTTAAATGTGAATAAAGATGGAATAGTAGATATAAATCAATTGATTAATTCGATTAGAAATGATACTATTTTAATTAGTATTATGTATGCAAATAATGAAATAGGAACTATACAACCAATACATGACATAGCTAAAATTGCAAAAATGCATAATATTGTTTTTCATACAGATGCAGTTCAGGCGTGTGGAAATATACCAATTAATGTACAAAAAATGCAAATAGACATGTTATCTTTATCAGGACATAAATTATATGCACCAAAAGGTACAGGTGCTTTATATGTAAAAAACGGAATGGAATTTGAAAAATTTATAGATGGTGGACATCAGGAGAAAAATAAAAGAGCAGGAACAGAAAATGTTTCAGGAATTGTTGGATTAGGAAAAGCTTGTGAACTTGCTAATATAAATTTAGAAGAACATCAAAAATATTTAACTAAATTAAGAGATTATTATATTTTACAGGTACAAGAAAAGATACCAAATGTACGTTTAAATGGTTCAAAAAAAGAAAGATTGCCAGGTAATGCAAATTTTTCTTTTGAGTTAGTAGATGGGCAATCTTTATTATTAAATTTAGATGCTAAAGGGATTTGCGCTTCAAGCGGTTCTGCATGTTCAACAGGTTCTTCTAATCCGTCTCATGTATTATTAGCAATAGGTTTATCTCCAGAATTAGCATATGGAGCATTAAGAACTACTTTTGGAGAAGAAAATACAAAAGAAGATATAGATTATTTAGTAAACAGTTTACAAGAAACAGTAGATAGATTAAGAAAGTTTAATTCTCCAAAATAGCAATAGCACATTTAATTCCATCTACTGCTGCAGACATAATACCGCCAGCATAGCCGTGCTCCTTCGCCACATGGATAAAGCCCTATAATATTAGAAACTAAGCTTTCATTTCTAACAATTTTAACGGGAGAAGAACTTCTGGTTTCTACTCCTGTTAAAATACTGTCGGGGTTAGCAAAACCTTCAAGTTTATTATTAAAATATAAAATACCTTCTTTTAATGTAGAAGAAACAAATTCAGGTAAAATATCATTTAAATTAGAAAGTGTGACACCAGGCAAATATGTAGGTTCAATTTTTCCAATAAATGTTGATTTCTTGTTTTGAAGAAAATCTTCTACTCTTTGAATTGGAGCATAATAATTTGAACCTCCTAAAACAAAAGCTTTTTCTTCTAAATCCTTTTGAAAGTAAATTCCAGCAAGAGGAGATTCACTTGGAAAATCATTTGGTACAACATTTACCAAAAGTGCAGAATTAGCATTTTTTCCATTTCTTAAAAAATTACTCATACCATTTGATACAATGGTATTTTTTTCACTGGAAGAAGCCATAACGACTCCACCTGGACACATACAAAAAGTATAACAGGAACGACCTGTATTAGGTGAGTGATATGCTAATTTGTATTCAGCAGGAGGGAGTTTTAGATTAGTAAAACTTCCATATTGAGATTTGTTAATTTCTTCTTGTAAATGTTCTATTCTTACACCAACGGAAAAATTCTTTTTTTCCATAGTAATACCTTTTTCATAAAGCTTTTCAAATGTATCTCTAGAACTATGACCAATAGCTAAAACAACATGAGATGCAGAAATTTCTTGTAAATTGCTATTATTTAAGCAAGAAACAGATATAATTTTTCCATTAATTATATTAAAATCAACTACTTTAGTGTTAAATAAAAAAGATCCGCCTTTAGAAATAATATAATTTCTAATATTTTTAATAATATTAATTAAATTATCTGTTCCTATATGAGGTTTTGATAGATATAAAATTTGTTCAGGTGCTCCAAAGTTAACAAACTCTTGAAGAACCTTTTTACAATAAGGACTATTAATTCCAGTAGTAAGTTTACCATCAGAAAATGTACCAGCACCACCTTCACCAAATTGAACGTTAGAAAGTACATTTAAATTTCCATTCTTTAAAAATTTATCAACAGAAATCTTTCTGTTTTCAACAGATTCTCCTTGTTCAATAACAATAGGAAAAATACCATTTTGAACAAGTGTAAGCGCAGAAAATAAGCCACTAGGTCCAGCACCGACAATAACTACATTTTTTTTGTCAGTATTTATAGCTTTTATTTTAGGAATATTAAATTCTTTAACTTTATTAAATTTTTTATATTTATTTTCATTTTTTAATTTTAAATCAATTGAATAAATATAATGGATGTCGTCTTTTTTTCTAGCATCAATAGATTTTCTTGAAATATGCCATTCGACAACATCTTTTGGTTCAATTTTATATTTTTTTATTATTGTTTCAAATAATTTTGTATCTGATATATCTTTTCTTATTTTTATATTGCTAATTTGTATCATACAAGCCTCCTATATATAAATATATTATAGCATATAATTATAAAAATAACTATAATCAATTCATATGTTAAAGAAGTAATATAAATATTTTGAAAAATACTAGATAAGTATTTGCTTTTTTATTTTTATAGTATATAATAATGTTAAGTAAAGTAATTGGGGAAATATATGGAAAAGAAAAATAACAAGATAAAAGATATAATAAATTTTATAATAAAAATATTTTGGATTTTTGTAATAGGAAGTATATTTGGGTTCTTTGCAGAAATGATATACGGAGCAGTATATACTAGGACAATTGTTATTAGACAAGGTCTTGTATATGGACCATTTATACAAATTTATGGAATGGGAGCAGTAGCCTATTACTTATTAGTAAGCAAAATAAAAAATCCCAAAGAGGCATTTTTTGCTGGAATGATAATGGGTGGAACTTTAGAATATTTATGCTCATTTTTTCAAGAAATATTATTTGGTACTATTTCATGGAATTATAGTGATTTGTTTTTAAATCTTAATGGAAGAACATCAATATTATATTGTTTCTATTGGGGAATTATTGCTGTAGTATTTTTAAAAGTAGTATATCCATGGCTTCAAAAGATAGAACCATTAATTTATAAAAAAAGAGTTAGAATATTTACTATATTTTTTATGCTATTTATGGCTTTTGATATTACTATTTCATGTATGGCTGCTAATAGACAAAAAGAAAGACATAATGATATTCCGGCTAAAAATCAAGTAGATATATTTTTAGATAATATGTATCCAGATAAATATTTAGATAAGGTGTATAATAACAAAGAAGAAATAAAATAGAAAAGTTCTAATAACCTTCAATGTCGAATACAATTAAACAAAAGTATTCACATAGGGGGTTTTTCTTTATGAAACGAATAGTTACACATAACTTACCTGTAATGGGAAATTCCTCAACAGTTAAGTTATCTATAGAAGAGCGAAGTGTTGAACTCGCACACTATATTATAGAATCAAAAGATACTGTAAGAGGAGCAGCTAAAAAATTTGGAATTAGTAAAAGCACAGTACATAAAGATGTTTCAGAAAGATTAAAAAAAATAAATCCAAGTTTGGCAAAACAAGTAAGAGTAGTCTTGGATGAGAATAAGGCGGAAAGGCACATACGAGGAGGAATGGCTACTAAAATGAAATATAGTCATTTAAACGAAAAAAAGAGAATTTGATATAAAATCAAATTCTCTTTTAGATATTATATTAAAATTATATAATATTACTATAATATAAATTATTAATGATTGTATTTTTGTTGTTTTCTTGCTTTTCTACATTCTGGACATCTAACAGGATCATTAGTAAATCCTTTTTCTTGATAAAAAGCTTGTTCACCTTCTGTGAAGATAAATTCTGAACCGCAATCTTTGCATACAATTGTCTTATCTGCCATAATAAAAACCTCCTTTTCAAATTGATTTGAATTGTATTTCTTACTTATCAACCTAAAAAGAAGGGAAATAATCTAAAAATAAATTCATAAAAGTCTCTAAAGACTAAATTATTATAACATATAAAAATATTAAATGCAATGAAAAAGTCTTAAACTTAAAAAATTAATTTATTCACTAATCGACATATTTAGACATAGAATATAATAGCCCAAGTAATGAGGTGAGTAGAATGAATGACATAAAAAAAGGCGATATAGTAGTAAGAAAATCTTATGGAAAAGATATTATTTTTAGAGTTATTAATATTTTAAACAAACCAGAAGAAAAAATTGCAGTTTTAAATGGTGTTATAGAAAGAATTGAAGCTGATAGTAAGATTGCAGATTTAGAATTAGTTGATAAGCAAAAAGTAAAAGATATACTTAGAAAAATGGATAGCAAAATTGAAAACAGAATTGAAAAATCCAAGCAACAATGGGAAGATAGAAATTATAGAATTGGTGTAGTAACAAATCAAACTAGAGCAAAAGAAAAAATTATAACAGGAGAAATACTTCATTTAGATGGAGATAGGAAATATAGTGAGAAATCTTATCGATATTATAGAAAATTAGGATTAAATGCAATTGTAAAATATATACCAGAATATAGACAACCAAGAGTAGTGTATCAATTATTAGAATCATATAATCCAGATATTTTAGTAATTACAGGGCATGATGGAATGATAAAAAGAGGGATGAGATATAATGATATATATAATTATAGAAATTCTCGATATTTTATAGAAACAGTTAAAGAAGCAAGGAAATATGATAAACAAAAAGGTAAAAAGTTAGTAATATTTGCAGGAGCTTGTCAAAGTTATTTTGAAGCCATTATTTCTGCAGGAGCTAATTTTGCATCTTCTCCTGCAAGAATATTAATAGATTTTTTAGATCCATTAGTAGTTGCAGAAAAAATAGCATTGACCGAAAAATACAAATATATTACAATAGATGATATTGCTTATGAATTAAGGGATGGAAGAGATGGAATTGGAGGAATTGGAGCAAATGGGAAGATGACCAAATGTTGAATTATAAATAAAAATAAACCAACTTAATACAATTGTAATATAAATGTAATATAATTGTAAAAAACAAAGAATGAATCGATGAAAATATTGAAAAATAAAGGATACAGAGATTTGCTAAGAACAAACATTTTTTGACAATTTCGCTTAAAAATGCTATAATCAAGCCATCTTAAGGGAGTAGGTGATAAAATGATTTGTAGAACAGATATAGCAAATCTAAAAACTGATATCTTAGAGAAAGTAGGGCAAAAGATAATTGTAAAAGGATCTTTAGGAAGAAGTAGAGCCTTTGAAAAAGAAGCCACGATAGAAAAAGCGTATCCAAATATTTTTGTTGTGAAATACGAGGAAAATAATAGAAATGTGACGTATAGTTATACAGATGTTTTAACCAGAACAGTAGAAGTAGAAGTTTTTGATGGCGATTCATATTCACCATTAATTCCACCAGTTTCATCTGTAAAGACAAGAAAGACATCGTTATAGAAAAAGAGTAGAAATTTAATTTCTACTTTTTTTTTTGCAATTAAAGTAATAAAATCTTAAGTTATCAAATATACATGTATAAAGAAAAAAATAAAGGAGGTCAAATAAATGGTTGTAGATACAATAAAAGAAAATTTATGTGTTAATAAATTAGTTGCAACAAAAAAAGAAGTTATATTGGTCGAAGGAGATATGATTGTACCAGATTCAAAGCCAGATATTTTAAATACAATTTGTACAAGTGGGGTTGTATGTATTTATAAAAAAGAAGTTTTAGAAGAAAAAGTAAGAATAGACGGAAATATAAATACATATATCATGTATATGGCAGATGATAGTAAAGATAAAGTAAGAGGATTAACAACAAGTCTTGATTTTTCTGAAAGTATTCAAATTGCAAATTGCAAGGAAGGAATGAATTGTAAATTAAATACAAAATTAAAATCAATTGAGGCAAAAGTAATTAATGGAAGAAAAGTAGGAATAAAAGCTGCTATTGAAATAGAGATAAATATATACTCGAATGAAGAAGTAGAAATCGTAAATAATGTACAAAATGCAGAGGATATTCAAATACTAAAAGAAGATTTAAAGGTTAATTCACTAGTAGGAATGGGAGATACTAAAATTTATGCAAAAGATACTGTGAATATAGATAATGTAGATAATTTAGCAGAAATATTAAAGGCGGATGTAGCAATTGGTGAAAAGGATGTAAAAATTAGTTATAATAAAATACTAACTAAATCAGAAGCAAGTATAAAAATTATGTATCTAACAGAAGATAATAGGATTAATAATATAACAGCTAAAATACCAGTGGTTGGCTTTATAGATATACCTAATGTTACAGAAGAAAATATGTGTGATGTTGATTATGAAATAAAAAATATAGTATTAAAGCCAAATTCTGCAGAGGAACATTCTATATATATTGAATTAGAAATAAGTGTTGCAGCTACTGTATATGAAGAAAAAGAAATTAATTTAATTCAAGATTTATATAGTCCTAGTGAGAATTTAATATTTAATAAAAAAAGAATAACAACTATTACCAATAAAAAAAATATTAGAGAAACTAAACAAGTAAGAGAAAAAGTAAATATAGAAGGAATTGAAAATAGGAGTATTATAGATGTAGATGTTGTTCCAATGATAGAAAAAGAAAATCAATTGAACAATAAAATTAACTATGAAGGAGAATTAGAATTAAGGTTTATATTATCAAATAGTGACTTACAAGTAGATAATAGGGTTGTAAAGATACCTTTTAATTATACAGTTGAAGAACAGTGTGGAGATGATAATATAAATAGAAATATGGAAATGGAAATAACAAATCAAGATTTTATCGTACAAGAAGGTGGTGTTGTTAATAGCAATATTGATATAACAATGAATTTAAATTCTTATCGTAGTGCTAATATGAATATTATTGATGAAATTCAAACAGATGGAGAAAGGGAAGCAGAAGATTATAGTATATTAATGTATATAGTAAAAAAAGATGATACATTGTGGAAAATAGCCAAACGTTTTGGTAGTACAGTAGAAGACATTGTTAGAATAAATGGAATTGAAGATGAAAATAAAATATATCCAGATCAAAAATTATTTATACCACATTATTCAAAAGCTTCTGTAAAAGAGTATGCATAAGATATATTCAAGACCGCGTATTAGAATTCCAAAAGTACTTATAAATGGAGAAGTACTTAATAATCATAAGAATAAAAAAATAGCTAAAATAATTATTATATTAATAATTGCTTTTAGTACTGTAAAAATAGTATTAGATGCAGTATATCCTATATTTGATACATTGTGTGAGGCGAAAGCAAAATCAATTGCTACAATAGTATCAAATGAACAAGCAACAAATGTTATGAAAGAACATTCTTATGATGAATTATTTACATTGGAAAAAGATAATAATAATAATATAACAATGGTTAAATCAAATGTACTAGCTATTAATGAAATTATTTCAGATGTAGCTGTAAAAATTCAGGAAGATATTGATAATAGAGGAAGAGAAAATATTGAAATAGCAATACGGCAGTTTTACTGGGTTTAAATTATTAGCAGGGAGAGGACCAGGAGTAAAAATTAAAATATCATCTATTGGAAATGTGGAAACTGATTTAAAAAGTGAATTTACAGCGCAAGGGATAAATCAAACATTGCATAGAGTTTATTTAGAAGTTAAATGCAGAGTTAATATTTTAACTCCATTTCAAGATATAGAAAAAGAAATAACTAATCAAGTATTGTTGGTGGAAAATGTTATTGTAGGACGTATTCCAGAGACTTATTATAATTTAGAGGGGTTAAATAGTAAAAGTGATGCAATGGAGATAATAGAGTGAAAATTATAAAAATAGTCAAGTTCATAGCTTGACTATTTTGTAATATTAAAAAATTTTTAATTAAGTAGTTATTTGTTACAAATATTACGCTGTGCAGAAATGGTAGCTAATGTATCTCCTAATTGAGTAAAAACTGCAGATAATAAACTTAATTCTGAATCATCTAAATCACAAGCTATAAAGTTTGCGATTGAATTGATAAAGGTAGTTAATTGAAAAGGAGTCATAAAATCACCTAATTTATTATATTAAAGAAAAACTAAAGTGTGATATATAAAGAAATTGTATTAATTAATATCATAAATTTGATTTATTAATTTAGTAGCATTTTCTTTTAATAATTTTTTATTCTTTAAAACGGCTTTATCTGGGAAAATGGCATCACCAAATGTAACTGTCACGGTAGAGAAAAATTTAGGTCTAACTGTAATATGCACAGGAATAATTGGCACATTTGCTATTGCTGAAAGGTAAACAGCACCACTTTTGGTTTTTCTTTTATTATATTTATAATTTTCCTTAAATATACCGCCTTCTGGAAAGATAAGAAGTCTGATTTTTTCTCGACTTTCTAATTGTTCTAATATAGATTTTGCTCCTTTTATATCAGTTTTATTTCTTTCAATAGGAAAAGCGTTATGATATGTTAAAAATTTAGCAATTAACTTATTTTTAAAGAGTTCAGATTTTGCAACACTATACATATTTTCAACTTTAGGATATAAAAAAGCAGGATCAAAAATCCTAGAATGATTTGGGCAAATTAAACATTTATTATATTTATCTAATATTTCTAGATTTTCATATTTTACATGAAATAATATACGGCAAGAAGTTATAAGAATGATATTTCTAATTAATGAATACAATACAATTCTTCCTTTCATAATAAATTTGTATAAATGCTAACATACGTTACGTTTTTATTATAACATAATTTTTAATAAAGATAAAATGTATTGTAAAAGTTAGAAAACAAGTTATATTATAGAAAATTAAAATATAAAAAAGTTGACATTTTAATGCTTGCAGACGCTTGATAGTAAAGATTATCAATTATATTTTATTATTTAGGAAACAACCATATAAAAATAAGATTTATGAATTTATAAACAGAAATAGATTATAAAAATTTATTAATATTATAGACAGATTTTAAATAATATTGTAGAATAATTAGCATAGGAAATGATGAGAAACAGATGTGGTTTTGCCACCTGAATTTACGAAATATCGTAGGAGGGGTGGTGATGTTTATGATTAAAGTGATACTATTTTTAATATTATCCTTAATGTTTTCTTTAACATTAAACGTTGCCTTGACAGCAGTTCTGTATAAGAACTGGGTTGATAAGCAACTACATAAATAAAAAAAGCTCACATCTGTAACTTTGGCGAGTTAGGTGTGAGTTTTTTCAAACTTAATTTGGCAAAACCACGTTTGTGGATTTGTCATTTCCTATATTTATTATAAGCTATTTAAAGATAAAAAGTCAAGAAAAAAGATAAAATTATAATAAATAAATAGCAAGTTATATGATAGAATGTTAAGTGAAAAAGGACAAGATAAAATGAAGAGTAAAGAAATATTAGCAAAAATAAGAGAACTTTCTAATGAAGAAAAAAAGAAAATCAATTACGAGAAATTAAAGGAGATAATGGAATATATGACACCTGATGAAATAATTGAATTAAGTAATATAATAGGATATCCTGTTTTTATTAGATTATGTATGGGAGTATTACAACATAAAATTATTCTATTACAAGATGGTGCAGCAGCAATAATAATTAATAGTGAAGGGAAAATATTACTTCAAAGTAGAGCTGATAGAAATTTATGGGGATTACCTGGAGGGTGTCAAGAATTAGGAGAGAGTTTTAAAGATACTATAATTAGAGAAGTTAAAGAAGAAACTAATTTAGATGTAGAAGAAAAAGATTTAGAATTAATAGATATAGTATCAGGAAAAACTAGAAAAAATAGTTATCCAAATGGTGATGTTGTAATAAATAATACAGCCCTATATTGCATAAGACATTATACTGGAGAATTAAAAATAGATGAAGAATCTAAAAAAATGAAATTCTTTGACTTGAATAACTTACCTAAAAATCAAAATGATCCAGATTTAATAGAAGCTTATAAAAAATACAAAAGAAAACAAATAGAAGATTCGGGAAGGTAAATTACAATTTATTTAAATAACGATTTATTGTATAAAAAAACAAAGCTAATTATGCGAAAAATAATAGTAGAGCATAGTTAGCTTTGTTTGTGTGTTAGATAAATTAATGACTATGGAAAATAAATTTGTATATTACTAGCATATTACCTGTATATTACAAATTTAAAGGGTGAACAAATATAAAAACAAAAACATTGATATTTCATGCTTGCAGACGTTTGATAGTAAAAATTAGTGAACGACAAAAAAACCTCGGAAGTTTTGAAACTTCTGAGGTTGAATTGATTTGGATAAAAGCTCTTTTTATCTTTTACTAAATTGAGGAGCTTTTCTAGCTTTTTTAAGACCGTATTTTTTTCTTTCTTTCATACGAGGATCTCTTGTTAAGAATCCGTTTGATTTTAAAGCTGGTCTGTATTCACTATTAGCTTCATTTAATGCTCTTGCAATACCATGTCTGATAGCTCCAGCTTGACCTGTAAATCCGCCACCTTTTACGTTAGCTATAACATCATATTTAGCTGTTGTATTTGTAACTGTAAGTGGTTGTCTTACAATAACTTTTAAAGTTTCTAATCCGAAAAATTCATCAATATCTTTACCGTTAATTGTGATTTTTCCGTTTCCTTCTACTAATCTAACTCTAGCAATTGCATTTTTTCTTCTACCTGTACCATAAAAAACGATATTTTCCTTTTTTGCCATATTATTTTACCTCCCATACTTCTGGTTTTTGTGCTTGGTTTTCATGTTCTGCACCAGCATATACTCTTAATTTTTTAAGACTTTGTCTACCTAAAGAATTATGAGGTAACATTCCTTTTATAGCTAAAGTCATAGCTTTTTCTGGATTTTTTTCAAGCATTACTTTGGCAGAAATTTCTTTCATTCCTCCAATGTAACCTGAATGATGTCTGTAAACTTTTTGATTTAATTTGTTTCCTGTTAAAATTACGTCATTACAATTTATTATAATAACATGGTCACCCATATCAATATTTGGTGTAAATGTTGGTTTATGTTTTCCTCTTAATAATCTAGCAGCTTCTGTTGCAACTCTACCAAGTGGCTTATTTGCTGCATCAATTATATACCATTTACTTTCAACTTCACCTTTTTTTGCACTATATGTAGTATTATTCATGGTAATATATACCCTCCTATATTTTATTTGTTTTTTATTTTATTTATATGAAATTTAAATATAAAACCACCGGGGAGAAGTTCTAAATTTAAATCATATTTTAACATAATTGCTCAATTATTCTATTACAAAAAAGTACATTTGTCAATACATTTGAGGCAATTTTTAGAAAAACTTGACAAAAACAATTTTTATGTGTATACTGTTAACGTTAAAAACAGGATGTAATATATTATGAATAAGGAGTAATATGGAAATGAAAAGAAAAAGAAATATAAAAAGCATTGTACTATTAGCAGCTCTAGGAATTGCTACATTGTTTTTTATAAATATCAGTTTTGCATCTACTAATGCTAAAGTAAATGTAGAAACAGCAAATCTAAGAGAGTCAGCAGATGAAAATAGTAAAATTTTAGAGCAACTTTCTCAAGGTCAAGAAGTAGAGATAGTAGAAAAGAGTAGTGATTGGTATAAGGTTAAAGTAAAAGGAATGACAGGATATTTAAGACAAGATCTACTTACAGTAGAAGAAAAAGATACTGTAAATGCTAATACAACAACTTCATCAGAAGAGAAAGCAGAAGTAGAAACTACTAAAAATGAAGAAACAAAAACAACTGATACTGATACAGAAGAAAAAAGTAAAATAATTGTGGAAGATACAAAATTAAAAATTGTACCATCTATTAATGCCACAGATATTATTGAAGTAAAAAAAGATGAAGAAGTTATTATAACAGAAACAATAAATGACTGGGTATGTGTACAAACAAAAACAACAAAAGGTTGGATTTATAAAGAAAAATTAAAATCTAAAGAAGATAAAAAAGAAGAAAAACAAACAACAGAGCAGAATCAAGTAGAAGAAGAAAGTAAATTAAAGACACTATATATAGGTAGTGAATCTGTTAATTTAAGAAAAGAAGCAAATACAAATTCAGAAGTTGTAACTAAATTATCTTTAAATACAGCTGTTGATGTTTATGCAGAGGAAAATGGATGGAGTAAAGTAAAAGTAAATGGAAAAGAAGGTTACATATCTTCATCATTATTATCAGAAAAGAAAAAGGAAACGTCAAGAAGTTTAGAAACACCAAGAACTAAAACAAGTGAAAATTCAAGTGAGAATACTAAAACTTCACAAGAGAAAGAAACAACAACTACAGTTCCAGTTTCAGGAAAAGGAGCTACAGTAGTAGAAACAGCTAAAAAATATATTGGTTGTAGTTATGTATATGGAGCATCTGGACCAAGCAGTTTTGATTGTTCAGGATTTACTTCATATGTATTTAAACAACATGGAATTAGTTTAAATAGAACAGCTGCAGGACAATATAGTAATGGAGTTGCTGTTAGTAGAGACCAATTACAACCAGGTGATTTAGTTATGTTTGGAAAATCTGGAATAAACCATGTAGGCATATATATTGGTGGAGGGCAAATTGTTCATGCTGCTAATAAGTCAAGAGGGGTAACAACTGATACGATAAATTCAGGATATTATAATAACAACTATGTTGGAGCAAGAAGAGTTATGTAAAAATGCAATTAAGAAAGGAAGATTAAAAGTAGTAAAACGACCAGTTTTAATTGCAATTATAGGATATATAATAGGTATTATAATGGGGCTATACTTTAATTTTAGTATAGCTCTTTTTTATATTCCGATAATTGTAATATATTTTTTCAAGAAAACATTAAAAATATCTAAGAAGGAATTTAAGTTAATAAGTTTAAAAAGATATTTTAGATATGTAAAGTTAATTTTTAATTTCAAAGTTATTATTATTCTTATTATTTTTTCTATTATTTCTAATTTTATTGTAATATTTCAAAACAAAAAATATAAAAGTTTATATACAAACAATCAATTAATAAGTGGAGAAGCAGTAGTTATAGGAGAGAAACAAGAAAAAGAATATAACAATATATATAAAATAAAATATAATAAAACATATGTATATTTAAAAATAGATAAAAAATCCACAATTGAGTTGAATTATGGGGATAAAATAAAGTTTTCAGGAAGTTTTATAGAACCAAAAGAAAACAAAAATACAGGGGGATTTAATTATAAAAATTATTTGAAAACTTTAAAAATTTATGGAACAATAAAAGTAAACAAAATAGAAATTTTAGGAAAAGAAAAGCAAAATTTTATTTTAAAATATGCACATTTAATTAGTAAAAAAATAAAAGAAAAAGTTAATCTTAATTTAGATAAAGAAAAAGCAGATATTTTAATTGGAATTTTGATAGGAGACACAGAAGAAATAGAAGAAGAATTAAAGGAAAATTTTAGAATTAGTAATATTTCACATGTTTTAGCTGTTTCGGGAATGCATGTTACTTATATAATTATTGGGATTAATTTATTATTTAAAACAAAATTAGGAAAGAGAAAACTTAATTTTATTATAATTATTGTTCTTATTTTTTATATGTTTATAACAGGATTTTCAGCTTCAATAGTAAGAGCGGCAATAATGGCGATATTAATAATAGGTTCAAAAATAATGTATAGAAAAAATGATGTATGGAATTCAATTGCAATATCGTTATTTTGTATACTTATCTATAATCCATTTCTTATTACTAGTATGGGGCTGCAATTTTCTTATTTAGGAACAATTGGAATTATTGTTTTTTATAAAAATGTTTATGTAGTTTTAGAAAATATAAAAATAACTTCTAAAAAATTAAAATATCAAATTAATAAAAAAGATACAAAGGCAATTGAAAAGATAAAGAATATATTGGCGGTTACAATTTCTGCTCAATTAGCAATTATGCCAATTATGATTTATCATACTAATTTGTTTAGTATATACTTTTTTATAACTAATTTATTGGTAAGTATAATTATTGGTCCTATTATTATATTAGGAATAATTGCAGTTATCATGTCCTTTATTATTAATCCATGCGCTAAAGTAATTTTTACTATTATAAAATTATTAGTTGATATTTTAATTTTTATATCTAAAATTAGCCAATTGCCATTTGCAAAACTATATATTCCTACACCTAAGATTTGGCAGATATGTTTATTTTATTGTATAATTATTATTTCTAAATTAGTTCATAATCTTTATTATCAGAAAAAATTGAATGCTACTCAAATAAGAATGAGAAATTTAATAGCTTTATTTAAATATAAGATGTATTTAAATAAAAAAAGAAGTGTGATGGCTTTAGTATTATTAGGAGTGATTATTTTATTAGTAGAATTTTATCCTAAAAACTTAAAAGTAAATTTTATTGATGTAGGACAAGGGGATGCAACTTTTATTGTAACACCATATAATAATACTATTTTAATTGATGGAGGTGGAAGTGAATCTAAAAATTATAATATAGGTAAGAATACAGTACTTCCTTATATTTTAGATAAAGGATATACAAAAATTGACTATATAATAATTAGTCATTTTGATCAAGATCATGTTCGGTGGATTGTTATATATTATGCAAGAAATAAAAGTAAATAACATCATAATAGGTAAGCAATATAAATCATCAGAAAATTATGAGGAATTTATAAAAATTGTAAAAGAAAAAAAGATAAATGTAAAAATAGTAGAAGGAGGAGAAAAAGTAAGTATAGAAGATAATTTGTATTTTGATATTATATGGCCTTTTTCTGATAATATGATATCTGATAATAGTATAAACAATAATTCACTTGTATGTAAACTAAATTATAAAAATTATTCAATGCTTTTTACAGGAGATATTGAGGCCATAGCTGAAAAAGCTATTTTGAAAAAATATTCTAAAAATTTAAATATATTAAAATCAGATATTTTAAAAGTAGCACATCATGGTTCGAAAACATCTTCTATTACAGAGTTTATTGAAAAGATAAAACCAAAATATGCAATAATTGGAGTAGGGGAAGATAATAAATTTGGTCATCCATCAGATAGTACAATTCAAAATCTTGAAAAAGCAAATATAAGAATTTATAGGACAGATAAAATGGGAGAAATAGAAATAAAAACAAATGGAAAAGAGATAAAAATAAATGAATTTTTAAAATGCAAATAATAAAAGATTGTATAAATTTAACAAAAACGTAAATAATAGTTATAAAACATTAGAAAAGGAGTAATTATTATGAATAAAACAATTATGAGTATAATTGCAATTATTGTTATAATAGGTGCAATTATAATTGGAGTTCAAATTTGTAAACCAAATAAAGAACAGGAAGATATTATAACCAAAGTATCAGATGAAAAGATTGAAGATGATTGTACGGATGAATATCAGGAAATACAAGAGGAGATGCTTCAAGCTAATTCTACAGAAGAAAAGATATCTCCTAATTGTTTTATTACTATGAAAAAAACATATAATAAATGTGGACACACAACGAGTGAATATATAGCTATTCCAAAAGAGTTAGTAAATAAAACAAAAGAGGATTTGAAAGAAAAATATGCTGGTTGGACAATTGATAAATTTTCAGATACGCAAATAGTAATAAGCAAAAAAGAAGAAGGAGAATGTGGTGAACACTATATTGTGAAGGATAAGGAAGGGAAAGTTGTAATATATAAATTATTAGAAGATGGGACTGAAAAAGAATATGAAGTAACAGATATTTCAACAGAATATATTACAGATACAGATAAAATTAATATGAAAAATGGAATTAAGGTAAATGGCAAACAAGAATTAAATCAATTAATAGAAGACTTTGAGTAAAATATAATATATAAAAAATCTAGTTCATTATTTTGAACTAGATTTTTTCTTTTCTTTTTTATCTATTGTAACTTCTTTTTTTAAGTCTTGTTTATCAATAAATCCTTTTTGATATAAATCTTTAACATACATTATAAGTGAAAATACAGTAGCAATTAATGCTAAACAATATAATAGAAAGTCAAATTTGCTCCAAAAACCAATTAAATTGAACTGTTTTGCAAGTAGAGAGAATACAATTGCAACATAGAATAAAACAGTAGCAAGTTTTCCATACCATTTACTATAAACGACAACATCTTTTCCATAAAGGAAAGAAGCACCAACTATCATAATAAATTCTTTTAGTAATACAATAATTAGAATCCAAAGAGGAATAATACCAATTATAACCAATGAAGTAAGTGTTGATATTTGTGTTAGTTTATCAGCAAGAGGATCCATTAGTTTTCCAAAGTTTGAGATTAAATTAAATTTTCTCGCTATAAAACCATCAGCAATATCTGTTAAACCAGAAATGGTAAAAAACAAGAATGCTAATATATAGTTACCAGTAAAAATATAAAAAATTATAAATGGTATTAATAAAAATCTAATAATAGTAAGTATATTTGGTACATGTTTAAACATAATTTTCTCCTATTTAACTTCAAATTTTAGTTTATCATTTTCAAAATCTACTTTTACAGTTTGACCATCTAAAAGTTGACTTCTTAGAATCATTTCAGATAATTCATCTTCAATATATCTTTGAATAGCTCTTCTTAAAGGTCTTGCTCCAAATTTTATATCAGTTCCTTTTTCTAAAAGATAATTTTTTGCTTTCTTTGTAATATCCATATTTATATCTTTTTCATTTAAAGCTTTTCTAGTATTTTCTAACATTAAATCAACTATTTTTAAAAGTTGTTCTTTTGTTAGAGAATCAAATTGAATAATTTCATCAACACGGTTAAGAAATTCTGGTCTAAATAATTCTTTTAAGCTATCCATTATTTTATTTTTATCAATTGATTGTTTTCCAAAACCAATTGAATTTATATTAGAGTTAGAACCTGCATTAGATGTCATAATAATAATTGTGTTAGAGAAACTTACAGTGTTTCCTTGACTATCTGTTAGTTTTCCATCATCTAATACTTGTAATAAAATATTAAATACGTCAGGATGAGCTTTTTCTATTTCATCTAATAAAATTATAGAATATGGTTTTCTTTTAACTTTATCTGTTAATTGACCAGCATCATCATATCCAACGTAACCTGGAGGTGCACCAATTAATTTAGATGTTGAGTGACTTTCCATGTATTCAGACATATCGATTCTTATTATAGAATCTTCACTTCCAAACATTTCATAAGCTAAACTTTTAGCAAGTTCAGTTTTACCTACTCCAGTAGGTCCAACAAAGATGAAAGAAGGTGGTCTTTTTGTACTTTGTAACCCGGCTCTATTTCTTCTAATTGCTCTAGCAACGCTACTAACAGCTTCGTCTTGACCAATAATTCTTTTATGAAGATTAGTTTCTAAGTTTAATAATTTTTGTGTTTCTGCTTCTGTTATTTTTTTAACTGGAATTTTTGTCCAGCTTTCAATTACATTAGCAATATCTTGTACATTTAATTGTTTTGGTTTTGCTTTAGCGCTTAATTTATCAATTTCTTCAATTAGTTGACATTCACGTGTTTTCAAATCTGCGGCTTTCTGATAATCTTCTGTTGAATCAGCAGCGATAACTTCTTCTTTTTCAGATTGAACTTTAGCAAGTTCTTGTTTTAACATTTCAAGCTTAAATAAATCTTTATTTTCTAAATTTATTCTTGAACAAGCTTCATCTAAAATGTCAATTGCTTTATCAGGTAAAAATCTATCATGAATATATTTTTCAGACATAATAACTGCTTGACGAATAATATCTGATGAAATTTTAACTTTATGATATTCTTCATAATATTTTTTAATTCCTTCTAATATAACAATAGAATCTTCTATGTTTGGTTCTTCTACTAAAACTTGTTGAAATCTTCTTTCTAGAGCAGAATCTTTTTCAATATATTTTCTATATTCTTTTAATGTTGTTGTACCAATTAATTGAATTTCTCCATTTGATAATGCAGGTTTTAATATATTTGCAGCATTCATAGAGTGTTCACCATCACCAGCACCGATAATATTATGGATTTCATCTATAACCAAGATAATATTTCCATATTCTTTACATTCATCAATAATGCCTTTCATTCTAGATTCAAATTGTCCTCTAAATTGAGTACCTGCAATTACAGCAGTCATGTCTAATAAATAAACTTCTTTATTTAAAAGTTTTGCTGGTACATTTTGATTTGCTATTTTTATTGCTAATCCTTGAGCTATTGCAGTTTTACCAACGCCAGGTTCACCGATTAAGCATGGATTGTTTTTGGAACGTCTATTTAAAATTTGAACAATTCTTTGTATTTCTTTTTCTCTTCCAATTACAATGTCTAATTCATTATTTTTAGCTTTATCTGTAAGATTAGTACCAAAGGTATCTAAGAATTTCTTTTTCTTGTTCTGTTTTTTATTTTTCTTTTTTTCAACTTTAACTTTTCTTCTGCCATCATTTAGTTCTTCAGATTCATCAGAATTACTTTTTGAAGCTTTGTTTGAAAACATGTTAGAGAAGATAGAGCCTAATGGTATTGCCGCTCCAGAAATTTTTGAAGGTTCATCACTATCTGGATTTTGTTCTTGACTTTCAAATGTAATTGCACCGTCTAAGTTTTCAATGTCTTCTAAATTTATGTTTTCTGCTAAATCTTTAAATATTGTTTCAAATTGTTTAGTCATATCATTAATGTTAATTTTATCATTAGAAAGGATATTGTTTTGATCATGTAATACTTCTGTTGGATTTATTCCTTTTTTCTTTGCACAATCATAACAATAGCCTTCAAGACTTTCCTTTCCATTTTCTATTTTTTTATAAAAAAGTATTGCTGGATTTTTATTACATTCTGAACATAACATACTTTAAATTCCTCATTTCTATTAAAATTAATTTATATTATAATATCGCAAAAATAGGGAATAGTCAATAATTTTTCGAATAATAATAGCAGGGAATTTCCCTGCTATTATTTAAATTATTTTTAATACATATTTGCTAAAACTAATAGTAAAATCATTCCTATATACATAAATGCAAATAATGCTAATCCGATAATACCTGTTATCATTCCAGCTTTTCCTATTTTACTGCCTGTCCTTCTTGAAGATTTTACTCCAAATACAATAGCAACAATTCCTGTTGGTAATGTAATATACCAAAATAAAGCAGTGACAATAGATATTATACCTAAAACGAGTGATACTATATGCATAACAGATTTATTTGTATTATTTTCTTCCATAACAATAACCTCCACTTTTTATTTTATTTTTAATTCATCAATTAGTTCTAAAGTATCAAGATTATTTACTTTTATTGCTGTTTCAGATATAGTATATAAATTATTATCTATGTACAATCCTCTCAATAATTTAGAATTATTGTAGTTATAACTATATGACGATTTATTTTTATTTTTTTGTGAAGTTTCGTGAGTTATAACTCCTTTTAAATTGAATCCATCATTTATATTTATTTTATATACAAAGTAGCCTTCTGAAACATAAGATTTATTATAATTTGTATATGAATCGACAATAGAAGAATAAGAATCAATTGAAGAGTCTATTTCAAAATCTTCACTATAATTATTAACAGGTATTGCTAATAATTGTTTTTCTTTAGAGAATAGTAACGCTTTTGGATTAGTTAAAATTGCTGATGTCGTTCTGCTATCTCCTATTATAGTTTGAGATAATTGTGTAGGATTATTAACATCAGATACATCAAACAATGCCATTTTCATTCCTGTTATTTTTGATGTTGTAGATGTTACTTTTCCAATTGAATTTTTATTGACAATTTCTTCAGTTTCCATTCCGATACCTATTAAATGATTTTCATCGTATGGATGTAGATATGTACTATATCCTGGTATATGTAATTCTCCTAATACTGTTGGTTTTGTTTCATTACTTAAATCAATTACAAATAAAGGATCAACTGTTTTATAAGTTACTAAATAAGCTTTATTTCCCATGAATCTTGAAGAGTACATTTTTTCACCTTTTGCAACATGATTAGAAATTCCTATTTGTTTTAAATTTTCATCAAATATTGCAATTTTGGCTCCATCATTATCATATAGAGCAATTCTTAAGTGACCATTTTGTTCATCTAAAGAATATTGATTTATTGTTTTTCCTATTATTTTATTTTTTGTATTATAGGATACTTTACCATCTCCTGAAATATCAAATTTATATATTTCTGTATAGTAATCATTTGAATAATCATAATCATCATTATAAGTTAATACTCCTAAAATACCTTTTAATCCAAATAATTTGCTTATAGGGGGAATACTATCAGTATAGTCATATTTTTGATCTAATAAATAAATACTATTTTCTGATACGTAAGCATTTGAAATATCAATTAAATAAGAGCTTACATTTATATTTGCTTTTACATCATCTAAGTCAACTACTGAAATAAGAGTTTGTTTTGTTGTTTGTACATCTTTTAAATATTTAATGTTTTTAAGAGATATTTCTTGCTCATTATTATCTTCTTTATAGGCTCTAACAATTTTATCATTTTCCTCTCTCAAGTTTCCTGAGGCAATAACATACAATTTATTATTTATGCATCTAGAGGTATAATATGATTCATATAATTCATAACTCTTAACTAGAGTAGGTTTTGACTTTGTTGATATATTATAAATTTTTACAATGGTATTGCTACTATTATTGTAGTTATAATAAGAAGAATAAGAAGTCGAACTAGTATTTTTAGTAGATATAACTACTAACTCATTTTTATATAAAATTAAATCTTCTGGGACACTTCCATCATTTGATTTTATAGTAGCTTCAATTTTAATATTTTCTGGTTTTATTACATTTGTTATTATTACATTACTGTTAGATATTGAATAAATATAGTCACCATCTGTTTTGGTAATATCAGCCTCATCAACATTTTCAACCTGAATGTTAGTAGTTGAGTAGTCTTTGGAAGAAGATGTTTTTTCAGAGTTATCTGAAAACGCTGAACTATCACCTGCAGTTATAGAGTCAATAGATAATTCTGCACTATTTATAGTTTTGGTATTAGTATAACTATAATAGTAAGGACTATTAACTAAAAGACTAAAAGGCATAGTAACAATGTTTATAAACAGATCTTTTATAGTTGGATCATCACTATCATATATTTTTGATAATTCTTTATCAGATTTTATTGTTTTTAATTCTGTATTATCATTAGAAAACAGTAAAAAGGCAATAATGCAAAATATAATTATTAGAATAGATATTATAGCAATTTTTAGTTTTTTTCTCATAAAAAACCCTCCTTTTATTTTATATACTTATATCTTATCCTTTTTAAAAAAATAAATCAATACGAAACTTAAATAAAAAAATATTGATAAATAAAAATATCAATGATATAATAAAATTGTGAAATTTATAAATAAGAGGTCAAAAGATGAATGTAACATTACCAGAGAAAAATAAATTAAAAAAGAAACAAATAATTATATATACTTCTATAATAATTGTATGTATTATATGTCTTGTTACAGCTTTCTATGTTCAGTTTTATGCAAGAATCAGTTTTAGTGAATTATTAGGTATATCAGAAAAAAAACAATTTGGAAATAAAACAGAAGAAGAAATAGAAGAATTGAAATCAGATTTTAATAAAGTATTTATTAATAATATTGAAGAAGATAATGGAGATAATGACAATAAAAAATCTGATAAAAATCAAAAATTAGTTTATACACAATATGAAAAAAAGGAGTCTAATACTAATAATTATGATTTAGAAATACATATTCCACATATTAATATAAAAAGTGAAATTGTGGATGAATATAATAAAGAAATTGAAGATATTTTTGTAAATAAGGCTAGAAATGTTTTACAAAGTGAGAATAAAAATATTATTTATACAGTGGAATATGTAGCAAATGTACAAGATGACATTTTATCTTTAATGATAAGATCAAATTTAAAAGAAGGCGTAAGTGCACAAAGAATAATAATACAGACTTATAATTATGATTTGAGAAACAATAAGGAAATTAATTTAGAAGAGGTTCTAAAAATAAAAAATATAGATAAATCAGAATTGCAAGGCAAAATTACAGATTCAATTAAGACAGAACAAAAGAAAGTAGAAGATTTAGAAAAATTAGGATATAATGTATATAGTAGAGATGTTTCAAATGATATGTATAAGATAGAAAATTCAAAAGAATTTTATTTAACAAATGACACATTATATATAATTTATGCTTATGGAAATGATAATTTTACAAGTGAAATTGATTTAATTGTTATATAATCTAAAAGAAAAAGAACATATATTTATATATGCTCTTTTTCTTTTGAAAATAAAAGGGGATGTTTTTTATTTCAAATCAGTATCTGTACTGATTATGTTTGTATTTTAACAATGTTTTTTGTCCATTGTGTGAACTAAAAGTGAAAAAACAAAAAACTTAGCATTATTTTTTGCTAAGTTTTTATTTGGTTAAGGTTGTTCACCTAAAGTTATAGTTAAATCTTTTTCTTGACCATTGCGATTTACTTTTATTTTCATTTCATCACCAATTTTATGAGAATTTTTTATTTTATTTAATTCATCCATTTTTGTTATTTTTTGTCCATCTGCTTCAATAATTACATCTCCGACTTTTATACCAGCTTTTTCTCCAGCAGAGAAATCTTCAATAGATTTTACATAGACACCAACAACTAAGTTATTAGCTTTTGCTGTTTGTTCATTTAAATCCATACCAGAGATACCAATATAAGGTCTTTTTACTTTGCTATATTGAATTAATTGTGATGTTATATCTGTTGTAGAATTAATTGGAATAGCAAATCCCATTCCTTCAATTCCTGTTCCAGAAAGTTTTAAAGTATTGATACCAATTACTTTTCCTTCACTATTTACTAAAGCACCACCACTATTACCAGAGTTAATAGCAGCATCTGTTTGAATTAAAGTAAATTGTTTTCCTTCTGAATCAGTTACTTCTCTATTAACAGCACTAACAACACCACAGGTAATGCTACTTTGCATACCAAGAGGGTTTCCAACAGCCATTGCAAATTCACCAACTTTTATATTGTCAGAGTCAGCAAATTCGGCCTTTGATAATCCAGTTTTTTCAATTTTTATTACTGCTAAATCAGTTTGTTCATCTTTTCCAACGATTTTTGCTTCATATTCTGTGTCATCATTAAACAATGTAACTGTTACTTTTGTAGCTTCTGAAACTTCATAATAAGATTCAGAAGAAGAGGTTGCAACAATATGATTATTAGTTAAAATATATCCATCTTCACTAATAATAATTCCAGAACCACTTGCAGTTGCTGTAGAAGTTTGAGTTTGTTTACCAAACATAGAAATTAAAGAATTTACATTATATTCAACTTTAATTCCAACGATTGAAGGCAATATTTTATTAGCAGCATAAATAGAAGTATCTGAGTAATTTGATAATGAAGTTTGGCTAACATATCCTTGAGAAGATAAATTAGAAGAGTTTGAAGTATTAGAAGAAGTATCTAGTAATTTATTCCTTATAGAGGGTATTCCAAAACAAGCTCCAATTACAACTGTACAGCCTAAAACTCCACTAACAAAAGGTAATAAAAAGTTTCTTCCAAAACTAACTTTACTTTTGCCTTTTTTTTCTGTTTCATATGTTACTTTATATGAATTTGAATTTTGAACTGTTTTAAAATCCTTTCCTTTTTCTTGATTTTGTTGATTTTCATTATTATTTTCCACTTTTTTACCTCCTGAAAAATTATATTTACTAATATAGTATCCTATTGTTTTTATATAATACAATAGATTTGTGAAGCTTTTGTGAAAAAAATGCAAAAATATGAATTAATTTATTAAAAAATTCTATTGAAAAAAATAGAGGAAAAATATATAATAATACTAATAAAAAATAAAGGATGGTAGATATGAAAAAAAATAAAAATAGAGGAATAACATTAGCAAGTTTAGTTATAACAATTATAGTTTTATTAATTATTGCTGGAATATCAGTGTATAGTGGAACTGATATTATAAAAAGGGCTAAATTAGAAGAATTAAAAACAAATATGTTACTAATTGAAACAAAAGCAAAAGAATGTGTAGAAAATGCTAATTTTAAGTTAGGAAAAACAGATAATTTAGGTGACACTGAAAAAACAACTAGGATTAATGAAGCTAAAAAAGAATTAAAGGGAATAGAGATAACTGAAGCAGATAATATAAATATTGAACTAAAAGACTATAATTATTATTATAAATTAACAGAAGATAATTTAAATGATATGGGACTTTCAAATATAAAATTAAGTGATACAGATGAATTATATATTGTAAAATATGATATACAAAATGCAAAAGTAGAAATATATAATACAAAGGGATATGAAGGAAAATATTCTTTAACAGATATAGAACAAATTGAAAAATAAAGGTAAAAGAAAATGAAAGAAAAAGAAATAGAAAGATTAACAAAACTAAAGGAAATAGAAAAAGATTTATATGGCAAGGGATTTAAAAATATTTGTGGTATTGATGAAGCTGGAAGAGGACCATTAGCTGGACCAGTTGTGGTAGCAGGTGTAATTATGCCACCTGATTCTATGATTGAAGGAGTAAATGATTCTAAAAAGGTTTCTGAAAAAAAGAGAGAAAAGTTATATGATTTAATTATAGAAGAAGCACTTAGTTATTCAGTAGCTATTATAGGACATGATGTAATTGATGAGATAAATATTTTAAATGCTACTAAAGCAGGTGTAACACAAGTTGTAGATGGATTAGATTTAAAACCAGATTTAATTATTATAGATGCATTAAATCATATTGATACAAGAGGAATTCCATATGAGCCAATAATAAAGGGAGATGCTAAATGTTATAATATTGCAGCAGCTTCTATTTTAGCAAAGGTGACAAGGGATAGAATTATGAGACAATGGGATGAAATATATCCATGTTATGGTTTTTCAGCTCATAAAGGATATGGGACTGCAAGACATATAGAAGCGATAAAGGAATATGGACTTTGTCCAATTCACAGAAGAACATTTACTAAAAATTTTATTTAAGAAATTCTAATATTGTTCCAATCATATTCAAAAAATTATAAAATCATATACATTTTAACTTGAGTGAAAGTGGCACATTTTTATATAAAATTTTCTTATTGAACGTAATGAATAGGATGAAATATTAAATAGATTATACCATACTTAATGAGATAGATTTTAACAATTTTAGTAACAATATATACAACTATATTAGTAGAAAGTTATGGAAAATAATTAAAAATAATTGAAAAAAAACTATAATATGCTATAATATATTGGAAAGAGATAAGAAAGGATGAGGAAAGATGAAGAGAAACAAAGAAGAAAAATTAGAAAAAAAGCATAGATATGATAAAGGTCAAATATTTGTAAAAGTAATGGCTGGATTTTTAGCTTTATTAATGGTAATAGGAACAGTATTTACAATTGTTGCAGCTTTAATATAGTAAATAATAGGAGAAATAAATGGTAATTAATTTAGGAATGAATTGGGAAAATTTTTATAAAGATAATATAGTAGAATATATAAAATCATTACAAACAAATCCATTTGAATTAGTAACTTTAATAATAGATATAACAATAGTAATATTTTTAATGTATTGCTTTTTTAAAATTGTTAGAGGATCTAGAGCTTGGCAATTAATTAAAGGAATAGCACTTTTGATTATAGCAACATGGATGAGTGGATTATTCAATTTAAAAATTCTAAATTGGATATTAACTGGAATTATGAATTTAGGAGTAATTGCAATTATAGTTATTTTTCAACCGGAACTAAGAAGAGCTTTAGAACAATTAGGAACAAACAAGTTAACACAGTTTTTTGGTATAGATAAAGATTTGTCAACAAAAACAAAAGAAGATATATATAAAGTGGTAATTGCAGCTACAGAGCTTTCAAAAGCAAAAACCGGAGCGCTAATAGTTTTAGAAAGAGATATAAAAATACAAGATATTATAGCAACAGGAATACCTATGAATGCAGAGGTTTCTCCACAACTACTAGTAAATATTTTTGAACCTAAGACACCGTTACATGATGGAGCAGTAGTAATTTCTGGAAATAAAATAGCTGCTGCAGCTTGCGTTTTGCCTTTAGCAGATGATAAAGACATAGCAAAAGAATTAGGAACAAGGCATAGAGCAGCAATTGGAATTTCAAAAGAATCAGACAGTATTGTTGTTGTTGTATCAGAAGAAACTGGTAAAATATCAGTTGCAAAAGATGGAACATTAATTGCAGATGTTAGGGAAGATGTATTAAAGAAGATATTAATTAGTAATATTGTAACTAAGAGATTTTCTGTAGAAAAGAAAGAGAGAAAAAGTAAAGTAAAAGAATTAAAAGAAAAATGGAAAATGAAAAAGAAAAAAGAAGAGAAAGAAGAGGAAAAATAAAAGTCGCAAATAGCGACTTTTGCTTATATTATAGGGGATTTTTGAAAATAGGAAAGGACAATAAAATGAGAAATATCAAATTAACAATTGAATATGATGGGAAAGATTTTAATGGATGGCAAAAACAGGCATAATAATAGGATTTGAACATATTATGAGTTGATTTCAAAATAGTTCAAACCCTACATATTAAAGACTTTTACATTTTTATCATATTTTCAAATAAATACAAAATATGTTGAAATTATTTCGCAAGGCTGAAATGGTGGCTGAAAAAAGTTATAATTAAAAATCCATTGTTAAGCCATTTTCTTTTAGATAATTGTATGATAAATCAATATGAGTTTGTTTGAACTTATCAAAAACATCACAATAAACATTTAGTGTAGTGGACACATTTGCGTGTCCCATTATTTTTGCTAAAACAGATGCAGGCATTCCTGCTTCAATGCATCTAGTTGCAAAAGTATGTCTTAACATGTGTTGATGTAATTCATAACCTTTGCCAATGTTATATTGTTCGCAAATATATTTGAACATCATATTAGTTGTATCTGTACTTATACATTGTTTTCTAGAATTACAGAATAATAAATGCATATCATTTTCATGATAATAAGATGATGACAAATATTCTTTGAAAATAGATTCTACATGGCTATCCATTATTATATCTCTAGTACCATTTATTGTTTTTGTATAGGTTCCTATCATTGCTCTTTCATCTAATCCACGAGTTATAGTTCTTCTTATATGAATAATTTTATTAGTAAAATCAATATCATCAATATCTAATGCATTTATTTCGCCCATTCTCATTCCTGTGAATAAACTTACTAAAAATTGATATTTATATCTACAATTTGTTTCTTTCATTGCTTTTATAAACTGTTGTTGTTCTTCAATAGTAAGAGCAGAAACTTTTTTATCCTTAATATCAGAATAAGGAATAGAGAATTCTAATTGATCATCTAAAAAATTATATCTTAATATATTTCTTCTAACTGCTATTTTAAAAGTATGGTTAACAATTCCATATATTTTAGCAATAGTAGAATTAGAATATTTAGTTATATAAGCAAAGAAATCCTTTAAATCATTTTCGGTTATTTTTTGTAGTTCCATTTCTGCTATATAATGTGTTGAAATTTCTTGTAATGTATGTAATTTCCTTTTATATGATGATGGTTTTAATTTGTTCATTTTATAACCAGTATCAATGAATTCTTTTGCTATTTGATAAAATGTTACTTTTGATTTATCTACATAAGTATCTGTATTCAGTTCTGTAATAACTTTTTCTAATTTTGTTTTTACTTCTTGTCTAGTTTTACCTGAAATAGTCTTTCGTTTCCTTTTTCCGTTTTTATCATACATTGCAATAGTGTATTCTGCAATCCAATATGTTTTTCCGTTTATTTCTCTTTTGAATATGGTTCCTTCGCCATTACCTCTTTTCTTGGCAGTTCCCATAAAAAAACCTCCATTTCAATAAAATTTTTTTACCATTTCTATTGAAAATGAAAGTATTATTTGATATTATAATACAGTAATCACTTTCAATAGTGGTTTCGCTTTGGATAATGTGTAGTGTACGGCAAATATACTAAACACATTATCCTTTTTATTTAAACAATAAATCCTTTTATAATTCCAATTACAAAGGAAATAACCAAAATAAGAATATAACCAATAATAATAGTAGATATGATATATGCAAAGATAGCAATAATTTTTTCTGTTTTAGGAGAAAGTTTTATATCTTCTTTTATTTTGGATGATTGATTTTTTTGTTCTATTTTATGTTGTTGATTATTCATTTTTTCTAATATTGAATTATTAGTAGTATGATCATTTTTACTAGCATTAGATTTTAAAGTTTTTGTAATATCAATAGTTGTTTTATGATATAAACTATTTTTTAATGCTTTTTCAGGATTTTTTATATATCCAATTCCTTTTTTTTCATATACAGGATTAACTGATTTTTTTATACTTCTTTTAATTTTTCCTGTTGTTCGTGCTTTAATTGATTTCTTTATACTTGGAGTTCTAAAACCAAATTTCATCAATAACCTCCTATTTAAAAGCACTAGAATTTTCAACTCTAATAACCTTTCCTAAAACTTTAAATTTATTTTTTGTTTTTTCTTCATTTGTTATTTTAGTTGGTTGACTATATGGAATAGCAGTATACAATTCAATATAATCTTTAAAATCTACAATTTTACGAATTAAAATATCGTTATCAATAGAAATCAAACAAGTATTACCATTTTGGTAAGAATTAGATTTTTCTATTATAGCAATATCTCCTTTTCCTAATAGTGGCAACATTGAATCATCATTAGTTTTAAATGCAAAATATTGATGAGATGGTTCTAATATACTTTTATCTATCCATAAATCATTGTATGGTTGTAATTTTCCATTTAAAAATTCAAATATTGTAATAACAGATATATTATTATTTACCATAGAATTGTTTCCAAATGTTTTTTCTGTAACATGACCACATATTTTCATCAATTCTTCATAAGTAGTTATTCCTTTTGATGCATCAGCAATTCCTTTTAATATTTTAGGAGATGGGGGACTGTCTATTTTTTTATTTATATATCTTGATAAATAACCTCTATTAACTCCTGTTGCCTCTGCAAATAGTCTTTGGTTATCGTAAGTATTATAAATATTTTTTAGTATTTCAGAAAATCTATTTTTATCAAACATGACAATACCTCCAAAACTAGTATATAACAGGTTTTAAAAAAAATCAATAAAAAGTTAAAAAAATAACCAAAAAAGTATTGACAATTAAAAAGTAAAACTATATAATGGGTTTGGTTAAAAAAATAACCAAAAAGTTAAAGGAGGTATATAGTATGAGAATTAACATAGTGGCAGTAAAGCAGTTGATACAAGAAAAATTTAGAAATAATCAGTCTTGGTTTGCCGAAGAATTGACAATGGATGCTCATTACTTTAATCAAATAATGAAGGGAACAAAAGAGCCTACAAGTCCAAAGGCATGTAGAGGAATTATTGATTATTGTAAAAGGAATGGTCTAAATATCAATGACTATATTATTTTTTAGCAAATTGGTTAAAAAAACAACCAAAGGAGGAATTATGAAAAAAGTAAAATGTATTGCCGTACACTACACAAATTATTCAAAGGAGGGAGAATATGAAAGAGTTAAAAGATGATGTTTTTTATAGTCCAACAGAATTTGCTGAATTAAGGTCTTGTAGTTTACCAACAGCACAAGCAATATTCAATTCAAAAGATTTTCCAAGTGAAAATTACGGAAAAGAAAAAGTTGCTTTAGGAAGTGCAATAAGAGAATGGTACAAAAGAAAAAGAAATAAGGAGGGAGATTAAAAATGAAGATTATGAGAAACATTTTAGAATTTATTTTAGGAACATCAATTATTTGGCTACCAATTATAGGTTCTATTATTGCTGAATGGCTATCTACAATAATAACAATGGATATGATAATGACAGTAGTTTATATTTCAATTCCAACATTGATAATACTAATTATTAAAATGGAAATTGAAGAAATGAAAATGGAAAGGAAAATAAGATATGGAAGAAAGATTAGGTAAATCATTAGTATGGCACATGTTAACTCTTGCTAGAATGAAGTATAAATTATCAATTTTGAAAGGAGGGAAAGAAAATGTTTAATAAGGATGAAATTGAAAAACTAAAAATTGAAAATGAAAGTTTAAGAAATCAATTAGAAGTTAAGGAAATGATGTTTCAGCAATTAAAAGAACAATATCAACATAAAAATAATGAATTATCTGATTTAATAGCAGATGTGTTTTTAGGGTTTAGAAAAATTACAGAGATAGCAACAAGAAATGATTATGGACAACCTGAACAAAAAGTTAGACAAATAAAAGAATATGCAGAAAACAAGAAAAATTATTTTGCACAATTAACACTTAATGTTCCTAACATAAAAAATAGAACTACCAATACCGACCAAAGTAATAAATAGTTCTATAAAAGAAAATTTATATAAATTCACTTCATTTGCATTTTAACACAAAATCATTTGAAGTTCAATAGGAGGGATTGAATTTTGACTAGGGAAGAATGGTTGAACGAAAGAAAAAAAGGAATAGGTGGTTCAGATGCATCTGCAATTGTAGGAGAAAATCCATATAAGGATAATATCAAACTTTGGGAAGAAAAAACAGGAAGGAGAGAGGCAGAAGATATTTCCAATAAACCTTATGTGAAATATGGAACTAATATGGAACCAGTTTTAAGAGAAAGTTTTAAAATTAAGCATCCTGAATTTGAAGTGTTACATGAAGAAAACACAATAATAAAACATCCTGTATATCCTTTTCTCTTTGCTAGTTTAGATGGAATATTAGTCAATAAAGAAACAGGAGAAAAAGGGATTTTGGAAATTAAAACATCAGAGATATTAAGGTCAATGCAAAAAGAAAAATGGAAAGATAGCATTCCACCAAATTATTATTGTCAAATATTACATTATTTGAATGTTACAGGTTTTTCATTTGTAAAGTTATTTGCAGAATTAAATTATGATGAAAATTACCAGGCAACTAAAACTTATACAATTGAAAAAAAGGATGTTGAAGAAGATATTAGATATTTAGAAAAAAAAGAAATTGAATTTTGGAAATATGTCGAGGATGATAAAATGCCTCCACTTATATTACCAAATTTATAAATTAGGAGGAAAGATAATGGATAAAAATGAATTCATTGAAAAAGAAAAAATGGCATTTAGTAATCAAGTAGATTCTGAATGTGTTGCACAGAGTAATCCAACAGAATTTAAAATTGTTGGAGTCAAATACGAAGATAGATTTGAAAAGAAAACATTTTCAGGAAGGGAATACAGTTATTATTCTGCTATTGATGATCTAGAAGTTGGAGACATAGTTGAAGTTCCTACAAGATATGGAAAATCAATTGCAATGGTTACTAGAATAAATATTGAGAAAAAAGAAATTGAAAAAATTAAAGACTTTATGAAAGTAATAGAGACAAGATTAGATAAAGAAAAATTTTTTAGTGAAGGAGATAAAGAATAATGGAATTAAAAGTAGAAGAAATAAAAGAATTAGCACCAGTAAGATTTAATTATGAAGATATAAAGAAATGGGTTACTGAAAAAACTGCTGAATATAAGAGTGTTGTTTATACCCCTGAAACAATATCATTAGCAAAACAAGATAGAGCGACATTAAATAAAGTATCAGATGCTATAAACAATGAAAAGAAAAGAATAAAAAATGAATTATTAAAGCCTTATGTTGATTTTGAAAATAAATGTAAGGAATTGATGGCGATAGTAGATGATGCATCAAAAACAATAGATAAACAAGTAAAAAGTTTTGAGGAAAAAGAGCAAAACGAAAAGAAAGAAGAAATAAGAAACATATTTAATACATATATAGGAGACTTTAAGGAGTTAATTGATTTTGACAATATATTCAATCCTAGATGGATAAATAAAACATATACAATGAAGAAAATAGAGGAAGAAATAAAACATTTAATAAATAAAACAACTGATGATTTAAAAATAATTGAAAACACAATAGAGGATGAATCATTATTACCACAAATAAAAATTTTCTATTTCAAAAATATAAATGAGCCTTCTGTATTGGGAAATTCATTACAAGAATATCAGAGAATTGTTGAAAGTAGGAAAAAATTAGAATCATTAAAAAATACACAAAATGTAACAAAAAGTCAACAAAATATAACAGAAAATGAACAAAATATAACAAATAGTGAAAAATTATTACAAATTGATTTTAGGGTTTTAGCAACAAGAGAACAATTTGAAAAATTAAGAGATTTCTTAATAGAAAATAAAATAGATTTTAGGAGGATATAAAAAATGGGATTATTTAAAAATAAAGATTATGCAGAAATTCATATTAAATTTGATGAAAGAAAACAAGATGAAGAAATGATAAAAGTAGAAGGAACACAAGAAGGATTGGCAGCATCAATTGGAGCATTGATACAAAGCATGTTAGAGGATGGATTTAATAGAGAAATATTAGAAATGTCTATATTATATGCATTAGAAGAAAGCAAAAAAAATAAAAAAAGCAAAGTTAAAGTAATAAAAGTTGACAATGAAGAAAAAGCAAAAGATATTGAAAAATTATTAAATAAAATAATGGAGGATTAGTAAGATGGAAAAATTAAATTTAGATAATGAATTATTAAAACCTATAAAGGAAAGGTTAAAAAAAACAATTGATATATTAACTAAAAATGCAATTCTTACAGGAAAAGAGGCTGAAATTACATTAAAAATAAATATTGGTGTAAGTAAAAAAGATAGGGAATTCAACGATGAAATTGAAGAATATTTACAACCAATGTATGAATATCAGTTATCAGAAAAAATAAAAGAAGAAAAAGGCTCTTATAAAAGTTCAGTAGGATTTAATTACTCTGTTGAAATAGATGATGAAAATAACATAGTAGTAAAAAATGTAAATGAACAACAAAGTTTATTTGGAAAGGTAGGTAAATAAATATGGCAGTTCAAAATAGTTTAGTAGCAAAAAATCAAAAACAAACATTTAGTGCATTTTTAGCAACAGATGCAATGAAAAAAAAGGTAAATGAAATGGTAGGGGGAGAAAAAGGACAACAATTTGTTACTGCAATTATTTCTGCTGTTTCTGCAAATCCTCAATTAGCAGAATGTGATAATGCATCAATAGTTTCTGCTGCATTAGTAGGACAAGCACTTAATTTAAGTCCAAGCCCACAATTAGGACAATTTTATATGGTCCCTTTTAATGATAGCAAAAGAGGTTGTAAGGTAGCACAATTTCAAATTGGTTATAAAGGTTATATTCAATTAGCAATTAGGAGCGGTCAATATAAAAAGTTAAATGTTTTAGCAATTAAAAAGGGAGAACTAAAAAAATATGATCCATTAAATGAAGAAATAGAAGTGGAACTTATTGAAAATGAAGAAGATAGAGAAAAAGAAGAAACTATTGGATATTATGCAATGTTTGAATATCTAAATGGATTTAGAAAAACATTATATTGGTCAAAAGAGAAAATGGAGGCTCATGCATTAAAGTATTCAATGGGATATAGAGCAAAAAAAGGATATACATTTTGGGAAAAAGATTTTGACGGAATGGCATATAAAACAATGTTAAGACAATTGATTTCTAAATGGGGTATTATGAGTATTGATTTAACAATGCAAAAGGCTCTTGAATCAGATATGGCAGTTGTAAATGACAATGGAACTTATGATTATGTTGATAATAGTGAAGTAGAAACGGAAGTAATTTCAGTAGAAAATGAAGAACATACAAATGTTGAAAATGATGACACTAATATTGAAGGAACGGAAGATGATACAAATTTCTTTTTTAATAAATAAAAAGAAGGGAGAAAAGCAAGATGTTCACAGAAGGATATATAAATATGCACAGAAAGATATTAAATTGGGAATGGTATAGCGATGTAAATGTATATAGAGTTTTTACTCATTTAATATATACTGCGAATTGGACCAAACAAAAATGGCATGGAATAAATATTGATAGAGGACAACGAGTAATATCTATTGAACATCTTGCAGATGAAACTAATTTATCAGTACAACAGGTTAGAACGGTATTAAATAAATTGAGGAAAACTCGGAGAAATAACAATCAAATCAACAAACAAATACTCCGTTATAACTATTGTAAATTATGGGTTTTATCAATCAAAGGAAGAAAAATCAACAAACAAATCAACAAGCAAGAAACAATCAAATAACAATCAATTAACAAACAATCAACAACAATATAATAAAGATAATAAGGAAAATAAAAGTAATAATGAAAAAAATAATAAATTAAATAAAACTAAATTAAATTATTTATATTTATATATAAATAATAGGAGAAAAAACTTTGAAGGGTTATCAGATGTGGATAAAATAGCAATTCAAACAATACTTAAAAGATTGGGATTGATTATTGAAAATGATACATATTTACCTGAAAAGATAAAATTTGAATTACAAATAAAATATTATGCAGTTACTCAATTATATTTAAGTTCTTATAAAATCTATATGAATGATTTAACTGATGAGAAATTAACATTTAATTATCTACAAGCAAATAAATATTGTCCGATAAATGATGAGGAAAATCTAGAAGAATTTATGAATTATTATATTGTTTGTTTGAGAAAGGATTTGAAAAATGAAACAAATAAGTAGTGAGGTATTATGCAAATATTGTTTAGGATGTAATAAATTAGAGGATGAAAATTTTGCAGGATGGCGAAGATGTAGAAATTTTACTCCTGGATATAAAGATTGGAGAGAAAGTTTAAATAATGCATATAGCAAAAATAGAAAACATTCAAAATAGATTTTAAGAGGTTTTATTTTTCAAAATGATAAATTACATTGGAAAACAATTTAAAAGAAAAATAGAATGAAATTTGGAAGAAATTTAATAGAATTTTTTAACAACTACACGGCGATTTTTGAAACGAACTGATAAACGAAAGGAAAGATGAAAAAATGAATATATTTGCACAATTATTTTGGTTTATATTTTTATATGGAAGTATTTTTGGAGTGATTTTTGCAATCATTTTTGAAATATTTATAATTGGAATTATTTATTTAATAAAAAGATACAAAAGAGGTGGAAAACATGAAAAGAAATTTTAATATACCGGGAAAAGTACAAGCAAAACAAAGACCAAGATTTAATGGGAAATTTGCTTATACTCCAAAAGAAACTATTGCTTATGAAAATTGGGTTAGAACTTGTTATTTAGAAAAATACAGAGGACAACCTATATTAGAAAATCCATTAAAAGTAAAGATTATTGCTTATTATGAAATACCTAAAAGCACAAGCAAAAAAAGAAGATTAGAAATGAAAGATGATAAGGTATTTCCAACAGTAAAACCTGATACAGATAATATTGCAAAAAGCATTTTGGATTCTTTAAATAATATTGCTTATTTAGATGATAAACAAGTAGTTAAACTAGAAGTAGAAAAATATTATTCAGATGTTGCTAGTGTAGTTGTTATGATTGATGAGGTGGAAAATGAAAGAGAATAATTTTTCAGATTTATATAAAAGACATATTTTAGGAATATTTGATAATGATAGTAAATTCGAGATGAAAATAGGAGGCAGACACGGAAAAGGAATAAGATGTATTAAAGTTAGACAATATGTGTACGAAGATTTAAAAAAACAATGTCTAAAAAAGGTTTTAGTAGGACAAGAACCAATGAATTTACATTCATATTTAGGGATACCAATAAAAGTAGATGATAGCATTAAAAAAGATTTTGAAATTGAATATTATAAATAATAAATTAGAGGTGGAAAACATGAAAAATAAATGTGATAAATGTAATAGTACAAAATTATTTGTAGAGATACAGGGAACACGAAGAGGGTTATATTGTGGAGAATGTGGAAAATGGCTAAAATGGATTACGAAACAAGAATTACAAGTGGCTAAATTCAATGGAGTAAAAATAATAGGAGGATAAAATAATATGAAATATATTATAGATCATAAAGTTTATGATACTGAAAAAAGTACAGAAATAATAAAATATACACAAGGAATAGAACATAAAGGTTTGTTTGTAACAACATATCCTAGGTATGAACACACTTTATATAAAAGTCAAAAAGGGCAATTCTTTGTTCATATAGGAAAATATGTTGGTAGAACGGATATATCTTATAACGATAAAGATTATATTGAATTACAAACAGAGGAAGATGTAAAAAAGACATTGGAGGAATTAAACGAAATAGACAAATATATAGAAATATTTGGAGAGATAGAGGAGGGGTAACTATTATGTATATTAGTGAATTTTGGTGTGGTGTGTTAGCCACAATAGGAGTTGAATTTGTTGCATTGATAGGATATGCAATACAACAAACTATAAAGCAAAATAAGGAGGGAAAATAAATAATGAAAGTTAAGGAATTGATAGAAAAATTATCAGAATTTGATAAGGAAAAACAAGTAGTAATATTATTTTGTAATGAAAACCCAATATTAGATTCAGGCAGAGGAATAGATAAAGTTTATGAAATAAAAGGAATAGAAGATGATTGTGTTTTTATTCAAGAAATATAGGAGGAAAATAATTATGGCTAGAAATATATGTTTAGATTGTGGATATTTCCTCAACTGCAAACGAGCAGATGAAAAAATCATAGGTTGTGACCAATATATAAAAGCAAATAGAACAATTACAAAAATTGAGAAGGGAGATGTTGATAATGGCACAGAGAGTATCGAACGAAATTGATGTATATACATTTAAAAATCAACTAATTGGACAGAGAGAGGGATTACAACATGCATTAGATTTATTAAAAATACAAGAAAAATCATTACAAAATAGCATTGATTTTATAGATAAAGAATTAGAGCAAAATAAAATAATAGAATAATATTTATGTTTTGTTGATGTTGTGCAGTTTAAAGCACAAATGAGGAGGAGGGAAATAATGAGTGAAAAAAAGATTGAGATTGATAACGATATATTATTTCTTATAGAAAAAATGATTGAATCAGGTGTTAACGAAGGTATTCAAAAAGGACTAAAACAATATGATAATATGCAAAAAAATAAAACAAAATTTAGATATGATAAAAGATTGAGAAATACAAGACTATTATTGAAAAATTATAGGTCCTTTGTTGAGCATTGTGATAATGCAAAATATCTTGTGGAAAATCCTATAAAAAAAGAAATAGAAAAGGATAATTTAAAAGTACAATTATTTGATGATTTCTATAATTTACAAGATGATGCTTATATTGTAGCAAGTATATTAAAGAGTAAAGAAAAAACGAGAATAATATTGGACCATATTAACCTTTGTTTAGACTTTTTTCAAGCGAAAGCAATAAAAACAAATAATCAAGAAATGATTAGAAGGTATAATGTTATATCTGATTTATACATAAATGAAACACCAATGACTTATGAAGAAATTGCAGAAATTGAACATATTAGTCAAAAAACAGTAAATAGAGATAGAAAGAAGGCTATTGAGGAACTGTCGGTTTTAATTTTTGGAATAGATGGATTGGATTTATCTTAATGTCCAAAAAATGTCCTTGACTGTATAATATCAATAAATTAAAATGATAGTGTGATGAAAACTAAAAATGTAATGCCTTTGGTTGCATAATCAATTCTTCCAAATAAAACCTATTTGTAGTAAAAACAAGTAGGTTTATTTTTTTATATTAGAAAGGATAGTGCCATGAAAATAGAAAAAATAAGTCTGGAAAAATTAAATCCGGCAAAATACAATCCAAGAGTGGAATTACAAAAGGAAGATGAAAGATACCAAAGAATAAAAGCAAGTATTCAAGAGTTTGGATTAGTTGATCCAATAATAGTAAATAGTAAAACAATGACAATTGTAGGAGGGCATCAAAGATATAATATTTTAAAAGATTTGGGAATGAAAGATGCCGATTGTGTATTATTAGAATTAACAGAAAAACAAGAAAAGAGATTAAATTTATCATTAAATAAAAATTCAGGATTATGGGATGAAACTAAATTAGAAGAATTATTTGAAGAATTAAATTTATCTGATGAAGAATTATTTGCAACAGGATTTACAGAAGAAGAAATTACAGATTTATTAAAAAATAATGAGGAAATCCAAGATGATAATTTTGATGTTAAAGAGGCATTGAAAGAAGTTGAGAAAAAAACTATTACTAAAATGGGCGATATATGGAAATTAGGAAATAATAGGTTAATGTGTGGAGATAGCACAAATAGAGATGATGTAAAACGATTATTAAATGGAGAAAAAATAAAATGCTTATTTACATCCCCTCCATACAATATGGGAGCAAATTTATATGAAAATTATACAGATAATTTGGAAAGCAAAAAATATATAGACTTTAATATCAATGTTGTAATGACATGGATTGAACATTTAAAAGGTTATTTATTTTGGAATATTAGTTACAACAAAAATACTAGATGGGAGTTTATTGAAATTCTATATAGAATGATAAAAGAGTCAGGATTAAGATATATGGAATTGATTGTTTGGGATAAAGGACATGGAATGCCCATTGTTTCAAAAGATATGCTAACAAGACAATATGAAGATATTTTGATGTTAGGAGATGATGCAAGTATTTCAAATGATATGGAACTTTATTATTTGGGTACAACAGAACAAAGAGGATATTTTAACAAGAAAAAAGGGAAAGGTATTACGAATTATTGGAGAATTGGAACAGGCAACACTCAATTAGATAATCATAAGGCTTGTTTTCCTGTTGAACTACCTGCAAGAGCAATTGAATTAACAACTGATAAAAATGATGTTGTTGTAGATTGTTTCGGTGGTTCAGGTACAACATTGATTGCAGCAGAACAAATGCAAAGAAGATGTTATATGATGGAGTTAGACCCGCAATATTGTGATGTTATTATAAAAAGATGGGAAAAACTAACAGGGAAAAAAGCCGAATTGATAGATTAAAGGAAAGGATGTGGTGGTTCATGTGAATATTAAAGAGTTAAAGAAAGATTATAATTCAGGAATGCCTAAACAAGAAATAATCACAAAACACCATATCACGATAGGACAATTAAATTATCAAATAGTTAAAAATAAGTGGAAAAGAAGAAAAAGGAAAGGAAAAAAAGGTAATAAAGGTGGACATGGGACAATAGGAAATAAAAATGCACTTGTAACAGGAGCATATTCTAATTTAGAGGGATGTTTTGATAAAGAAGAATTGGAATATTTAAAACAGCCATTAAAAACAAAAAAGGAAGAACTGGAAAAAGAAATAAAATATCTAGAAATTAGGGAAATGCGAATGTTTAAAGAAATAAAACAATTAAAAGATAAAGGAAAAGATTTAACTGTTGTTAGATTGTCAAAATATATTACCACATCAACAGAGGCAGAACATACCTTATTCTTAATTGAAAGATTAGAAAAAGCATTAACTAAAATACAAGAGGCAAAAAGAAGGGCAATAGATTCATTACATAAAATAGAAATTGAAAATGAAAAATTTAGTTATGTTCAATCTAAAAATAATGATAATCCACAATCAGCAACTGATAGAGTTGTTATTATAAATGATTTACCTAACCCAGATGATGAGGAAGTTGAAGAAAATGAGCCAAGTACAGATTAGAGATATTATTGCACCGCATTTTATAAATACTTTCAATTCAAGAAAAACAAATCAAATATATGAAGGTGGAAGAAATTCCACAAAAACATCAATGATAGCAATAAAAGTTGTTTATAATTGTTTGAATGAAGATAATTGTTCTGCGGTAATATTAAGAAATCATCAAGTAGATTTAAGAAAGTCAGTATTTAGAGAAATCAAAAGGGCTTGCCGAAGATTAGGACTAATTGAGGGAATAGATTATAAGGCAACTCTATCTCCAATGGAAATTACACTATTAAAAAATGATAACAAAATATACTTTGCCGGTGGAGAGGATTTTGAAACAATAAAAGGAACTATTGATGAGAAAAAACTAATTAAGATTATTTGGTTTGAGGAGTTAACCAATTTTAAAGATGAAGAAACAATTGAACAAATAAAAGCAACATTTACAAGAGGTAATAACGATTGGTTTATGGCTCTTTATTCATTTAATCCACCAAAAAATAAATTTGATTGGGTAAATCAATGGGTAGAAAAAAAGAAAAAAGATAAAGATTATTTGGTAAATCATAGTGATTATAGAACAGTAAATCCTGAATGGGTTGGTATTATAGCAATAAAACAGGCTGAAAATTTAAGAAAAAATGATGAAAAAAGGTACAATTGGATTTGGTTAGGTCAAGTAATTGGATTGGAAGGGTTAATATATAATCCTGATTTAATTGAATATGTTTCAGAAGATTATATTGAAAAAAACAATATAAAAATTCTGTATTTAGATTTTGCCATTGACTCCGGACACCAAACATCTGCTACTGCATGTGGATGTTATGGATTAGGAAATGATGGTTATTTTTATTTATTAGATACATATTACTATTCTCCAAATGAAAAACCTATTAAAAAGGCTCCTAGTGAATTGAGTAGAGATTTATTTAATTTTAAAAGAGCAATGACACAAAAATATAAAGCAATGACAGATAGAGAAACAATAGATTCAGCAGAGGGAGCATTAAGAAATCAATATTATAAAGATTTTGGAACACGATTAAATCCAGTTGATAAAGGAACAGACAAAGAAAAATTGATTGATTATTCGCAAGATTTTATTGCTGCTAAAAAATTTAGAGTAATTGATAATGGTAACAATAGGATTTTTAAAAAAGAAAATGAAAATTATCAATGGTTACCAAAAACAGTTGAAAAAGGGAAACCGATACCTGACAAAACAGAAAAGGATTTTCCTTCTGATGAGAGGTATTATAATTCTCATTCGCAAACTTATGCTTATACTTATGCAGACCATACACAAGATGAATTTCAATATTGGGTTAAAGATAATTTAGTTAAATTAGGATTAAAATATTAGTAAAGGAGTAAAAAAATGGATCTATATAATAATATTTCAGATGTTTTAAATAAAAGAAATATACATTTAGCAGTTGGAGATATTTACGATTATATGGAAATATGGAAAGAATGGTATGCCGGAGATGTTGCAGATTTCCACCATTACAATGCAAAATTAGCAAATGGACAAACTGTTGAATGTGAAAGATTAACAATGAATATGTTTAAAAAATTGTGTGAAGATATGGCAAAATTATTATGGACAGAAAAAACACAGATTAAATTAAGTTCATTAAATGCTACAAAGAAATTATGGGCAGTTTTAGATAATAAAGTAAATAATTTTACAACAAATTTTCCAATATTTTTGGAGCAAATATGTGCTTTGGGAAATGGTGCATTGATAGAATATAAAGAAAATGGATTAACAACTATTGATTATGTTACAGGAGATTTGATTATACCATATAAATATACGAATTCGTATGTTTATGGAATTATAACTATTTCTAGATATTCAGAAATTGATGCAGATGCAAAAGGGAAAAAAGGAAAAGTAAAATATTTTACACATATTACATATCATGAATATGAAAATGGAATATATAAAAAGAATAATGAATTATATGTTTCAAAAACAGAGGATGAATTAGGAAAAGAAATTGATTTTAATGTTGAATTTCCTGATGTAAAAAAGAGTTCAGAGATTGAGACAGATGTTCCTTATTTCCAAATAATAAAACCAAATTTAGCAAATAATTTGGATATGGCAAGTCCTTTGGGGATATCTATATGTGCTAATTCTATTGATAGGTTTAAGTCAATAGATGTTAAATATGACTCTTTTATGAATGAATTTATTTTAGGAAAGAAAAGAATATTAGTTGATAATTCTAGTTTGAAAGCAAAAGCAATTCCTAATGAAGATGGAACTATTGACTATGTTCAATACTTTGATAAAAATGATACAGTATATGTTGCAGTAGAGGGAATGGAAAAACAACCTGCAAAAGAGATTGATTTTAAATTAAGAGCACAAGAACACATTGATTCTATAAATGCAGATTTGAATTGGTTATCTTCAAATGTAGGATTAGGAAATAATTTTTATAAATTTGATGGAGTTTCAACAAAAACTGCAACGGAGGTTATGTCTGAAAATAGTGAGGCATTTAGAACAAGAGCACATCATTTAATAAATGTTAATGATGTTGTTTATGATTTAGTTAGAGCAATATGTCATATTGAGGGAATAAAAACAACAGATATATCAATAACTCCTGATGATTCTATAATTGAAGATAAAAATGCAGAAAAAACACTAGCATTGATGGAAGTTCAACAGGGATTAAAAAGTAAAAAATCATACTTAATGAAATATGAGGGTATGACAGAGGAACAAGCAGAAAAAGAATTACAAACAATTGCTGATGAAAAAATGACAAATCAGGAAATGTTTGGTTTTCCTACTGAAAGAACTCCGGATGATACAAATGCAGAAAAGAAAGATGAAAAGGAAGAAAAAAAGGAAAAAGTAAATAGTAAGAAAGAAGAAGAAAAGGAGGAATAATAAATGTTACCTCCAAATTATTTAAAACAAGTAGAGAAACAAGCAATAAATATATATGGTAATCTAGAACTTGAAATTATACAAGAAATAGCAGAAAGAATTGTAAATGTAGGATATGCAAATACAGTTGTTAAAAATGATGTTATGATAGCACAACAAATGGGAGTTCTTTATAATGATATTGTAAAAATAGCAGCCAAAGAAAGTGGAAAGTCATTTGATGAAATTCGTTCTATTTTTGAAGATGCAGGAGCAACAACAATAAAGAATGATGACAAAATATATAAAATGGCAGGACTAGATCCTATTGCAATAAAACAAGATAAATCAATGATGGATTTTTTATTAGCAACAGTAAGAAAAACTGATAGTAATTTAGAAAATTTAGTAATGACAACTGCTACATCTAGTCAAGAGTCTTTTTTTAATGCAATGAATCAAGCATATATGGAAATTTCAACAGGAGTAAAAAGTTATTCACAAGCAATAATTGGTGCTGTTGATAGTGTTGCACAAAAAGGAGCATCTGTTATATATCCATCAGGACATAAGACAAGTGTTGAAAATGCAGTAAGAATGAATATTGTTACAGGAGTTAATCAAACTTGTGGTAAATTGCAACAAATGAGAGCAGAAGAATTGGGATGGGATTTAATGGAGATTGATGCCCATGCAAATGCAAGACCATCTCATGCAGAATGGCAAGGAAAAGTAGTTAGTTTAAGTGGAAAAGCAGGTTATTTATCATTAGAAGATATAGAATATGGAGAAATAACAGGATTTAAAGGAATAAATTGTTATCATGATTGGAGACCATATTATGAAGGTTCTGCGAGAACATATACAGACCAAGAATTAGAAGATTTAAAAAATGAAAGTGTTGTATATAATGGCAATAAGATGTCAAAATATGATGCAACACAAATTCAAAGACAATTAGAAAGACAAATAAGACAGGATAAAAAAGAATTAGCAGGATTACAGGGAATTTTAACAAGTACAACTAATGATAATAAACTTTTAGAAGATACTAGAACAGAATTTGCAAGAAGAACATTATATTATAATTCACATAAAAAAGAATTAAACAGTTTAGTTCAACAAATACTAACAAAAAATGATAATACTAGATTATATATTGGAAAACAAGAAAAGGTTATAGGTACACAAATTGGAGTTGTAACTAAAATTGCTAATAAATATAATAATAGTGGTATTATAGGAATGAATGTAAATGGTGTTAAGATACAAGAAATTGGAGAACACATCATTTCAAGAACTTATGGAAAGAAAGTTAGTTTTGAAGATGTTGAAGATACATTGAAAAATCCTGTTGGCTATGGTAAAATAAGAACAGATAATAGCCAACAAATAAAAGGTGCACATTGTACTGTTGTATTAAATACTAAAACAGGAAAATTGATTACTGTGTACCCTAAAAATAATTAAAAGGATGATAAAAAATGAAAATAAAAAGTAAATTTGATGAAAGGCAATTAGAATTGATTGCAGAATTGCATATAGACATAGAACAAGATTTCAACAAAGAAAGGTTGGAAGATTTTGAGGATAAAGTCTATAATAAAATGATGGATAATTTAGATTCGGAACAAAACTTTACTGATAAGGCAACAGAATATGAAAATATCCTAGACATTGTAGTTGATATAGAAAACAATTACAATGATTAAATGAATTAGTTAATTAAAGACACATAAAAGGTGTCTTTTTTTATTGTCTTTTACAGGTAGACATTAAAGAACTGGGAATATGCCGACGGGCGAAAACGGGAGGTAATAAAAATGGACAATGAAAACAATAACAATCAAGTTGATGAAAAATTAAATCAACAAAATGGAACAGTAGAAGGAAACGAAGGAACTGGGAAAGTAGATACTCAAACTACAAAACAAAACGAGGGTGCTTTTAAAGTATTTCAAACACAAGAGGATTATCAAAAAGCAGTAGATGCTTTAATGAAATCTAAACTTCCATCAAAAGAAGAAATGGAAGAATTTAAGAAATATAAAGAAAGCAAAAAAACAGATGCTGAAAAAGCAGCAGAAAAAGAAACTGCTTATCAAAAAGCCTTAACCGATGTCGAGGAAAAAGACAAGACAATAGCCATATTAAGAAGTGGAGTGTCAAGAGATTATGAGGACTTTGTTCAATATACAGTTTCAAAAATGGATGGAGATTTTGAGGAAAATTTAACACAATTCCTTAAAGATAATCCAAAATATTTAGGAAAATCTGAAAGTGATAATGATGATCCTAGAAATAATACTGATGGTGTATCAGTAAAAAATATGAATAATAAAAAAGATAGTGGTGTTTCAGCAATATTAAAGCAAAAACACCCTGAATTATTTAATTAAATGAAAGAGAGGTAATTTATTATGGCAAATGCACTAGGTACAAATGGTACACATAAAAGAAAAGAAACTTATGCTAATGAGGTGTTAGCAATTGCGAGAGCAGAAACAAATATTTATGAGGATTTTTCAGAAGATTACGAAAAAGATGGAGTAACAGGACAAATCAATGTCCCAACAAGAAATGGAGAGGTAAAAGTTTCAGATTATGATATCAAAAATGGCATTGAATTAACACAATCTGCAACAGATTTCTTACCACTTCCAATTGATAAAGACTATGGTGTAAACGAGTTAATTGATGGATACGAGGCAGAGGCAGTTCCAGATAACTTAAAAGCACAAAGAATTGAAAGTGCAGGATATTCTATCGGTATTAAAAAAGAGGCAATGGCAATTGCTTGTTTAATGACAGGTACTGTTTCAACAGATACAACTGCATTAACAGTTAATGATGTTTATGAAAAAATAGTTGCAGAAGTTACAAATATGAAGAAAAGAAATATGAAAGTTGGTTTAATGAGAGTAGTTATTTCAGCAGATGTTGAAAAATTATTATTAACTGACAAAGTATTTGCTAATACTTCATCAACAATTGGTGCAGAGTTAATTAGAGAAGGTGTAATTGGTAAAATTGCAGGTGTACCTGTAAAGCCTAATTACTTAATGGATGAAGATGTAGAATTTATTATTTATGATAAAAGATTTTGTCAAAAATATGAAGTATGGAAAAAAGAGCCATCTGTTGAAGATATCAAAGATGGTAAACATATTTGTGCATCTGCATTACAAGGTAGACAAGTTGGTGGCTTAATGGTTACTAATGCTCTTGGTGTTCAAATTAAAAAAAAAACAGTAGATGAACCACAAGCACAATCTGAAAGTGAAGATTTAAGTTCATTAACAAAAGCACAATTATTGGAAAAGGCTACTGAATTAGGTGTAGAAGGTGTTTCTAATAGTAACACCAAAGATGAAATAATTGCTGCTATTCAAACAAAGATGAATGAAAATGTGTAGGAGGTAAAAAGGTATGCTAAATTATATAACTGATACCGAGTATAAAAAGTTAATTGGTGTGGATAGCATACCGGATAACTTTAATAATTTAGTAATTGAGGCAAGTACATATATAAATTCAAAAACATTTAATAGAATTGATTCTAATGATGTTCACGAAAATGTAAAATATGCTACCGCCTTAATTATTCAAAAAATGGATGAGGCTGAAAATCAAAAAAAAGAAATTGGAAATCTAAAATCACAAAATATTGAAGGGTGGAGTGAAAGTTATGCAACACCCGAAGAAATCGACAAAAAGTTAGAAGTCGATAAATTAAAAATTATAAAACAATACTTATGGAATGTAATAGGAAAAGATGGACAACCTCTCCTATATACAGGAGGTTTCTAATGAATAAAAGATTTTTTATACATTCTATCACTATTTATCATGTTAATAATAATGATACATTTACGAGAATGGATTTTAAGGAAGTTTATTTTAGACATAATAAAAAATCTAATATGATTGATAAACGGACTTGAAAAGGGCAGTTCTGGAACAATTTATATACCTACAATGGATAGGTTAGAACTAACTGAAAGTGATATTGTAGTAAAAGGAATAATTGATAAAGAATATGCTGAAATTTATAACGATCCTAATATTCAAAAATTTAGAATCGTTAGTGTAGATGATAACCGAAAAGGTAATTTACAACACTATAAATTAGGAGTTAGTGAATAGTGGGTAATAATAGTGGTTTTAATGTTATTGTTAAAATGAATAGTGAAAAACAAATTCAAAATAGACTTCAAATAAACGATGAAGGTAGGGCGGTAGAATTTCTTCGTGATGATGTATATAGATTATATCAACCTTATGTACCTCGTGAGCATGGAGATTTATATCGCCTAGTTAGTTTTCCAAATAAAAGAACAATCAGGCACAACTCTCCATATTCCCATTATCATTATAAAGGAATATTATATTTAGCAAAAAATGGAAGTTCTTGGGCTAAAAAAGGAGAGAAGAAATATCCAACAGGTACTAAATTAAAATACTCTATTGGAGGTCCTGAATGGGATAAAAGGATGATGAATAATCGTAGAAGTGAAGTTGAAAAGGATTTAGAAAATTTTATAAAAAATGGAGGAAAATAAAATGTCTAAACAAAAAACAAGTATTGAGAAATCAAAAATGCAATATATAAAGGAATATATTGAAACTTGTCCTTTGTTAAAAGGTAATAAAATCAATGTTGATTACTTAAAAGATAAAGAATATAGTTATTCAATTGATAGAACACCAGTAAATCCTGTTGTAAAACAATATACTGATGGAGCATCAATAAAACAGATTGCATTTGATTTTAGTATTACATTTCCGATAGCAAGTGTTGCACTTTATAATTTAATGAATTCAAAATTTTGTGATGATTTTATGGATTGGATTGAAAGCCAAAACAATAAAAGAAATTTACCGGGAATTGAGGGTGCGAGGTCAATTCGTTGCACTTCTCCTGGTTACATTTTAAGTAAATCAGAAACAACGGCAATTTACATTATTCAAATGAATTGTCAATATTATGAAAAAAAGTTAGGAGGAAATTAAAATGGGTTTAAAAGATGGAGATATTCTAAATAGAGCCGATAAAGTTGCATTTATGGGATTAACAGATAATGCAACTACATATAACAGAATGCATGGTTTCACAGATATGGGAAAATCTGCAAATCCTAGTGAATATTCTAGAAGATATGTAGATGAAAGAACTGAAAGAAGTGATGTAACAGGTTATGCTCCTGAAATTGGTTATGGATTTGACCAAACTAAAGGAGATAAAGTTCAACAAGTAATAGTTGATATTACTGATGATGAACTTACAGGGAAGAAAGTTACAATAGTAACAGTTGATTTTTCACAAGAAGGAGCAACAGCAAATACTTATGTTGCTAGAAAAAGAGAATATTCAGTTATTCCTGATAGCGACGGAGATAGCACAGATGCTTATACTTATAGTGGTTCATTTAAAGCAGCCGGAGATATTGTAAAGGGAACTGCAAGTTCAACAGATAATTGGGAAACATGTTCATTTACTGCTGATGCTGATTCTGATGCAAGTAATGAATAAAAAATAATTTAATTTGATTTTGAGGCTAGGTAAATCTAGTCTCTTTTTTATTTATAAGGAGGAAGTTTTAATGAAAGTTTTAAATGTAGAGTTAAATTTTGATTTTGCTGATGCAGATGATTTGGAGATATTTGAAAAGGAATATCCTGAAACAGAAAAAAGATTACAAGAAATAAAATGGGATAATGCCAAAGCAAGTGAAACTATTAGAAGTTTTTGCAAAGTAATATTTGAGTTCTTTGACAAAGTATTTGGAGAAGGAACGGCAGAGAAAGTGTTTAAAGGTAAATCTAATTATCAAACATGTTTAAAGGCTTTTAAAGATGTTGTTGATGAGAAAGATAAACAAGACAACGAAGTTGATGAGACAATTCATTACTTGGAAAATTATTCTCCTGATAGAGCAAAAAGAGATTAGTTATGAACATATTGATTGATAAACTATCTACTATTTTGAAAAAAAGAGTAGGAGATATTGATTTTAATACAGATTTTAGGATTGGAATGTTATTTGAAATGTTAATGCAAGATAGAAACATTGAAAAAGAAATAAAAGTTATTCAAGCAATAAAACTGTATTATCCTCATCCTGAACAAATAACAGATATAGAAAAAGCCTATGATGATATTGTATGGTTTTATACTTGTGGAAAAAGTGATTTTAATAAAAACAAAAAAGATGAGGAGGAAAAAAGCACCAAGAGAAAAGAAAAATCTCCAAAAGATGAAAGAATTTATGATTATGAATATGATGATGGTTATATTTATAGTGCATTTCTTCAGCAATATGGGATAGATTTACAAGAAATTGAATATTTACATTGGTGGAAGTTCAAATCAATGTTTGATGCTCTTAATAAAGACACAAAAATAGTAGAAATAATGGAATATCGAGCAATAGACCTAGGAAAAATCAAAGATAAAGATGAGAAAAACAGATATAAAAAATTAAAGAAAATATATAGTTTACCGGATATGAGAACGGAGGCTCAAAAGGAGGCAGATTTCGGAAGTTCATTCTGGTAAAGAAAGGAGCAAGAAAATGTCAGATGGTTCAGTTGATATTGAAGTCGGTTTGACAAAAGACCAATTCAACAAACGGATTAAAATCCGTAAAAAATGATTTGAACTCCTTAAAAAATTCATCTATTGGAAAAACATTTGATGGAATTTCTAATAGTCTAAATTCTGTTGGAAACATGGCTACAAGTGTTGGAAAGAAAGTAACGGTTGGATTAACTGCACCTCTTACTGCATTGGCTACGGCAGGTATTAAATATAATGCAGAAATGCAAACATATAATACTAGATTAAAAACATTATTAGGTAGTGCAGCAGAGGCACAAAAAACATTAGACCAAATTAAGAAAGATGCAGCAGCAACCCCTTTTGATGTTGCAGGATTAACACAAGCAAATTCGTTATTGATCTCGACAGGTTTAAGTGCTGATGATTCTAGAAAAACAATTCTTGCTTTGGGAGATGCCGTTTCCGCATCAGGAGGAGGAAACGAAGAACTACAAAGAATGGCAGTTAATTTACAACAGGTTAAGAATGTTGGTAAGGCAACTGCATTGGATATAAAACAATTTGCCTTTGCAGGAATTGATGTTTACGGAATGTTGTCAGATTATACAGGAAAAAGTAAAAAAGAATTGCAAGATATGGAAATTACTTGGGATATGTTAAATGGTGCAATCATAAAAGCAAGTTCAGAAGGTGGAAGATATTTTGGAGCAATGGAGGCACAATCACAAACAATTTCAGGTAAGATTTCAACATTAAAAGATTCTTTTAGTGCTTTTACTGGAAATCTAACATCTTCTTTAATACCAACAGTAAATAAAGTAATAGATTTTGCTAGTCAATTATTGGACAAGTTTAATAATCTTGATAGTGGAACACAACAAGCAACACTAAAAATTATAGGATTTGCAGGTGCATTAGGACCTGCTCTTATTGGTTTTGGGCAAATAAATAAAGTTTTAGGTACAGTTACAGGTAAATTTAGTGGGTTTGGAAGTAAATTAAAGGGAATTCCTAGTATTGTTGGAAAAGCCGGTAGTAGTTTTGGAAATTTTGGAAAACAAGTAACAAGTGGACTTTCAACAATATTTAGTGGAGGAATATTTGACAAAATCGGTGGAGCATTTTCAAAAGGTTTTGGAAAAATTTCAGGTGTTCTTTCAGGATTTGGAAGTAAAATGTTAGTTCCATTTCAAGCATTAGGTGGAAAAATAGGAACTTTATTAAGTCCAGTAACTACTGCATTAAGTTCGTTTGGAGGCAAAATCAATGGAGTATTTTCAAATATTACAGGTGCTATTGGGAGAGCCTTTCCTAATGTTACAGCCGGTTTAAGTAAAATTGGAGGAGCATTTGGAGGAGCATTTTCAGGAATAATGGGAAATGTGGGTAATTTTGCATCGAAGTTTTTACCTATATTTACAAAAGCATTTGGAATAAGTGCCATTATTGGTGCAGTTGTAGCAGGATTAGGAATGTTACAACAAAATTTTGGAACACAAATTAACAGTATATTACAAAATATGACAGAGAAAGGACCGCAAATAATCGGTAATTTAGTTAATGGGATTACCTCAAAAATACCTGAATTGATTTCATTAGGAGGAACATTATTAAATAATTTTCTTCAAACAATAATTGCGAACTTACCGGCTATTATAAGTGGTGGAATACAGATTATTGGAAGTCTAGTAACAGGTATTGCTCAACAATTACCAACTTTAATTCCAACAGTATTACAAGTTATTATGACAATTTTTAATTCTTTAATCGCCAATCTACCAACAATAATACAAGCAGGACTTCAATTATTGGTTAGTTTTATTCAGGGAATAGTAAATGCAATTCCTCAATTGATTGCAATGCTACCTACAATAATAACCACTATTTGTACTGTTATAACAGAACAATTGCCAAATATAATTCAGGCAGGTATTACAATTCTTGTAACTTTAATTCAGGGCTTGGTAGATGCAATCCCACAATTAGTGGCAATGCTACCACAAATAATAAATACAATAATTACAACATTGATTGAAAATTTACCTTTGATTATAGATGCAGGTATTCAAATATTGATTGCTTTAATTGATGGTTTGATTCAAGCAATTCCAATGTTAATTGAAATGTTACCTCAAATTATTTCAACAATTGTAACTGTTTTAGCACAAAATCTACCTAAAATCGTTCAGGCAGGTGGAAAGATTATAACATCATTAGTTGCAGGAATAGGTGCTTTATTATGCAAATTAGGGGAGGCAGCAGGAAAAATCATTCAATCAATTTGGAATGTTTTAAAAGAATTACCAGGCAAAGCACTTCAATGGGGTAAAGATATGATTCAGGGATTTATTGATGGAATTAAAAACATGCTTGGAAATATAGCAGAGGCTGCAAAAAATGTTGGAAATAAAATTAAAGAATTTTTACACTTTTCAAGACCTGATAAAGGACCTTTAAGAGAATATGAAACATGGATGCCTGATATGGTTAAAGGATTGTCTAAAACTTTAACGAAAGCATCTCCAAAACTTTACAATGCAAGTAAGGATTTATCTGAAAAACTTGCAGATGGATTAGATATAAGCAGTATTTACAATAAATTGCAATCTGCTATTTCTTTGGAAACAGGAGATATTTCTACAAAAATTAAATCAAAAGCCTTATTGGATGAAAGTAAAAATCAACCAAAAACAATTCAAAATGATAATGGTGTAAATATAAATAATACTCAAAACTTCTATAATACAACACCAAGTCCTTATGAAGAACAAAAAGAGGCAAAACAACAATTAAGGAGGTTAGCGTATGGGTTATAAATTAGAATTACAATTTAATAGTAATAATAAAACTTTGAAAATGGCAAAAGAAACTGATTTTAGGATTATAAGTATAAGTGGATTAGAAGGTAGTTCTTATACTATACACAAAGCAGACTCTAACCAAGATGGAATGGTTGTTACAGGAAAGAAGATTGAGCCAAGAGAGATAATCATAAAAGGGGATATAAAGAAAAATGATAATGAAAATATAAATAGACAAAAGATTATTAGTTTTTTTAATCCTAAACAAACAGGAGAAGTAATTATAAATAGAAATGACATAAGTAGAAAAATACAATATGAAGTTAGTTCTCCTCCTTATTTTACATCAAGTAATCTTTTTGATTATATGACTTTTGAGGTAATTTTAGAATGCCCTGATCCATTATTAAGTAGTGTTAACAATTATGGCAAAAATATTGCTCTTATTACACCACAATTTGCATTTCCACTTATTATTCCCGCAGGAAAAGGTAAAATTGCAGGATATAGGACATATAAAAACGAGGCAATACTAAATAACGATGGAGATACAGAAACAGGATTAGAAATTGTTTTTATTGCTAGTAGAGGGGAAGTTACAAATCCAAAAATTGAATTAAGTACAGGAGAATTTATTGAAGTTATTACTCAAATGGCAAGAGGAGATATATTAAAGATAAATACTAACAATAGAAAAAAATCAATAACTTTAAATGGAGAAAACATTATAAATAGAATTAACAGGCAAAGTTCTTTCTTTAATTTAAAAGTTGGAACAAGCACTATAAAATATAGTAGTGAAAAAGGATATGTAAATATTGATGTTAATATCTATTTTTATAAAAAATATATAGGAGTGTAGGCTATGGAATTGATAATGTTAGATGAAAATTTTATACCATGTGGGATAATAGATAATTTTTCAAGTTTATCATGGACACGAAGATATTATGATGTAGGAAGTTTTAATTTACAAATAACCATTAGTGATTATATGAAAATTAAAAATGCAAAGTACATTTATAGCAATAGTTTCATAGAAACTGCAAAAATAGAGGCAGTAAACTATATCAATGGTGTAAATGATATAAATGTTCAATTAAGTGGAAGATTTTTGGAAATATTGTTAAACGATAGAGTAATAAATAATACTCAAAATCTAAATAATACAACAGAAAACAATTGTAGAAATTTGGTTAATAATTTTGCAATAAATCCTAGTGTTTCAAGTAGAAAAATCCCAAAAGTTAGATTGGGAGAGGCTCACGGATTAGGAAAGAAATATATAATGCAGGTTACAGGCGAAGAACTGATGACTGAACTATATACACTAGCAAAACAAGATGAATTAAGTATAAGACTTCGTTATGATTTTGTAAATGATGAGATTATTTTTGAAGTATGGCAGGGATTAGATAGAACTGATAAACAAACTACAAATACATTTGCTATATTTAGTAGAAATTTTGAAAATATTTTAGATGATAATTATTCAATGGATTCTACAAAACAAAAAAATTTCGCTTATGTTTATGGAGAAGGCGAAGGAGAGCAAAGATTTTTAATAGAGGTTGATAACACTAATGGAGAGGAAAGAAAAGAACTATATGTTGATGCAAGAGATTTACAACAAGATGATATGACACTAAATGAATATAAAGATGCATTAAGAAATAGAGGCATTGAAAAATTAAATGAATGTAACAAAGTAGAAACATCTGATTTTCAAATAGATCCATTTTCAAATTTGATTTATGGTAAAGATTTCGATTTAGGAGATTTATGTACCTATAAAAATGAAGAACTAGGAATTTTAATTGATAATAGAATTGTTGAGATTTCCGAAGTTTATGAGAATGGAAATAAGAAAATAGATGTTATTTTTGGAGATGACTATAATTTGAAAGGAGTGATTGCATAGTGAAAAGTGGATTTTTTAACAGTAATATTACTGGATATGATGATGAAGGAATGCCTATTTTTGATAGAGCACAAGAGGCATCATTTTTTGCAAAATATTTTAGCAGTTTTATAGGCAATGGTATTTATCCAAATCCTTCAACAGGAATGCAGATACTTGAAGATTCAGGAATGAATGTTAGGGTTTCAAATGGATGTTGTTTTATAAATGGATATTTTGGATGGATAGAAGAAATAGAGCCTGAAAATTTAACAATACAAGCATCTGAAAATCTACCTAGAATTGATAGAATTGTTGCTAGACTAAATTTGGTAGAACGATTTATAGAATTAAATGTAAAAAAAGGAAATGCAAGTAGTAATCCAATTGCACCTGATATTGAAAGAAGTTTAGATTACTACGAAATTGCATTGGCAGATATTAGAGTTAATGCAAATGTTGGAAAAATAACACAAGCCAATATAACTGATTTAAGACTTAATAATAGTCTTTGTGGAATTGTATCAGGAGTTATTGATCAAGTAGATACTACAACTATATTTAATCAATTTAAAGCATGGTATGAAGAAACTACACAACAAGCAAGTACAAATATTGAGGCAATATTAGAAGAATTTCAAAATGGATTTAATGAATGGTTTGAACATATTAAAGGTCAATTGAGTGAAGATGCAGCAGGAAACTTACAATTACAAATTGATGAAATAGTTGCTGAACAAAATAAATTAAAAGATATTGTAATGGATGCTATTTCTCCGATAATGACAGAGTCAGAGGAAATTTTAGCAACAGAAACAGGAGAATATATTGTAGCAGGTATGTAAAAAAGAAATTTTTAATAAAAAAATAGGAGGTAAAATTATGATAAAAAAGATTACTGAATTAACAGAAGGAAAGCCACTTAAAAAAGATGTTATTCCATTTGTTGATACTACCAATGGAACAACAAAAAAGGCAGTAATAGAAAATTTATTAAATGTAATAGTTCCTAGTAATGCAGGAGGACATAATGCAATATATAGAGGAAAAGATATTACAGAATACTTTTATGGTAGAGAAAAATATAATGAAAAAACATTTAGTCAAGCAGTTGCTGATGGAACATTCGATAATATTTTTGTAGGAGATTATATTATTGGAAAAACAAGTAATAGAAAATATATTGTTGCAGATATAAATTACAGATTACATTGTGGAGATACAGAATGTAAGACACCACATGTTTTAGTAATTCCTGAAAGAATAATGGGAACTGCTAAAATGAATGATACTAATATTACAACAGGTGCTTATATTGGAAGTAAGATGTACACAGAATACTTAACACCATTTAAAACAATAATAAAAAATGATTTTGAAGTTGGGCATATACTAAAACATAAAGAATTATTAACAAATGCAGTTACAGATGGCAAATCAAGTGCATGGGCATGGTATGATTCTACCATAGAACTTATGAATGAAAGTATGGTTTATGGACATAATGCTTTTGGATCAAATCATGGATATGAAACTGGAATTGATAAATCACAATTATCATTATTCAGATTAAAACCTAGCGAAATAATAGCATTAAATGATGCAGGAGAAAGATATTGGTACTGGCTAAGAGATGTGGTTTCTTCTTCGAACTTCGCCAATGTGAACAGCAACGGTGTTGCGAACCACGACGGTGCATCCTACTCTTTCGGTGTTCGCCCTGCTTTCCTAATCTACTAATCAGGCATCAGACAGGGCTTTATGCCCTGTCATATAATATAGTGAACTTCAAAAATAGTTATTTTCTTCAATATGAAATGATATAATTATATCGTTAAATTTTGAAAGGAGAAAATAGTATTATAGCAAATGTCAGATATAAAAAAGAGTGAAAGGAAAGAATCAAAATTAGAAGTAATACACAATGCATATATGATAAGAATGTCGGTAACAAAAATAGCAGAAAATAATTTTTATATAAGTGAAAGCAAAGTTGAAAAGATGATTGCTGAAAAAATAAAAATATTTCCAGAAGATAATCAGGAAAGAATTAGAGAAAGAACTAGGCAATATTTCAGAAATCAATTAAATAGAATAACAAATAGAACTCTTGATTTCGCTTGTGGAATAAGTGAACATTTAAGAATAGCAAATACTATATTTCCAACTTATATGTCCGAATTTGAAGAACGAAGATTGGAAATGGACAGAGCAATGGCTTGTTGTAATGCTTTGCAAGATGAATTACAATATGCAGGAGAATGCTTATATGCTGATTTGAATAAATATATGAATATAGTATTACAAATTCAAAAAGAATTTAATATGATTAAATCACTCAGACAAACTGACAATAGATTCTTAAAAAATATAAAAAAATAATAATTAGTGGGTAACTTTTATATGTGGTTTCTTCTTCGAACTTCGCCAATGTGAACAACAACGGTAATGCGAACAACAACAGTGCATCCAACTCTAACGGTGTTCGCCCTGATTTCACATCCTATACGATTTTTTGGTGGACTAGATTCCATTGTATAGTATTGGGAAAGGAAAGGAAAAGTTGTCCCTTCTGTTTGTAAAAACTGATAAATGCTAATCATTATGTATTTGGATAAGTCCAGTAATACTATTAAAGTGATTTTATGAATATTTTTTATGATGCTAATGCAATATATGAGGCAGGAACAAAATCAATAAAAAGTGCACCATTTAAGTATCAAACACAATTATTTGAAGTAAATCATTTATTAGAAACTGCTCAAATATTAAAAGATTTAAAAGAATGGAAATATAAACCAACAAAGGGCAAAAAGTTTGTGATAAATGAAAGAGGTAAAATAAGACATATAACAACAAACAATATGGTAGATAAAACAATAAATCATTTGCTTTGTGATGAAGTTTTAAGTCCTGCTATTTCTCCTTATCTTATTTATGACAATGGAGCAAGTCAGACCAATAAAGGTGTAGCATTTCATAGAAAAAGATTAGAAATACATTTACACCAATTTTATAGAAAATATAAAAGTAATGAGGGATACATATTGTTAATAGATTTTAGCGGATATTATGCAAGTATTCCTCATAATTTATGTTTGCAAAATATACAATCTTTTTTGAAGAAAACAGACAAAGAAGAAGAAAAAATAACTATGTGGATTTTAAAAAATTTATTTGATGTCTATAATGTAGATAATAAAAATGGGAGAGGGGTAGATATAGGAAGTCAACCCTCACAAAATATAGGGATTGCTTATCCATCCAAAATTGACAATTACATAAAAATAGTAAAAGGATGTAAATATTATGGAAGATACACAGATGATAGTTATATCATTCATAAGGATAAGGAATTCTTAAAACAATTACAAAAAGAAATAAAAGTTATTGCTAATGAATTGGGTTTGATAATCAATGATAAAAAAACAAGAATTGTAAAATTATCACAACCTTTTAGAATTCTGCAATTAAGTTATCAATTAACAGAAACAGGAAGAATTATAAGGAGAATAAGTCCAAAAGCAATAACTAGACAAAGAAGAAAGTTAAAAGCATATAAAAGGCTATTAGATAATAATAGACTAAATTATGAAGAAATTGAGAATATATTTAAAAGTTGGATTTCAGGAAATTATAAAAATATGTCTAGGCAACAGATAACTAATATGTCTCAATTATATTATGATTTGTTTAGGAGGAAAATAAAATGGAAAAATCATGGAAAATTACACTATCTGATGGAACAACAATTGAAAACCTTAGATTAAATGGAAATAATTTTGTATCAGAGACAGAAATTAAGAAAGAGATGTTTGATGGAAAATTATTAAAGGTTACAATAGAAGGGATAGAAGATGGTAAAAAAGTTGTTAATGAATATAAAAATATGGAATTAGTGCAAATAGTTCATTATGAAGATGGATATTATTTTGTATTAAGAGAATTATCACAGGAAGAAATAAATATGGCTAAAATACAAGGAAACATCGAATATCTTGCAATGATGACTGATGTAGATTTGGAGGTGTAACATGAGTAAGAATTTTGAAAAAGTAAAAACATATTACAATAATGGAATATGGAGTAAAGAAAGAGTATATAACGCAGTAGGAAAATGGATAACAAATAAAGAATATAAAGAAATAACAGGAGAAGATTATAAATAGTTAGGAACGATAAATAATCGTTCTATTTTTTTGTAAATTTTACGAGAGAGGAGAAATGTCTAGTGGATGAAAAATATGTTCAAATGATAATCGAAAATAAAGATAGTTGTAAATCAGCACATCATAGATTGGATAAATTAGAAAATGATATTGGCGAAATTAAAGAATTGACAATTGCAGTAAAAGAAATAGCAATGGAAACAAAAGCCAATAGAGAAGATGTTAACAAAATGAATGAAAGATTAGAAAGTATAGAACAAAAACCACAAAAAAAATGGGAAAGTGTTGTAGATACCATTATAAAAACAATAGTAGGAGCAATAGTCGGTGCGATTATTGCTCTTGTTTTAAAATAGGAGGTTTACTATGAAAGAAAAAATTGCAAAATTGATAAATGTTAAGAGCATCGTTACAATAGTTCTAACATTAGTAGTAGCATATAAGGCAATAGTCGGTCAGATGGATATTGAACAAATATATTTAATGATCATTGCTTTTTATTTTGGAACTCAATTTGAAAAAGGAAGTTCCAACAAATCTGAATAATACCGTAAAAAAATTACGGTGTTTATAAAATACTGGAAGAATTATTGTTTTTCTTCCAGTAAATTTTTTTATAAGGAGGTCTTCAAAATGGAAGAAAACAAAGAAATAACTTTAACACCAGAGATGGAACAAGAATTATCAAATGGGAAAGGAGAAGAATAATGGGATTTTCAAGTTTAATTAAAAGTAAAGTTTTAGCATCAGGAAGTAATTACACAAATGGTAGAAAAGGATATAAAGTTTGCAAAATAACTCCTCATCACATGGCAGGTGTATTAAGTGGGGAACAATGTGCAAGAATATTCCAAAATCCAAACAGACAAGCAAGTGCAAATTATTGCATAGGAAATGATGGTGGAATAGTAGGTTGTGTTGATGAAAATAATAGGGCATGGACATCTAGTTCTAGTTGGAATGATTGCCAATCAATCACAATAGAAGTTTCAAACAATACAACAGGTAGAGATTGGACAATATCAGATGCTGCATGGAATTCCTTAATAAATCTTTGTGTTGACATTTGTAGAAGATATGGTTTCAGATTAAGTTATGATGGAACAAAAAATGGTAGTTTAACAAGACATGATATGTTTGCAAATACAAATTGCCCTGGACCATATTTAAAAAGTAAATTACCAGAATTAGCAAGAATTGTAAATGCTAAATTAGATGGTGGTAATGTTTCAACTCCTAGTCAAAGTTCAGGAAAGAAATCAAACGAAGAAATTGCAAATGAAGTAATTGCAGGACAATGGGGAAATGGAAATGACAGAAAGAACAGATTAGCAAATGCAGGATATGATTACAATACTATTCAAAATATTGTTAATAAAAAATTAAATGGTTCATCTTCAACAACTAAAAATAATACTAAATCAAATGAAACTATTGCACAAGAAGTAATAAATGGTGCTTGGGGTAATGGAGAAGATAGAAAAAATAGATTAACACAAGCAGGATACAATTATAATGTAATACAATCTATTGTTAATCAAAAATTAGGTGCAAAACCTGTTTCTAATAAAAAGTCTAACGAAACCATTGCTGATGAAGTTATAAAAGGATTATGGGGAAATGGTGCAGATAGAAAAGCAAAACTTCAAGCAGCAGGATATAATTATAGTGATATTCAAGCAATAGTAAATAGAAAATTAAAATAATAATAGGAGGGATAAAATCCCTCCTTAAATTTTTTCAATCTTATTTTTTAAATCATTTAAAATATTTAGAGCATCAATTGGATTAGTATTATCAATATCTATTGACTTTATTTTATTGATTATTTTCTTAAATTCAATATTATTAGAATAATCTGTAATAGTTATATCTGTAAGATTATCAATGATACTATATTTTATTTGCATTTTATCAAGTTTTTGGGTATATTTATCTAGTGAAGAAATAGGGAAACCACACTTTGTAATTTCAGGGCTCAAAGATGTGAGTTTTAATCCTAATTTCTCATTTAAAGTGTGTGCATCTTCATTCAGTATGTTATAGAAGATTCCAACTCTGAAAATATATATTGAAGATGCATCTTGCTTTTTTAATTCATTAAATTGATTTAATAATTTACTCACTTCATTTTATCCTTTCTTTTATCTTTTTTTATAACAATTAACTCTCCAATTTCACAATCAAATAGATTTAGCATTTTTTCTAATGTGTCGAAATGAATTGATCTAGTTTCGTTATTCATAAGATGAGATAATGATTGATATCCTCCTTCCATGTTTTTTATAAACCAATATTTACTCTTTTTATTTTTCCTTAGTAGTTCGTTAATTCTAAAATATATCATTTCACACCTCCAATCTTTTTTATATAATTATTTTAGAATAAAGTTAATTTTATTTTAACTATACTAGCATTAAGTGAAATGAGTGATACCTATTGTCTATGTTATATAAATGGTATATAATTGAGAGGGTGGTTATAATGAGAAAAGAAGGATATTCTAGATGTTTAGATATAATAAATAATGTAATAGAAAAAATAAATAATAAAGAGAATATTAAGGATATAAAAAAATATTTAGAAAATGAAAAAAAGGATGTAGAAAAAATTAGAAATAATGTTACTAGTACAAGTTCAGAATATTTGGATAGTTTAATTAGAGATTTAAAATAGTAAAAAGTCGAAAATTGTCGAATTATGTAATACAGATATATCAATGAAAATAGAAGATAATACATAACACCAAGAATAGTTATTTTGTTTAACATAATATGATATAATGTATATAAGAGGTATCTCTATAAAGGAGGTATATTATGAAGAAAGTTAAACAAAACATTTTATTATATATAAGTAGAAAACTAAATTTTAAAAATAAAATATTATTGATGATTTTTAAAAGATATACTATATTTATATATAAGATGGGATTTGATGATGGGTATAATTTTAAAGATTGGCACGGCTGTAATAAGGCTGAAAAAGTAAAGATTAAGAATAATAAATAAATATAATAAAAAATCGTAAAAGCGAACGGAGAGTAGATATGAGAAATATAAAATTAATTATAGAATATGATGGAAAAGGATTTAATGGTTGGCAAAAACAACCAGATAAATTAAATATACAAGGAAATATTGAAAAGGCAATAGAAACTGTAACAGGAGAAAAAGTTGATTTAATGGCATCAGGAAGAACTGATAGAGGAGTACATGCTTTAGGACAAGTAGCTAATTTTAAGACTAATTCTCAATTGCCTATTGATAAATTTCCGATTGCCATTAATAGTAATTTAAAAAAGTCAATTAGAATTTATTCAGCAGAGGAAGTAGATGAAGAATTTCATAGTAGACTTTCTTGCAAAAAAAAGACATATAGATATATCATTAATAATTCTAAGTATGGTACAGCTATTTATAGAAATTTAGAAACACATATTCCTATTAAATTGGATATAGAGAAAATGAAGGAGGCAATAGAATACTTTCAAGGAGAACATGATTTTAAAGCTTTTAAAGCTAGTGGTACAAGTAGTAAAAGTAGTATTAGAACAATATATAAAGCTGAAGTAAAAGAAATGCCTGATGATAGAATATGGATAGAATTAACTGGAAATGGTTTTTTGTATAATATGGTAAGAATTATTGCTGGAACATTAGTAGATGTAGGGTTAGGAAAGATAAATCCAGAGGATATTATAAAAATAATAAAATCGAAAAAAAGGGAGAATGCTGGAAAAACATTACCACCACAAGGTTTATATTTAGTTAAAGTAGAATATTCTAAATAGTGATATTAACCAAATAAAGTTGTAAAGCATAAAATATAGTAAAAAATAAAGGAGAGATAAATATGAATGTTGATTTACTTATATTTTTTGCTTTGCCAATAGCTACAATTATTGTTTCAATAGCATTGCAAAAAATCTTAAAATGTCCACCTTTAGTTTCTGCAATTATTTTTGCTATTTTTTTAATTGTTACATTTGTAATTAACAACTTAAATTTTTTAATAGCTACTATTGTATATACAATTATTAGTTTCATTACTGCTGTGCTAGTATGCATTAGTTGCAGGTTGATAAGGCATTTAAGAGAAGCTAGAAATTCTTGTAGATGTAATAATAATAATAATTCAAATGAATTGCTTTCTATAAATAGTAATTGTGGAAATATTGAAGATGGTAATCTACTTACAATATCTAGTTGCGGTTGCAATCAAGATAGTGATACTGCGCTTAATAATGGGTTATCTGCAAGAATAAATGTAATACCTAATTCTAACAATAATGGTAGAACAGGAAATGTTTGTGGATGTTATAGAAGAAGATAGTATTTTAATAAAGAGTTATTGACATTGAACAGAATAGTTAATAGCTCTTTACTTTTGAATAAAATTATGCTATGATATGAAAACGAAAGAAAAGGAGAATAGAAATGTTAGAAGTTATAGAAGAGGCTCTAATTGATAGTTTTAAGTTATTACCTTTTTTATTTATTACATATTTAATAATGGAGTATATTGAACATAAGACAAGTAAAAAATCAAAAGAGGTAATAAAAAAATCAGGAAAATTTGGACCAGCTATTGGAAGCATATTAGGAATATTTCCTCAGTGTGGTTTTTCAGTTTCAGCAACTAATTTATATGCAGCTAGAGTAATAACATTGGGGACGTTAATTTCAGTATATTTATCTACTTCAGACGAAATGTTACCAATTTTTATTTCAGAAGCGGTACCAGTTAGTACTATTTTTAAAATATTAGGAATGAAGTTAGTAATTGGAATGATAGCTGGATTTTTAATAGATTTTGTTTTAAGAAAGAGAAAAGAAGAAGAAAGAATAATAGAAATATGTGAAGAAGAACATTGTCATTGTGAACATGGAATTATAAAATCAGCATTAAAACATACATTAAATATATTTTTATTTATATTAATAATTACAATAATCATTAATATAGCAATACATTTAATAGGAGAAGAAACAATAGCAGGATTTTTACAATATAATCCTATATTAGGCCCCATAGTTGCAGGGGTTATAGGTTTAATACCTAATTGTGCAGCATCTGTTATTTTAACACAACTATATTTACAAAATGTAATTAGTGCAGCTACTATGATTTCAGGCTTATTAGTGGGGGCTGGAGTTGGACTTGCTGTGTTATTTAAGGCTAATAAAAATATGAAATCGAATTTAAAAATTATTGCATTATTATATAGTATTGGAGTTATTTCAGGAATAATTATTCAGTTGATAGGAATAACATTTTAAAAAACAAATTAGTAGGAGATACTTAAAAAGTTTCCTACTAATTTGTTTTTTTATAATTTTACATCTTTTTCTTTTTAAAATTAACGACAATAGCATCTTCATTATCAAATAAATATTTAGAATCTGTAGTATCTGTTTGAACAGGATCTATTTCATTTCTAGAATCTTTAAAATCAATATTTTTTAAATCGAATTTTTTAGAATGTGTATCTTCATCTTCTGTAACAGTTGTAACTCCATCAGAATATTTACCAAAATCATAAGTTTTAATTTTATGAGGTTCTTTATATTTTGATTCTAGATATCCAAATCTACCTTGACCAACCATAGGTTTTCCACCAGCAGATTTAATTTTATAAGCACAATCCTTTGCACTCATAGTTTGAAGTTTGCCTTCTTTAAAGTATTTAACAAAGTCCCATTTTACATTTCCATATTTATCATCATATTTCATTTTTCCCATATCCATACTATTGCTATATATCCAATCTCTTTTTGTTCCAAATTCGTTTGACCACCATTGCAATTCACTAAATTCACCATTACCAGTAAATATTTTATTAGCACAGTTTGAAAGAATTGTGCTTTTGTAATTCTCTCTTAAATGTGGAGTTTCTAATTGTTGTAAAGATTGAGTAGAAATGATTGTACCAACTTTGTATTTTCTATACATTGTAAACATTGCTTCTGTATCTTTACAAATAAAATCAGCAAATTCATCTATATACAAGAAATGAGGAATTCTAGAACTTTCAACACCAGGTCTCCTTAAAACAGCGTTTTGCATTGCCATCAAGAAAAATAAGCCAAAAGCTTTATGACCTGCAGCTCCTAAATCACCACGTCTAGTACATAAGAATGTTACATCAGCATTAGCAAGCATTTTGTCAAAGTCCAAATTATTGTGTCTATTACATAAAATACTTTTTATACCAGGGATTCTTAATAAATTATCTAATTGACTAATGATTGTATAAAGATATTTTTCTATATTTGATTTTCCTATACTGTTTGCATAAAAATTCTTTTTAAAATAGGCTAATTGTATACTGTATTTTGATTTTAAATCTTCATTATGTGCTAATATTTCACACATTTTTTCTATTAACTCAAAATTAGTAAACATTTTTAGCATATCCTCTAGGTTTGGTAGTTTGCCTTCGTTCATTCTAGGATACATTTCTTTTAATAAAATTACTAAATTTTCAATTGCTTGCATTACAATATCTTCTTTATAAGCTTCATCAACATCACTGTGAGAAGTATTATACATAGCTTTTAACACAGAAGAAATAGTAATTGCTATTTTTGAAGAATCATCATATACAAAAGGATTTAATCCAATTGAATTTTGATTATTTGGATCTATAATGTTATAAGAAAGTCCAAAATTTTTACATACATCAATCATATGACCAACAACTTCATAATCAGGAGCTATAAGAGTAAGTCCTAGATTTTTATAAGTAATTTCATTTCCCATGCTACTTAATATCATTTTTTTCATATAAGTTTTATAAATTGTTTCTTTATTTTCTATAGGTGATAACATATTTAAATTAAAGTTCTGATTTAAATAATCATTATCGTATGGAGCATTTAAAACTGCAATATTAGTTCTTAAAGCAGTAAATCCCATTTCCTTTGAAACTTCTTTATAAAAGTATTTTCTTTCTAAATCTCTGGCCATTAATGGTTCATATACTTGAGAAGTTTTTCCAGATCCAGAGCCACCACAAACAAATAAAGATTGATATCTTGAAGATTCTGGAATTGTAACAGCTTTTCCTGTTTCTACATCATAGCATAAATATACTTCAGCAGTATAAGGACCGGTACCTTCTTTTTTGTTAGATAAGTTAATTCCACCATAATCCCAAATAGAACGTAGTTGATCTTTACTATCATTAATACCAAAGAATAACCATTTAAATAAAGGAAATATTGTAGCAAGAGGTAAGTATAAAGAAATACTAACCATAGCAGGTGTTACTAAATCAGAAAAATCAGTAATAAGTTCTGTATAATTAGGAACAGATAAAAGTAATAGCCATGCACCTTGATTTAGCCATTGTGTAAACATTGATAATGCTATGATATAAAGTCCAATTATATATATATAAAATAATGTTACCTTTTTTGATTTTGAAGTTGCAAATTTTGAAGCACCAGAGAATAAATAAGCAAATACTGGACAAGCTAATGCAAATGTATATTGTATTGGACCCCAATAAGAATAAGAAACTCCAGTAAATATCATTAATAACATTTCTACAATTCTATCTACCGCTAAATATACTGTAATTAATGTTAGTGTATAAGTAGCAAATGTATTTCTATCTGTATTTAATAATTTTAAAAATTTATCAATATATTTCATTTTAAAAATCCTTTCATTCTAATAAAACATACATATATATTATCCTATAAATTCGGCAAAAAAACAAGTAGTTTGACTAAAATAATGGGAATTTTTGTTACAGTTTTGTAAAAAATTTTCTATTTTTCATTCTAATCAGACGTCATTAAATAAAATTTAATTGTTATAGTATGAGCCAAAACCTGTACATCACAATCATTTTGTATTGAACTGTAACGAGTTTTTTGAATAAAAAGGTAATTTATGAATATACTAAAAATAATATAAATGGATAAGAGAGGAAGATATATGGAAGAATATATAAAAGAGTATAAAATAATAGAAAAAACAGAAATACAAAAAGAAATAGAATTAATTAAAACAATTATTGATACAAGAGAAAAATTAAAAAGAGATAACAAAAATTTTGAATATGCGCAAGGAGATCTTGTTGATTATTATACTTATCAAATTAAAGCAAATCAAGCGAAATTAGACTATTTAATTAAACTTGCTAAAACAAATGGAATTCAAGTAGATATGGTAAATGATAAAAAATTCACTTTCTCAGAGAGTGAAGAAGCAGGTTAAAGTAATATTTGTCCAAACAATAACATACACATGGTAATAAGAAAATTTTATAACATAAAAATCATGTAGAAATAAAGACATTGACTTAAAAATGTTTAAAAGATATTAATGTTAGTCTTTATTCTATGTTTTTAGTTTGGAGTGAAGTATATGGACAATAATTTAATTACATATTTAGCATGTATATGTTTTATTTTTTTATTTGGAAAATTATTTATAGTACCTTTAAAGAAAATATTAAAATTAATTTTAAATTCTATTCTTGGAGGAATTAGTATTTATATTATTAATTTAGTAGGAGCTAATTTTGGATTCCATATTGGTTTGAATTTTTTTACAAGTGTTATAATTGGGTTATTAGGATTACCAGGAGCAATTTGTTTAATAATTGTTAAGTTATTAATTGGTTGATATTGTTTAATAATTTACTATAAATTAATGCAAAAAAACCTTAGATGCTTTAAAAATATCTAAGGTTTTTTTAATTTATTATTCAACTGTAACTGATTTTGCTAAGTTTCTTGGTTTATCAACATCTAATCCCTTTTCTTTTGAAATGTAATAAGCTAGTAATTGTAAAGGTATTACAGATAAAATAGGAGAGATAAAAGTATTAGTTTCCGGAATATGAATAACTGTATCAAACATTTTATCATCAATATTTTGATTAGTAACAACTAAAGTTTTTGCACCTCTAGTAATTACTTCTTGAATATTACTTACAGTTTTTTCTACTAAATTTTTATCTGTCATAATACTTATAACAGTAATATCATTTTCAATTAATGCAATTGGACCATGTTTTAATTCACCAGCAGGGTAACTATCTGCATGAATATAAGAAATTTCTTTTAGTTTTAAAGCTGATTCTTTTGCAACTGTTTCATCAATACCTCTTCCTAAGAAGAAGACATCTTTTTCTTGGTAAATTCTATGTCCAAATTCTTTTATTTGCTCAGCACATTTTAAAGTTTCTTCAATTTTTGAAGGCAATTCTAAAATGTTGTTTTTTAGTTCTAAAATATTTTTATCAGTTAGTTCTAGTGTTTCAGCAAAATAAATAGCTAAAATAGCTAATAATACTACTTGAGAAGTATAAGCTTTTGTAGAGGCAACAGCAATTTCTGGGCCAGCATGTGTATAAATAGAGTAATCAGCTTCTCTAGTAATAGAGCTACCAATAACGTTACTAATTGCTAATGTTTTTGCTCCTTTTTCTTTTGAAAGCTTTAAAGCAGCTATTGTATCAGCTGTTTCACCTGATTGAGAAATAAAAATACATAAAGTTTTTTCATCAACGATAGGGTCTCTATATCTAAATTCAGAAGCAATATCAACTTCTGTTGGTATTTTACAGATACGTTCTAACATATTTTTAGCTGCTAAACCTGCATGCATAGCAGTACCGCAAGCAACAAGATAAATTTTATTAAGACTTTTTAAATATTCTTTTGTGAATTTTAATTCATCAAATTCACATTTTGAACCTTCACCTAATTTGGCACCTATTGTCTCTCTAATTGCAGTTGGTTGTTCGTAAATTTCTTTTAACATATAATCTTCGAATCCATCTTTTTCTGCACTAGAAGCATTCCATTCGATCGTTTGAATTTTTTTATCAATTGGATTTAAATTTTTATCATAGAATTTAGCATCGTCTCTTGATAAAACAACAAATTCTAAATCTTCTAATAGATAAAATTCTCTTGTAAAAGAAAGAATAGCAGGTATATCAGAAGAAATGTAATTTTCTCCATTTCCTTTACCTATTACAAGAGGGCTGTCTTTTCTTACTACTATCATATTATTAGGATCGTTTTTACAAATAATTTCTAAGGCGAAACTTCCTTTTAAGTCAGAACATGCATTTTTTACAGCTCTTAAGAATCTAAAAGAATCATTATTGTCGTCTTTAGAATAATAATAATGTATTAAATTAGGTATAATTTCAGTATCTGTCTGAGAATAAAATGTATAACCATTATTAATTAAAAATTTTCTTAATTCATTATAGTTTTCAATAATTCCGTTATGAACAACACTAAATGTTTTTGAATTATCCATATGAGGATGAGAATTTTCTTTAGATGGTTTTCCATGAGTTGCCCATCTTGTATGAGCAATGCCAATTGTTCCTTCTAAATCATCAATTCCTGGTAAATTATTTAAATTTTTAACTCTTCCTTTATCTTTCATTATTGAAAGACCATCTTTTTCAATTGTTGAAATACCAGCTGAGTCATATCCTCTGTATTCCAATCTTAAAAGTCCATTAATTAAAATAGGACTTGCTTTTTTTGTTCCTATGTAACCTACAATTCCACACATAGTAAATCCTCCTTATAAATATTAATTTTGGAATTGAAATGATGCAATAAAAGCTTAATTACATTAATTTTTGTTACAATATTACTATTGCTTTTTAGTTAATGTTATGACTTTAAGCTAAAGCCACTAAAGTATCCGCCGAAAAATTCGATAACTTTAGTCCTCGTCAACATTTTTTTAAATGTCCAGGCGCTTAATAAATAAAATAACTCCTTTCATTTTATTTTGCACTTTTTCAATTTACTTTATTATATTACCCCAAAAAATAAAATGTGGCAAGTATTTATCTAAAAAAATAAATAACTTGAATAAAAATATGTTATAAGCTATAATGCAAATAGATGAGGTGATTATATGAAAAAAATAGGAATTGTTATTGCTATGGAAGAAGAGTTTCAAGCAATAGAGAATAAAATAAAAGAGATAAAAGTTCATGAAGAAAAAGGACTAAATTTTTTTGAGGGAAAAATAGGAGAAAAAGAATGTGTTATAGTAAAAAGTGGAGTAGGAAAGGTAAATGCAGCAAGAACAACACAAGCAATGATAGACAATTTTAATATAGAATATATTATAAATATGGGAGCATCTGGAAGTATTGCTAATGATTTAAATATAGGAGATATAGTAATAGGAAAGTATGTAGTTCAACACGATTTTGATATTACAGCATTTGGACATAACAAAGGATATATAACAGGTGTTGGAGAAAAAGTAGAATGTGATAAAAAATTAATTAAAACGTTAGAAGATGTCGCAAAAAATAATGGAAAATATAAAGTTAAATTAGGAATAGTAGTAACTGGAGATATTTTTTGTACAGACGAAATTATGAAAGAAAAAATACATACTAAATTTGATGCAGATGTAGTTGATATGGAATGTGCTGCAATAGCACAGGTTGCATATTTAAATAAAAAACCATTTGTAGTTGTAAGATGTATTTCAGATGCTCCAAATGGAGAAAACGCATCAGTATTTGATGAAAATTTAGAAATGGCAGCGAATAGATGTGCAAAAATTATAACAGAATTTATGAATAATAATCTAAATTAAATTCACAAAAAATTTACATTAAATTGCTTGTATAAAAAAGGTAAATTAGTATATAATTTATATAAATTGAAAGGAGTGATTTTTATGGATAGAAAAATCAAAGTAGCTCAATATGGAACAGGAAAGATGAGTGTGTACACAATGAGATATGTATATGAAAAAGGTGCTGAAATAGTTGGAGCTGTTGATGTAAATCCAGCAGTCATAGGAAAAGACATTGGAGAAATTATAGGAACAGAAAATAAAGGAGTAAAAGTTGTTTCACTAGAAGAAGCGGAAAAAATGTTAACAGAGACTAAGCCTGACATAGTTATTGTAACAACAATGAGTTTAATAAAAGATGTAGAGGATGCTTTAATGTTATGTGCAAAATTAGGAATAAATGCAATAACAACTTGTGAAGAAGCATTTTACCCAATGAACTCAAATCCAGGAGTAACAACAAAAATAGATGAAATGGCTAAAAAGACAGGATGTACAATTACAGGAAGCGGTTATCAAGATATATATTGGGGACAATTAATTTCAAGTATAGCGGGTTCAACACAAACAATTAAAAAGATAAAAGGAAGCTCAAGTTATAATGTAGAAGATTATGGAATAGCATTAGCAAAAGCACATGGAGCAGGATTAACACTAGAAGAATTTGATAGCCAAGTAGCATCTGTAGATAGAATTTCAGATGAAGAAAGAAAATCAATGATAGACAAAGGAGAATACCTACCATCTTATATGTGGAATGTAAATGGATGGTTATGTGATAAACTAGGATTAACTGTAAAATCACAAACTCAAAAAACAGTACCACAAACACATTCAGAAGATATATATTCAAGTACATTAGGAATGACAGTAAAAGCAGGAGATGCAACAGGAATGAGTGCTGTTGTTACAACAGAAACAGAAGAAGGAATAACAATTGAAAGTGAATGTATAGGAAAAGTATATTCAAAAGACGACTTTGACAAAAACGAATGGACAATTATAGGAGAACCAGAAACAACATTAGTAATAAATAAACCAGCTACAGTAGAGCTTACATGTGCGAGTATAGTAAATAGAATACCAGATGTAATAAACTCAAAACCAGGATATGTACCAACAGAAGAAATGGGAGACTTATATTATAGAGTTAAACCACTAAATGAATACGTAAAATGAGACATAGGGGACAGGTCAAAAATGTCCTATAAAATGTAGAAAAATGTCGAAAATACAAATTAATTATATAAATTTTGCAAATGAACATTTATAAAAATCAAGTAGAGCTTACAAAAACTGTAAAACTACTTGATTTTTTAGTATTATTATGTTAAAATAAAAATGAATTTGTTTAATATGTATAAGAGAGGAGAGAACTTAAAGGAAACTTTAAGGATAGATATGACAAAGATAAGAGAAAAAAATACTAATTGGTATGCAACAATATTAGGTTTTTTTAGAGATGAAGATACAGAAAATGAACAAGATAGTGGATACGAAGAATGGAAAAAAGAAAATGCAGATATTATAAATTCAAAAGAAATAGCAAATCTAGAAAAGATGTTAGAGCATAAAGATAGAAATAAAAGTAAAAATAAAAGAAAAGAACAGAAAGAGAAAGTAATAAACTCTGAAGAAGTTGATATACAAAATTTGAGTACTACTAAAGGATATGAAGAAAAAAATAATGAACGGTAAAGAAATTGGTGAGTAAATATAAGAAATACAAGAAATATAAGAAATACAAGAAATATAAGAAATACAAGAAATACAAGAAATACAAGAAATTTAAATTTCTTGTATTTTTATCTTGACAAATGGCAAAACTACAGTTATAATAAGTAACGTTAATGATTACGGCGAAGTAGCTCAGTTGGCTAGAGCATTCGGTTCATACCCGAAGGGTCATGTGTTCGAATCACATCTTCGCTACCAGCAAAAAAGAACTGTTTACAAAAACAGTTCTTTTTTTATGTATTTTAATAAAAATAATGGAAAAGGTAGAAAAAAATTTTTTATAAATAAAAATTGTAATTTCATGAAATAAAATAACAAAATTAAAAAAAGTAATGATAAACTCTTTTTAGAAAAATAAAAGAGGTGATAAGATGATAGACAAAATCTGTAACTTCTTAACAAATAGAATAAGAAAAGAAATGCCTGATATTGATGATGAAAGGGCAGAAGTAATTAATTATGGATTACAAAACATAGTAGGTGAAATACCAAAGATATTTATTATGCTTGGAATATCCTATTGTTTGGGAATTTTTAATTTGTCACTTTTTACTTTTATATCATTGCTTATATATAAGGGGGCTTCAGGAGGAGTACATCTAAAGACACATTTAGGGTGTATTATATTTACAACTTTATTCTATTGTGGAATCCCTTTTATTTCTCAATATTTTGTAATATCTCAAAGTATAAAATATATTATGGTAGCTTGTATTTGGATTTTTGGAGTTATAATGATTAGGCTTTATGCTCCAGCTGATACAGAAGATGTACCAATTTTGTCAAATAAAGTTAGAAAGAAAAAAAGAATAATATCGTATATTGCGTTTTCACTTGGTCTATTAATTTCGATTATAATTAGAAATAATACAATTTCAAATATATTAATATTGTCTAATTTGTTACAAACGATAACAATTACAAGGTTTATATATAAAGTAACAAATAACAAATATGGTTACGAAGTATATAATGATACTTCATATGAATCTGTTTAGTATAAAATATATACCGGGAATATTTTATATTATAGAAATTTACCAAGGAGGGGATGTTTATGTTAAAATTCTTAGCAAAAACAGCAGAAAAATATGCAAAGGCAACAAATACAGCTTGTTTTGTTGTACTAGCTTATCATCAACCTAAAATGCCAGCAAGTATGATTAAAAAAGACTAATAAAAACATTGGTAAAAATAGTTCGAAATATATATTTTTACCAATGATATAACTTAAAAGTTATACAAATACAATCCTAAATAAAAAGAAAGTAGTTTTGACTACTTTCTTTTTATTTAATAATATATTTCTAATTGTTGACAAAAGAAATTATCATTTTTTGAAGTATATAAATTAATATTATTATTTTTCTTTATTAATTTACGAACTTCCCATAAACCAAGTCCAGTATGATTATCTTTACCGGAAATACCCTTTTCAAATATTTTTTCAGTATCTAAATTTTTATCATTATAAGTATTTTCTATTATTATTAATTCACGAGAATTTTTACTATCATTTCTAAAAGTTAAATTTATAATTTTTTCTTCACATTCTGAACTTGCCTCAATAGCATTATCTAAGAGAATTCCTAATATTCTTGCAAATTCATAGATTTTCATATGTAGATTAGAAAAATCTAATAATAATGTTATATTTACTTTAATATCTTTTTCTTCGGCTTCATTATATTTTTTAGTTAATAAATTATATATTCCATCATTATTTATTATCTCAGGATTTAAAAGATATAAATTATTAACTCTTTGACAATCATCTTCAAGTTGTAAATAATATTTTTTTAAACCTTTCATATCTTCTGTTCTTACATAACCACCAATTGTTGTAACAATATTATCAAAATCATGCTTAAAACCTCGAACATTATCATGTAAAATATGTAATGTATTATTATAAGATTCTGTACTTTCTAATTTTTTTGTTGTTAAAGTTAATTTAAATACTCTTGTTAAACTATATATGCTTAAAATAAAATAAGCAATTAATGAAATAAAACTTAAGAATGTTATTAACATAGGTAATTTATCTATATAGTAAATTGCAATAAAAGTTTGTACAAATAGAGTTATTAATCCTAATATTAAATTGGAAAATATAATTAACTTTGATTTTTTGTCTATATCATCTAGAAATTTTATCTTTAAACTTCTTTTTTTTATAATTAATGTAATTACAAATACAAAAGAATATGCAATAGTTGCATACAATAATCTATAAATTGGAATTGTAGTTAATTGTTCACTAGATAAATTAAAAAATGTCATGTAAGGATTTAAAATTAATGAGCCTACAATATTAAATATCAATGAAGCAGCTACAATAGAAAACAAGCTTTTTAAAAATGAAATTTTAAAAATAAAATGTGTAAGAATAATCATTAATATATAATTTAAAGAGAGATTGAGAGCATTTGGTAAGAAGTTCATACTAATAAAACTTGTTAATGTCATTATAATAACAAATAAAGCTTTGTGTTTAAAATTAGAATTGATGTTAAGAATAGACATGAATAAAAGTAATATTAAGATGTTCTCTAATATAGCTGAAGGAACAGCAATAATATTTATAAGTAGTTCATTCGGCGTACTAACAGCCAACCATAAATTATTCAAAATTTCCATAAGTTTTTAAAACCTCCATTAAATCTGCTTTGTATTTAGGACCAATATCACAAGTACTACCATCCTTAAAAGTTATAATTCCAGAAACAGGCTCAACATCCTTTATTTGAGATATATTAGCAATACAAGATTTATGACATCTTTTATAAGTTTCTGGTAATCTGTCTTGAAACTTATTAAAAGAACTATAAGTATCATAATCACGAGTTGGAGTATGAAAAACAAGTTTCATACCATCTCTTTTGATATATTGAATTTCAGCCTCATTGATAATAGTATTTTTATTATCAATTTTTATATACTTTTTAGGTGAGCCATTAACATCGTCAAACAACCTCTTTATAGTTTCTTCTAAACGATCATAAGTTATAGGTTTAGCTAAATAGTCGAATGTTTTAAATTTATAAGCAATCATAGCATATTCCAAGTGACCAGTTGTAAAAATAATATAAGAGTTTTTATTTATTTTACGAATGGCCTCTGCTAATTCTAATCCACTTTTATTAGATTTTAGATTAATATCTAACATAATAACATCAATTTTATTATTACTAACATAATTTAACATATCTTTTGTATTATCAGCTTTGAAAGATACGAAAGCATCAAAGTTATTTTTAGTAAAGATATTTTCAAGCATTTTTTCTAATCTATCTAGAATATTAATATTATCATCGCATATTGCAAAATTTAACATATATTTCTCCCCTTTTTTTACATGAAATAAAAAAAGCAAACGAACTTTGACAAAAAGAAACGAATTACCTTAATTTTCCAGTAATAATAACAATATAATCTAAAAATCTCATATTGTCAATAGAAATTTACAAAATTATCCATATGTTAAAACTGATAATATCAGCAATAATGCAAAGTAAAGAAATTGATATGAGAAAAATAGTATTGTAAATTTAATAATATTAGGATATAATAATAAAAATAATTTTTGACATAAGGAGGTAAACTTGAAAATAAAAAAAGGTAATTTATTAATAGGATTTATCCAGGTAATATCAATAATAATAATAATAATATCATTATATTATATTTATCTTTGGTATATTGATAATAAAAAAACAGAAAATATATTAAATGAAATATATGAAAATGCAAATGTTTCGTCTGATAATATTTCTATAGATAATGATTTGAAAATAGAGGTAGAAAATATAGATTTTAATAAACTTATAAATAAAAATCCAGATACAATAGGATGGATAAAAGTTTTAGGAACTGATATTAATTATCCTGTTGTTCAAACTAATAATAATGATTTTTATCTTACTCATTCTTTTGATAAGTCATATAATAAAGCAGGATGGATTTTTGCAGATTATATAAATAAGAATTTAAAAAATAATGAATTAGATAAAAATACTATTATATATGGACATAACAGACAAAATAATAGTATGTTTGGAACATTATCTAATGTTTTTAAAGAAGAATGGTTAAGTAATAAAGAAAACCATTATATTAATTTTTCTACTTTAAACAATAATATGGTTTGGGAAGTATTTTCAACATATACTATTGAAAAAGAAGAATATTATATACAGAGTAATTTTAGTTCTGATGAAGAGTATATAAGTTTTTTAAATACAATAAAAAATAGAAGCACATATAAATATGATGTGAATATTTCAAAAGAAGATAAAATATTAACACTTTCTACTTGCACTAATGTTGGGAAAGGAAGAACCGTTCTACATGCTAAATTAATCTATCGTAAATAAAAAAATATCCCTTGTTAAACTAAAATTTAACAAGGGAATTTTTTATTTATTTTTATTTTTCTTTAAGTATACAGTTGTTACAGCTAAAATTATAGAAGCTAAAATTAGAATTCCTGTTATTATTAAAATAATATCTCCAGTGTATGGATTAGATGTTAGGCTATTTTCTTCTTGTTCTTTTGTTTCTTCTGTGCTGTTATCAGCATTAGAAGAGTCAGTATTTTCAGAACTTTTTTCAACTAAAGATGAAATTGCTGTTTTTAGTTTTTCAATTTGAGTTTGAACGTCAGAGTAACTTGAATCATCGCTTTCATATATATTAGTTGCATTTTCTAAAGTCGTACGAAGAGCTTGAACAGAATTATCTGTGTAAAGTTCCGAATTTATATTTTTAGCTGTATTTATTAATGCTTCCAATTCACTTTTATCAACTACTAAATTGTTATAAGCAGTTTCCATATTAGAAATTGCAGTTTTCATATCAGATATTGTTATAGTAGAAGGATTATGTAATAAATTTTTTGAATTTTCAATTGATTCTACAAAAGCATCTACTAAGTTAGGTGCATATTTAGAAGTGTCAACAGCTTCCATTTCAACAATTTTTTCACTTAATATATTAGTATTAAGTTTTAAATTATTGTAAGCAAAAGTTAAAGCTAATAAAGATTTATCATATTGACTTGTTAAATCTGAATAAGTTGTAGTAACATAAACTGAATTAATAACAGTTTTTGCTAAATCATATTGTTCTTTATAAATTGCATATGATTCGGCTGTGTAATAATTTTTATCTGCTGCTGGAACAGTTTTTTTGATTAACTAAAGTAGTTAAGTTAGATATTTGACTATGTGTATAAACCCAGGTACCATCATATTTGCCTGTATTAGATCCAGACTCAATAGCAGAATCATTTCCAATAAAAATTCTTTGACCAACTGTTGATAAATCTTTTGTTTGTTTAGTACCATCACTAAATATAATCATATTAAATCCGTCATCTACATTCAAATCAGAAGAACTTAAAGTATAAGAATATATATTTTCAGATACATTTTTCATATAAGTAGTTGCCAAATTAGAATTTTTATTATTAGTAATAGAATTCCACATATAAACAAATATTGAATCACTCCAAGAATCCGGCTTTTTAAAATAAATAGTATTATCTTTTTCTAATGAATTTTCTAATGAAATTGGAGAATACGATAAATTTTCAGCAGTAGAATCAGCTTTGTAAATGTAACCATTACAAATATAGTCTAAATCTTCAGTTTGTTTACTTTTTTTGGTTAGGGAATAATAAAAAAATAAAGGCATATAATTTAACAATAAAAGTAATGGAGGGTTATTATGCGAAAAAAGAATACAAAAAAACTAAAAATTGTAGAGATTTCAATTTTTGTTACTATTGTTTTATTTGTTTTTGCGATAACAGCTATATATAATGAAAAAACAGTAAAAACAAATACTGAACTTTTAAGTAATAAAAAAATAGGTTGGGGAATAAAAAGAAATGATAATCATGAGCAACCAGATGTTGGTAGTGCAAATAAAAATGTTTTAGAACAATATAATGGAATAGCATTAGGAAATAATGAAAAAAAATATATTTATTTAACTTTTGATGAAGGATATGAAGCTGGATATACAAGTAAAATATTAGAAATTTTAAAAAATAATCAAGTAAAAGCCACATTTTTTATTACGGCACATTACGTTAACACACAAGAAGAGTTAGTTAAACAAATGATTGAAGAAGGTCATATTGTTGGAAATCATACAGTTAATCATAAAAGTATGCCAGATTTATCAGAAGAAAAAATAAAAAAAGAAATTTTAGAATTACATCAAACAATTTACGATAAATTTAACTATGAAATGAAATATATGAGACCTCCAAAAGGAGAATTTAGTGAAAAGAGTTTAAGTGTTACAAATTCATTAGGTTATAAAACTGTTATGTGGTCTTTTGCATATGAAGATTGGAATGAGGATAAGCAACCAGAAGAAGAAAAATCAAAAGCAAAAATTTTAAACAACTTACATAATGGAGAAATTATGCTTTTACATGGAAATTCAAAAACTAATACTAATATTTTAGATAGTATTATAAAAGAAGCAAAACAAATGGGATATGAATTTAAATCATTAGATGAATTTCAAAATTAATTAGAAAGGATTTTTTATGAAAAAGAATAGATATAATAAAATAGATAAGCTCTTAGAGTTACCAAAAGAGGTTTATTCTGATGTACCCAAAATTATTATGACAGGATTTGAAGAAGTAATTATAGAAAATTTTAAAGGAATATTAGAATATGAGGAATTTTTAGTTAGAATAAATACTCATATTGGAATTATTAGTATAAATGGTTATCAACTTACTTTAGAGAATATGACAAATGATGATATTAAAGTTAAAGGAAAAATAGAAGGCTTAGATATAGAAAGAACAATAGATGAAAATTAAAGGAGAAAATAATGTTTATAAAAATAATGTTAAGTTATGTTTTAGGTTATTTGAAATTATCAGTAGAAGGATATTACATAGAAAGATTTATTAATATATGTAAAAATAATAAAATAACTATTTGGAATTTAAAAAGGAATAAAGAAATTGAGCTATATTTAAATGTAAGAATTAGTGAATTTAAAAAAATATGTGAAATTGCAAAGAAAACTAAATGTAAAATAAAGATAAAAAACAAAAAAGGGATTCCATTTTTGTTACATAAATATAAAAAAAGAAAAATATTTTTAATCCTTTTAATATTGATAACTTGTTTTATAGGTTTTTCCTCAAATTTTGTATGGAATGTGGAAATAAAGGAAGAAAATGGCCAGAAATTGGAAAATATAGAAAAAGACATAGAAAATGCAGGACTAAAAACAGGAATTTTAAAATCAAAAGTGAAAACCAAGGAAGTTATAAATAATATCAGATTACAAAGAAAAGATGTTGCGTGGATTGGAATTGAACTAAAAGGAACAAATGCAATTGTAAAATTAGTAAAGGCAGATGAAAAACCAGAAATTATAGATGAAAATGAATATTGTAGTATTGTTTCTAACAAATCAGGAATTATAACAAAAATTAGTGCACAAACAGGAACAGCGAATGTTAAAGTAGGAGATATAGTAAAAGAAAATGATGTATTAATTAATGGGTGGATGGAAGGAAAATTCACAGGAATTAGATATGTCCATGCAAAGGGAGATGTAGAAGCAAAAGTATGGCATACGAAACATAAAAAAATTTTATATAATACTACGCAAACAATAGAAACAGGGAATACAGAAAAGAAATATGAAATGAAAATTAATAATTTTAAAATAAATTTTTATAAAAACCTTTCAAAATTTAAAATTTATGATACAATAGAAACAGAAAATAAATTTAAAATATTTTCAGATTTTTATTTACCAATTTCTTTTGTAAAAAAAATTAATAAAGAACAAGAAAAAGTGCAGAAAAAATATAGCTTGGAAGAAGCTAAAACTGTAGGGATAAAAGAACTTCAAGAAGAATTAGATAAAGAAATTGAAAATAAAGAGAATATTGTTAATAAAAATATTAATACCTATGAACAAGAAGATGGTGTTGATATTTATGTTACATATGAAGTACTAGAGAACATAGGGACAAATGAAAAAATTGTATTTTGAAGGGATGATGCAAATGGAAGAAAGAAGCCTTAGGATAACTGGAGCAGATAAAACTTTTTTTACTAAAATAACAAATGCTTTAACAAAAATATTAATACCTACTAAAATCGGAATTAACGGAATGTTAATTTCAATAAAAAGAAATAATTTATTAAAAGCATTTGAAATCTATAATGCAGAAAATGAGAATTATAATAAAGATGAATTAGAAAAAAAATACGATACAGCATATGAGGCATACCTTGATTCTTTAGATAAATATGTTATGGATTCTATTTATAAAAAGGTAAGAAATGGAACAGCATCTGAATTTGAGAAAAATGCTATGTCAAAATATTATGAAGTAACAAGTTTAAAAGAAAAAGAATATATGGAATATAAATATAGAAAACAAAAATATTTAATAGAATTAGATTACGAAGGAATAAAAATAGGAACAAAAGAAAAATTAATAGAAAGATACAATCAATTTTATATTTCTAAAATGGATTCTCTATATAAATCAATTTTAAAGAATTATTCAATTAAAGTAGCTGATAATACAAATATTTATGATTCTACTAAAGAATGGATTTATACAAAAATATTTTATACATTAGAAGAGTATATAGAGAATATATTATCTTTAAAAATAAAAATTGATTATGATCAAAACTTAAAAAATATTATTTCAGAATATGAAAAATATGAATCTTACATGGTTGGTAAATTAGATACTAGGGATAATATTGAAAAGAATATGGTATTGTTGGGCCTAAGTAGAAAGTTATTTACTCATAGTTTACCTTTAATTGTAGCAGAACAATGTTATGAAAAACTTTTAAAAGATGCTAGAAGCTTAGTACAAGATACTAAGATTGCAACAAAAAGAGAAAAAGCATATGCTATGTTAATTAATTTAATTGAAGATTACAATATTAAATTATTATCAACTAAAGTATATTGGGAATCTCCAAAAGACAGAGAAGAATATAAGAAATTCTGGAATAGATATCAAGAAATTTCAAAATTAAAGGAAACAGATTTTATTGAATACATTAAACAAAAGGAAATATTATTCATAAAAAATGATATGAAAAAATTAGATAAAGGTAAAACAGATTATACAAAACTTTTAAAATATTTTAAAAGAAAGTTAGTAGATTATGGTGCAATAAGAGAAATTAAAAATTCATATAAATCAGAAGGAAAATATATTAAAGTTAAGGAAGTAGTATAAATGTTTGAAGTTGTTTATAAAGATATTGCAGAAAAAGAAGAATATATAAATACAATAAAAAAAGTATTAGAGCAATGTTTTAAAGAAGAAAAAATTGAAAACTCAAAATTATATGTAACAATTACATTAACAGATGGGGAAAATATAAGAAAAATAAACAAGGAATATAGAAATATAGATAAAGCAACAGATGTTCTTTCTTTTCCTATGTTTGAAAAAGACGAGTTAGTACAAAAGATAAAAGAAAAATTATTTGAACATGAAGATGTATTAGGAGATATAGTTATTTCAATACCAAAAGTTGAAGAACAAGCTAAGGAATATGGACATAGTTTTGAAAGAGAATTAAGTTATATGGTGGTTCATGGATTTTATCATTTAATGGGATATGATCATATTAAAGAAGAAGATAAAAAAGAAATGAGACCGAAAGAAGAAAAAATTTTAAACGATCTAAAGATTATAAGAAAATAAAGGAGGAACTATGGAAAAAGGTAGAACAAAAGTATTGATTGTATTATTAATAATAGTAATTATTGCAGCAGGAGGAACCTTGGCTTATAAATTGGTAAAGGATAAAAATAAAACACAAGAAGTAACAGGAGAAGAAAATGAAACTCCAATAATAACGAAAGAAGAAAAGAAAATTAAAATTTTTAGTGGAAATGATAGACCAATTGCTGTTATGATTGACAATCATAGTGATGCGTGGCCACAAGCAGGATTACAAGATGCTTATATGGTATATGAAATTATTGTTGAAGGCGGAGAAACTAGATTGATGGCATTATTCAAAGGTGCTGATGTTGATAAAATAGGACCAGTTAGAAGTGCAAGACATTATTTTATTGATTATGCAATGGAAAATGATGCAATATATACACATTTTGGACAGAGCCCTCAAGCTGCTAGTGATATAAAAAAATACAATATTAATGATATTAATGGTATAGCTGAAGATGGAACTACTTTTTGGAGAGTAAAAGATAAAGCTGCACCACATAATGCAGTTACAAGTACAAAAAAATTATTAGAATCAGCACAAAGTAAAAAATATAAAACAACATCAACAAAAGAAAGCGTATTAAAATATACAACAGATGAAGTGAATTTAGAAAATGGTCAAGGTGCTGTTAGTGTGACAATTCCACATTCAAATTTACAAACTGTAAAATATGTTTATAATGAAGAAAGCAAAGTTTATGAAAGATATGCTAGAAAAAAAGAACAAAAAGATTGGACAACAGGAAAAACAGTTACAACTAAAAATATCATAATTACTTTTTGCGATAACTACACATTAACTGATAGTGAAAATAAAGGTAGACAAGGTTTAAAAAATATTGGAACTTTTGATGGATATTATATTACAAATGGTAAAGCAATTAAAATAAAATGTATTAAAAATTCTAGAGAAGAAAAGACAATATATCAAGATTTAGATGGAAATATAATAAATGTAAATGATGGAAATACTTTTGTTAATATTTGTCCAATAAATAGTGATGTTATTTTAGAAGCTCCAGAGACAACTGACACAAATAATACTTAAAAAGGAGAAATAAAATGAATGTTTATGATACAGCTAATAAATTAGCAGGAGAAATAAAACAATCAGAAGAATATATGAATTATAAAATGGCTAAACAAGCATTAAGTTTAAATTCTAAATTGAAAGAACAGCTACAAGAATTTGAAAAAATAAGATATGAAGTACAAGTTGAATTAATGCAAACTGGAAAAAATAATGAAGAAAAATATAAGAAAATGCAAGATTCATATTCTGAACTTATACAAGATGCAGAGGCAAAAAGGTTTTTTGAGGCAGAAACAAAATTTAATATTCTTATAGCAGATGTCAATAAGATAATTGGAGAAGCAATAAGTGACGTAATATAATAAAAAATAGGATTGTATATAAATAACTTTTTAAATATTAATGTTTAAAGAGTGTGATAAATATGGAATTTATAATTATAGCAATAATAGCTGTTATATTAAGCGTAATTTTAGGAATTTTATTTGGTTATAATTTAAAAAAAGTGAAAAAAATAACTGAAAATAAGGAATTGGATGAAAAGATAAAAAAGTATCCTAATAATATAGAAATTTGTAAAAGTTTTTTAAAAAAATTAAATAATGAAAAAGTGAAAGTTGAAGAAAACAGCGATAATGAAGCTAGTTTATATATTGCAGTAACAAATAAAATATTGATTGCAAATATATCTAATACTTATACTAGGATACAAACAATAGCACATGAATGTTTACATTCAGTGCAAAACAGAAAGATATTAATGTTTAATTTTATATTTTCTAATATATACATATTATACTATATAACAATATGTGTACTAGCGATTTTTAAGATATTACCAAATAAACTAGTATTTTTAAGCATATATTTATTACTTAGTTTGGTATATTACATGGTAAGAATTTATTTAGAAAATGATGCTATGATAAATGCTAAATATTTAGCAAAAGAATATATGGAAGAGATTAAAATATCTTCAAAAGAAGAAATTAATAAAATTGTAAAAGAATTTGGAAAAATAAACGATATAGGAATTAGATGTGTTAATTATAAATTTTTCCTGAATATTATAGTAAAATTATTAATATTTTTAGGAATATGTATAGTAAGATAGAAAAAAAGTAGAGTTTGTAACTCTACTTTTATTTGTGGTTTAATAATAAATTTAGTATTTCTGGATAAATAGATTTTGCGTTTTTATTCCAATTATCAACAATTCTTTTAGCTCTTTCTCTAGAACCAGCAAAAGTTTTAACTTCAAAGATTGTTTCGCTATTTTCTACAATTTTACATTTTATTGTGTAATTATTTTCATTTTTAGGAATGAATTCAGCAATAATAGAAGATTCTTCTTCAATTGATGCAAATTCTTTCTTGAAAATATTATCTGCCTTTAATTTCATTATTCCTGGTAATACATCTTTTGTAAGAATATATGCAGTTTTTCCTTCAGAAGTAATTCTTATAAATTGTTCTTCTTCTTTTGTGTGTATACCTACTAACTTTGAATCAATTAAATCTGTTAAAATTTGTTTAAAATAGAAGTAATTAATGTTATTAATGGAAGTGATTATTTTAAACAAATCATCTTGTCTAATGTCATTATCAATTAGATTTAATATATATAAAATAAGAACCTTATTTTCAGCCAAAGCAGTAGCATTATCTGAATTTGAACTCATAAATAGCACTCCTTACTTTGTTTTGTTTTTGGCATTATATCATATTTTACAAAAAAAGTAAAATAATTGGAAAAAATATTTTAAAATAACTTAAATAGTGATATAATATTTGAGCAAGAAATAAATTAATAATATGTTTTTAAGAAAGGAAGTTATAATTTATGAAAAAAGGAAAAGTCGTTTTAGTAGGAACAGGTTTTGTTGGAATGAGTATGGCATATTCTATGCTTAATAAAGGAGGCGTTAATGAACTTATTTTAATTGATATTGATAAAGATAAAACTATAGGAGAAGAAATGGATTTATCACATGGACTACCATTTGCGCCACAAAAAATGGTAATAAAAGCTGGAGATTATTCTGATTGCAAAGATGCACAAGTAGTAGTAATAACTGCTGGAATTGCACAAAAACCAGGACAAACAAGATTAGAATTAGCAGAAGTTAATACAAAAATAATGAAGCAAATTACAGAAAGCATAATGAAGAGTGGATTTGATGGTATTATTATAGTAGCAAGTAATCCAGTGGATTTAATGACATATGTTGTTGCAGAAGTATCAGGACTTCCTAAAAATAGAGTAATAGGTTCAGGAACAGTTTTAGATACTGCAAGACTTCGTTATTTAATGGCAGATTATTTAAAAATATCAAGTAAAAATATTCATGCTTATATTATGGGAGAACATGGAGACTCTTCATTTGTTCCATGGGATCATGCATATGTTGGATGTAAAAAAGTAAAAGATGTTATGAAAGATAATAATCATCCTATGGAAGATTTGGAAAAAATTCATAAAGGAGTAGTTGATGCAGCTTATGAGATAATCGAAAAGAAAAAGGCTACTTATTATGGAATAGGAATGGCATTAAGCAGATTAGTAAAAGCGGTTTTAGACAATGAAAATTCTATTTTAACAGTATCAACTTATTTGAAAGATGGACAATATGGACAAGATGATATTTATATTGGTGTTCCTGCGATTATTAATAGTAATGGAGTAAGAGAATTAGTAGAATTGAATTTAAACGAAACAGAACAAGCTAAATTAAATAATAGTTGCAAATTAATAAAAGAGATGAGAAAGCAATCAATAGAAAAAATTATAAAAGGATAAAAAGAAGAAGATGATTGTCATCTTCTTTTTTATGCAATTAGTGTTGGTTAATATATCAGCAATGTTACAGGGGTGAATAATGAAAGATATATTTAAAGTAGCGATGTTACAAATGGAGAGAAGTAGTGATATAAATAATAATATTAAAAAAGGAATAAAATTTTGTAAGAATGCAAAATTGATGGGAGCGGATATTGCTGTATTTCCAGAAATGTGGAGCAACGGATATGAAATATTATTTAGAGGTCTTTTAAAAAATCAAAAGGATTTAGATATGAATAAAGTAAAAAGATGGCAAGATGAGGCAATAGATGATTCTAGTGAATATATAACAACATTTATTGATCTTGCAAAACAATTAGAAATGGCAATAGCAATAACATATTTGGAAAAAAATGATAAAGGAAAACCTAAAAATACAGTAATGATAATAGATAGAAAAGGAAATGTTATATTAAAATATTCCAAAGTACATACAGTGGATTTTAAAACAGAATTTTTTACAGAACCAGGAACAGAATTTAAAACTGCAATATTAGATTATGGCGAAGGTAAAGTGAATTTAGGAACGATGATATGCTATGATAGGGAATTTCCAGAAAGTGCAAGAATATTAATGATAAAGGGTGCTGAAATAATAATAGTTCCAAATGCATGCCTTATGACAAATATAAGATTAGAACAGTTAAAAGTAAGGGCTTATGAAAATATGCTAGGAATTGTTACTGTTAACTATTCAAATTTAAAAGGTAGATCTTCTGCATATAGCCCTATAGTTAGAGATGTTAACAGAGATGAATGTAATAGTGAAATAATTGTAATGAATGAAAATGAAGGAATATCAATTGCAGAATTTAATTTATCTCAAATTAGAGAATATAGAAGAAGAGAATTTCATGGTGATACATATAGAAAACCATATGCATATAAAGAGCTACTTTCAAATGAAGTACAAGAAATATTTAAAAGAGAAGATTCTAGAAGATGGAAAAATATATGAAATTCTAAATTATCAAAAAACTACTAATTTATTTAAAATAAAAATGGAAGAAGGTATATTTCTTAAGTTTATGGTTGAAAGAATTATAGAAATGTAGTAAAATAAATAGGAATCAAAGTATTCAACAGGCTCATTTAATTAAAGGAGGACAGCATTTATGGAAAGACATTATGACTGTGAAGCATGCCAAAATAAAAATTGCAATATTTGTCCTGCATGTGGAAGAAATCCATCAATGAGGGACACAACAGACAGTTATAGAAATAGTGTGAAAAATGGTTACTATTCTAGTTCTATAATTGAAAAGAGAGACAAAGATGGAAATTTTATAGGGTATGCGTATAACAAACCTGGAGAATAACAGTCAAAGCTAGATTAGTTTCTAATCTAGCTATTTTTTTTCAAAATTTAATAATAAATACATATTATCTATATATGTTAAATGATAGTGATAAAGAGATAGAGTGAATAATACTGAAATAATTGTCAACAATTAATAACAAATTCACTGAAAAGGTGTTGACATACGGAAAAAAGCATTGTATAATATATAAGCATGAATTAAGCGATGAAACTAAATGTGGCTACATCTTGCGATTCCGTAAAGGTGGAGGGAACTTTAGTGGAGTATGTCATGGCAAAGACCAGGCGGTAAGTTAAGTTAACTGTGTAAAGCGAAGCAAATCACAGATAACTTGTGCGTTGGAAGACGCATTTATAAATAGCACTTATCCCAGAATTATCATGCATATTTTGGGTTTTTATATAGGTGATATTCAAAACACCAGAGTGCGTTTTAACTTGCCACGGTAATTTTGACAGCTATGCTAGTTGTCACAAACAAAATATAAATTAAAGGAGGGAAAATTACAATGGCAAACACAACAGTAGCAACAAGTGAGAAAATCAGAATAAGACTTAAAGCATATGACCATGTAGTTTTAGATCAGTCTGCTGAAAAAATAGTAGATACTGCTAAGAAAACAGGAGCAAAGGTTTCAGGTCCTATTCCATTACCAACACAAAAAGAAATAGTAACAATTTTACGTTCTCCACACAAATACAAAGATTCAAGAGAACAATTTGAAATGAGAACACATAAAAGAGTTATTGATATTCTTTACCCAACACAAAAAACAGTTGATAGTTTAATGAAATTAGAATTACCAGCTGGTGTTGATATCGAAATCAAATTATAATAATGATTTAAAATTAAATTTCAAAAACTACATATTAATGTAGACAACAAAAAACCAAGCTGATATGCATTAATATAAAAATGAAATCTAAATATCAGCCAATAGTTAGGAGGAAAAAACAATGAATAAAGGAATTATCGGTAAAAAAATCGGTATGACACAAATATTTGATGAAAAAGGAAATGTAATTCCAGTAACAGTTATTGAAACAGCAGGAAATATTGTTTCTCAAATAAAAACTGTTGAAACAGATGGATATAATGCAATTCAATTAGGATATGGAGAAATAAAAGACAAACATATCAATAAACCAGAAGCAGGACATTTTGCAAAAGCTAAAATAGCTAATAAAAAACATTTAAGAGAATTTAGATTAGATGATATATCTTCTTATAAAATAGGAGACGAAGTAAAAGCAGATATTTTTGCTGCTGGAGAAAAAATTGATGTTCAAGGAACATCAAAAGGAAAAGGATTCCAAGGTGTTATAAAAAGACATGGACAACACAGAGGACCAATGGGACATGGATCTATGTATCATAGAAGACCAGGTTCAATGGGGTCAACATCAACACCAGGTAGAGTATTTAAAGGTAAAAAATTACCAGGACATATGGGAAAAGTTACTGTTACAATACAAAACTTAGATGTTGTAAGAGTTGACATGGATAAAAATGTAATATTAGTTAAAGGTAGTGTTCCAGGACCTAAAGGAGCTATCTTAAAAGTAAAATCAGCTGTAAAGGCTAGTAAATAGAAAGGGAAGGAGGAAATTAGATCATGCCAAAAGTAGACGTATATGATATTAAAGGTAAAAAAGTAAGTGATATAGAATTAGCAGATAGCGTATTTGGAATTGAACCAAATGAAAACATAGTACATGCAGTACTTGTTAATTATTTAGCTAATCAAAGACAAGGTACACAAAGTACAAAAACAAGAGCAGAAGTTCGTGGTGGTGGAAAAAAACCATGGAGACAAAAAGGAACTGGTAGAGCAAGACAAGGTTCAATCAGAGCTCCACAATGGATAAAAGGTGGTATTGCTTTAGGACCAAAACCTCGTTCATACAAATATACAGTTAATAAGAAGGAAAAGAGACTTGCTATTAAGTCAGTATTAAGTTCTAAAGTAATAGAAAAAGAATTAACAGTAGTTGATAAATTAGAATTAAAAGAAATTAAAACAAAATCAATGGTAAAAGCTTTAACAGCATTAAAAGTAGAAGGAAAAACATTAATCATTGTTCCAGAGAAAAATACAAATGTTGTAATGTCAGCAAGAAACATTGAAGGAGTTAAAACAATTACAGCTAATAACATTAATGTATTTGATTTATTAAAATATAATAATCTAATTTTACCAGTTGATACTGTTAAAAAATTAGAGGAGGTGTACGCGTAATGTTACCAGAAGAAATTATAATTGCACCAGTTGTTACAGAAAAAAGTAACGACGAATTACAAGAAGGTAAATACACTTTCAAAGTAAATAAAAAAGCAACAAAAGTTGAAATAGCAAAAGCTGTTGAAAAACTTTTCGAAGTAAAAGTATTAAAAGTAAATACAATGAAAGTAAATGGAAAGAAGAAAAGAGTAGGATATCATACAGGTAAAACTTCAGATTGGAAAAAAGCGATTGTTACAATCGATACAAACCCAGAAGAAAAAACTTATCTAGCAAAAGGCGGAAAGCAAACTAAGATATCTAAAAAATATAAAGATTCTATTGATGAATTTATGGGAGCTTAAAAATCAAGTGCTATATGATTTTTTAGCAATAAATATATAAAATATCGGGAAAGAACCCGGAGAATAAATAAAAAGGAGAGAAAAGAAAATGGCAATGAAACATTTTAAACCATACACACCATCAAGAAGAAATATGACAGTTTCAGACTTCTCAGAAGTTACAAAGAAAACTCCTGAAAAATCTTTACTTGCTAAGAAAAGAAAAAATGCAGGTAGAAACTCATATGGTAGAATTACAGTAAGACATCAAGGTGGTGGAAATAGACAAAAATATAGAATAGTAGATTTTAAAAGAGATAAAGACAATATGGAAGCAACTGTAATTGGTATCGAATATGATCCAAATAGAAGTGCTAATATTGCATTAATTCAATATGAAGATGGAGAAAAAGCATATATATTAGCTCCACAAGGATTAAAAGATGGAGACAAAGTAATATCAGGAGAAAGCGTTGATATAAAACCAGGTAACTGTATGCCAATCAACAGTATTCCAGTAGGTACTTTAATTCACAATATAGAATTAAATCCAAAACAAGGTGGAAAATTAGTTAAAGCAGCAGGACAAAGTGCTCAATTAATGGCTAAAGAAGGAAAATATGCTCACGTAAGACTTCCATCAGGAGAAATGAGACTAGTTTTAGCAAAATGTAGAGCTACTATCGGAGTAATTGGAAATAGCGAACATGAAAATGTTAAAATTGGTAAAGCTGGTAGAAAAAGACATATGGGAATCAGACCAACAGTTAGAGGATCTGTTATGAACCCAGTAGATCACCCACATGGTGGTGGTGAAGGTAGAGCACCAGTAGGACACGCAGGACCAATGACACCTTGGGGTAAACCAGCTCTTGGATATAAGACAAGAAATAAAAAGAAATTATCTAATAAATTTATTGTAAAGAGAAGAAACAGTAAATAGGAAGGAGGACATTTTAATATGTCAAGATCAAGCAAGAAGAAACCATTTGTAGAAGAAAAATTATTAAAAAGAGTAGAAGCTATGAATGAAACAGGAAAAAAAGAAGTTTTAAAAACATGGTCAAGAGCTTCAACAATATATCCACAAATGGTTGGTCATACAATTGCTGTACATGATGGAAGAAAACATGTTCCAATCTATATAGCAGAAGAAATGATAGGTCATAAATTAGGTGAATTTGCTCCTACAAGAACATACAAAGGTCATGCAGGAGAAAAGACAACTAAGGTTAATAATTAACAACTAAGAAATTAGTTAAGGAGGGAAAATAAAGTGCAAGAGCAAGAAACAGTAGTAAAAAACGAAGCGAAAGCAACTCTTAAATTTGCAAGAATTTCAAGTAGAAAAGTAAAAATAGTAGCAGATTTAATTAGAGGAAAAGATGTTGATGAAGCTTTAGCAATCGTGAAATTTACACCAAAAGCATCATCAGAAATAATTGAAAAATTATTAAAATCAGCTATAGCAAATGCTGAAAATAATCATGATATGAAACATGAAAATTTATATGTTGCTGAAATCTATGCTAACCAAGGTCCAACTTTAAAGAGAATAAGACCAGCTGCAAAAGGTTCAGCAGTAAGAATTAGAAAAAGAACAAGTCATATAACAATAGTTTTAAAAGAAAAGGAGGCATAATAAAACCATGGGACAAAAAGTACATCCAACAGGTGTAAGAGTTGGGATAATTAAAGATTGGAATTCTAAATGGTATGCAAATTCTAATGATTTTGCAGATTACTTAGTAGAAGACCAAAAAATCCGTAAGTTTTTAAAGAAAAAATTATATCTTGCTGGAATTTCTAAAATAGAGATAGAAAGAACAGCAAAAGCAATAAAAGTAAACTTATATACTGCTAAGCCAGGAATTGTTATTGGAAAAGGTGGAGCAGGAGTAGAAAGCGTAAAAGCTGAGCTTACAAAATTAATAGGAAAAGATGTTAATTTAAACATTGTAGAAGTAAAAAATGTTGATACAGATGCTCAATTAGTAGCAGAAAATATCGCAGGACAATTGGAAAGAAGAATTTCATTCAGAAGAGCTATGAAACAATGTATGCAAAAAACTATGAAATCAGGTGCTTTAGGAATAAAAACTTCAGTATCTGGAAGATTAGGTGGAGCTGACATGGCTAGAACTGAATTTTATAAAGAAGGAAATATACCATTACAAACTTTAAGAGCTGATATTGATTATGGATTTGCAGAAGCAGATACAACATATGGAAAAATCGGTGTAAAAGTTTGGATATATAAAGGAGAAGTTCTTCCAGAAAGACCAGTGGAAGGAGGAGACCAATAATGCCATTAATGCCAAAAAGAACAAAACATAGAAAAATGCAAAAAGGTAGAATGAGAGGAAAAGCAACAAGAGGAAATAAAGTTACAGATGGAGAATATGGAATACAAGCTGTAACAGGTGCTTTAGTTACAGGAAATCAAATTGAAGCAGCCAGAATTGCTATGACTCGTTATATAAAAAGAGGTGGAAAAGTTTGGATTAAAATATTTCCAGACAAACCAATAACTGCAAAACCAATCGGTACTCGTATGGGTAAAGGTAAAGGTGCTCCAGAATATTGGGTAGCAGTAGTAAAACCAGGTAGAGTTATGTTTGAGATATCTGGTGTACCTGAAGAAACTGCAAGAGAAGCCTTAAGACTTGCTATGAACAAACTACCTAACAAAACAAAATTTGTAGCAAGAGAAACAGAAAAGGTAGGTGAAAATGATGAAGATAAATAAAATAAGAGAAATGTCTTCACCAGATTTAGAGAAAGAATTAGGTGAACTAAAAACAGAATTATTTAAATTAAAATTTAGTTTAGCTACCAACGGATTAGATAATCCAATGAAAATAAAAGAAGTAAAAAAAGACATTGCTAAAATAAATACAGTATTAACAGAAAGAAAAATAGCTGAATCTAAAAATGCATAATATAAGAAAACAATTGAAAGGAGAAATCTAAATGGAGGAAAGAAATCTTCGTAAAGTTATGGTTGGAACAGTTCTATCAAATAAGATGGATAAGACAGTTGTAGTAGCTGTTGAAACAAGCGTAAGCCATAAAGTATATGGAAAAACAGTAAAAAGAACATATAAATTAAAAGCTCATGATGAAGAAAATGTTTGCCAAATAGGTGATAAAGTAAAAGTAATGGAAACAAGACCACTTTCTAAAGATAAAAGATGGAGAGTAGTTGAAGTTGTAGAAAAAGCAATCGTTAAATAGGAAAGGAGGAACCATAAATGATCCAACAACAAACAAGATTAAAAGTAGCAGACAATACAGGAGCAAGAGAACTTATGTGTATTAGATGTTTAGGTGGTTCATATAGAAAAACATCTAATATAGGAGATGTAATAGTTGCTTCAGTTAAATCAGCAACACCAGGTGGAGTTGTAAAAAAAGGTGATGTAGTAAAAGCTGTTATTGTAAGATCTAAAAAAGGATTAAGAAGACCAGATGGTTCATATATAAAATTTGATGAAAATGCAGCTGTAATAATTAAAGATGATGGTACACCAAAAGGAACACGTATCTTTGGACCAGTTGCAAGAGAACTAAGAGAAAAGGACTATATGAAAATATTGTCATTAGCACCAGAAGTTCTTTAAGACAAAATATAATAAATATCTTGCATTGCTAAATTTTATCATTAAACCTTTGAGATACACAAAGCATATATCTGATGTCTATGATGAAATTTTCTTAGCAATATATTATTTCTATTTTGTTTTAGTAAATAGAAAATGAAAAAAGGAGGTAAACTCTCAATGAGAATAAAAAAAGGAGACAATGTACAAGTTTTATCAGGAAACGATAAAGGTAAAACAGGAGAAGTTCTAGAAGTTATACCAAAGCTTGACAAAGTCGTTGTTAAAGGCATAAACATTAGAAAAAAACATGTTAAAGCTAGAAAACAAGGAGAGGAAAGCGGAATTATATCAGTAGAATGTAGTATACCAGCTGCAAAAGTAAATGTAGTATGTCCTAAATGTGGAAAAACTACAAAAGTTGGATATAGTGTAGAAAAAGATGAAAAAGTTCGTATTTGTAAAAAATGCGGAGCAAAATTAAAATAAGAAAGGAGGATTAATAAAAAATGGAAAAATTAAGAGAGCAATATGAAAAAGAAGTAATCCCAGCATTAATGAAAAAATTTGAATATAAATCAGTTATGCAAGTTCCAAAACTTGACAAAGTAGTTATTAATATAGGATTAGGTGATTTAAAAGAAAATCCTAAAGCTTTAGAAAATGCAATGAATGATTTAACAATTATTACAGGTCAAAGACCAGTAGTAACAAAAGCTAAAAAATCAATTGCAGCATTTAAATTAAGAGAAGGTGCAAACATTGGATGTAAAGTAACATTAAGATCAGACAAAATGTATGATTTTGTTTACAAATTATTCAATGTAGCATTACCAAGAGTAAGAGATTTTAGAGGAGTTTCAAAAGATTCTTTTGATGGAAGAGGAAATTATTCTATGGGAATAAAAGAACAATTAATATTCCCTGAAATTGAATATGATAAAGTAGATAAATTAAGAGGTATGGACATCATATTTGTAACAACAGCTGAAAAAGATGAAGAAGCTAGAGAATTATTAAAACTTTTAGGAATGCCTTTTAAAAATTAATTAGTCAAAGGAAAGGAGTAAAACTATGGCTAAAAAGTCAATGAAAATAAAACAAGCTAGACCACAAAAATATAAAACAAGAGAATACAACAGATGTAAACTATGTGGTAGACCACATGCTTATATAAGAAAATATGGAATATGCCGTGTATGTTTTAGAGAATTAGCTCATAAGGGAGAAATTCCAGGAGTTAAAAAAGCTAGCTGGTAATAAAATCGATAAAAACATAGATAGAAAAAAAGAAAAGGAGGTAAGTAATTAATGAACATTACAGATCCAATAGCAGATATGTTAACAAGAATTAGAAATGCAAATAGTTCAAAACATAAAACAGTTGATATTCCAGCTTCTAATATGAAATTAGGAATTGCTGAAATATTATTTAAAGAAGGATATATAAAATCTTTTGAAGAAATAAAAGATGATGCACAAGGAATCATAAGAATTACTTTAAAATATGATGAAAAAGGAACAAGAGTAATTGATGGTTTAAAAAGAATTAGTAAACCAGGATTAAGAGTATATGCATCTAAAGAAGAATTACCAAAAGTATTAAATGGATTAGGAATTGCTATTATTTCTACTTCAAAAGGATTAAAAACAGATAAAGAAGCAAGAGAGTTAGGAATTGGCGGAGAAGTATTAGCATATGTTTGGTAATTAAAGTAGTTGTTAAAAAGCAAGTTACGGAAAATTATGCAACTAAATAAACAGCAAAGTTGCAATCATAAAAGAAGGAGGGAAAACTAACATGTCAAGAATAGGAAATAAACCTATTACAGTACCAGAAGGTGTTGAAGTTAAAATAGATGGAAAACATATTACTGTAAAAGGACCAAAAGGTACATTAGAAAGAGAAATACATAGAAATATTTCTTTAGAAATGGATGGAAATATAATTAAAGTTACAAGAAAAAATGATGAGGCAGAAAATAGAAGTTTACATGGTTTAACAAGAACTTTAATTAATAACATGATAACAGGTGTAACTCATGAATATAGTAAAGAATTACAAATTAATGGAGTTGGATACAGAGTTGCAAAACAAGGAAATAATTTAAATTTAACATTAGGATATTCACATCCAGTAATTTTTGAAGCACCTGCTGGAATCACTTTTGATGTTCCAAACCCTAATACAATTATAGTAAAAGGAATTGATAAAGAATTAGTAGGTCAAACAGCAGCAGTTATAAGAACAAAAAGACCACCAGAAGTATATAGAGGTAAAGGTATTAAATATGCTGATGAAGTTATTAGACGTAAAGAAGGTAAAACTGGTAAATAGATAAATAATTGATATTATTTAAATTTATAAACTATAATCTAAATTGAAATCAGAAACTTTATAAATTGAATTCTAAAAATTTAATTTATAGAAAGGAGTAAAAAATGGTTAAAAAGACAGATAGAAAAATGGAAAGAAGAAGAAGACACATTAGAGTTAGAAGAAAAGTATCTGGAACAGCTGAAAGACCAAGATTATGTGTATATAGAAGTAATGCAAATATATATGCACAAATCATTGATGATGTTGCAGGAAATACTTTAGTGCAAGCTTCAACATTAGATAAAGAAATAAAAATAAAACATGCCAATAAAGAAGCTGCTAAAGAATTAGGAACATTAATAGCAAAAAGAGCAGCAGATAAAAAGATAAAAACAGTAGTTTTTGATCGTGGTGGATATATTTATCATGGTGTTGTAAAAGAATTAGCAGAAGCTGCAAGAGAAGGCGGTTTAGAATTCTAATGACAACATAAGTTATTACTTGAAATATGGATTACATAAATAGATACAAATTAAAAGTAAGGAGGAAAAACTAAAACCTATGGAAGAAAAAAATGAATTAAAAGAAAAAGTTGTTGCTATCAATAGAGTTGCTAAAGTTGTTAAAGGTGGTAGAACTTTTAGATTTAGTGCAGTTGTAGTTGTTGGTGACGAAAATGGTCATGTTGGTGTTGGAAATGGTAAAGCAGCTGAAGTTCCAGATGCTATAAAAAAGGCAATACAAGAAGCTAAAAAGAATTTAGTAGAAGTTCCAATTGTTGAAACCACAGTACCACATGAATATGTTGGAACTTTTGGTAGTGCAAAAGTAATGTTAAAACCAGCAGTAATAGGTACTGGAGTTATCGCAGGAGGAAGCGTTAGACCAGTATTAGAATTAGCAGGATATAAAAACATCAGAACAAAGGTAATTGGAACAAACAATCCAAGAAACGTTGTTTATGCTACAATTGAAGGATTAAAATCAATGCAAACAATTGAATCAGTAGCTAAAAAAAGAGGTAAAAAAGTAGAAGAAATTTTATAATTTGAAAAGGGGACTTATAACCCGGTTATTAATTGAAGGAGGTGCAAGGCATAAATGAAACTAGACGAATTAAAACCAGCTGCAAAAAAAGTAAAAAGAAATAGAGTAGGTCGTGGTATGGCTTCTGGAAACGGAAAAACTTCAGGAAGAGGTCATAAAGGACAAAAAGCAAGAAGTGGTGGAGGAGTTAGAAGAGGATTCGAAGGTGGTCAAACACCATTATATAGAAGATTACCAAAAAGAGGATTCACTAATATTCATGCCAACACATATACAGAAGTAACATTTAAAATGTTAAATAAAGTAAAAAATACAGATGTTACAGCTGAAAGCTTATTAGAAGAAGGAATTATTGGAAAAATCAATGATGGAATTGTAATATTAGCAACAGGTAAATTAGAGAAAAAATTAAACATTAAAGCTAAAAGATTCACAGCAAAAGCAAAAGAACAAATTGAAGCTTTAGGTGGAAAGGCTGAGGTGATTTAATTGTTTAAAACAATAAAAAATGCATTAAAAACACCTGATGTTAGAAAAAGATTATTATATACATTATTGTTAATAGTGGTATTTAGATTAGGATGTTATATCACTGTTCCAGGAGTTAACAGTGTAGCACTAAATGAAGCTATGCAAAATACAACAGGAATAGCAGGACTAATTGATATGATTTCAGGAGGAGCATTTTCTAGATTTTCTCTTTTTGCAATGTCAATCAGTCCATATATAACAGCTTCTATTGTCATTCAATTATTAGGAATGATTATTCCATCTTTAGAAAAATTAACTAAAGAAGGTGGAGAAGAAGGTAGAAAGAAAATAAATAGATATACAAAGATGTTAACAATAGTATTAGCTTTAGTTGAAGGAATTGGTATTTATTTATCATATAAATCAGCTGGAATATTTGTAGACAATAGCTTTTTAACAGGATTATTAGTTGTAACAGGATTAGTTGCAGGAACATCAATGTTAATGTGGTTAGGAGAACAAATAACAGCAAAAGGAATTGGAAATGGAATATCATTGTTAATTTTTATTGGTATTATATCTAGATTACCAAGTGGAATAACAACTTTATGGAATTTAATTATGACTAATTCTGGATTTAGTACAATCGGATTATTAACAGCAATAGCAATTGTTGTTGGAGCAATTCTTTTAGTAGCAGGAGTTGTGTTTGTACAACAAGCTGAAAGAAGAGTTCCAGTACAATATTCTAAAAAAGTAGTAGGAAGAAAAATGGTTGGAGCACAAAGTACACATATTCCGCTAAAACTTGCTATGGCAGGTGTTATGCCAGTAATTTTTGCTTCATCTTTCATGACATTCCCAGCTATGATAATTCAAATTTTTGTACAAGATATAGCAAATCAAACAGGATTTTTAGCAGGACTATATAAATTTTCAATTGCTACATCAACATCAAATGTGGAAATTGGATATTCAATAGCTAATGCATTAGTTTATTTACTATTAATTATAGGATTTACATTTTTCTATACTTATGCTACATTTAATCCAGCAGAAGTATCAAATAATATTAAGAAAAATGGTGGATTCATTCCTGGAATAAGAGCAGGAAAACCAACAACAGAATATTTATCATCAATAATATCAAAACTTACATGGTTTGGTGGATTTTTCTTAGCATTAATAGCTATTTTACCAATGTTATTAAGATTTACAAATCTAAATATAGCATTTGGTGGTACATCAATATTAATTGTTGTAGGTGTTGCATTAGAAACTGTTCAACAATTAGAATCACAATTGGCAATGAGACATTATAAAGGATTTTTAGAATAATATAAAAACAAAAAGAGGAAAGGCAAGAAAGTAAATTTGCCTTTCCAAATTGCTTTTTATATATTTAGTAATTTTTATCATGTTTATTAAATAAAAGTAAATATGATAAAGATTATTGCAAAATAATAAAAATAATCTTAAAATAAATAAAGAGGAAGTGTTTTATATGATAATTATAATGTTAGGTGCACAAGGGACAGGAAAAGGAACTGTTGCAGGTTTAATAAGTGAAAAAACAAAATGGCCACAAATTTCAACAGGAGATATTTTTAGAAAGAATATAAGTGAAAAAACAGAGTTAGGGATAGAAGCAGATAAATATATATCACAGGGAAATTTAGTACCAGATGAAATAACAGTTCCTATGGTAGCAAATAGATTAAAACAAGAAGATGCTAAAGATGGAGCGATTTTAGATGGATTTCCAAGAACAATAGAACAAGCAGAAAAATTAGATGAAATTTTAAGTGGGTTAGGAAAAAAAGTTGATTTAGTAATCAATTTAGTAACACCAAAAGAAGAGATAATAGATAGAATGTTAACTAGAAGAGTTTGTACAAATCAAGAATGTAAAGCTACTTATAATACAAAATTACATCCACCAAAAGTAGAAGGAATATGTGATAAATGTGGATCACCTTTAAAACAAAGAGATGATGATTCTAATCCAGAAGCAATTAAAAGAAGATTAGAAATATATGAAGAAAAAACAGCTCCATTAGTTGAATATTATCAAGAAAAAGGAGTACTAAAGACAGAAACTGTAAGTATTTCAATTAATAGAATGGGAAAAGATGTAGCAGAAGAAGTTGTTGAATCATTTAAAAATAAGTAACAAAAAAGGGAGACGATAAAATTGGTAACAATCAAATCAAAAAAAGAAATTGAATGTATGAAAGAAGCATGCAAAGTAGTTGCTATATTATATGATAAATTAGAAAAAGAAATAAAAGTAGGAATGTCAACATGGGAAGTTGACCAAATAGCTGAAAAAATAATAAGAAGTTTAGGTGCTATTCCAGCAGAAAAAGGATATGATGTTGGAATAAGAGGAATTCCACCATATCCAGCTTCTATATGTATTTCTATAAATGATGAAGTTATTCATGGTGTTCCATCAAAACATAAAATAATAAAAGATGGTGATATTGTAAGTGTTGATACAGTAGCATTAAAAAAAGGATTTAATGGAGATGCAGCAAGAACTTTTATGATAGGAAATGTATCAAAAGAAGCCAAAAGATTGGTAGATGTAACAAAGCAGGCATTTTTTGAAGGAATAAAATATGCTAAACCAGGATATAGAATTGGAGATGTTTGCCATGCAATAGGAGAATACGTACATTCACAAGGATATTCAGTTGTAAGAGAATTTCAAGGACATGGAATTGGTAGAGAAATGCATGAAGATCCAGGTATTCCTAACTATGGAAAAGCAGGAAAAGGAATTAGATTAGAACCAGGAATGACATTAGCAATAGAACCAATGGTAATTCAAGGGAAACCTAATATTTTAGAATTGGATGATGGATGGACAATTATAACAGAAGATGGAAGTTTAGCAGCTCATTATGAAAATACAATATTAATTACAGAAAAAGAGCCAGAAATATTGACAATACTTTAAGGATGATGTATAATATAATAGTTATTATGCACAATAGCCAAATTGTGTGGCAAAATATAGAAAACTCTTTAATAGGAGGGGAATGAATTGGCAAAAGAAGATGTTATAGAGGTAGAAGGAACAGTAGTGGAAGCACTACCAAATACTAATTTTAAAGTAGAACTTGAAAATGGACATCAAATATTAGCTCATATATCAGGTAAATTAAGAATGAACTATATAAAAATATTACCTGGAGATAAAGTAAAAGTAGAACTTTCACCTTATGATTTGACAAGAGGTAGAATTACATGGAGAGCTAAATAAAAAGATTTAACTAATAAAAAATTAACCCAAATATATTATTAAAAAGCAAGCCAAGGAGGTGCAAATAAATGAAAGTAAGACCATCAGTAAAACCAATGTGTGACAAATGCAAAGTAATAAAAAGAAAAGGTGTAATTAGAGTTATTTGTGAAAACCCTAAACACAAACAAAGACAAGGTTAATCCTTATATTCGTTAATAACACAAATGAGGTAGCGGCTGTGACTCCTTATTTTAGGAGGTACATATCGAATTTGTGTTTATATATATGTCTTAGAAAACTTAAAGAGGCTAGAGTAAACGCTAGTGCATTTCACCTTTGAGTATTTTTAGGACAAACAAAACAAAAAATTTGGAGGTGCAAAAAAATATGGCTCGTATAGCAGGAGTAGATTTACCTAAAGAAAAAAGAGTAGAAATAGGACTTACATATATTTATGGAATAGGAGTAGCAAGTTCTAGAAAAATTCTTGAAAAAGCTGGTATAAATCCAGATACTAGAATTAAAGATTTAACAGATGACCAAGTAAATGATATTAGAAAAGTTATTGATGAATCTTATACAGTTGAAGGAGACTTAAGAAGAGAAGTAGCATTAAACATAAAGAGACTTACAGAAATAGGATGCTACAGAGGATTAAGACATAGAAAAGGATTACCAGTAAGAGGTCAAAGAACAAAAACTAATGCTAGAACTAGAAAAGGTCCTAGAAAATTAGTTAGTAAAAGCAAAAAATAATAAAAATTAATCATAAATATTAATTGATTAATCTTAAATAAAGAGTATAAAATCTTTGTAGAGGAGGAAAAAGCAAAATGGCTAAAAATGTAACAACAAAAAAAGTAGCTAGAAGAAATAGAAAAAACATTGAAAAAGGTGCAGCACATATTCACTCTAGTTTTAACAATACAATAGTTACAATTACAGATACACAAGGAAATGCAATATCATGGGGAAGTGCTGGAGAATTAGGATATAAAGGTTCTAGAAAAAGCACACCATTTGCAGCAGGTCAAGTTGCAGAAACAGCTGCTAAAGCTGCTATGGAACATGGATTAAAATCTGTTGAAGTATTTGTTAAAGGACCAGGTTCAGGAAGAGAAGCAGCAATTAGAGCACTTCAAACAGCTGGTTTAGAAATAAGTGCTATCAAAGATGTAACGCCAATACCACATAATGGTTGTAGACCACCAAAAAGAAGAAGAGTATAATTTGAAATGAATGATAAAGCAAAATTAAAAGGGAAATTATTAATTAGAAAATGAGTAGATTAAATAAACTAAATTAAGATATCCCTTGTCATTAGTAGAAAGGAGTATAAAGATGGCAAGATATAAAGATGAACAATGTCGTAGATGCCGTAGAGAAGGACAAAAATTGTTCTTAAAAGGTGAAAGATGTTATTCTGATAAATGTAGTATTTCAAGAAGAAATTATGCACCAGGACAACATGGACAAAAAAGAGCAAAACTTTCTGAATACGGAACTCAATTAAGAGAAAAACAAAAAACAAAAGCATATTATGGAGTGGGAGAAAAACAATTTAGAAAATACTTTGAAATGGCTTCTAATAAAAAAGGTGTAACAGGTGAAAACTTATTACAAATTTTAGAAAGCAGATTAGATAATGTAGTATATAGATTAGGATTTGGAACATCTAGAGCTCAAGCAAGACAATTTGTAAACCATGCACAATTTGAAGTAAATGGTAAAAGAGTAGATATTCCATCATACTTAGTAAAACCAGGAGATATTATCACTGTTAGAGAAAGTAAAAAAGATAACAGTACTATTAAAGTAAATGTGGAAGAATCTGCTAAAAGACCAATTCCAGCATGGCTTGAAAAAGATAGTGAAAAATTAAGTGGTAAAGTAATTAGATTAGCATCTAGAGAAGATGTTGATATTCCAATTGAAGAGCATTTAATAGTAGAGCTTTACTCAAAATAATAGTTAAAAATAATATGAAAGGTTTAGTCAAAACCTTACAATTTTACTTAAGGAACCTATATAGTTTAAAGAGTTTGAGATATATTCTCGAATATTAGGAGGTAAAAATGATTGAATTTGAAAAGCCAAATATTGAATGTCTAGAGGTTGATGATGAAAACAACTACGCAAAATTTGTATGTGAACCATTAGAAAGAGGATATGGAGTAACAATAGGAAATTCACTAAGAAGAATTTTGCTTTCATCACTTCCAGGTTGTAGTATTACAAGTGTAAAAATAGATGGAGTATTACATGAATTTTCAGGTATACCAAATGTTGTAGAAGATGTACCAGAAATAATTGTTAACTTGAAAAATGTAAGATTAAAATTTGAAGAAAATGAAGAAAAGATTTTAAGAATTGATTTCAAAGGAGAAGGCGAAGTTACAGCAGCTGACATAATAACAGATGGAACAGTTGAAATATTAAATCCAGAATTACATATAGCTACAGTTTCTGAAGGTGGAAACCTAAAAATAGAAATGACAGCTGATAGAGGTAGAGGATATAACTCATCTGAAAAAAATAAAAAACCAAACCAAGATATATCAGTTCTTCCAATTGATTCTATTTATACACCTGTAAAAAAAGTAAATTATCAAGTTGAAAACACAAGAGTTGGACAAATGGTTGATTATGATAAATTGATAATTGAAGTATGGACAGATGGAAGCTTAAAGGCACATGAAGCATTAAGTTTGGCAGCAAAAGTAATGACAGGACATTTAGAATTATTTATAGATTTATCAGAAGCTACAAAAAATACACAAGTTATGATAGAAAAAGAAGAATCTAAAAAAGAAAAAGTTTTAGAAATGTCAATTGAGGAATTGGAACTATCTGTAAGATCATTTAACTGTTTAAAAAGAGCAGGTATTGCTACAGTTGAAGATTTAACAAATAAATCAGAAACAGATATGATGAAAGTAAGAAATTTAGGTAAAAAATCATTTGATGAAGTAACAGCAAAATTACATTCATTAGGATTAGATTTTGCCAAGGAAGAAGAGTAAAAATAGTTAAAGGAAGGTGAAATAAATTGGCTACTAATAGAAAATTAGGAAGAACAACAGACATAAGAATGGCAATGTTAAAAACTTTAACAACAGATCTTATTATGCATGGAAAAGTTGAAACAACATTAGCTAGAGCTAAAGAAGTAAAATCAATAGTTGATAGCATAATAGCACTTGCTATTAAAGAAAAAGATAACTTTGAAATGGTAGATGTTAAAGTTGTAAAAGCTAAATTAGATTCAAAAGGTAATAAAGAAACTGAATTAGTAAAAAGCAAAAATGGTAAAGAATATCTAAAAGTAGTAAAAGAAGAAACTACAGAAAAAAGACAAAAAGACATGCCAACAAGATTAAATGCTAGAAGAAAAATGATGAGAAAATTAAATAAAGTTAAAGATAGTGAAGGTAATAATGTAGATTTACCATCAAAATTATTTAATGAAATAGCTCCAAAATATGCTGATAAAAACGTAGGAGGATATACACGTATTATTAAAGCAGGTCCTAGAAGAGGAGACGGAGCAGAAGTTGCAATATTACAACTTATATAATTAAAATGAATATAAATAAAGATAAATAGGGGATTTTTAACTAAATTCTCTATTTTTATTTAAATATGTTTTATAAAATCTAAATTAAGTTTCAGTATTTTTTGTATACAGATGAGGAGAAAATATGGAATATAAAATACAATACTCAAAAATAAAAAATATTTATATACAGATAAAAGAAGGCAAAGTAATAGTAAAGGCACCAAAAAGAGTAACAAGGGAAGAGATAGAAAGAATCTTAAAAAATAAAGAAAAATGGATAAATAAAAGTTTAGATAAAGATAGAAAAAAAGGACAAAAAGAAAATTTATATACAAAAGATGAATTTATTAAAATAGTTGAAAGTACTACAAAGGAACTAATAGAACTTGCCAATTTAAAGCCAAATAATATCAGAATAAGAGATATAAGTTATGCATGGGGGTCATGTTCAACAAATAAAAATATAACAATAAGTTTAAAATTAATAAAATATAGTAAAGAAGCAATAAAATATGTTATTTTGCATGAACTTTGTCATCTAAAATATATGAATCACTCAAAAAATTTTTGGAATTTAGTTGAAAGATATATGCCTAATTATAAAGAAATAAAAAAAGAGTTTAAATAATATGTAACGATAGAAAAAAATATTACATATAATAAACCATAGGAGGCTAAAAAAATGGAATTTATATTAAATACCATATTTTGGACACTAGCCCTTTATGGTTTATTTGAAATTATAAAAAATATAATATATATAAGTACATATACTAAATTTAAATCTGATGGAATATATTTAATAATAGCGGTAAAAAATCAAGAAGAGAAAATAGAAGGATTTTTAAGGTCAGTTATATTTAAAATATTATACGGAAAAGATGAATATTTAAAAAATATAATAGTTGCTGACTTGAAATCAACAGACAAGACAAAAGAAATTGTAAAAAAATTAGCGGAAGAATACCAAACAATAAAACCACTTTCTTGGAAAGAATGTAAAGATATAATGGATAATATTGATGACACATAGAAAAAAGATATTTTAAAAAAATTAAAACCTTGAAAACACTATACTTTTGTGATAAACTAAACGAAAATAAGACAGGAGAGACAAATGGAAATTACAGGAGAAATATCGAATATTATTTATAAAAATGAAATAAATAGTTATACAATAGCAGAATTAGAAACAGAAGAAGAACTAGTGACAATAGTAGGATATTTACCATTCATAAATATTGGAGATACTTTAAAACTAGAAGGAAAATTTGTAGAGCACAAGGAATATGGTAGACAATTTAAAATAGATACTTTTGAAAAAATGATGCCAAGAACTTTATCAGCTTTAGAAAGATATTTGTCAAATGGAAATATAAAAGGAATAGGAGAGGCAATTGCAAAAAGAATAATAAAAAAATTTGGAGACGAAACCATACATATTTTTAAATATGAACCAGAAAGACTTGCAGAAGTAAGAGGAATATCAGAGAAAAAAGCAATAGAGATGTCAGAAAGTTTTATAGAAAATTGGGAAGTATGGCAAATTGTCGGATTTTTAGAGAGATTTGGTATTGGTGCAGAGCATGCAAAAAAAGTATTTGATTTATACGGAACAAAAGCAATTGAAGAAATAGAAAGCAATCCATATTTATTAATTGATATAGCAAGAGGTGTAGATTTTAAACAAATAGATAAAATGGCACTTGATTTAGGTGTTAGTTATGATAATGATAAAAGAATTGCAAGTGGGATTAAATATGGGCTTATTAGAAGCACATATAATGGACATGCTTGTGTGGAAAAAAATAATTTAATAGAATTTGTAATAAATTTATTAGATGTCAATTCTGAAAATGTAGAAGATGGATTAATTAATTTAAAAGTAAAAGAAGAGATTGTTATAGAAACAAGAGAAAAAAGTGAATATATTTATTTGTACAATTTTTATCAAACTGAAAGAGAAATAGCTTACAGAATAAAAAAATTACAGGAATCTAAAAATATAAAGAAAATACTAAATTTAAATACTCAATTAAAAAAGGCAGAACAAATTTCAAGTATTGAATTATCAGAAAAACAAAAAGAAGCATTAAAATTAGTAAATGAAAACAACGTATCAATTATAACTGGTGGACCAGGTACAGGAAAAACAACTATAATAAAAAATATTATTGAAATATATGAAGAACATGGAAAAAAGGTAATTTTAGCTGCTCCAACAGGTAGAGCTGCTAAAAGAATGACAGAAACAACAAATAAAGAAGCATCAACATTGCATAGATTATTAGAAATAGGAAAATTTGACGAAGAAAGTTTTTATAAAAATACAAGCGATTATGAAGGTGCACCAATAGATGCTGATATAATAATTGTAGATGAAATGTCTATGGTAGACATGTTCTTAATGAATTATTTATTAAAATGTATATATAAAGGAACAAAATTAGTATTAGTTGGAGACGTAGATCAGCTTGCTTCAGTAGGACCAGGAAGTGTTTTAAAAGACTTGATAAATTCTGAACAAATACCAACTATTCATTTAGAAAAAATATTTAGACAGGCAGCGAAAAGTAAAATTATATTAAATGCACATAAAGTTAATAATGGAGAGAATTTTTTGAAAAAAGACGAGTCATCAGAAGAGATGAAAGAAGATTTTTTCTATATAAAAGAAAACAATCAAGAGCAAATGCTAGCACAAATAGTATCTTTATGTACAGGAAGATTAGAAAAGTATGGAAATTATGACTTTTTTCAAAATATTCAAGTATTATCACCAACAAAAAAAGGAATGTTAGGAACTAAAGAATTAAATAAAATATTGCAAGAAAAATTAAATCCAAATATTAATAAAGAACCAGAAAAAGCTAGTATGGGAGCAATTTTTCGTACTGGAGATAGAGTAATGCAAATAAAAAACAACTATGATATAAACTGGGAAAGAAAATCATTTGGAGAAAAAGAAATAGGAAGAGGAGTATTTAACGGAGAAATTGGAACAATTCTAAAAGTAGACGAAAAAGAAAAGCAAATAGAAATAAAATTTGATGATGAAAAAATAGCAAAGTATGAATTTTCAGACTTAGATCAAATAGAACATAGCTATGCAATAACAATCCATAAAGCACAACGGAAGTGAATTTGATGTAGTAATAATGGTAATACCACAATCATCACCAATGCTTCTTACAAGAAACTTATTATATACAGGAATTACAAGAGCAAAAGAAATGTTAATTATAATAGGAAATGATAGAATTGTAGAATTCATGATAAAAAATGTAGATAGCAAAAAAAGAAACACTGGACTAGAATATAAAATGAGACAGTAGGGACAGGTCTTAATTGTCTCATTTTTTTGTCTATTTTTGTTGAAATATGCGATGAAAAAATTTGAATAATAATAAAATATGTATTATAATGAAAAATAAATTATGTAGACAAGAAAGGAGAATTTAATTGCCAAGAAAAAGTAGAAGGCTATTGGGTGAAACGGTGTGTCATCATATGGTTCAAGGAATTAACAAAGAAGAAATTTTTAAAACAGAAGATAATAAGGAAAAATATATAGAGCTTTTAAAGAAATATTACAAAGAATTCAAAATAGATGTTATAGCATATTGCATTATGGATAATCATGTTCATATGTTGTTATATGCAAATGATATCAAGCAGATTAGTAATTTTATGAAAAACATAAATTCAATATATGCAATGTACTACAATAAAAAAACAGATAGAGTTGGATACGTATTTAGAAATCGATTTAAATCAGTACCTATAATGGATAGAAAACAATTATATACATGTATAAAGTATATTCATATGAATCCTGTCAAAGCGGGAAAAGTTAAGGAAGAAAGCAATTATAGATATTCTTCTTATAATGATTATTTAAATAAAACAGGATTTATTCATGAGGAAATTTTAAAATTTATTTTTAATTCATCAAATAATTATATCGAAAAATTTCAATCAATTGAATATGAAAATTCAAAAGAAGAAGTAAACTTAAAAAAAGCTCTAGAAGACTTTTTAATTAAAGAAAAGTTGACTTTAGAGCATATTAAACAGAATAAAATTATTATAAAAAAATTTGTATCATATTTAAATTTAAATCAATATAAGTTTTCAAAAAAAGAGGTATCAGATATTTTTAATATTAGCAGATCAACTTTATATAGGTGGTTGGATGAATAAATTTATAAAAACAGACAATAAGACAAAAAACGACAAAAAGATGAGACAAATGAGACCTGTCCCCAGTGTCCTAGATTTGATTTATCCGCCTACGTGTGGGATATGTGGAAAATTAAGTCAAGAGTTTTTGTGTAAAAAATGTAATAAGTTATTGGAGCAACAAGCTAAATTTATGGTACAGAGACATGAATGTTTGGGAGATGAGGTTGAGGTTAATTTTGAGGAACTTTTATATGTTTTTAAATATGAAGGAATTATAAGAAAGATGCTTTTAAATTATAAATTTCAGGATAAAAGTTATTTATATAAAACATTTGTAAATTTTTTATTAAATAATAAAAAATTCTTTAATATTATTAAATCTTATGATACAATTGTGCCAGTACCAATTAGCAAGCAGAGATATAAACAAAGAGGATATAACCAATGTGAGTTATTAGGAAGAGAAATTGCTAATATAGTAGATATCCAATATGAAAATAATTGTATTTTTAAGCAAAAGAATATAATAGAGCAAAGTAAGTTAAATAAAGAAGAAAGAATTCGAAATATACAAGGAGCGTATTACTTAAAAAATGGGAAAAAGTTAAAAAATAAAAATGTATTGGTACTAGATGATATTTATACAACAGGAAGTACAGTAAATGAATGTTGTAAGATTATAAATGAAGCTAAGCCAAATAAGATAGGAGTGTTAACAATTGCAAAAGATTAAAATAAACAACAAATTAATTACAATTTTATTTATAGTATATTTAATAATTAGTTTTTTTATTAATTCGGTAAAAATGATTTATGACTACTTTGATGAGGTGGAGATAGGAACAGATTTTAATAAAGAGAGTTTTATAGCTTTATATGAAAAAGAACTTCAAGATATGACAGAGGAAGATAAAGAAGAATTAGAAATCATAAAACAAATGCCTGATGATGAGTTTGAAGGTTATGTTAGACAAAGACTATATATCAATATTTTTATTATTTTGGGTATCAGCCTTGCAATTACATTTTTTAAGAATATTTTTCTTATAATCTTATTTATAGTAATAAAATTAGTAAGTAAAAAAATAAGAAAAGAAAAATTAAATAAAGATGATTTTAAAAGAAGTAAAGATTATTATAGAGATATTTTAGATGGATATGGAGCTTGTGAGTTATCGTGGATAGATGATTTTAAATTAGAAATTCCTAAAGACATTATTGCAGAATTATTACAATTAGAGAATGAAAAAGTTATAAAAATAAATGAAGATAATATAGAGATGTTAGAAAATTTTGATACAAATAATTTAAATGAAACACAAAAATATTTGTTATCTTGTATAGAAGATGGAAAAGTTAAAAATATTAGTGAGATTAAGTTACAAGAGACTGTTAGAAAAGATGCTTTAAAACATAAAATAGTTGAGCAAAGAGAAGAGTCAAAGAAGAAAAAGAAGAAAAGAATGTTTAAAGCTATTTTAATTGCAGTTATAGTTAATATAGTAATGAGAGTGGCTTTCAATATAATAAGCGAAATGAATTTTGAAAATAATATGATTCCAATAATATCATTTGTTATTTATGTTATTGCTTTAATGATTTTTGCATTATATCCAACAATAGTAATAATCTCATTTATCATATATAATGTAAAATCTACATTAGATCCATATTTTAGAACAAAAGAAGGAGAAGAACTTAATAGAAGTATTGAAGGATTAAAAAATTATTTAAAAGATTATACATTATTAGACGAACAAGAGAAAGACGGAATTGTTGTTTGGGAAGAATATTTAGTTTATTCTGTATTATTTAATCAGAATAAGAAAATGATAGAAAAATACAAAAGTATAGTAAAATAGTAAGAATAAGGAGGAAACATGGAAGATTTAGTAGAAAGTATTTTAGATTATATTAGGTCAGATTATACAGATTATGCTGTTATGCTTAATGGTGAATGGGGCTCTGGAAAGACCCACTTTTGGAACAATAAAATAAAAAAGAAAATAGAATCAATGCAATTAAATGGAAAAAGATATACAACAATATATATGTCTTTATATGGAATATCTAATCTAGAAGAAATAAGTAAGAAGATATTTATGGAAACGACACAATTAATGGACAAAAATTTAAGAAGATTTATGAATTCAAAAGGACAAGAAACAATACCAGAATATGCAAAAACAGGTATTGATATGGCAAACTTTTTTGGAGTTACTCAAAACGGAAATAAATTAGATTATGCAGAATTTTTTGCGACAGACGATAAAGTGCTTTGTTTTGATGACTTAGAGAGAGCAAATGTTGATGTAATTGATATATTAGGATATATAAACAATTTCGTTGAACATGACCATATAAAAACAATTATTATTTGTAATGAAAAAGAGCTAGCAACAAAATTAAAGAGTTCTAATTTAGAAATGAAAACTTTTATTGCTACTTATTTATTGGACAAACAGAATGAACTAAATAAATCAGATAAGCCAATGGTAGAAAAAATTCAGGACAAAATAGAGCATGTATTTGATAAAGCAAATGATTATGAAAGAATAAAAGAAAAATTAATTGGAGAAACATTTGAATATGCTCCAAAATTTGATTATATTATAAATGGAATTTTGATGAGATATGAAAATAATCCAGATTTAATTAGATTTTTAAGAGAAAATACAGGAATAATCATATCAACATTTAATAGAAGCGGAACAAGGAATTTAAGAATATTAAAACATGCTTTAAATGACTTTAAAAAGATTTATGAAATGGTTAATAAATCATATCCAAACACAAGTAATAGAGTTATGCAAACTATGCTAATATTTACTATTGCAGTATCATTTGAAATAAAAGCAGGAAAAATAACAAAAGAAAAATTTATAAATATAAAAGACAACGAAGAGTACAAATCAATATTAGTATCATCTAGAATATTAATGGATAATAGGCAATTTTACATTAAAGAATTTGATCAAAATTATTATTATAATTTTAAATCAGAATATAGATTCTTTAAATTTATTGAATATTATGTGAGAACAAGAATTTTTGATATGAAGTTATTTAAAGAAAACATGGATACAATAAGAAATACAGTAGATACAGAAAACTTGCCTAGTTATAAAAGACTACTTACAGAAGAATATTGGAAAATTTCAGATAATGAGTTTGAGGCGGTAATAGAAGATATTATAGAAGATGTAAAAGAAGGAAAAATAAAATTAATAGATATAGTAAAAATATTTGCATATTTTAGTTATTTTTCTAGAAAAGGTTTAATAAAATATGATTTAAAAACATTAAAAAGTATGTTCTTTAATGGTATGAATATGTCATCTTTAACATCAGAATATTGTTCTAATATAGAAGAAGAATTGGGAAAAATTGCAATAGAAGAAGTAGAAGAAGACATGGAAGAAATATTGAAACATTTCCATAAATTAAATGATCAATTATTAGATAAAATGTATAGAGAAAAAGCAGAAGAAATAATGAAATGCATTCCAATGAAAATGGAGCAATTTTATGAAAAATTTGATAGAGAATGTATGAAAGTTCCAATTTTTAAATATTATGATCCTTTCCAATTATTCCAAAGGATATCTTGTGCAAGTAATGAAGATATAGTGTTAATAAAAGAAAAATTGTTAGATAGAGCAAATAGATATACAAAGCAAATAGAACCAGAAATGAAAAATATTAAACAATTTAAACAAATTGTAGATGACTATATAAAAGGAAAAGAATCTACAATAAAAATAGTTATGCTAAAAGAATTTTCAAAAAGTTTGGAATCTATTTTGGAAAAGTACAAATTTAGTTTTTAATACGCGAATAGATAAATTTAAAAACTAAAAATTATTATGTATTAAAATTTTTAATAGAATTTGTAAAAATTGAATATTTTTTTCCTCTTTTGCAATAATAAGAGTATGAAATAAATTTATGCTGAAATTGAAGGAGGAAAATTATGAAAGCAACTGGAGTTGTGAGGAGAATAGATGATTTAGGTAGAGTTGTTATTCCAAAAGAGATAAGAAAAACTTTAAGAATAAAAGAAGGAGACCCATTAGAGATATTTACAGACAGAGAAGGGCAAGTTATTTTAAAAAAGTATTCACCAATAGGAGAACTTTCAGAGTTTGCAGCAGGATATGCAGAAACTTTGTCAAAGACGACAGGACATATTGCTTGTATTACGGATAAAGATACTATTATAGCGGTATCAGGAGGGTCAAAAAAAGAATTTTTAGAGCAAGATGTTAGCAAAGAACTAGAACAACTTATGGAAGATAAAGAAGTATATACAAGTAAAGAAAATAGTGATAAAGCAATGCCAATTACTAAAAATGACAATAATGAAAGAAAAAATAATGCACAGATTGTTTATCCAATTATATCTAATGGTGATACGATTGGAACAGTAATACTTATGGCTAAAGAGGAAAATAAGAAGATGGATGAAGTAGAAAAAAAGGTAGCTCAATCTGCTGCAACTTTTTTAGGAAGTCAAATGGATATATAGATTCAATAATTTTAAAATTTATTATAAATAAAAACAAGTTATTACTATAGATAAAAAATAGTTTTAACTTGTTTTTTTATGATATTTGGAATATAAATTTATATCTGCTAAGCCGACTAAGTAATCAATGGAGGTTCCGTAAAATTTGGATAAAGTAATTAAGTGTTGAATAGGAATTGTTCTATTTCCTTTTTCATATTCAGAATAATATTGTTGGGAAATACCTAGTAAATTAGCAATATCTTTTTGCAATAAATCATGGTCTTCTCTTAAATCTTTGATTCTTTTAAATCTCACTATTAACCTCCTAATTAATATTATTAAATTTATATATAATTGTAACAAAAAAAGAGTAAGAACATTTAACACACATAAAATATTATGTTTAAACAAGATAGCAAATAAATCTATAACTTAAAATATTACGGAAATGTTACAGGATTGTAACAATTATGTTAAAAAAATTAAAATGATTGAAAAGAAAAAAGCGTTATGTTATGATAAAATCAAATACATGAAAAATTATGTACAAAGATACAAATGAAAGGGGAATTTTTTAATGAGGTTTAAAACAAAAGAAGCAAAAGGTATAACATTAATAGCATTAGTAATAACAATAATTGTACTCTTAATACTTGCAGGAGTAACAATTGCTACATTAACAGGAGACAATGGAATATTAACAAAGGCAGGAGATGCAAAGACACAAACAGAACAGGCAAAAGAAGATGAAAATTTAAAAATAGCAATAGCAGGAAGCTATGGAACTGATGGTAAACTGAATTTAAAAGATTTAAAGGACAATTTAGAAAATCAAAAAATTTTATATACTGATAGTGATAAATTCCCATTAGAAGTAACAGTAAATGGAGAAAAGAAAAAAATAGACGCAAATGGAAATATAATAGAAAGTATACAAAGTTTGAAAACAAAAGGAACAGTATTTAAGGATACAACAACATTAGAAGACACATATGGAAACCAAGTAAAAATACCAAAAGGATTTAAAATAGCAAATGATTCAGCAACAGATGTAACAGGAGGAATAGTAATAGAAGATGCAACATATACAAATACAATAGGAAGCCAATTTGTATGGATACCAGTAGGAACAGGAGAAAATGCAATAAAAAAAGCAAATAATGGGACAGTAGATATAAAATTAAGTAGATATACATTTGCAAAGGATGGAACACCAACAGATCAAGGAGATAATATAATAAATTCAGATTATCAAGAATTAGCAACATCAAATTATGGAAATGCAACAGCAAAAAACATAGAAGGATTTAAAACAAGTGCAAATAGTAATCATGGATATTATATAGGAAGATATGAAGCGGGAGTAATGGACTATAATTCTTCTGTATCAACTAGAAACAATAATGAAGAGGCAAATTGGACAGGATATACTGGAGATAATATAAAATTAGTATGTAAAAAAGATCAGCAAGTTTGGAATTATGTAACACAAAATAAAGCATCAGAATTGTCAAGAGATATGTATAAAAGTGAAGCAAAAGTAACAAGTGATTTAATAAATAGTTATGCATGGGATACAGCAATAGTGTTTGTACAAAAGTGTGGAACAGAAAGTAATAGTTCAACATATTCATATACTTATGGAGAATCATCAACAAGTACAAGTGCTCCACAAACTACAGGAACAAATATATTGAAAGCAACAAGTAAGGTAGATAAGCAATGTAATATATTTGATATGGCAGGAAATTGTTATGAATGGACAACAGAAACTGATAGCTATTCCAGAGTTCGCGTTCCTTGCGTTGATCGAGGAGGTGTTTGCTACAACGACTTCGTTTACACGAGTGATCGCAGCTTCGGCTATACTTCCAGTGCTGGCATCTACGCTTCGTTCCGCCCACTTTTATATTTGTAGAGCTGAACTCTGTGAAAACTAAAACTATAACAATAGAAAAGTAGTTTTAATATAGTGTTAATTAAATTTAACGAATGAAATACGTTAATTAGAGAAAATTTTCATTCATTTTGAGCTTGTCAAGTTTGGTGTGTAAATTTTTATTATATATATACTAAAGCAGGAGTAGCGTTGCATGTGCTACTTTTGCTTTTCTATTTGTCAGATATTAAATTGTCAATGTAGGGTTAATTTTATATTTCTAGATGTTTTGTACTAAATTGCTCGTACCTCGCAATGGAACGAAAGAACGGCAAAGAAGCCAATAAATTGAAAATATAAAAGATGGATCTAGGTCAAGTTTTTAGACACATTTTTCTACGAATTTATATATTTCTTTCTAAGCTTCGCTTGGGAGTTGCTATAAATATTAAAGAAAATCTTTAACATTTATAACAACTTTTATATTTATGCTACACCTTTTATATACTCATTATATTTTTGATTTGGCGTTTTATAATCAAGACTACTATGTATTCTTGTATTATTATACCAACCTTCTATAAATTCAAATATAGCTAATCTAGCTTCTTTAAATGTTTCATACGTATTTACATTTACTTCTTCTTTCTTTAATATGGCATTGAAGCTTTCCATACATTATCATATGGATAACCTTTTTGGCTATATGAATGTTTTACATTTTTGTTCAATAATAAATTCTCATATTCATTTGATGTATATTGACTTCCTAAATCTGAATGAAATATCATTCCATTTTCTACTTTTCTTTCTTCTTGAGCTTTTTCAAATGCATCTATTACTAACTGTGCTGTCATATTAATTCCATATGACCATCCTATTATCTTTAAATCAAATAAATCCATTACTATTGCTAAATATGTCCATCCTGTTTCTTTGGTATAAATATATGTTATATCTCCAACCCATTTTTCACTTGGTTTTGTTGCTTTAAAATCTTGTTCAAGTAAATTTTCTTTATTTTTATCATCTACTTTTTTACTACCACTATGATTAAATTTTTTTACAATAATGCTTCTTAATCCAAGTTCTTTCATCCTTCTAGCTACTCTTTTTTGACTCACTTTTATACCTTGACTATTTAAAACTTTTGTGATTTTGGGCGAACCATATCTTTTCTTAGATTTTTCAAATTTTTCTTTAATTTTCTTATCTAATTCAATATTTGCAGTTTTATAACTGTTTTTTCTATTTTGTTTATGGTAATAATATACAGAATGATGTAAATTTACAACTTTGCACAACATTCTTATATCATACATATTTTTCATTTCATCTATAAATTTTATTTTATCTTCTGTTGTCTTGAGAATATGGCTAGTGCTTTTTTTAGTATTTCATTTTCTGTTTTTATTTCTTGATTTTCCTTTTTTAGTTTTAATATTTCATCATTATTTGTTGTTTCTCCTGTTGATGTTTTTAGTGTTCCATATTTTTTTATCCATGCTCTTACATTTCCTTCTGAGGTGCCATATTCTCTAGCTAATTCAGATTTATTCTTATTTCCATTTTCATACAATTCTACAATTGTTTTTTTAAATTTTTCAGTATATGTTTTCATATTTTAGACACTCCTTTTACATTTGCATAATATCATATCATCTTTTTGTCGATTCGTAAAATTTTGTGTCTATATATCTATACTAACACCAAAACAATAAAAAATAATGGAAAATCATTAATTAGTAATGCGAATAATAATAGATATGTAGATAAATTTGATAATACTTTTTGGGCAGTAGTAAAAAAATATGCGGCAACAAAATGGTATTCATCTGGAGAAACTTATTTAGGAAATAGTGTAATTAGACCATATACTGTACGTAATAATTTATTTCAAGTAACAGGAGGAAGCCATAGAGATTATGAGAATGGTAAAGGGAATAGTAGCATTACTTTTAGGCCAGTAATAACAGGAAATTAATTAAAATAAGTAGAAAAATTAGTATGTAAAAGATAAAAAATACATATTAAAAATAGAGATATCTGATGTGCTTGTTTAGAGCGTTAAAAGTATATAGTTTTCAAAAAATATGATGTCTAATTAAAATTATTACAAAAACTTGGTGAAAAATTGAAAAAATGTATTGACAACTAAAAGAAAATAAGTTATACTTTTACTTGTGCTAAACATTAGAAGCACATGCTCCCTTAGCTCAGTTGGTCAGAGCAACCGGCTCATAACCGGTGGGTCCAAGGTTCGAATCCTTGAGGGAGCACCATTTTAATTTTATATTTGGGTAGGTGGCCGAGTGGCTAAAGGCGGCAGACTGTAAATCTGTTCTCATTCGAGTACGAAGGTTCGAATCCTTCCCTGCCCACCATTAGTATTATCAAGACTTTGATTGTTTTGATAATATTTTTGCTTTTTAAGGAAGCTATGAAAAAATGTTCATAGCTTTTTGTAATGCTATAAAGATGAAAAAGTTACAAAGATATTACAAAAATATTAAATTTATATGACGCTTTATATTATGTTGAAAAAGAAAATTTGTTATGATAGACTATAAACGAAAGATGAAAGGGGTAATTTAATCATATGAAAAAAACAATTAGAAAGATTTATTTATGTTTTATTATAACAATATTATTTACAACGGGAATAGCACTTGGAAATGATACAAATTTAGAAAATAAGGAATATACAGAAATATATAAACAATGGCTTGAATTGTCAGATGAACAAAAAGAAAATGTAATAGAGCCAAGTAAATATAATTTTTATTCAAAAGATACAAAAGAAGAAATACAACTAGCTAATCAAAAAATGAATTTGAAAAGTTTAGTAAAAATGGCAAAGTCATCAACATATGCCACGTCTCCTAAATTTTCATTAAAAACATTAATTGATAATAATCTAGAAATAAAAGACCAAAAAAGTACTAACTTTTGTTGGGCTTTTGCCTCAATAAGTTCATTAGAAACTAATTTAGCATTAAAAAATTATAACGATAATAAAGATGATAAAATATATGATTATTCAGAAAGACATATGGTTTATTCTATGACACAGAGTTTTAAAGATGGACAAGTAAATACTAACGGATGGAAACAAAAGGCAAAAGATGGTGGAACTACAACAATGTCAATGGCATATTTAACAAATGGATCTGGAGCAATAAATGAAGAAGATATGAAATTTGTAGATAGCCAGGAAGAAATAGATATTAATGATATAAAAAATAAACAAGTACAAACTACAGTAAAAGATATAAGAAATTTTAATTCAATATATATAACTAAAAATGATGGAGCAATAGATGCTAATAAAAATAAAATAAAAGATTCAGAAATGGAAAATTTAAAAGAACAAATAAAGGAACATATTTCAACTAGTGGATCAATAAAAGCATCGATTTATATGCCAAATTTTGATAATAATGTACATATTAACTTGAAATCTGGAGCTATCTATAATTTAATAGATTCTTATGAAGATATAAAAAAAGAAATGACGAAAAAAGATGGAGTATATGTCAATCATGCTGTTAGTATAATTGGATGGGATGATAATTATTCTAAAGATAATTTTTCAACTAAACCTACGAATAATGGAGCATGGATTATTAGAAATTCATATGGAAAAGCAATAGAAATATCAATGGAGCAATTAAGAAAGAATAATCCAGGATTGGAAGATGAAGAGATTGTAAATACATTTTCAGCAAGTATGAATTGTAATTGTACTTTAAGTGAAGATGGGCAAATACTTAGTGTTTCAGTTGGAGATAATGGAATATTTTATATATCTTATGAAGATTCATATATATATTCTGATTTGCTTGGAATAGAAAATGCAGAAGATAAAAAAGATTATGATAATTTGTATCAATATGATAATTTAGGTGGGGGAGAAGTCGGCTATATAAATAAAAATGATGTAAAGGATATATTTTTAGCAAATGTATTTACAAGAACTAAAACAGATACAGAATATTTAACTTCGATAGGATTTCAAAATTTTACTGAAGGAACTTATGAGGTTTATATAAATCCAGATGGAGCAGATAAATCATTGTCTAATTTACAAAAAGCAGAGTTAACAACAGGGGAAGAGATTAGTTTAACAGCAGGTTATCATACAATAGCTTTAAAAAAAGCATATAAATTAAAAGAAAATAATTTTGTAGTGGCTATAAAAATGAAACATAAAGATGGAGAAATTTCTTGTTTTACATATGAATCAAAATACGAAAATCCTAATATTGTATTAAGTAATCCTAAAGAGAGTTTTATTGCAAAAGAAGAACAAGCGCAAAAAGATAGTCAATGGTTAGATATTGGAGACAGTAGTAGCAGTAGTTATTTGGGAAATTTATGTATAAAAGGTATAACTGTAAATCAATACTCTGGAAGTATTGCAAATGAAGAAGAAAAAGAAGACTCAAAAACAGATAATAATAATTCTAACTATGATAAAGCAAAAGCAGAGTTACAAGAAATAAAATTAGAGGGAAATAATCAAGGAAGTTCAGTAAATATAAAAATAAAAGTAACAGGAATAGAAGTTAAAAATTCAAGTGAAAAATATCAGCATTATTTCTATTTGTCATCAAATTCAAAGGAAAATAACATACAAGAAGATAAATGGATACCAGCAGGAAAATTTGAAAAGCAAGATGATGGAACATATGCTTTAATGCTTGAAATTACAGAAGAATCTCAGCTAGCAGATATAAAAGAAGATGGTTCAGTATATGTATATATTAAAGAAGTTGCAACATTAAACGGAAAATCTACAACAGTAATATCTAATGGAATAGAATTAAAATTATATTCATCTGAAATAGAAACAAAAAGAGAAGAAGATACTACAACAATAACATCAAATAAAACAAAAAATGATACAACTGTAGCAAATAAAGTATTACCAAATACAGGATATATTCCAGTTATAATATTCTTAATAATAAGTTTAACTATTGTTGGAATATTTGTATATATTAGATATAAAAATATAGATAAATAAAAATAAAGAGTACGCGATACGTACTCTTTATTAATCTATATTAATAATTTTTTGAGTAAAATCTAAATTACTCCATGAGTCATCTTCATAACCAATTGTATAAACATTTGTAGCAAAAATATCTTTATCTAACATTAATTTTAAATTTTTGTTAGTATTATTATCATAAAATCTTTTTACAGAGGTAATAATTTCAAGTTTAGGATTAGCTTTAGCTATTTCAGAAATTAAGAATTTACCACGATTATTTAAACCAAGTACTCTAATATAAGGAGTAGTTTTTTTAGAAATATCAATATCTTTTTTAGTGATTCCTAATAAAGCATAAAGCAAAATTCTTTGAATTCTAGTTGATGTATAACGTTTTGATTTTATAATATTTAAAAGGTCATTTAAATTATTACAAGAATTTGCTGCTTTTTTTATAGCAAATTCTAAACCCTCTGTTACATCAGGAAGCATAGCAATTTCAGATGTTTCCATTTTTCTTAAATTATAAATAATTTGTTTTTCAAATACAGAGATGTCTGGTATTATATGTCCTTGTTTTATATTTTTTATTAAAATGCTGTAGCTTGAAGATGGAAGTAATCTTCTTAAAATATCAAATCCATTGTTTTTTATAATATTACGTATAGCTGTAGCACTTGCTATATTTCCAGAATAAGAGCTATCATTATAAGCAGATTCATAACGAGCAATTGAAATAGGCATAATGTTACTTTTATATTTTTTTAATGCTTTTAGATATTCAATGCCTAATATATTATTAGGAGAAGAAAGTACATTAACACATTTTCTAATATCATTTAAATATATCATTAAGGCGTTTTCACGAGCTTTAGGATAAGAGATTCCTTTACTTAATTCATGAGATAATAATATTTTATATTTTCTTGGTTCATGATATAAAACGTCTGCAAATTTATTCAATATGTCAACATCAGAGGTTTCAGCACCAAAAGAAATATAATCAACAACTTTTAAAGAATCTAAAATTTTTATTGCACCATCTGCAAAATTTTCAGCACTAGAAGTAGTATATAGAACAGGAAGTTCGATAACTAGATCTATTCCATTTTGAATTGCAGCTTCAGCTTTAGACCATTTATCAATTAACGAAGTTGAACCACGTTGTGTAAAGTTGCCACCCATTATAGCAACTGTATAGTTAGAACTAGTCATTTTTTTTGATTGCTCTAAATGGTATAAATGACCATTATGGAAAGGATTATATTCTCCTACAATACCTAAAACTTTACCCATAATCAAATTCCCTTCTTGTATAATTTTTAATTAACTGCTATAATATTACCATAAATAATGGAAAAAAACAAGAAAGCTAATATTTAAGTTTCGGGTTTTTAAGCAAGATGGGACAAATCCATAATTTAAACAATAAATATTATTCACTACGTTCAAAAAGAAAATCTAATATAAAAAAATGTGCCGCTTTCAATCAGGCTAAAATGTATATATGTATATGTTTTTATAATTTTTAAATATGATTGAAGCAATATTAGAATTTCTTAAATAAATTAATGGAAAATGTTCTCGTCGAGCTTTAGCTCGGACTAAGTGAAAGGGTGCCATTAATTTATTTTGGAAATTATTATATTGTGTATTGAATTAAAAAAATTATAAAAACATATACATATATACATTTTCCCGTGAACATTCCTCATTTTTTTATATAATATTTTCTATTTTTCTCTTCAATCAAGCTATTTATTATTTAAATTATGGATTTGTCCCGTCTTGTTTAAAAACTCGAAACTTAAAAGCTATAAGAAAGGATAATTAGATGGAAAAAGTTATAATATATACAGATGGAGCTTGTTCGGGAAATCCGGGACCTGGTGGATGGGCTGCTATTTTAATGTATAAAGATAAACAAAAAGAAATTTCTGGAGGTATGAAAAACACAACTAATAATGTAATGGAATTAACAGCAGTAATAGAAGGATTAAAAATGCTAAAATATGCTTGTGAAGTTGATTTATATAGTGATAGTGCTTATGTAGTAAATGCTTTTTTACAAGGATGGATTTATAATTGGGTAAAAAAAGGATGGAAAACTTCAGGAAAGGAACCAGTAAAAAATAAAGAAATCTGGCAAGAATTATATGATTTAACAAAAATACATAAAGTTAATTTTATAAAAGTTAAAGGGCACAGTGATAATAAATATAATAATAGATGTGATGAATTAGCCAGAAAGGCAATAAAAGAATTATAATTGATAACAAAATATTACAATTTTATGACATATAACAAAAATATTGAAATGTTTTGTAATATTAAGTATAATAAAAATGGATACAAATGGACAAAAGAAAAATGCTTATAGCGTTTTTGTAAGTTAACTTGTTAGATAGTTAACTTAAAGGAGGAAACAAATGGAGAACTTTGCAGAATATATTTTAAATGAAGAAGATTTGATGCAAAAAATGGAAATTACATATTATTTATCAAGAAAGAAGAGAATTTTATTTGATAAATCAATTATATTTAAAACAGAAATAGCAAGAGCTTTTTTAAATTATGCTAAACTAGATGTAGATAAAAATCTTGTATTAACAGCATGTTTGTTGTGTAATTGTAAAAAAGTCGAAAACGCTCAAAATATAGAAAGTGTACATACATATGCTAAAAGAGGAGCGGAATATTTGGCTACACTTGGTTTTGAAAAAAACTTTTGTAATATTTGTGAACAAGTTAATAGATATAGTTATTCTAATCCAAGGAGTCGAGAAGGCGATATATTGGAATTAGTTGATGAATATGGAGGATTACTTTTAGATAGACCAGAGAGAAGTGGATTTAAACCAGATGAGGCACTAGTGTTATTAGAATATAGAAATTTAAAAGACTATTACAATCAATATTTAGAGGAATTTAAAAGTTTTGTTAATTTTATGGAAGAAATCAATGTAAGTGAATTAGTTAATATGACAGCATTAAAAAGACTAGTAAAAATTTATAATGAAACAGAAGATGTTGTAAAATTCATGAAAGAAGTAGGATATACATATCAACCAAAATTAGATAAACTTATGGAAAAACATATGGCTGAAGTAACAAAAGAAATGTTTAAAAAAGTAGATGATCCAAATAGGCCATTATTTAGTCAAGAAACAACAAGAAAGATAATGAATCATATAAGAGAAGAATCAATGGCAGAAGTAGAAGTAAAGGAGAAATAAAAATGTACGAAATATTTGCTGACTTACATGTTCACATAGGTAGAAGTGAAAGTGGAAAACCAATTAAAATAACAGCTGCAAGATCATTAAATTTTGCTAATATTGCAAAAGAATGTGCAGATAGGAAAGGTATAAATGTAGTAGGGATAATAGATTGTGCTTCACCTTATGTAATAGAAGATATAGAGAATTTTTTGAAAACAGGAGATGCTTACGAACTAAAAGATGGAGGAATTATTTATAAAGATAAAGTATGCATTCTTTTAGGTAGTGAAGTAGAGACTTCAGAAAAAGGAAGAAACGGAAAATGTGGAAGTGCGCATAATATATGCTTTTTCCCATATTTAAAAGACATAAAAGGGTTCTCAAATGAATTAAGCCATCATTTAAAAAATATTACATTAAGTACACAAAGGACTGACTTGTCAGGATATGAATTAATTGATATTGTGGAAAAATACAATGGAATTTTAATTCCAGCACATGTTTTCACACCACATAAAAGTTATTATGGAAATTGTACTGATAGATTAGAAAACATTTTTAAGGAAAAATTTGACAAAATATTTGCAATAGAGCTTGGATTAAGTTCAGATACATATTTAGCAGATACCATTTCAGAATTAGAAACAAGAACTTTTTTAACAAATTCAGATGCACATTCTTTACCAAAAATAGCAAGAGAATACAATAAAATAGCAGTAGAAGATATATCTTTTAAAGAAATTGTAAAAGCACTAAAAAAAGAAGATGGAAGAAAAGTTATAGCAAATTATGGATTAGATCCAAAACTTGGAAAATATCATAGAACCTATTGTGATGATTGCCAAAAGTCTATAGAAACTAAAGAACCAGTAGAAAAGTGTCCAATGTGTGGTGGAAAAAATGTTACATTTGGAGTATTTGACAGAATAGAACTAATAAAAGACAAACAACAAACTAAAAGTCCAAAAGATAGACCACCATATATTTACCAAATTCCTCTTGGTTTTATACCAGGAGTTGGAGGAAAGACAATTTCAAAATTGTTAAATACCTTTGAAACAGAAATGAACATTTTACACAAGTTGTCAAAAGATGATATAGAAATGGTAGTAGGAGAAAAAATAGCCAATAATATAGAAAATGCTAGAAACGGAAATGCTAAAATTCACTCTGGAGGTGGAGGAGTTTATGGTAAGGTTTCAGTAAAGTAATAAAATTAATTTTATAATATAAAATAGAGTTCTAAAAATCTCTTTATCGAATACACATTATGTATAAACGATAAGGAGATTTTTTATGAGAGACAAAGGAATTAAAATAAGAGATACTTTAAAGCAACATATTTTAAATAATAAAAAAGAATATATAGTTGTTATGTTATTTTTTTTGGTAGGTATATTTTTGGGAGTATTTTTTGTTAATAATATACAAGAGACGCAAAGAATGGAGATAAGCTCATATCTAACTAATTTTATAGAAAAAATGAAAACAACAGAAAATTTAAATTATATGGATTTGTTAAAAAATAGCATGGGACAAAATATATTGCTTGCTATTATGATTTGGTTTTTTGGAACTACAGTAATTCGGGATACCAGTAGTTTTTGGAATTGTATTTTATAGAGGATTTTGCTTAGGATATACTATATCTGTATGTGTATCTATTTTAGGAATAGGGAAGGGAATACTTTTTACATTATTAAGTTTAGTACTACAAAATTTAATTTTTATACCAGCTACATTAGCTTTAGCAGTTAGTGGATTTAAATTGTACAAATCAATTATTAGAGATAATAGAAAGGAAAACATAAAGTTAGAAATTGTAAGGCATACTATATTTTCTTTTATTATGTTGATATTATTATTGCTATCATCTGTGATTGAAATACTTGTATCTACGAATCTTTTAAAAATTTTTATAAAATATTTTTAAAAAAACTTAAAAATGTATTTACTTTTTTAGAATTGTTTGATATAACATATATAGTTTATGTAAATATAAGAAATTAAATATAGGGGTAGTGAAATAATGGAAAGACAATTAAAATATTTTTTTGATTTTTTGGAAAATGATAAAAAGTTATCAGATAATACATTACAATCATATAAAAGAGACTTAAAACAATTCAAAAGATATATAGAAGCATGTGAAATTAACTATAACCATGTAAAAGAAGAAGACATAAAAGATTATATAAAAGAACTTCAAGAAGAAGGAAAAAAAGCATCAAGTATATCTAGATGTATAGCTTCAATTAGGTCATTTTATCAATTTGTACTAAAAAGAAAAAAGATAAAAGTAGATCCTACAGCTAATATACAATCTCCAAAAATAGAAAAAAGAGTACCAAGTGTTTTAACATCAAAAGAAGTTGAATTATTATTAGATCAACCAAAAGATGTTGATTTAAAAGGAACTCGTGATAAAGCAATGTTAGAATTTGCTTATGCGACAGGAATGAGAGTAACAGAAATTATATCTTTAAATATAGATGATGTTAATTTAGAAGAAGGATATGTAACTTGTAAGACAGGAAATAAACAAAGAACAATACCTTTAGGAACAATGTCATTAAATGCATTAAAAGAATATGTAGAAGATGCAAGAGATGTTTTAATAAAAAATGACGATGAAAAGGCATTATTTGTTAATGTTAATGGAGGAAGATTAACGAGACAGGGATTTTGGAAAATTATAAAATACTATAAAGAGCAGGCACATATAACAAAAGATATAACACCACATGTATTAAGACATTCATTTGCAACACATTTATTACAAAATGGTGCAGATTTAAAAGCTATTCAAACAATGCTTGGACATTCTGATATATCTTCAACTCAAGTTTATATGCAGTTTCAAGATGAAGGTTTAAAAAATATTTATAAAAAAGCACATCCAAGAGCTTAAAAACTATAGAGGAATTTAGAAAAATATTCTAAATTCTTTTTTTTGTGCTTTATATTTTTTAGTTCGTAAAAATATATCATTTTCTTACTGAACTGTAACCTTGTGAGCTAAAAAATGCAAAAACTTAAATTCATATTACTAGACATATATAACAAAAAAGGATATAATATGCAAAGGAGGAAATGTTAGAAAAAATACTAACATAGAACTAAAATGAAGAAAAAAGTATTATTTATATCAAGTACAGGAGGACATTTAAGCGAAATGTTACAACTCGCTCCTTTATTTGATAAATATGATTATCATATTATAACCGAAAAAGATAAAGCAAATGAATCACTAAAAGAAAAATATGGAGACAAAATATATTTTTTACCATATGGAACAAGGTCAAAAATATTTACATATATTTTCAAATATTTATATTTGTGTTTTAAAACAATTTATTTTTACTTTAAACTAAAACCTAAAGTAATTATAACAACAGGGACTCATACAGCAGGACCAATGTGCTATTTAGGAAAAATATTTGGAAGTAAAATTATATATATAGAAACATTTGCTAATAGAAATAAAAAAACAGCAACAGGAAGATTAATTTATCCTATTGCAGATTTATTTATTGTGCAATGGGAAGAAATGCTAAAAATATATCCAAAAGCAGTATATGGAGGTTCAATATATCAATGATACTAGTATTATTAGGAACACAAAATAATAGTTTTCATCGTTTATTAGAAAAAATGGATGAACTAATTAATAAGGGAATAATTAATGAGAAAGTAATTGTTCAATCAGGATATACAAATTATGAATCAAAAAATATGAGGGTATTTGATCTAATTCCACAAGAGGAACTAGAAAGATATCAAGAACAAGCAGATTTGATTATAACACATGGTGGTGTGGGATCTATTATTAGTTCAATAAAAAAAGGAAAGAAAGTAATAGCAGTTCCAAGACTTCATGAGTATCATGAGCATGTTAATGATCATCAAAAGCAAATAGTAGAGTTGTTTGGACAAAAAGGATATATTATTGGAATTAGTGGAGTAAATGAACTAGAAGAAGCTATTATAAAAGCACAAGAATTTAAACCTGTTAAATATGAAAAAAAAGAAGATGGAAACAAAAAAATGTTATCAATTATTCAAGATTTTATTGAAAAAATATAAGGAGTAAGATTAGTGGCAGAAGAGGAAAGAAATGTTCAAAAATAATAAAAAAATTATTAAATAGAGGTTATAGGTAAATTAAAAACCTAAATTTAGAATGAAGGATGTTAAGAATGGAAGAAGAGAGAATTATTAATCCAGATTTAAAAAATGAATTGGAAGAAAGATTAGAAAATTCTTTAAGACCAGCAAGTTTAGATGAATATATAGGGCAAGATAAAGTAAAAGAAAATATGAAAATATATATAGAAGCAGCTAAAAAAAGGGGAGAACCATTAGACCATTGTTTATTTTATGGACCTCCAGGACTTGGAAAGACAACAATTTCAACTATAATAGCAAATGAAATGCATTCAAATATAAAAATAACATCAGGACCAGCGATAGAAAAACCAGGAGATTTAGCAGCAATACTAACAAATCTTTCTGAGTATGACGTGCTATTTATAGATGAAATTCATAGATTAAGTAAAAGTGTAGAAGAAATATTATATCCAGCATTAGAAGATTTCACACTTGATATTGTAATTGGTAAGGGTCCGAGCAGTAAGTCAATAAGATTAGATTTACCAAAGTTTACATTAATAGGAGCTACTACAAAAGCAGGTTCATTGACTACTCCACTTCGTGATAGATTTGGAATTATACATAGACTAGAATTATATTCGATAGAAGATTTATCAACTATAGTAAAAAGATCAAGTAAAATTCTAAATATAGAAATTGAAAAAGAAGCGGCAGTAGAGATAGCAAGAAGGTCAAGAGGAACACCAAGAATTGCAAATAGGTTATTAAAAAGAGTAAGAGACTATGCTATGGTTCTAGGAAATGGTAAGATTGATCTTAAAATAGCTAAACATGCTTTAAATAAATTAGAGATTGATGAATTAGGTTTAGATGAAATTGATAGAAAATTATTAGAAAGTATGATTATACAATATGGGGGAAGACCAGTAGGAATTGAAGCATTAGCAGTAACTATAGGAGAAGAAGTAGATACTATTGAAGATGTATATGAGCCATATTTAATTCAAATTGGTTTTATTGCTAGAACTTTAAGAGGTAGAATGGTTTTGCCACCAGCATACAAACATTTAGGTTATGATTATAAAGGAGAGTAATGTAATGAAGGATATGTTAAAGAATATTATAAATAAAACATATTTTAAAGTTGCAATTATAAATTTAGTAATATTTGGAATTGCTAATATCTTATTTAACATAAAGTATGAACAAGTAGATGATATGATTATTTATAGTCTTTATTCTGGGTTAGATAGTACATATAATATCCATGGAATATATATATATCCTTTAATATGTTTAGTATTAAGTAATTTATATAAAATTTGTTCAATAATAAATTGGCATACAGTATTATTATTAAGTATGCAATTCATATGTTTTACAGTAATAGGAACTATATTACTTAAAAATAAATCAAGTAAAGTTGGTTATATTTTGTATACTATATTTGCAAGTATTTGTTATACATCATTATTGTTATTAATTCAATATACATCAGTATCAGCATTGCTAATAGCTACAGCATTTTTTATATTATTTGATATGCAAGAAGAAAAAAGTTTTAGCAAACGAAAAAAAGTATTTGCAGATATATTATTTGTTTTAGGAATAATGATAAGATTGCAAAGTTTAATGATAATTTTACCATTTTTTATTGTATATTTAGTATATATAATTTTAAAAAATAAAAGAACATTAAAAATTAGTGATATAAAGGAGCTTGTTAAACAATATATAATTTTATTTATTTTAACTATTTTAATATATTCTTCAAATATAATATTTTATAATACAAATTCATTATATAAAAATTATATTGAATATAATGAATTAAGAACTAAACTTCAGGATTTGTCATATACAGATTATGAGGAAAACAAAGAAATATTTAATGAGATAGGATGGTCAAAAAATGATCATTATCTATTTTATACTTTTAACTATGGAGATGAAAACATATATAGTAAAGAAAACTTAGAGAAAATAGTTGAATATAAAAAAAATAATGAAGCAGAGTATAATTTGAACACTAATTTTAAAAGTATTTTAGAGCAATTGATTAGACAATTAGTAGAAAGTAATGAATTATTTACAATAATATTTTTGGTAGCTTTTATATTAGTATTATGCTTAAATAAAAACAAAACTGCTTTTTCAATAATTATATTATTAACAACAATAGGGATAAATGTTTTGTTTATAGTTTTAAATAGAGCAATGTTAAGAGTAGTTATTCCAGAGTATATTTTAGGAACAGCAATGTTGTTATATTTTGTAAAATATAAGGATACTGAAAAGCGTGATATTGGAGGTATTTTAGTATTTATAGTTTTATCTGTAGTTTTGTTATCAGCAAATAAATATAATTTTAATTATAAATTAGAAAACTACAAAAATTATCAAGAAGTAATAGAATATACAAATTCACATAAAGAAAATGTTTATTTATATACAGCGCCAGCATTACAATTTAGATATTTAACATATTCTGTATATTCCATGCCACCTAAAGGAGCTTTTTCAAATTTAAGAGTTATGGGAGGTTGGGATATATTTACGGAAAATTATTATGAATTTAAACAAAGAAATAGTTTAGATGGTACATTTTTAGATTTGTTAAAGGAAAATGTATATTTAATAGACGGAGATGTTGAATGGTCTGGAGTATATTATGAAAATTATAAAGAACATGTAATACAATTTATAAAGGAACACTATGGGAAAAATGTAAAATGTGAGAAAATAAAAACATTTGATAATATATATATATATAAATTAACAGAAGAGAATATATAGATTAATGTATAGAAGGGAAAAATAAAAAATGAACTTATTATTACATACTTGTTGTGCGCCATGTAGTGTATATTGTATAGATTCTTTAAGAAAAGAAAATATAGAACCAACAGTATATTGGTATAATCCAAATATTCATCCATATATGGAATATAAAGCAAGAAGAGATTGTTTAAAAGAATATACAAAATCAATAGAAATAAATGCAATATTTGAAGAAGATTATGGATTAGATGAATTCTGTAAAAATGTATCAAATGCATTAAATACAAGATGTGTTAATTATTGTTATCCAGTAAGGTTAAGAAAAACTTTCGAGTATGCAAAACAAAATGGATTTGATTCGGTTTCAACAACACTTTTATATAGTATTTATCAAAAACATGATTTTATAAAAGCTTATTGTGAAAAGTTAGCTAAAGAATATGGAATAGAATTTTTGTATAGAGATTTTAGAGATGGATTTTGGGTTGGACATGATAAAGCAAGAGAATTAGGACTTTATATGCAAAAATATTGTGGTTGTATTTTTTCGGAAGAGATGAGATATAATAACCGCAATGCCACGAAACCTAGTTTTCCCAAAGATTACGAGATGCCAAGAAAACCTAGAATGCAGGTTAAAAAAATAGAAAATAAAGAGGACTATATTGATTTACTTTTAGAGGCAGATCCTTCAAGAGATATGATATATAAGTATTTGAACGATTCTGATGTATATGCTTTAAAAAAGGAAGATGAGCTAATTTCTATTGCAGTTATTTTGCCTATTTCTAGAAAAACATTAGAGTTAAAAAACATAGTTACAAAAGAAAATTACAGAAATAAAGGTTATGCAAAAACACTTTTAAAATCATTATGTGGTAATTATAAACAAAAATATGACAGAATGTTGGTAGGAACAACAGAGAATAATATTCCTTTCTATGTTAAGCAGGGATTTGATAAATACGAAAAAACAGTTAAGAATTTCTTTATAGATAATTACAATGAAGAAATTAAAGATGGAGATTTAATTTGTACTGATTTAATATATTATTCAAAAGATCTAAAGAAAAAATTTAAAGATAACTAGTAATTTGTATAAAAGGAAGGGATATAAACAATGGAAATATATGTAGTAAGACATGGAGAAACTGAATCTGGTAAAAATAAGATTATTGCAGATATAAAAGAGCCTTTAAATACTAATGGAATACAACAAGCAAAGAATATAGGTAAAGAACTATGTGAATTAAATATTGATGTAGTATATTATTCGCCTATTGAAAGGGCAGAACATACCCTAAAATTATTCAATTTAAATGATAAAATACCAACGATTGTAGATGAAAGATTAAAAGAAAGAAATATGGGAATATATGAAAATGTTAAATTTGATGCTTTAGATTGGGAAAAATTTTGGGGATATGATTCAGAACAGAGCTATTCTGAATTAGAATCAATGAAAAGTGTATATAAAAGAGTAAGCAATTTTTTGGAAGAATTAAAGCTAAAAGAAAAAAATAAAAAAGTTTTATTAGTAACTCATGGAGGGGTAGCAAGAGCTATTTATTGGTATTTTAATGGAGTTGATAAATCACTTTTTAAATGTGAAAACTGTAAAATATATAAATATATTATTTAATTAAGTTATATAAAGTATAATTTTATGATTTAAAAGATTTATACGAGTAAGTGGTATATATGATAATAAGTTACTTGTAAAGATAGTTAATAGAAATAAAAAATACAGTATGCAAGAACAAATACCTTACGAAAATTCTAAACCAATGTATTTAGTTGATGATGTAGATTAATATATGTAAAAATATAAAATGATGGGAGATAGAAGAAAATGGAAGATTTAAATACAGAAATTTTAGAATTGAATACAGAAGAAGATTTTAAAAAAGTAGTACAATTATTAATTCCAATAAAGGAATTTGTTGAGGAAAAACATAAAAATAAAATGTATGACGATTGGAATGAATATGAACATAACCTACATTGGTTAAGTGAGAGTAAAAAAATTTTTTTATATAATAATAAGTTATATGTATATATATTAAAAGATAAAAATAAAATTATTGGAATTAATTTTGTTTCACTTGGTGAAAATATAATAAAAAAATTTAAAAAAGATAATAATTTAGAGAAAGAAAACGAAAATAATAATAAAGCCGGTATATTGAGTGCTTTTCATATATTAAAAAAATATCGAAATAAAGGAATTGGATTTAAATGGCTAAATCAAGAAGTTTTCAGAGATTTGAAAACTAAAGGTATAGAAATAATTTATATAAAATCAAGTCATAATAAAGCATTAAATCTTTATGATAAATTAGGTGAAAGAGTAGGAAACTATATAGGAATTAGTGATAATCATTTATACCAAAGATTAGGATATATATTTAAAATTAAAATATAGTACATAACAAGAATGTTTATCTGAACGATAACTTACAAGTTATAGAGATATAAAGAGGAGGGATGAGAGTATAAATGAATCCAATAGAAAATTTAAAAGATTTAATCATATACCAAAGTCAAAATAATGATAATGTTTCTGTAGAAGTTTTATATGATAATGAAGATTTTTGGTTAACTCAAAAATCAATGTCAAAATTATTTGAAGTAGAAGTGAACACAATAAATTATCACTTAAAAGAAATATTTAAATCAGGAGAATTGACAGAAGAATCAGTTATTCGAAAAATTCGAATAACTGCAAATGACGGAAAAAACTATAATACTAACTTCTACAGCCTAGATGCAATAATTGCTGTGGGGTATAGAGTAAACTCAAAACAAGCAACAGACTTTAGAATATGGGCAACTAATACATTGAAAGAATACATAAAAAAAGGATTTGTTTTAAATGATGAACTATTAAAAAACGGCCCTAAATTTGGAAAAGACTATTTTAAAGAGCTATTAGAAAGAATTCGTTCAATTAGGACAAGTGAACGAAGAATATGGCAACAGATAACAGATATATTTGCAGAATGTAGTATAGATTATGATAAAGATTCTGATATAACTCAAAGATTTTATGCAACTGTTCAAAATAAATTCCATTATGCGATTACAGGTAATACAGCAGCAGAAATTATATATCAAAAAGCAGATCATACTAAAGAAAATATGGGATTAACTACTTGGAAAAATTCACCAGATGGAAGAATTTTGAAATCTGATGTTGTTATTGCTAAAAATTATTTAGATGAAAAACAAATAAAAAGACTTGAAAGAGCAGTATCTGGATATTTTGACTATATAGAAGATTTAGTAGAAAGAGAAAATACTTTTACTATGGAAGATTTTGCAAAAAGTATAAATGAGTTTTTGGAGTTTAGAAAATATGATATTTTGAAAGATAATGGTAAAATATCAAGAAAACAAGCAGAAGAAAAAGCAGGAAAAGAGTATGATGAATTTAACAAAAATCAAAAGATAGTTTCAGATTTTGATAAGCTAATTATTGAAGCAAATAGATTAAATAATAAAAAGTAGTTAAAAATATAGGAGGTTATATATTATAACCGCAAAAACCTGAAATAATGATGTATAAACACTTACATAGGATTGCGAGAATACCTGAAAAGTATGAAGAAATAAGGAATATAAACCTCAAAAACCTTGATATTATAAATGTTTTGATGAAGAATGACAGAGTACGCGAATTTGTATGGCTAGATACAAGGAGCCCAGAGGAAGAAATGGTTTTAACCCACACAAATGAAAGACTAAAATTACCAGAAGGATTTGAATTCTTACCTGTTGAACGAAGCATTGTTATAAAAAAAGAAAGAGAAAATAAAGAACAATATATGAATTTACTACTTGAGGCAGACTCAAGTGAAAAGTTGATTAGACAGTATTTAGTAGATGGCGATTTATTTACTTTAACTTATAAAAATGAAGTTGCATGTGTTCCTGTTGTAACTAAAGTAGATAATGATACATGTGAATTAAAAGATATTACGACAGAAGAAAAATATAGAGGCAAAGGTTATGCTAAAAAAATGATAAGATATTTATGTGATAACTATAAACAAAAATATAATAAGATGCTAATTGGAACAACAGAAAATAATATTCCATTCTATGTTAAGCAGGGATTTGATAAATATGAAAAGACAATAAAAAACTTCTTCGTAGATAATTATGATGAAAAAATATGGGATGGAGACTTGTATTGTACTGATATGTATTATTCAAAGAATTTAAAGATGAATAATAGTAAGAAATAGTAAGTTGGCGCTGAGATTGGAGAATTTAGAATGGATAATTTGAATGCTTTTTGGTAGGAAATCCGCGAGCCGACGGGCATGTTGCAATAAGCACAAAAAAGCATTTTAAAGATATGATGGAAATAGATGATGAAACTTGTAATGAAATATTTTTACTAGCAAAAAAAGTTATGAATGTATTGAAAGAAGTTTATAATGCTGAGAGTGTATACTTATGTACTATGTGTGATGGACCAATGAATCATTTGAGAAATAGAATAAATTTCTAGGAAGTTATAAATAGATATAGGAGAAGATCTTATGGATAATATACAATTAGAATTGTGGAAAAATTTGAATGAAGAAAATTCACTTATTCAAGTGCAAGAATATATAAAAAAGGTAATAGAATTAAGAGGATTTTCTGAGCAAAATATAGAAAAAACTATGTTACTTTTAACAGAAGAAGTTGGAGAACTAGCAAAAGCGATAAGAAAAGATGAAACTTCAATGTCAATTGATAGGTTAAAAATAAAAAATTACGATACTATCGAAAGCGAAGTGGCAGATGTTTTTATTGTTTTGTGTAGTATTTGTAATAAATTAAATATTGATTTATTTTCATCACTAAAAGATAAGGAAAAAGAAAATATAAAAAGAAAATGGAGTAAATAAGAATTTATTATTAAATGTGTGAGAGAATATAAAAGTTAAAAACAAATTACAAATTATAGAAAAATAGAGAGGAGGATGAGAGTATAAATATGAATCCGATAGAAAATTAAAAAACCTTATGTATGAGCACTTACATAAGGTTATAGAAATACTGAAAAATAAGCAAAACGAAGATAAAAAATCTCGAAAATCTTGATATTATAAACAGTACAAACTATTCTATGTAAAACAAGGCTTTGATAAATATGAAAAAACAATAAAGAAATTTTTTATTAAATTTTTGTACTTTGCTCAACAACGGGGGGAATAAAATTTTCAATTGCATTTCGTAGTTTTGGATGATGAATTACAAAATGAATAGAAGGACTATTTGCTTTTGAAATCATAACCCAGTTTTTTTCACAGATTAAAATTTGTATATTTTTAAATGTATTATGATTATTTACACTTAACTTATAATTCTTATTATTCTTCTCATATTTTTTAGTTAAATCTAAATGTTCTAGGTATTCATCATATGTATAATAAATTTTTTCTCATAAAAAATATCTGCAAGAAAGAGTGCAAGAGGAGCTTTTTCAAAATCTTCTTTTGAAAGTTCTGATATTTCATCTTCAAAAGTATAATTTTGAGTTATATTTTCTAATAATTCTTTTTGAACTTTTACAGATTCTTGTATCTTTTCAATATCCTCGTTTGAAATATTATTGCGTTTTAGAATTTTTAAAAGTAAACCATCAGAAATAGTATGAATTGGTAAAGAAGATAAAATTCTTCTACGATTAGCTTTTAATTTAACACTTGAAGAGAGAAACACAGAATAGGCATTTTTAGAATCTTCTTTATATATTTCCATAAGAGGATTAGCTTTTTTTAGTAAGCAATCTGCTTTTGTTTTATAATATGAAATATCAGTTCTATTAGTTGTTAAAGTATATTTACCTTTATCATGATATCCATTGATACATTCTCCATAAAGAGCGACTGTTCCAGAAACATAATTAAAATGACAATATATATTATTTTGTAATCCTTTTAAAAAGTATGGAGAAACTTGTCCAGTCATATAAATAGGTAGCCAACTTTCTAAACCTAACATCATCTCATTAAATGGTCTATCAACATTATGAATAATATTTAAGTGTAATCCTTTTTTTAGCATTATAGCAATAGCATACATCCATTTTTTACCGAACTCAACATCTTGTGCCATGTCTTCCATAGGCATATCACTACACATAAAAACAGGTTCATTATTTTTTGAAAAAACGGTGGCTTTAAAAAAGTCTAATTCGCCTTTTTTCATTTCTTCTATACCATAATATGTTTTAGAAGTTGCTTTATAAAATGGAATGGTAGGGACTTTCATTTCATCAAAGTGTATAGCTTTAATATATTCGTTTAAATCAAATTCATCTAAGTGGATTAAAAAGTCATCTATATAATTATTAGATGGAACTAAATTAGTAGAAAACCATTGGAATAATTTATTGTAATAATTAGAATTATCTTTTAAATCTTTTAAATCACAACCAATAAGAATAGCTACTGCTTTTTTGTCATCTTCTGATTTATATTTTTTTATAATAAAGTTACAAACATTTTCAATAAAAATTTTAGGCTTTGATGGATTAGCATTTCCAGTATGAATTTTAGAAAGCAATGAAGAATCATACGAACTAGAGCGAGATAATTCAGTCATATTAATATTTAATGCTGAAATAAGTTCATTAAAATTTTTTCTTAATTGTTCAAAGTCAATAGAAACATCATTTAAAGTGTTAGAAAGTTTGATATAAATTTCATCTTTTGGTATATTTAAGTTTTTAGAACTAGAAAGTTTATATAAACCATCTACTAATTGCTCTAATTGCTTACTTCTTATACTAGGCTTTCTATCTCCTCTACGATAACGACTAATAACAGAAGTAGATAGACCTGAAGCATTTACAAGTTCTTTAGAAGAACATTCAATTTGTTTTATATATTTATTTAATTGTTCACAAAAAAACATAGAAAAACCTCCATATTTGCAATACACATTTTATTATAATATATCATAAAAACATAAAAAACACAATCGCCAAAAAAACAAATGAAACTTTGGCGAAAAGAATGCAATAAATATTTATTTGTGATAGAATAAAGAAAAAAGTATAAAAGGGAGGTGGAAAAGAATGGTAAAAACAAGAACTCTATCAATAGTTCTTATATTTTCCTTATTAGTTAGTTTAATAATTCCAATAACCACAGTATATGCAGAAAGCAAAAATGAAGTAACATTAAATTTTAAAGGTGGGATTATTCATGATGGTTATGTAGAATATAGCAAAATAGGAAAAGTACAACTATTTAAAGGTGATGAATTAGTTACAAATATTTCAAATAATATGATAATTGATTTAAACGAAGCAGATTATGAATTTGTAATACAAGAAATCCCAGCAGAAGATACTGGAAGTGTGGTAGGACCTGCACCAGTAAAATTAAATATTAATGATTGGTATTATGCTACAACAACACTTAATTCTAAAGTTATATTTAAATTAGAATCAAGTAAATTTAGTGGAACATTAGATGTTAAACTTGTAAGAACAAGAACTGTCGTTAACACAACAGTTAAAAATGTTTATAATGATATATCATCAAAAGGTGTAATTGATTTAACTGGTGGGCAAGAATATGTGATTGATTTTTCTAAAGATGATGAACTTACAAATGGGTTAAAATCATTTGCAGATTTAGATAAAACACTATATTACAAAAGAGACAATGAAGGTCTATTAGCAACAGACAATGAAAGTGAAGCTGTTATAAAGATAGTAGGAAATAAATCAGAAAATAAAGCAATATTAACTGCAGTAAATGTTGGAACTAAAAAAAGTGAAGTTTTTAAAGGATTTCATACTAAATATACAGGTTCGGCATTGAATTATGATGGCACTGAGGGTGGCATCATAAATGAAACAAGAACTGATTATTATACTAGATGTACTTATGATTTTACATTCCAATATGTAAAAGAAGAAGTTAGTCCTAAAGAATATAAGTTTACTGAAGGAGCAAATCAAACATATACAATTGATGAATCAAAAAATGCAACATTTAGAATAGATGCAGACTATAGCCTATTTACAAACAAAGTATATGTAGACAATAAATTAGTAGATTCTACAAATTATGACTCAAAATCAGGAAGTACAGTTATTACTTTAAAAGATGAATACTTAAAAACATTATCTGTTGGAGAACATACATTAAAAGTTGCTTTTTCAGATAATGGAGAAGCTATAACAAAATTTACAATAAAAGAAAAACAACAAAATGAAACACCAGAAGATAGCCAAAATACAGAAAATACAGGAAGTACAGAGAATACTGAAAAAGAAGAACAACCAGAGAACAATAATGTAACTAACAATGATGTTCAAAAAGAAAATACAAATAATCCAAAAACAGGAGATAATGTTATAGTATATGCTGTATTGTTTGCAATTGCTATATTAGGAATTATTACATTAGTAATAGTTAATATAAAAAAAAGTAAAAAATCAAGAAAACATTAAGGAGGAGTAGAATGAAAATTAAAAAAAGTTTAATATTTTTAGCAATTATTTTAGCTAGTATATGTCTGTTTAGTTTTTCAAACAGAGTAAATGCTGCAACAATTAGTGATGATGGAAAATACTCATTAGTGCTAACAGCAAATGAATTTGATGGTTGCTTTGATGGCGAATATTCTAAACTTGTAAGATTTAATATTGCAGCAGGAGAAACAACAGTTAAATTGTCTGAATTAACAAAAGAAATTATTCCTTTCAATGGCAAAACAGAGTTTTTACATTGGGAAATGGCAGAAAATACAAAAGCTAGTGAAGAATTAGAAATAGCAAAATTTACTGGTAGTGGTAATTTTTATACATCAACAGGTAAAGAAGTTAATTATACTAATGGACTAACTCTTAGTGCTAAATTTTCAGATAAAGAATTAAAAGATAGTGGTAAATACTATGTAACTTTTGATGCATTTGGTGGTACAATAAATGGTAAAGCAAAATTAACATTAGAAAGTAAAGTAGCAGAATTTAAAACAATTGATCTAACAAAATATACCCCTGTAAGAAAAGGATATACCTTTAAAGGTTGGGACTTAGATGGAAAAATTGTTACTTCAGTTGATTCAAGTGCTCTTGCCAAAAGCGCTGTAGCTAATTTAACTGCTACATATACCCAAGATACTTTTGAAGGAGATGACAGAGTATTAATATTAAATGCAAATGGTGGAACTATTGATGGTAAGACATCTAATAAATATGACTATTTAGGTGGCGGAGATTCAGGAACAGCTATGTCACTTTTACCATATACACCTGTAAGAGAAGGATATAAGTTTACTGGCTGGAATACAAAAAAAGACGGAAGTGGAAAAAACTATACTTATATATATTGGAGAAGATGGGATAAAGATGATAAAGAAGATCTTAACAGAGACACTGTTATAAAAAATGCACTTGGAGCTGAATATTATCAAAATGTTACTTTATATGCTTCTTGGACTAAAACTTCAGGAGAAACAGAACAACCTGTAAAAGAAACAGTAAAAGAAATTCAAAGTACAGGAGAAACAAAGGCAAAAATTGAATTTGAAAAAGAAGTTAGTAAGGAATATGAACTAGATATTAAACCAGTTAAAATAAAAAAAGAGTTAACAGACAAAAATGTAAAATATGTAGTAGATGTAAATGTCTTAGAAAATGGTCAGATAGTTAAAATTAGTGATACTAAAATGAAAATAAGAATTGCATTACCAGAAGACTTAAAAGGATTTAACAAATATGAAGTAGTATATATTTCAAATGATGAAATAAAAGAAACAATACCAGCAACAGTAGAAGATGGATATATAGTATTTGAAACATCACATTTAAGTCAATATGGAATTATTGCAACAAATGTTGAAGAAAAAACAGAACAAACAAAAAATGAAACAAACAATCCAAAAACAGGAGATAATATTACAACAAGTGTAATGCTATTTGTTGCTTCTATATCAACTATTGGAATTTTAATAGTAATAAACAGAAAAAAAGTAAGAGAATAGTACAAATAACATATAAAGGCTAGCTAGAGTTATTAGCTAGCTTTTATAAAAGAAAGGACAATGTAAATAATGAGAAATAAAAAGAATAAGAGTAAGAAATATAAGAAAACAATTTTAAATCTTATTCTATATATAATTTTACTTTCTATATTAATATATTCTGGAATTAAAATCTTTAAATGGTATAAAGATAAAACAAATAACAATAAAATAGCAGAACAAATAAAAAGTACAGTAATTGTTGAAGAAGAAAACGGAGATGAATATACTGTAGACTTTAATAAATTAAAAGAGCAAAATAACGAAACTATTGCATGGCTTAAAGTAAACAATACAAATGTTGAATATCCTGTAGTAAAAGGAACCAATAATAGTTTTTATTTAAACCATAGTTTTGATAAAAGCAATAATTCAGCAGGATGGATTTTTGCAGATTATAGAAATAAGTTTGATAATACAGATAAAAACATTGTAATCTATGGGCACAACATGAGAGATGGCTCAATGTTTGGTAGTATGCTAAATATACTAAATGCTAAATGGTATGAGAATGAAGAAAATACCAACATAACTTTATATACTGAGAATGAAAAATGTATGTATAAAGTATTTTCCGTTTATAAAATAGAAAATGAAGATTATTATATAAAAACAGAATTTAAAAATGATAATGAATTTGAAGACTTTATAAAAACTCTAAAGAAAAGAAGTGTTAAAGATTTTAATGTTGATGTTTCAAAAGATGATAATATATTAACATTATCAACTTGTGCAAATAACAACAAATATAGAGTAGTATTACATGCTAAAAAAGTTAAGTACTATTGCTAGTAGTTGTTATATTTGTAATTGGTCAATGGAAAAAGTAAATTCTATTTGGAAAAAGTAAATTCTAGTTACCGAGTAAATGCTATTTATAAGCAAAAATTTAATGCCAAAACATTGATTTTTGCTTATTTTTAGTGTAAAATGCGAATATAGACAAGAAAAAAAGACGAACTTAAGCGAGTGAATTCAAATTAATTTTTTTACCTGTAAGACTAATTTCTATTCACTTAATTGTGCTCGCAACAGCGGCAATATATAGTTAGTGTAGATGTTTCTTGTTTGTATTTAAAAAGATTATTTTATAATTGAAGAAGATAAGGCTGTAATGTGACCTCATCTTCTTTTATCTTTTATATATTAAATTTATCTAAAGTATCTTTACCATAGAAGAATTCAAATGCTTCATAAGGAGTTTTTCCACCAAGAGATTTTCTTGGTACAGAATTTATGTGTGAGAACATTAAGTCAAGCTTGTCCTGCGTCAAATTTGACATAGATTTTTTCTTTAGTATAATATCTCGTATAAATTCATGATTATTTTCTACATGTGGCTTCTGGCTTAGCATTTGTGCATCACAATAAAATATATTACTTCTAATTTCACCTGTTTTTGTATTTACTTCAAACAGCTGTGACTTTGCAAATTCAAAGCCTCTGTCTGTTAATAATAAACCAAACAACCTTTGATACATTTCATCTCCAAGAAGTTCTTGAAAATAATTAAGTGAATTAGACATTTTTTTATTTCAGAGCAACCATTACATGCACCAATAAACCTATCTCTTCTGAAGCATGGAACTTCTTCAAAATCAGAACATCTTCCAATACAAACTTTACAGTCTTTATAATGTTTACATTTCCAAGGTGTGTCTTCTGTTTGTGAATATCTACGTTTTCTGTTGTTTTTTATTTCTTTTCCGATTGTTGATTGACTCTTATTGAGTTCTTTTACTGTTTCAAATTCTCTTAATCCTTTGTTGATGTTTTCTTCAATAATTTTTCTATCTTCTAAAGAAAGATGTTTACCATTAAAACCCATAATTAACCTTCTTTCCCAAAGAAACATCTACTCTTTAATTATATCACTATAATTTAATCTTACAATAAGATATAATGTAACACTTATTTATATTGTACTTTAATCAAATAGAATTTACTTTTTCAATTGACCTATATTTGTAATTCTCCTTTTTCATGAAAAATCTATGGAAAGATATTTTCTAATATGATATAATGTCAATTAGTTTTAAGAATGTTAGGCATTATATATTATGCAATTTAGGAGAATGTTATGGAAGAAAAGCAAAGAAAAGAGTTGATAAAAAAGATAATAGAAGAACAAGACATAGTTGCATTATATACATACGATGGATTTAATAAATCATTAGGGATAATGCAGGAATATTCTAAAGGAATTTTATATTCTGGACTAAAAAAATTTATATTGCAGAATTCAGAAATGCTAAAAAAATTCACAACAAAAAATTTGTATACATTGCTTGCTAGTACTTACGACGAAAGTGAAAAACAAATAATAAATGAACAAATTGCTGAAAGATTAGAGAAAGAAGATTTTTTTTGTAAAGATATAGATAGTGAAGTTTTTCTACACCCAATACATACATATGATTCATATGGAAAAATCGATAAAGATGTGAGAAATAAAATAAACATTGAATTGGAGAAACAATTAAAAGAATTAGGAAAAGAATATGAAATAATTGATAAAAATATAAAGAATTATCCAGATGCAGCCAATTTTTTGAAATATTATAAAGATGGAATTTTTAATAATGATAAAATTGCAATGATTAATAAATTTATAGAAAAAGATTCAAAAGCACTAGAATATATGAATTTTGGGATATTTAAAGATAACATATTTGAAATAGGTTCAGAGTTTTGTGAATATATATCAAAATTTCCTACAATTAGTTATCAATTAATTTTTTTAGAAGAAAAATCACCTGAAATATTTAAAAAAATTTCAGAGAGATTTAAGAATTATAATGATATAAAAGAAAATCTAGATGAAATAGAAGTGTTAATTACATATTGTGCAAGAAATGCATTTGATTTAAAAGAAAAAAATATAAAAATAGAAGATCTTTTAGAATGTGCATATAGAAATTCTAATGAATTTAAACTAATAAATGTAGAATGTGGAGAAGACTATAAAAAAAGGCTTAATCAAGAATTAGATAAACAATATACAAATGCAAAAGATATAAAAGAAAAGTTAAATATATATATGAATAAAAAATATTCATTATCTTTAAGTGGGGCAAAAGACTTACTAAAAGATTTTGGAACAGACATAGAAAATCTAGAATTATCTGAAGAAACTAAAAAATTATTTTTAGAATTAGGTGAAATAGTAAATTTAGAAGATGAAAAAGAGATTGATAGATTATTTAAAGAAAATGAAATGACATATTCTACAATTCAGGTAAAAAAGATAAAAAATGAAATTGCAAAAGAATGTGCAAAAGATTTTTCTAAAGAATTCAATAACACAGATGAAAAGATAAAAAACAAAATAAAAAATAATGAAAATGTAGCAAATATTGAATATAAAGGAAAGAAAATACCATGTGTTAAATTAAAAGGAAATTTTAATTTTTTGGTACATAGTACAGATGCTGAATTTGTAAACACAAAAAATTCTGTAGAAAACTTTGCAGAGGATTGGAGTTCAGGAAAAGATAAGAAAAATCATATAATTTCGACTACATATATAAATCAGGACTTTTTAGGAATGGCACCAGTTGCAAAAAATGGGGTGAGATATGCGTTTTCAAATTTAGAAAAAAGTAAATTGAAATTAATGGGAGTAACAGATTTAAATACATATTCTAATAGTTTTGCATATAACTCAGTTAAAAGACAATATATGTCGTCAAAAACTTTAGTATATAATTCAAGGAGAGTATATAGTGAATTTGGAATTGAAAGAGAAGGCACTATTCCAGATTATGTAGTTATTTGTGATGATGATTTACCAGAGGTTATTGAAAATTCATATAAATCAGCTAGCCAATTTGAAATTCCTATTATATATATAAACAAAGCTGAAATTGAGAAAGAGCAAATTAAAAATCTTGAAGATATGTTAGGAAAATTTCGAAATACTAAGGATACAGAAGTATTACATAAATTGATAAATACATATGAAACTAATATGGCTGGATGGTTATTAAATAGAAGTGATGAAATACAAGACGATAAATCACATACAGCAAATGTAGATAATACAAGATTTAAAGAAGATTTCAAACAAATTCAATCGCAAATTGAAGATACTGTAAAAGAGTACTTTAAAGAGTCAAAAGAAAACAAGATATCAGATAATAAAATATCTGAAGTTATTAGTATTTTACTAGATGAAATTGAATTATATGAAGGATGTGAAGAAACAAAACCTATTAGTAAAACTAGAGTTAGTTTTAATGTACAAGAATTATTGCAAGAAGCAAATAAAACATTAGATGATATTGGAAAAAGTGAACTAAAGGTTGATATGGATGCTAAAATGACAAGTAAACAATATAAAAAGAAAATACAAGAATTTGTTAAAAATGCTTTAAATGGAGAAGAATTAATAACAACAGAGTATAAAAAAGATACAGAAAAAATAATAAATACATTAAAAGAAAAAAGTAAATTTCAAGAAACACAAAAGAATTAGGGGGAAGTATATGCAAAAAACATTTGCAATGTCATGTACAGAAGTTTATGAAATAATAAATAGTTTGCCAAAAGAAGAATTTGAACAAATACCTTTACATGAAATAGAATTCTTAAAGAAAAATAAAGATAATGAGTATAAATTTATAGTAGACAAAAACATTAATATAGAAGAATTAAACATTTCAAAAAGAGCAAATGCTATGATAGTAATATTGTGGGAAAAATATTTTGCAAGTGATATACAAAAACAAAAATTAAAAGTAATTTTAGATAATAATCAGAAAATTGTTAACAAAAAAAGAGAGGAACAATATAGTTACCAAGAATTATTTAATAAAAATAAAAAACAAAATAATCATCCAACATTAGAAAACTCACTATTAGATATACGAAAAGAAAAATGGTATAATAAACTACATAATTTTTTTAAAAGGATTATATATAAATTTAAACTTTAAATAATGATTTTTATTATGAGAATGAGGTTAAAAATATAGAAAACTATTTATAATAATAATAGGAACATTATGTGCAGTTCTATACAATACAAGAAATAAAAATAAATTAAAAATATTGGAGGTATATAATTGGATAAATTAGTATTAATAGATGGAAACAGTATAATGAATAGAGCATTTTATGGAATTATGGGAAGTAAAATGTTAACTACGAAAGATGGAAAATATACTAATGCAGTATATGGATTTTTAGCTATATTATTTAAATTATTAGAAGATATAGATCCCAACTATTTAGTAGTTGCATTTGATTTAAAAGCTCCAACAGCTAGACATAAATTATATGAGGGATATAAAGCTAATAGACACGGGATGCCAGATGAATTGGCAGAACAAATGCCAATGATAAAAGAAATTTTAACAGCTATGAATATTGATATTGTAGAAATGGAAGGATATGAAGCAGATGATGTCCTTCGGAACATTGTCTCGTTATGGAGAAAAGAAAAATTTAGAAGTTACTATTTTGTCAGGAGATAGAGATACATTCCAACTAGCAACAGATAAAGTAACAATTAGAATACCTCATACAAAAGGTGGAAAAACAGAAACAGATTTATATAATAAAGAAAAAATCATAGAAAAGTATGGAATAGAGCCACAACAATTAATTGATGTAAAGGGATTGCAAGGAGATACTTCTGATAATATTCCAGGAGTTCCAGGGGTAGGAGAAAAAACAGCTTTATCATTAATTCAGAGATATGGTTCAATTGAAAATTTATACAAAAAAATAGAAAATGGAGAAGACGATTTAAAAGGAAAACAAAGAGAAAAAATAGTAAACAATAAAGAATTAGCATTTATGTCAAAAACATTAGGAACAATAAACTTACAAGTACCAATTTCAGATACATTAGAAGATTTTAAAGTTGAAGAATGGAATAAAGAAAAAGTACTTGAAATATTTAAAGAACTTAATTTTAAAAGATATATAGATAGATTTAATTTATTAGAAAACAATAAAAGTACTGAGAATCAAGAAAAAGAATTATTTAAAAGTGTAAATAAAAAAGAAGAAGAAATAATACAATTAATAAAAGAAGAACAAGAAATTATTTTTTATTTTGAAACAAAGAAAAATGATTTAGAAGAGAATATTATAAAAGAAGAAATTGTTGGAATAAACATTTATAATCAAAAACAAAATGAAGTTTATAATTTGAACTTAAATAATAATAAAATATTGAATTTTAAAGAAATATTAGAAGATGAAAAAATAAAAAAGATAAGTATAGATTTAACTAAAATATATATTTTATTAAAACAAGTAGGAATTAATATAGAAGGAATGCATTATGATATAGCAATTGCATCATATATTTTAAATCCAACCAATAATAAACTAAATATAGATAATTTGATTGAGCAATATTTAAATATAGATATAAACGAATATACAAAATCAGAGGATTCAGGTAAACAAATTAACTTATTTGACAATATGGAAAAAGAAGATATAAATCAAGAGGAAAAAGAAAAGTATATGATGTATGCATATTCAATTGGTAAAATAAAAAATATTACATCTGAAAAATTAAAAGAGGTAAATAGTTTAGATTTATTTTATAATATAGATATGCCAACAGTTGAAGTATTATCAGATATGCAATGGAATGGAATGTATGTTGATAAAGAAGAATTAGAACAATTTGGAAAAGAATTAACATCAAAATTAGAAACAATAACAAAAATTATATACGAAATGGCAGGAGAAGAATTTAATATTAATTCAACAAAACAACTAGGAGAAATCTTATTTGAAAAAATGAAGTTGCCAGTAATTAAAAAGACCAAAAGTGGCTATTCAACAGATGTAGATGTATTAGAAAAATTAAAAAAGGAAGATCCAATAATAGAACAAATATTAGAATATAGACAATTGATGAAATTAAATTCAACATATGTTGAAGGATTAAAACCATACATTAATATAAAAACAAATAGAATTCATTCATTTTTTCATCAAACAATAACTGCCACAGGTAGAATCAGCTCAACAGAGCCAAATCTTCAAAATATACCAACTAGATTTGAATTAGGGAAAAGAGTAAGAAAAGTATTTAAACCAGAAAAAGGAAAGATATATTTAGATGCGGATTATTCGCAAATAGAATTAAGAGTATTAGCATCGATTTCTGGAGATGAACATATGATAGAGGCTTTTAAAGAAGGGAAAGATATACACAAACAAGCTGCATCAAAAGTGTTTAAAACTCCGATTGAAGAGGTTACAAAAGAACAGAGAAGTAATGCAAAAGCAGTAAACTTTGGAATAGTATATGGAATAAGTGATTTTGGTTTAGGTGAACAATTAGGAATAGGAAGAAAAAAAGCGAAACAATATATTGAAGAATATTTGGAACAATATGCAGGTATAAAACAGTTTATGGAAAACATTACAGAACAAGCAAAAGAACAAGGATATGTGGAAACTTTATTTCATAGAAGAAGATATATACCTGAATTAAAGTCAAACAATTATATGGTAAGACAATTTGGAGCAAGAGCAGCTATGAACACACCGATACAAGGTACAGCTGCTGATATCATGAAAATAGCAATGATAAAGGTTTATAATGAAATTAAAAGTAGAAAATTAAAATCAAAAATTATTTTACAAGTTCACGATGAAATGATGGTAGAAACACCAATTGAAGAAAAAGAAGAAATGATAAATATTATGAAAAAATGTATGGAATCAGCTACGAAATTAGAAGTGCCACTAATAGCTGAAATTTCAGATGCTGAAAATTGGTATGAGTGTAAATAATATTTTAAAAAAAAGAAAGCAAAAGGGAATAGATGTAGAAAAAGGAGAGAATGAAAGATTGAAAAACAAAAAAATACTAGTATGTGGATTGATTATTTTAATTTTAATTGTTTTTCTAATAGTTTTTAAAAACAAGATACAAAGAATTTTTTATCCAAAGTCATATGAAGAATTTGTATCTATGTATTCTGATGAATATGGTGTAGATGAAAATTTAATATTTGCAGTAATTAAGGCGGAGAGTAATTTTCAAGAAGATGCAGTTTCACATAAAGATGCATTAGGTTTAATGCAAATAATGAAAGAAACAGCGGAAGATGTGGCTAGAAAATATAATATTGAAATTGATTTTAATAATTCGGAAAGAGAGATATTAAATGTACAAAATAATATAAAAATAGGAACTAAATATTTGGCTGTTTTATTAGAAAAATATAAAAATATAGAAGTTGCTGTAGCAGCTTACAATGCAGGTATTGGAACTGTTGATAATTGGATTGAAAAGGGAATTATTAAGTCAGATGGAAGTGATATTGAAAATATTCCATATAAAGAAACTAATAATTATGTTAGAAAGATACTAAGAAATTATAAAATTTACCAAGACTTATATAAATAACTAGACAAAAGATAAAAAATGAAATAAAATAATAATAGAATGAAACAAGAAAGAGGAGTAAACAAAATGATAATAGAACAATTAATATTTACATTCATTTCATTTGCAATCTTTGTATACATGTTTTTTAGAATGATAAAAAATAATGATACTAGTTATGTATTTGTATTAGTAATAGAAGCAATAGGAATCACATTGAACTTTGCAGAAGTACTATTTGGAATAAAATTAAATTTATTATTTATGATACTAAAATATATATTTGCAATTTTATTTCCAATAACAATTATTATTCTAGAGAAGAAATATGTTCCACTATTTGAAATGATAAATGTTATGAAATCGAACATATATATGTTTTTTGGAGATACGAAAAAAGCAAAACAAGCTTTAATATCAATACTTGACAAAAACCAAAATAGTTATCAAGCACATAGATTACTTGCTGAAATTTATGAAAAAGAAGGCGGAATGAGAAAAGCAATTGATGAATATGTACAAGCTGTTGATTTAAATAAACAAGATTATGATTCTTATTATAAAGTTGCAGAATTATTAAATAATTTAGATAAAAAAGAAGAAGCTTCAGAGATGTTATTTAATTTATTAAATAAAAAACCAGAAATGTATGAAGCAAGTATACTTTTAGGTGAAATTCTAATAAACAGTGAGATGTACAAAGAAGCTGTAAATGTTTACCAAGAAGCGTTAAGATATAATCCAATAAGTTATGATTTAAATTATAATTTAGGAATAGCATATACTATGCTAAATGATTTTCAAAATGCTAAAATATGTTATGAAAAAGCAGCTGAAATTAATACATTAGCATATAATGCTAAATATTCTTTAGCTGAAATAGCTTTAATATATAAAGATTTAGAAGAAGCGGAAAAAAGATTTTTAGAAGCAATTGAAGAAGAAGAATTATCAGCTGATGGATATTATGAACTATCAAAAATTCAATTAATTAAAGGGGAAAAAGACACAGCAATTAAATATGTAAATCTTGCAATTGACATTAATAGTAAAAAAATAGTAGAAAAAGTAAAGAAGGACCCTATATTTATTCCTATTATGGCAAGAATTTCTATCCCATTTAATTTAGAAAATCAAATATTAGAAAAAGAAGGAAAATTACAACAAAAAGATGTAAAGTCAAAAGAACATTTAGAAGAAATGGCAGAAATAACAAGACATTTAAGCTATAATGACATAAAATTATTAAGAAAAAATGTGGACAATGGTAAAAAGAAAAATATATCAAAAGAAATTGAACAAAAAGAAATACAAGAATAAGAAGTAAGAACTCATAAAATCCTAAAAAAACAATATAATAATTAGAGGAGGGATTTTATGAGTACAAATTTTGCAATAATTGGTGGAGACTTAAGAATTATTAAATTGGCAAAAATGCTAGCTAAAGATGGAAATAAAGTATATACGTATGGATTAGAAAAAGCAGAAGAATTAAAAAATGAAGAAAATATTATATTTTGCGAAAAGATAAATAAGGCAATTTCTGAACATGTAGAGGTGGTTATTGGACCAATACCATTTTCAAGTAATGGAATAAACATTAATGCACCATTTAGTTATAAAGAAATATCAATAAGAGAGTTAATGCATGTTTTAAATGCAAAAATATTAATAGCAGGAAGCATTACACCAGATGTTTATGATATGGCAAATGATGAATATATTGAAATTATAGATGTAATGAAAAGAGAAGAATTAGCAGTTTTGAATACAATATCAACAGCAGAAGGAACAATAGAAATTGCAATTGCTAATACAAACAAAATAATACATGGAAGTAATGTATTAATATTAGGATTTGGAAGAATTGGAAAAGTGTTAGCTAGAAAAATGACAGGACTATCAGCTAAAGTGACATGTGCAGCAAGAAAAGACGAAGATTTAGCATGGATAAAGGCATATGGACATATGGCAACAAATATAAACTTCTTAGGAGAAAATTTATCACAGTATGATATTATAATTAATACAGTTCCTCATTTGATTTTAACTGAAGAACGAATGGAATATGTGAAAAAAGAGTGCTTATTAATAGATTTAGCATCTAACCCAGGTGGAATTGATAAAAAAACAGCTAAGGATAGAAATTTAAAATTAATATGGGCATTAGCATTACCGGGTAAAGTAGCACCAGTTACAACTGCTGAATTTATAAAAGATACAATTTATAATATTTTAAAAGAAATATATAAAAAATAACGAAAGAGGGAGAATTTATGGTAGTAGAAATTATAAAAGCAATTATATTTGGAATTGTAGAAGGAATAACAGAATGGTTACCAATTAGTAGCACAGGACATTTAATACTAGTAGAGCAATTTCTAAAATTTAAAGAAGTGTCACCAGAATTTTGGAATATGTTTCAAGTGGTTATACAATTTGGAGCAATATTAGCAGTAGTAGTTTTATATTTTAAGAAAATATGGCCATTTACAAAAAACAAAGAAAAAGCAATTAAGAAAAATGGATTATTATCTTACTTTGATAAAAATATAATGAACCTATGGGGAAAAATATTAGTTGGTTGTATACCTGCAGCAATAATAGGATTGTTATTTGATGATGTTTTTGAAGCTTTATTTTATAATCCATTTTGTATAGCCATTGCTTTAATTGTATTTGGAATAGCTTTTATTATTGTTGAAAATTGGAGAAAAGATAAAAAAAGCGCTAAGGAAAAATCTAGTCAAATTACATATAAAGATGCTTTAATCATTGGATGTTTTCAACTATTAGCTGCAATATTTCCAGGAACGTCACGTTCAGGAGCAACTATAATAGGGGGATTATTAATTGGGCTATCAAGACCAAATGCAGCTGAATTTACATTTTATTTAGCAATTCCAACAATGCTTGGTGCGAGTTTATTAAAATTAGTTAAATTTGGATTTGGATTTACATCAATAGAATTAGTTGTTTTGTTAGTAGGAATGATTATATCTTTCTTGGTATCATTAATCGTTATTAAGTTCTTAATGAGTTATATTAAAAAACATAATTTCAAAGTATTTGGATATTATAGAATTATATTAGGAATTATTGTTTTAACATATTTCTTTTTTACAAAAGTATAATAACTTAAAAATTATAAATGACAATATAAATATAAGTACATCCTAAAATTGACATAAAACATAAAAAATGATATGATATTTATGTTAAATATATTAATACATTAATGTATATATAATTATATGTACATTAAAATTTATTACAATTTTAGGAGGAATAAAAATGGAAACTATATCAGAATGCATACGGAAGTATGTAGAAGCTCATGACAATGAAGTAACTTCTTGCGAGGTTGTAAACTATATTCTCGAAGAAAAAAAATTTGAGACTACTGAACAATCGATAAGAAATAAACTAACTAGTGTCTTAAAGGAAGTTGGTGGAAAATTAAAACCTTCACCACGTTATGTGGGATTGATACAAGAAGAAATAATGAAATATTTAAAGAATAATAATTGTGTAACTTATGATGAAGTTGTAGATTATATTCTTAAAGAAAAAAGGATAAATATAATAGGTCGAAAAATTAGAAATACATTATGTATGATAGTAAGAAAATCAGGAGGAGAATATAGTATATGTTCTAAAAAAAATAATTGTAATAAGTAAGAAAAGTGCTGACAATTTTGTCAGCACTTTTCTATTATGTCATCTACTTTTTTATTCTATTTTCCTATGAGTTTTATCACTTACATTATTAGCAAAATTACACATTTTCTCATATTCTTTGCACTTTATTTTATATTCCATTTGCATGCACATATAACGATAGTAACAATAAGCTTGTTCATATTGAGCCATAGGGTTAAACATAGGATCTCTATATAATTCATTCATATCCATCCCAATATTAGGTGGAGGCATTCCATAATCATTAAATTGAGGCATATAATTATTATTAAAATCTTTTTCCATACAATCATCTCCTATAAATCAAAATTAAAAAATGGAAGTACATTTATAAAAATATATGTATAAAAAGCAGCTAATATACCATGTAATAATTTTCCATACAAATAAGGTTTTATTGATAAGTCAGTTTTTGAAGTGATACTTAAAACTTGTAGTAATACAGATATTCCACCAAAACCAAGTAAAAAAGCTGTAAATATTATATTAATAGAAATTTTTTTACAAGCTATATTAGAAATTGAATTAATTCCATTTGTTATTTCCAAAAATCCAGAAATTAATGGAGCAGCAAAAGAAAAATCAATATTTAGAGTATCAAAAATAGGTGCAATCAACAAAGCTAACATATTTAAGATTCCACTTGCTTTTAAAATAGATATAACACTAGAAAAAATAACAACAAATCCTCCAATTAATAATATTGTAGAGATACTACTCATTATACTTTCTGATAAAATAGAACCTAGGTTAGAAAAAGTAATATTTTCTTTTGAAGCAGAACTGTGATTTATGTTTTGGTGAGAAGCAGAAGATTTTTCATTTCGTTTCCAAAATCTAAATATAATTCCTACACTAATACATGCTAAAATATGTGTTATAAATAGTAAGATACCAATAGATGTATTCTTATACATTGAAAGTCCGACTGTACCTATTATAAAAAGAGGTCCGGAATTATTGGTAAAACTAAGTAATCTTTCGCATTCTTCTTTAGTGCAAGTATTGTTTTTTCTGAAACTAGCAGCAATTTTTGCACCTACAGGATATCCACTTATTAATCCCATAATAAAGGCAAAAGCTCCTTCACCACGAATATTAAAAAGTGGTTTCATATATCTATTTAAGATATTTCCAAGTTGTGTAATTATATTGGTATGCATTAAAAGTTCTGTAGCTACGAAGAAAGGGAAAAGAGAAGGAATCACAGAGTTTGACCATAGAGCTAAGCCAGATTTTACAGCAGGTAAATTACTTTTTGAAAATAATAATAAACTAAAAGTGAAAATTAGAAAAATTAAAGGTAGAAAGTTTCTTTTTAGTTTAACAACATAAAAATTGTGTTTTAAAATCATAATATACCTCCAAAGTTTATTATATAAATATATGTGGTAATACAGAAAATATTAATAACTTATTAAATTTGTAGTTTTAAATTTGCCATTTTGAATAATAAAAACGTTACAGTTCAGTAAGAAATGATTATAGTGGAAGCCAAAGCTTTGACACCATAATCATTTCTTACTGAACTGTAACTAAAAAACAAAACTAAAAAGCTATAGACCTTGTAATTTTTTGAGAAAAATGATATAGTAAATAAGAAAATTTATAAAAATAAATAACAAAAAAATATAAAAAGAATAAAATAATAAAAAATAAAAGAGGAAGTGAAACTTTGAACATAGAAGAAATATTAAAAAAGTCAAACTTACCAATAGAAGATAAAGAAATAAAGTTTAATGAACCAATGAATAAGCATTCAACATTTAAAATAGGCGGACCAGCAGAATGTTTTATAAAAATAAATAAAGAAGAACAACTAAAGGAAATATTAAAAATAGCTAAGCAAAATAAAATTCCATTAACTATTATAGGAAATGGAAGTAATATCCTTGTTTCAGATGATGGAATAAAAGGAATAACATTAATGATAAACATAGAAGGCATAGAAATAGAAGAAAAAAAAGAAAATGTGGAAATTATAGCAGGGGCAGGAGAAAAAATAGGCAAATTAGCAAGAGTGTTTTTAAAAAGGAATATTTCAGGATTTGAAGAATTATCAGGTATTCCTGGAACATTAGGTGGAGCTGTTAGAATGAATGCAGGAGCACATGGAAAAGAAATGAAAGATATAATAAAAGGTGTAAAATGCATTGATTATAATGGTAAAGAAAAAATATTAACAACAGAAGAAATGCAATTTGATTATAGAAAAAGCATGTTAGTAAATAACAAATATATAGTTACTAAAGTAAAAATAGAATTACAAAAAGGTAAAGAAGAAGAAATAAAAGAAAAAATGGATAATTATGCTAAATACAGAAGAGAAAAGCAACCAATTGAATATCCAAATGCAGGGAGTACTTTTAAAAGAGGAAAAGATTTTATTACAGCGAAATTAATAGATGAGGCAGGACTAAAAGGATACTCTATAGGTGGAGCAGAAGTGTCTACAAAGCATAGTGGATTTATTGTAAATAAAGGGAATGCTACAGCGAAAGATGTTTTACAATTGACAAAATATATAGAAGAAGAGGTTTATAAAAAATTCAATAAAAAAATAGAATTAGAAATTGAATTGGTTGGAAATTAAAATAAAAGAAGTATAAAAAATGTACTTCTAAAAATAGGACAAGGAGTTAGTTAAAATGAATGGATTAATGCAATGGTTTAAATCTAGTAATAAAATGAAAAGATGGATGTTATTAATTTTAGTAGGAATTTTATTTGCTTGTTATGGATTAGCTAAAATATTAGTTATGAAAGAAATTTCATTCAAAGAAGTTGGAGGAGTGATAATTGTATTTGTAATAGGTTTTGTTTCTATTATTTTAGGATTAATATTTTTAAATAAAAGAACATTAGAGGTTTTAATAGAATCAACAGATGAAAGAATGGAAAACAAGAAAAATGTAAATGTTAAATCTTTGATTTTTAATAAAACAGTATATGACAAAGGACCTAATATTGTTGTTATAGGTGGTGGAACAGGACTAAATACAGTTCTTTCAGGATTAAAAAATTATACAAATAATTTAACTGCTATTGTAACTATATCAGATTATGGAGAAGCAGCAAGCAATTCAAGAAAAGAACTACAAATGTTACCATTGGGAGATGTAAAAGATAGTATTGTTTCACTAGCTTCAAAAGAAGGTCAGATTGATAAACTATTTAATTATGAATTTACAACGGGAAAATTAAGAGGTCTTAATTTTTCAGATATTTATTTTTCAGCAATGAGAGACATAAATGGTAATTTTGAAGATTCTATCATAAAAAGTAATGAAGTATTAAATATGATAGGAAAAGTAATCCCTGTTACTTTAGATGAAATGAAAATAGTTGCAGAACTAGCTAATGGATATATTGTAGATGAAAGATCTAAGATTCCAGAGATTGTTTCAGAAAAAATAACAAAAATTAATAGAATATTAATAAACCCAACAAATTGTAGACCAGCTCCAGGAGTGATTGAAGCAATAAAAAATGCAGATTGTATTGTAATTGGACCAGGAAGTTTATATACAAATGTTATACCAAACTTGTTGGTAAATGGAGTAACAAAGGCAATTAAAGAAAGCGTAGCAATTAAAGTGTATATAAGTAATATAATGACAGAACCAGGTCAAACAGATAATTATAGTGTTTCAGATCATTTAAATGCAATTATTGACCATTGTGGAAAAGGCATAATAGATTATTGTATTTATGATACAGGAGAAATTATTCCTGAATTTATAAAAAAATACAATTTTGAAGGACAAGATTTAGTAGAACAAGATATTGAAAAAGTAAAAGGAATAAAATTCTTACAAAGAAATTTATCTATGATTAGTGATGAACATATTAGACATGATCCTAATTTAGTAGCTTCTTCAATTATAGAACTTATTTGTGATGATTTAAAATATCAAGATAAACAAAATGATCCTCAATATTTAATGCTAAATACTAAGCTAAAAGAAGAAAAAAGAATTAATAAAATAAAGAAAAATATGGAAAGAAAATCTAAAAAAGGTATTGAACCTAAAGAAAAAAATTCAAGTAAAAAAGGAAAGAGTAAATTTAGTAATAAATATAGTGATAGAATAGCATCTATTAGAGAAGCAGATGAAAAGGCAAGAAAGAAAAATGAAAAAGAATTTGCAAAGAAGGAAAAAAAGGTAAACAAGAGAACTAAAAAAGTAGGCGAAAAAGATATTCAAAAGAATAAAAAGAGAACATCGCAAGAACTAAGAGAAGAAATGCTAAAAAAGTTAGAAAATAGTAAATTGAAATAAGGGAGAAAGTATGGAATTTACAAAAGAAGATTTAAATTTAGAAAATGGTTTAGAAAAAGAATGGTTAATAACAAATGGAATAGGAGGATATAGTTCTTCTACAATAATAGGGGCAAATACTAGAAAATATCATGGGTTGCTAGTTGCACCATTAACTCCACCAGCAAGAAGATTTTTAATTCTTTCTAAATTAGATGAAAGTATAGAAATAAATGAAAAAAAATATGATTTATATACTAATATATGCAAAGAATATATTTCAAGAGGATATGAGTATCAAGAAGAATTTAGAAAAGAATATGTACCTATTTTTAAGTATAAAATAGGTACAACAGAAATTACAAAAGTAATCTGTATGGAATACGGAAAAAATACATTAGGAGTATATTATAAAATAAAAAATGGAGAAAATAAAGCAAAATTAACTTTAGCACCAATTATAAATTTTAGAGATTTTCATACTACTAATACAGATCATGAATTTAATTTGTCACAAAGCATTAATAAAAATAAAGTAAAAATAGTTGTAGATTTAAACTCTCAAACACCAATTTATATGAATCTATCAGAAGGAATTTATATTAAACATGAAAATGATAATTTTAAAAATATGTTTTATATAGAAGAAGAAAAAAGAGGATTTGAAGCTGAAGAAAATCATGCGGTTCCAGGAAGATATGAAATAGAAATAAATCCAGAAGAAGAAAAAGAGATTTCATTTGTGTGTTCTTTAGAAGAGAACATTGAACAAATTGACGTAAAACAATTAATAGATAAAGAAATTATTAGATTAGGAGAGATATTTAATCAATCTTTACTAATTAATAATAGAAAAGAGAAAAAAACAAAAGAAGAAATCAAAAGGGATAATTTAATAAAAACATATTTGATTGCTACAGATAATTTTGTAGTATATCGTCCTAATTTTGGATTGCATACAGTTATTGCAGGATATCCATGGTTTTTAGATTGGGGTAGAGATACTTTAATTGCATTTGAAGGATTATTATTAGTAACTAAAAGATTTAAGATAGCAAAAGAAGTATTAAAAACAATGATAAGAGATATAAAATTTGGACTTGTTCCAAATGGATATTCTGGATATGATAATAGACCATTATATAATAGTGTAGATGCTTCATTACTTTTATTTGAAGCAGTACAAAAATATATAAATTACACAGGAGATTATCAATTTATAAAAGAAGAAATTTATAAAAAATTAGAAGATATTATAGAAAATTATATAAAAGGAATAGATGTAGATAATAATAATATTTATTTAGATGATGACGATCTTATAGTATCAGGAACACAAGATACACAAAATACATGGATGGATGCAAAATATGATGGAGTAGCAATAACGCCAAGATCAGGAAAAGCAGTAGAAGTTAATAGTTTGTGGTATAATGCTAATAAAATAATGGCAGATTTAAGTAAAAAATTTGGACATTCACAAAATGCAAAAAAATATAAATTAATAGCAGAGAAATGCAAAAAATCATTTAATGATAAATTCTATAATAAAAGAAGGAAATGTTTATATGATGTTTTAGGAGATAGTAAAATAAGACCAAATCAATTATTTGCATTAAGTCTTACTTATCCAGTTATAGAAGCAGATTCAGAAGAAGCAAAAAATATTATATCAGTAGTTGAAAAAAAATTATTAAATGCTTATGGATTAAAAACTTTAGCAAAAGGTGAAGAAAATTATGTTGAAGTATATGAAGGAGATGGCAAAAAAAGAGACTCTAGTTATCATCAAGGAATTACTTGGCCATGGCTATTAGGTTTATATTACAATGCATTAAAAAACATATTGAAAAAAACAAAGAAAAAAGATGCAAAAAAAGAACTAGAGACAAAATTAGAAAAGTTTATAGAAAAAACTTCAAAAACGTTCCAAAAAGAGATAAGTCATAATGGATGTATTGGGAGCATTTCAGAGTTATATGATTCTAGAAAACCATATTTACCAAAAGGAACTATTGCACAAGCTTGGAGTGTAGCAGAAGTATTTAGAATTATTTTGAATAAGTAGAAAAGGAAGAAAAAATGATATCAATTGAAAATTTAGAAAAAGAATTAAAAAACAATCATTTAAATAGTATGTACCTTTTATACGGAGAGGAACTATTTTTATTAGAGACTTCATTAAAGAAAATAAAAACTTTATTTGGAGAATGTATAAAGGGTATAAATTTTATTTCAATTGATGATACAAATGTAGAACAATTAATAGCAGATATTGAAACGCCAGCGTTTGGATACGAAAAGAAATTAATAATAGCTAGGAATACAGGATTATTAAAAAAAGAAGGAAAAAGGAAAAACACAGAGATTTCTAAATTAAAGGATAAGATAAATAAATATATTCAAGAAAATAGTAAATTAATAGAAGAAAGTGTTGTTCTAGTATTTGCAGAGGAAGAAGCAGATTCTAAACAAGAGCTTTATAAAACAATTGAAGAAATAGGAATTGTGTGCAAATTCGATTTTCAAAAACCAATTCAAATAGAAAAAAGAATGAAATCAATATGCAATGCATATAAAGTACAAATAGATGATAGCACTTTAAGGTATTTTATAGAGTGTTGCGGTACAAATATGCAAGATTTAATTAATGAAATTAGAAAATTAATTGAATATGCAGGAGAAAATGGAAAGATAAAAAAAGAAGATGTTGATAAATTAGTAACTAAAAAATTAGAGAGCATAATATTTGATTTAACAGACAATTTAGGAAAAAAGAACATTGAAAAGGCATTACAAGTTTTAAGAAACTTGATTTATGAAAAAGAGCCAATACAAAGAATTTTAATTACTCTTTATAATCATTTTAAGAAACTATATTTTACAAAACTGGCTGAATATTATAAAAAAGACATTATTAAAAGCTTAAAATTAAAACCAAATCAAACTTTTTTAGTAAATAAGTATAAAATGCAAGCTAAATATTTTAAAACAAAAGAATTAAAAGAAATATTACAAGACTTAAGAGATTTGGATTATCAATACAAAAATGGAATAATTGACTTGCAAATTGGACTAGAAGCTATACTTTGTAAATATTGCTCTTAAAAATAAAATGAATAAAAACATAATAAATAATGAATGTATAATAAAACCAAATATTGATAAAAATATAAATAGTTATATTTTTATAGATAGGTGGTTTTTTTATGTTTAAAAAAAAGAGATATATAATAATGATGATAATAGCTTTTTTATTAATAGGTGTAACAATATTTATAGTATATTTTCAAAATAATTCAGTAGAAGCATTATCAAAATATGGTTCAAGAGGAGAAGAAGTTAAACAAATACAAACAAAATTGAAGAGATGGGGATATTATAGTGGAAATGTGGATGGAATCTATGGTAGCCAAACAGTAAATGCTGTTAAGTATTTTCAAAGAAAGAATGGATTAACACAAGATGGAATAGCAGGTCCTGCAACATTAAAAGCAATGGGAATTTATAGTTCAAGTTCATCAAGTTCAAGTACAAGCAATTCAAGTAATGTTAATTTATTAGCAAGATTGATTTATGGAGAAGCAAGAGGAGAACCGTATACAGGACAAGTAGCTGTTGGAGCAGTTGTATTAAACAGGGTAAAAAGTAGCTCTTTTCCAAATACAATAGCAGGAGTAATATATCAGTCAGGTGCTTTTGATGTAGTGTCAGATGGACAAATTAATTTAACGCCTAATTCAACTGCAAAGAAAGCTGCACAAGATGCTTTAAATGGATGGGATCCTAGTTATGGCGCAATTTATTATTTTAATCCATCTACGGCTACTAATAAATGGATTTGGTCTAGACCAATGACAATTACAATTGGAAAGCATAGATTTTGCAAGTAAAATAAAGAAATTTTCTATATTGAAGGTGAGTAATAATATATTAAATAAAAAGCAAGAAATAAGTTGAAGTTTAAAAACTATTTCTTGTTTTTTATGTTTATAAAAAACTAAATTATTGGTAAAAAAGCAGTAGATGAAATAATTTAGTAGAAATACAATTGACAAAACATAACATAATTGATAATATAATATTGATGTATTGACTAATGGAGGAAAAGAATGTTTATTTATCCAAATGAATATTTTAATAAAGTAGAAGAAATAACAATAGAATTTTTAAAAAAGAATAAAATAAAAGCATTAATATTAGATGTAGACAACACCTTAATAAATTACGAAAAAAGGTTACCAGAAAAAGTTGCAAAATGGGCAAGAGAATTAAAAGGACAAGGAATAAAACTATACATATTATCTAATACTAATCAAGAAGAGAAAGTAAAAAGAGTAGCAAATGCATTAGAAATTCCATATGAATACTTTGCAAAAAAACCACTCAAATCAGGATTTTTAAAAGTACAAAAAAGCCTAAACGAAAAACCAGAAAATATAGGAGTAGTAGGAGACCAAATATTTACAGACATAATTGGTGGAAATCGTTGCAAAATGTTCACAATATTAGTAGATCCGATTGAACCAATAGACTATTGGTATACAGCATGGAAAAGACCAATAGAAAATAAAATAAAAATAAGATATAAAAATAAGCGAACAAAGGAGAAAAAATAAAATGTATTTTAATGATGTACATATATTATATTATGTAGCAGTGGCTATAATAGGGTTATTTGTTGGTGAATTTGTTAATTGGATGAATCAAAGATTACCTGAATATAAAAATGTTTTTTCAAAAGAATTTATAACAGAACATAAAATGAATTTTAAACCTAATTACATATTAATGTTATTAACATCATTTATCTATATTGCATTAGTATATAGATTTGGAATACAAAACACAATAATAGCAAATTTAGATTTAATTAAATTTATGATTTTAACACCAATGTTATTATCAGTATTTGTAATTGATTATAAATCTCAAATTATTCCAAACAGATTAAATTTAACAATATTTGAGATAGGAATGGTATTTGCATTTTTATATGGTCTATCAGATGTAGCAATTACAATTAACATGTTGCTTGGAATGCTTGCAGGAGGAGGAATATTCTTACTTATTACAGTAATAGGAGGAATATTTTATGGAAAAGAAGCAATGGGATTTGGCGATGTTAAATTAATGGGAGCATTAGGATTATTTTTTGGACTTTCTAACATTGTTGTAATTACATTAGTTTCATTCTTGATAGGTGCAATACTTAGTATAGTGTTACTTATTACAAAAATAAAAAAATCGGACGAATATATACCATTTGGACCATTTATTGTAATAGCAACGTTTATAAGCATGTATGTGCCATTTGAACAAATAAAGATGATATTAATGCAAATATTTACATTAGGAATGTATAAAGGTTAAAATTAGATGTAAGGGGATGGGTTAAAATGAATCCTAAATTACAATGGTTAAGAAACACAATGTCAAGTTTAAACTTACAAGGGTTAATTATATCAAATCCAATTAATATAAAATATTTAACAAATATAGAAGCAGAGGGAGTATTGCTACTAACTAGAAAAGAAAATATTTATATTACAGATGGAAGATATATAGAACATGTACATAGTATTTTGACATTATATGATGAAATTATAGTCTATGATATAAATGATGTATCAAAGGACGATTATGAAAATTTCTTTATGTTTTGCGAAAATGTAGGATTTGAAGAAAACTATGTAACATATGCTCGGTTATAAGGAATTAATAAGAAAATATAAGATTAACAATTTAGTTGAAACAGAGCATATCATAGAAAAACAAAGAATGATAAAAGACCAAGAAGAAATAAGTAGTTTAGAAAAAGCATGTGAAATAACAGACAATTGTTTTCAATATATATTAACTTATATAAAACCAGGAATGACTGAAAAGCAGATTGCAGATGAAATTGAAGAATATTATAAAAAAAGAACAGAAGGATTGTCATTTGAAACAATTGTAGCTTCAGGAGAAAATACATCAAAGCCACATGCAGTACCAACAGATAGAAAAATCCAAGAAAATGATATTATAACAATTGATATGGGATGCAAAGTTAATGGGTATTGTTCAGATATGACAAGAACATTTTTTGTTGGAAGTGTTCCAGAATATATAAAACCGGTTTATAATTTAGTATTAAAAAATCAAGTACAAACATTAGAACAAATGAAAGATGGAATAAGTACAAGATTATTAACTAAAATGGTTGAAAACGATTTTAAATTAAATGGATATGATTTAATTCATAGCTTAGGACATGGAGTAGGAATGGAAATTCATGAAGCACCATATGTAAGCTATAGATCTGATACGCAATTAAAGGAAAATATGGTAGTAACAGATGAACCAGGTATTTACATACCAGGAAAATTTGGTATAAGAATAGAAGATACTGTTCAAATTACAAAATTTGGTTGTATAAGTTTAACAAAATCCGAGAAAAATTATATTATAATATAATAAATATTCAATTTTTAATATAATTAATAATTTGCAAAATAAATAATATATGAAAAAGGTTTATATTTAAAAGGTCTACAAATACTTGATTTTTCTAAGGGTTTATGATAAAATAAAAAAAGTTTATAAAAATAAGAGAATTTTATATGAAAATTGAAAGGAGAAATTATTATGGCATCAGTATATTCAGCAGGAGATTTTAGAAATGGAACAACATTCGAAATGGAAGGAAATGTATATAGAATTGTAGAATTTCAACACGTAAAACCAGGAAAGGGATCAGCATTTGTAAGAACAAAATTAAAAAATGTAATAACAGGAGCAACATTAGAAAAAACATTTAATCCATCAGACAAATTCCCAGCAGCAGAAATTGAGAAAAAAACAATGCAATATTTATACAATGATGGAGGTTTATATTACTTTATGGATAACGAAACTTATGATCAAATGCCTCTAAATGAAGATCAATTAGGAGATTGCTTAAAATATTTAAAAGAAAACATGGAAGTTACTATTCTTTCATACAAAGGTAATACATTTGCAGTAGAACCACCAACATTTGTTGAATTAGAAGTTACATATACAGAACCAGGATTTAGTGGAAATACAACAACAACATCAGGAAAACCTGCAAAATTAGAAACAGGATTAGAAATACAAGTTCCTTTATTTGTAAATATTGGAGATGTATTAAAAATAGATACAAGAACATGCGAATACATGGAAAGAGTTTAAGAAAGGTGATTTAGTACATGAAAAATATAAAAAACGAATACAAAAGTTTTTTAGATGACATAGAAAAAAACATAAAAAATAAAGAAGACTTAGAATATGTGAAAAAAAGATTCACAGCTTTTTTAGATCCAGTATTAGATGAAATAAATTCTATTATAGAATATAAAAAAGAAGAAGTTGAAGAATTAGAAAAAAGACAGCAAGAAATTGAAAGAAAAATGTCTAAAATGCAAAGTGTAATAGATAATATCGAAAAAGATATTTATGCAGAAGATGGTTTCGATTTTGAAATTGTTTGTCCATATTGTAATCATGAATTTATCATAGATGTGGATGAAAATAAAACAGAAATTGAATGTCCTGAATGTAATAATTTAATTGAATTAGACTGGAGCGGAGATGTAGATGATGAACCATCTGCAGGTGGATGCTTAGGTGATTGTCATGGATGCCATGGATGTGGTAGTGAGGATGAAGATGACGATATGTAAATAAAAAAGAAAACTCTTTATAAAAGAGCTTTCTTTTTTATTTTATATGAAGTTTTATTTGCAGACATCGTGATGATAGTATTTTCTATTTATATATGAAATTAAATATATTAGAAATAATTTAAAGGATTTTGGTATTTGTCATTAACTCTAATTCCTAAATGTAAATGACAACCTGTCGTTGCTCCATTTGTAGGTTTACCATCAGAATCATGATATTGATTTCCAGGAACACCATAGACATATTTAGGGCCAACGCATCCAATAACTTGTCCTTGCTTAATTTCGTCACCAACAGAAACAATCCAATTAGGGTCACAGTGGCAATAGCTTACCTTAAAATCATCAAAAGAAAGTGTTATAGTATAACCACCAGCACCTAAAAAATTTCTAAAAGTAATCTTACCATCTGCAACTGCAATAAATTTAGTGCCTTCAGGAGCAGGAATATCAATTCCAGAGTGTGAAGAAGAAGCACCGAGAAGTAGGAGAAGTACGTTTACCAAAGTTAGAACTGATTTTTGTATAACCAGGAATAGGCCAAACAAAACCATCAGGATTTTTATCGATGATTTCTGAATCTAAAGAATTAGAATTAGAAAAACTGTTTGAGTTTAAGATTGGAACAAAAAATAAAGAAATAATTAAAGTAAGGATTATAATAATAAATAAAGAACGATTTAAAAAGCTAAAAATAAAATGCACCTCCTTAAAAATATATTGAAAAATAATAAAAACGTAAAATAGAATAAAAAAATAAAAAGCAGATTCTACCAATCTGCTTTTATTATGTGGCAGGGGTAGAAGGACTCGAACCCTCACAGGCGGTTTTGGAGACCGATGTGCTACCATTAACACTATACCCCTATATAAATTAAACACATTTATTATATTAGCACAAAAAATAAAAATACGCAATAATTTTTTTAAAAATTATTGACTTTTTTAAATCTTGGTAATACAATGTATGCAACAAAATAGATTACGGTGAAAAAGAAAAAGTGCTAAAAACTTTATTTTTAGAGAGTAAGTGATGGTGAAATACTTACAATAAAGAAGCATGGGGAGCTTTGGAGTAACAATAAAAATAATTAAGGTGCTTGAAATAAAATTATAAAAGATTTCAAGAATTAGGGTGGAATCGCGGAAATAAAACTTTCGTCCCTAGCTGTGCATTAGCTAGGTGCGAAAGTTTTTTGTGAGACAAGGGGGACAGGTCTTAAATGTCTCACAAATTTATATAAAATTTTTAAAAAGGTAATATTAGATATAAAAGCGAAATATTACAAATAATGTGAGACATTTAAGACCTGTCCCTATTGTCTCAAGAGGAGGAGTTATTATGTTAAAATCAATGGACACATTAGTTGCTTTGTGTAAGAATAGGGGAATTATTTATCCAGGTTCAGAAATTTATGGAGGATTAGCTAATACTTGGGATTATGGTCCTTTAGGTAACGAAATTAAAAACAATGTAAAAAATGCTTGGAGAAAGAAATTTATTCAAGAACAAAAAGATATAGTAGGATTAGATGCTGCTATTTTGATGAATCCAGAAACTTGGGTTGCATCAGGGCATGTTGGAGGTTTTTCAGATCCTTTAATAGATTGTAAAGAATGTAAAACAAGACATAGAGCAGATAAATTAATTGAAGAATGGGCTCATGAAAAGGGGAAAGACATGATTGCCGATGGTATGAGTGATAAACAATTAACAGATTTTATAGAAGAAAATAAAATACCATGTCCAAGCTGTGGAAAAACAAATTTTACAGGAATTAGAAAATTTAATTTAATGTTTAAAACTTTCCAAGGAGTAACAGAAGATACTACTTCTGAGATTTATTTAAGACCAGAAACAGCACAAGGAATATTTGTAGATTTTAAAAGTGTCTTAAGAACTTCAAGAAAGAAAATGCCAATGGGAATTGCACAGATAGGTAAAGCATTCAGAAATGAAATAACACCAGGAAACTTTACTTTTAGAACACGTGAATTCGAACAAATGGAATTAGAATTTTTCTGTAAGCCAGGAACAGATTTAGAATGGCATAAATATTGGAAGGATTATTGCGAAAATTGGTTGTTATCTTTAGGAATGAAAAAAGAAAACATAAGATTAAGAGATCACTCTGCAGAAGAATTAGTATTTTACAGTAAGGCAACAACTGATATTGAATTTGCATTTCCATTTGGATGGGGAGAACTATGGGGTATTGCAGATAGAACTGATTATGATTTAACACAACATATGAATCACTCAAAACAAGATTTATCTTATCAAGATCCAGAGACAAATGAAAAATATGTACCATATGTAATTGAACCATCTTTAGGAGCAGATAGAGTGGTGCTAGCATTTTTGTGCAATGCATATGAAGAGCAAGAAATTGCAGAAGGTGATACAAGAACAGTGTTACATTTACATCCTGCATTAGCTCCTTATAAATTAGCAGTATTACCACTTTCTAAAAAATTATCAGAAAAAGCAAATGAAGTATATGCTAAATTAGCTAAGAAATTTATGTGTGATTATGATGAAGCAGGAAGTATTGGAAAACGTTATAGAAGAGAAGATGAGATAGGAACACCATATTGTGTAACTGTAGATTTTGATACATTAGAAGATGAATCTGTTACAATTCGTGATAGAGATACAATGGAACAAGTAAGAATTAAAATTGATGATGTAGAAAAATGGATTGAAGAAAAAATAGAGTTCTAAAATAGATGTAGTTTTACTAATAAAAAAGACTTGAGTAAATTTTAAAATTACTAAAGTCTTTTTTATATTGAAAATATTTTGATAAATTCAAGTTTATTCATATAAATCTTGAATTTCGACATCTTTTTCTTCAAAATTATCAATAAATCCAACTTTAGCTGTTGTATTGCTAATTCCTTGAATCCATACAGCTCTATTGTCATAAAAAACATCACATTTTTCCTTGTTATTTAAAATTGAATTAATCCTTTCTAAATTCATAATAATACCTCCATTCCTAGCATTCACATGCTAATTGTTAATGTTATTACAATATTCGACAAAATAGATGAAACACTTAAGACCTGTCCCCAGTGTGTCAAATCTTCTTAATTATAGTATATATAAAATCTGGAAAAATATACAAAAAGTATTGCAAGAAAAAAATGTTAATGTTATAATTTAGGATGTTGTGAATAATAATAAATAATAAAATAAAATTTAGAAAAGGAATGATAAGATATGAAAATTTGTGTATATGGAGCAGCAAGTAGCTTAATTGATAATCATTATATAGAAGCAGGAATAGAATTAGGAAAAGAATTAGCTAAAAGAGGTCATGGTCTAGTTTTTGGAGGAGGATCTCATGGGATGATGGGAGCTTTAGCAGAAGGAGCTTTTGAAGAAAAAGGATATATTTTAGGAATAATACCAGAATTTTTTAAAGAAGCTGGAGCAGAGGTTTCATTTAAAAATTGTACAGAATATATTTATACAGATACAATGAGAGAACGTAAAAGAGAATTAGAAGAAAATTCAAATGGATTTATTATAACACCAGGAGGTATAGGAACATTAGATGAATTTTTTGAAATATTAACTTTAAAACAATTAGGAAGACATAATAAGCCAATTGCTATTTATAATATTGATGGATTCTTTGATGAATTAGATGCTATGATGGATAAGTCTATAGAAAAAGAATTTATTACTCATGATTGTAAAGAATTATATTCCGTTTTTGATAACAAAGAAGAAATGTTAGAATATTTAGAAAACTATGATGAAAAAGATGTAGATATTAGTAAAGTAAAGATAAGATAAAGTTTTGGGTGAGCATATGTTAAAAAATAGTAGGTTTACAGAGATTGACGAAGAATTTATATGTGAAAATTGTGGAAGAAAAGTATCAAAATTAGGATATTCTTGCAGAAATCATTGTCCATATTGTTTACATTCAAAGCATGTAGATAAAAACCCAGGAGATAGAGCTGAAGAATGTCATGGAGACTTAGAGCCAGTTAGCTTAGAAATTGATGGAAAAAAGGGTTATATTATTATTTTTAAATGCAAAAAATGTGGAGCAATTAGAAGAAATAAAGCAGCAAAAGATGATAGTATGGATTTAATAATAAAATTAAGCAGTAAACAGGTTTAAGGTGCAATTGAGGCTAAGTGGGGACGGGTACATATTAAACATTAATATAATGTTTAATATGTATCTGTCTCCATTTAGCTCTCTAAGAATATTTACAAAATATCTTGATAAAACAATGAAATTTGATATATTTTAGAAGAGAATAAAATTATAGAAAAAATAAATAATTTATATGAAAAGCAAGAAAGAATATATAGAGAGAGAAAGAAAAATGAGTGATAATATAGAACAGAATATTACAATTAAAGAATTAGTAACAAAAACAGAAGTAGCATCAACTGATTTTGAAAAGAATAATACAGAACTTAAAAGAAAATATTTGGTTTGGAATATAGAAGCTTTTAATTGTATAGCTTTAGCAGTTAGTGCAAATAAAGGATCTTTTGGAACAGGTTATCCGTTCTATGCTTTAGACAAAGATTTAAAAGGTGATTTACCAATTATTCAAGAGCAAATAAGATATAATAGAGAATTAGTTAGAGATGGAGAGCCTTTTCAAAAATCAATATGGTTATGTGAATCTTGTCTAAAAACAAAATATTCAGAAATGCCAGATTTAAAAAAAATTTGCAAACCTTGTCCAAATATGAACGATAAATTAAAACCTAGAAAAATTATAAATAGATTACCAGATCTTGATATGTGGCTTGTATGTGAAGATGGTTGTGTGGAAAAAGCACAAGAAGAATTAAGCATATTACTAGAAAAATATAAAATGAATACTTCTGACGTGAATCCTATTTCATCACTAGAAGATGTATCTCAAATTTCAAAATCTTTGAAGAGAGGAATATTACCAAAAATATTTTTACCAATAGATGCACATATTATAGAATATTCAAAATTAAAAGGATTAATAGAGAAAGTACCAGAGACATTAAATACGGCAATACAAAATGAAATAAAACCATATTTACCAATCCACCCTAAATCTTATAGGAAGCAATGGCAATATGATGATGAAGCATATAATTTTATTTATGACTTTCTTTCAGCATTTACAGCTTTTAACTTCCCAGAGGAATTACAGCAATCTTTAAATAATAGCAGATTAAAAGTAATAAATGAGCATACATCAACAGAATTATTTGATTTTCTTATGCAATCTGCAAATAAGGCAAATTTTAGGAGATTTCAATCAATGGAATTAGAAGAATGCTTTTTAAAAAGAGTAGAGGAATGGAAATTAATAAAAGAAGATAATCAAGAAATTTCAGATTTGAAAATTAAAAGCAAACCCAAAAATATATCTTTGGATGATGAATTTTTTAAATAAAAAATATTAAAATTAATAAAAGTTAAGGAGAAATTAAATATGTCAAAAAGAATAGATTTACACATTCACACAACAATGTCAGATGGAGTTTTAACACCAAAAGAAGTTATAGAAGAAGCTTATAAAAATGGGGTTTCAGTTATTGCAATTGCAGATCATGATACAACAGAAGCGTATAATGATGAATTATTTTCTTACGCAGAAAGTAAAAATATAAAACTTATTAACGCAGTAGAAATATCAACTAAAGTTTATAATGTAGGAATTCATGTATTGGGATATAATTTTGATTTAAAAGATAAAGCGATGCAAGAGAGTCTTTATAAAATAAGAAATGCAAGACATGATTATTTGCATAAAGTAGCTAAAAAGCTAAACGAATTAGGATATTTTTTAAATATTGAGGAATTAGATAAAATAGAAGCCGTTACTAAAGCACATATTGCACTAGATATTATAAATAATAAAGAGAATACAGAAATACTTTTAAAGAATTTTGAGCATATTCCAAGTAAAGGTCAATTTATAGAAACTGTTATGAATGAAAATTGTCCAGCATATGTAAGAAAAGAAACTTTGACACCAAAAGAAGCAGCAGAGGTTATAAGATCAGCCAATGGTAAAGTAGTTTTAGCTCATCCAGTAGCTTATATTTATGAAGATAGTTTAACAGATGCAGACATTTTAAATATAATAAGTGACATGAAGCCAGATGGATTAGAAGCAAATTACTTATACGTAGATCGTAATGATAATAAGATTAACGAATGTAAAAAGTGGAATCGATTTGCAAAAGAAAATAATTTATTTGTAACAGTAGGATCTGATTTTCATAATAAAGATGGACTTAGACCAGAAATAGGATTTGTAAATACAGAATTCGCTTTAAAGGATGATATTATAGATGAAATTATTATGAATTTAATAAAATAGGCTAAGTGGGAATGTGTATCTATTCCCACTTAGCTTAAATTGCACTTTAAATTTCTCGATTTAAATTGCCATTTGTATATTCTATACCTTCTAAACGATTACCAGATTTTATAACATTTATAATAGAATTGATTTCATCAATAGATTCATCTAAAATATCAATTCTAGCAAAATCAACATTAAAATCTTTAGGAGAGATAGAAGTAGTTTTGCTATTAAATATAGTAGTAACACTTTGAATATTATCAGGTAAAATTCTAAATTTCATATTTAAACGGTCCTTTAAATAATAAGTATTATTTGTCGTACAATTTGTTTTACATTCAGGATAACATTTATTACTTTCTCCGAAGTAAACAATAATTCATATTTAACAAAGGTATTTTACCATAAACTATTAACTCTTTTTGCAAATAATTATAATTACATAAATTTAATAATGTATTTTTGTCAGACTCAGGAGATAAAGTGAATTTACTGATATCAAGTTTTTTCAATTCTAATACAGAATTAGAATTAAATACATTAAAAGTATAATTAGCAATAACTTTAAAATGAGTATTTAAATCAGTAAATAAATCATGTAATAATTTAATGTTACCAATATTAGAAATAACAAAACCTTTTATTTTATAATTCTGAACAGTATTTTTAGCATTTGAATAGAAAAGGTTTTTATAATTTCCTTTTAAAATGGTTGGTAAATATATATATGTATCAAATTTCTTAGTAAGAGTTTTTAAAATATTTTCATATTTTTTATTTATAAAATATTTTAAAGGAATATAAAGATTATCAATATTTTTTAATTTTGAATAATCAAAATCTAAATTTATTATATTTAGCAATACTGAAATTTTAGGAGGAATACAATTAGAAAGGTTTGTTTTATTTTGAGCAAAAATTCGCATATCTTCTATAGTATCATTTTTATTTATATTTGAAGATGGCGAAGTGTAAGTTCTATGTATTTGTGAAATGGCATAGTCAACAACATTTTCTAAAGATATTCTTCGTAATTCGTTTAAAATACTTAGCTTAGGCAAGTAAACATTTTCATCTAAATCAATTTTAATATTTTTAAATTTATAAGGAGTAGAATTTGTTTTTGAAATTTGTCTTATAATAGTTTCTTTATCTAAAGGTCTATTTTTAGCATCTTCAGGAATATATGGCATTTGATAAGTAATATCTAAATTTTTATATTCTAATAAATCATTACAAGAAGTAATTTTTATTGTTACAGGGCAAGATTTTTTTATTATTACATTACAATTTAAAGAAACTTTTCTGTTTTCAGATTTGTAACTTTCATTAGCAGTAGTAGTAATATATTTTGAAGAGATTTTATAAACCTTATCACCAGAAGAAATAGAACCTTTGATTCTTCCAATTGTAACAATTTGATTTACTTTGGTTTCTCTTATATTATTTTTATTTTCCATTAATTCTGAAATTGTATAACTTCCTGATTCTTTTTCAACAGAAACTTTATCTCCAATATTTATAGGCTCTTTTAATTTTAAAGTAATATATCCTTTATTTTTATTATATTTTTGAACAGTACCTAAAAATAGTCCCATATGATTAGGTTTATCTTTAAAAACTAAATTTTTATTAGGAGTGTTAGAAAAATGCCCTGAAGAAAACATTCCACGATTAAATACTTGTAGTAATTCTTTTTTGTCGTTTGGGTCAATAATATAAGGTTCGTTAGACATTGCTAAATCAATATATTTTCTATAAATTTTAGTCACAGTTGCAACGTATTCAGGAGATTTCATTCTTCCTTCTATTTTTAAACAAGTTACACCGAGCAGATAGCAAAGAAGGAATCATTTCTAATCCACATAAATCTCTAGTATTTAGTAAATATCCAGAATCTATTTTTTTATCATTTTCTAATAATTCATAAGGAAGTCTACATGGACCAGCACATTTTCCACGATTTCCAGACCTACCTCCAATTAAACTAGAAAATAAACATTGGCCTGAATATGAAATACAAAGTGCTCCATGAATAAAACATTCAGTTTCTAGTTTAGTATTTTTACATATATGATTTATTTCATCAATAGAGAGCTCTCTAGATAAAACAACTCTTTTAAAACCAAGTTCTTGTAATTCCAAGGCACCATTTAAATTATGGATAGTCATTTGTGTACTAGCATGTATAGGAAGGTCAGGAATTAATGAAATTAATTTCATTGCAAGTCCAAGGTCTTGTACAATAATAGCATCAATACCGAATTCATAAGCTTTAATAGCTAAATTAATTGCTTTGTCAAATTCATCATCTTTTAATAATGTATTTAAAGTTAAATTGGTTTTTACACCACGTAGTTTAGCATATTCAATAGCATTTTTTAATTCATCTAAATTAAAATTATGAGCAAAAGCTCTTGCACTAAATAAGTCTGCACCAAAATATACACTATCAGCACCATTTTGAACAGCGGCTTTTAAACAGTCAAAATCTCCTACAGGAGAAAGTAAGTCTAACATTTTATAACCTCCAAAATCAAAAGTTAACTATATTATATCATAAAGTAAAAAATAAAACATGGAAAGTTAATAAAAAGAATGTTATTTAAAATTTTAAGTATGTAGATTGCTCAATATAGTACTCACACAAGCTAGTTTGGTTGCTTACGCGTTATTCAAAAACAATATATTATTAATTTTTTTACTCTATATAATTTAAATGTGAAGTTACAGTTCAGTAAGAAATGATTATGGTGTCCAAGCTTTGGCTCCCACTATAACACTTGAATTTTATTTAATGACGTTTGATTGGAATGAAAAATA